>WNGE01016782.1_pt1 | contig 12740 bp, 12 predicted proteins | sample 5400651 | NCBI WGS metagenome assembly WNGE01 (sample SAMN13153370, study PRJNA577476) | soil metagenome | isolation source: 60 cm soil or saprolite under grassland replicate 2 | place: USA:California | collected 2016-06-15 | reverse complement strand
AGGTCTACGTTGACCTCGCCGAGGAGCTGTGTCTTGAGCGCCGCATCGAGCGCGATGTGCGCGAGCGCGGACGCACGCGCGAGAGCGTATTCCTGCAGTACCAGGCGACCGTGGCTCCCATGGCGCTGCGATATGTCTATCCCGCTCGCGCAAACGCCGATCTGCTGGTCTCAGGAAATGCCGCCGGGCTGCTTGAGGCTGGGGTCCCCAGCGAGCCCGATTTTGGCTTGCTGGGGCGAGACAGCGACTACTCCCGCCAGGTCGAGGCCGTGCTGCGTCACGTGCAGCACGGCCTCGATAATCCCCGCAGCTAGAAGTGCGCGCGCAGGCCGAGTTGGATCTCGCGCTCACGATAGATTGTGTTGGCGGCCGCCACGGGGGTGGCGAAATTTGAGTCGTAAGCCAGCGTCGGGGTGATCGTCTCCGACCTGTACAGCGTGTGCGTGCGCTCGGTGACGTTGGTGTGGTTGAAGAGGTTGAAGACCTCCGCCATGAATTCGAGATTGCGTCCGCTCTCACCCATCGTCCAGTGGCGCGAGATGCGCAGATCGGTGTTGTAGAAAGCGCGATGGCGGAAGCTGTTGCGCTCGAGGAAGGGCAGGCGGTCCACGCCGCCGGTGCCCATGAAGCCGTCGCATCCCGAGCAGGTGCCGATGGGCGCATCGCCGCTGATGTGCTCACTGAACGGCCTGCCGCTGGCGATGTGAATGATGGGCGCGAGCGTCCAGTGATCGAGCACATCGGGCATCAGCCCGTGCGACCCTTGGAAAGGCCGCGGCGACCAGAAGAGGCTCGCGGAGAGGCGCTGGCGGATGTCGTAGTTCGAGGTCCCATAGTCGGGCCGCGCCACCATGTAGGCCGTGTTGTCAAACATGTAGGGGAACGGGTCCGGGCTGAGGGTGTGATTGCGTGCGGACGATGGGAATGCGTAGGAGCCCTGGCCATCGTCCTGCGCGCGCGACCACGTGTCGTTGATCCGGAAGCCCAGGCCGCGGGTGGAGGTGCGGTTCAACTGCACCACCAGCGCGTGGTAGAAGGAGTTCACGTTGGAACGGATCTCGGTGATTGACTGGAAGTTCGGATCCAGCCGCCCGGTGTAGACCGGAACGGTAAGCGTGTGGCCGTCGTAAGGGGATAGGAGATAGAGGCGTCTAAAACTGCCCCCTCCCCCTGACCTGCTCCCGGAAAACTCAACCACTGAAAACTGGAGTTCTCCCGTAACCTGAAGGGGAGGACTGGGATGAAGAAGAGCCGGTACACCGAAGAACAGATGATTGGGATTCTGAAGCAGCACGAGGCCGGGGTAAAGACGGCCGATCTGTGCCGCGAGCATGGGATCAGCGCGGCGACGTTCTATGCCTGGAAGTCGAAGTACGGCGGCATGGAAGTGGGCGAGGCGCAGCGGCTGAAGCAGTTGGAAGAAGAGAACCAGCGGCTGAAGCACCTGGTTGCTGATCTAAGCCTTGACCGCGAGGCGCTGAAAGCGGTGATCCGAAAAAACGGCTGGAGCTTGTAGGTTTACGGCAAGACATCTCGTTGGTTCAGCAGATGGGGCTGAGCGAGCGACGAGCCTGCAGGCTGTTGGCGGTGGATCGCAGCAGCTATCGCTATGCTGCGGTGCCGGACTGGAATGCGGAACTGCGTGCCAAGCTGGTCGAGCTGGCACGGCAGAAGCCGCGCTTCGGGTACCGGCGATTGCATGTTGTGCTGGTGCGGCGCGGGATGGTGGTGAATGTGAAGCGGGTCTACCGGCTGTATCGCCAAGAGGGACTGATGGTGCGGCGGCGACGGCGCAAGCGGTTAGTGCGCAGTTTGCCGGTGCCTTTACGATTGCTGCGGGCCAACCAGGAATGGGCCATCGACTTCATCGTGGACGGGCTGGCCAGCGGACGGATGGTGCGCATTCTGAGCGTGGTCGATGTGTACACCCGTGAGTGCCTGGCGCTAGAAGCCGACACCAGCCTGGGCAGTGGTCGTGTGATCCGCGTGCTGGAACGTTTGATGGTGGAACGTGGTGGCGCACCGGAGAATATACGATCCGACAACGGTCCCGAGTTCACCTCGCGACGAATGATCGGCTGGGCGGAAGAGCGGAAGCTGATGCTGGTGCACATCCAGCCTGGCAAGCCGATGCAGAATGGACATGTGGAGAGTTTCCACGGCAGACTGCGCGATGAATGCTTGAACGCACATTGGTTTCGCACTCTGCAGGATGTGCGGCAAACGCTGGAGGGCTGGCGGCAAGAATACAACTGCGAGCGGCCACACAGCGCACTCGATTACATGACGCCGGAGGAGTTCCGGCAGACACAGGACCGTGGCAAAGACGGCGATAAACCTGCCTTGGAAAACACAAACCGTTTTCCACTTTGCCACCGTCCCGACGGCGGCTGCGAGGTAAGCTCGAAGCCAAACCAAAACCGAGAATCTCCAGTTATGAATGGCTGAGAGAATCGGGGCAGGTCAAATTACCCGTCGATCTGTTGGAACAGTTGCTGCCGACGACGCATGAAGCAGGAGCGGGCGCATCAGGATGATGTCGCCACGCTCGGCAGTGCAGGTGACCGCGTTGTCCTTCGGCCAGCCCAGAATTTGTTCTTCCTTCAGAATTCCGTGATGGTGAGAGCCGCGGATGACCCGCAGCGGCCCGTTCTCGTCGCAGCAGTCGTCAAGATGAATGCGGAGAGCTACCATTCTCTCCATGATGTCGGCTGATGGCCGAACGTGATCTATGCCGTCCTTCACCGACCACGGCCCCCGGCCCGGCGCATCCCTCCTCTGCTTTACCGAGATGACACAATCCTGATGCCACGGTACCTTCCAATTCGCTGCGGGCAATTTGTTGAACAGAATGCCGCGTACTGCAAACGCAGCCTTCCCAAGTATGGGCTCGATGGCGGCTCGTACCGCAGGTGACGTCGCAAGCTGCCGGATGGAAGGGGGAGTGAGGAGATTCCTCATTCCAGCTTGAGCACAAGCAACCTTGTCCAGAGACCGGAGAACAGCCCCGTGATGCAGTTGGGCATCTTGTCGTAGCCGCTCTGGTCTATCCGGTCAGCCGTTTCATCAGAAATGAAGTCGGCTCCCTTGTTATCCACGTACATGGCAGCAGTATAGTCCGGAGCCAGCGAGGTGCTGGCAGCCGCGATCATCACGGGCTTGCGACTGACGCGTGATCCGAGGGCGGGGTCTCAGACAGAGCGGGTGGTCAACGCCGTTGAGGATGGCATCTGGCTAGCAAACCAGATTTACGACAAGGCGCTGCTGCGCTTCGGTCGGGGGAATATCGATTTCAGGTGGTGAGCGGTTCGCAATGGCCGCAGACAACGCCCTCCTCACTGAACCCAGCAAAAGCGGCAGGGCTCATTTCGTTAAAACTGCTCTAGCCCTTTTTGCCACGGCTGGTTGCTTGCCGGGCAGCTTTGCGAGTGTCGTCTTTGTGTTCACGATTGTGACGTTGCACGGCCTTTGCAATTTCCTCAGCGGAAAGTGTGCTGTGATGCTCAGAACGGAGCACATCGTCTCTTAATTTCGCGTTGTCCTGTTTGTTTTCCATAACGCCTCCCCAATAGGTTAGAGCTGCGCGGAATACGGTTATCGAAACCGCTGCGCAGTCACTTGGCTCAGTGGTATGGAATCTGATGCGGGTCAGGATGAGCCTGAGGCGCTCAGAGTTCCAGCCACTGAGCAGCATCGCAAACTCGTACTGCGACTACGATAGCCCTTTTTCTTCGGGAAAGAGCACAAATCCGGGGTGCCCCCTGAACAGGGAAGAACGTTCAGAAAGGAGCGGGAGGTGGTGTAGCTGCGGATGCAGGCCGAATATTATCGAGACATGAGAGCACTCGAAAAGCACTACAGCCCTCAGGAGGATGCTGAGCTTTGGGGACTGTCTGACAATACAGTTCGGAGACTTTTTGAAGATGAGCCGAAAAAGGCCCGCTCGATAGATAACGCTACTCCGATAGAGACTGCGCCTCCGGCGGCGATGGCCACCCCGGCTGGCACGGCCACCCCGGCAGAGAACGCCAATCCGCCCAGAGGAGGCGGGCCCTCCTCAGTAGTCCCGAAACCCCCGGTGCCTCCACGCTTCAGCGTTAAGTCCGCAGACTCGCCTGAAGGTCAAGCACAACTCGCCGAACATCCACAACGCGCCTTGGACGACCAAGCCGCTTGCCTTTCGCTCGCGCATTTCGCAAGACCGACTTTTACCCGTCCTTAAATGTCCGGGTATATCAAAAATGCTGCAGGACAGAAAGCAGGTAGCGGGCAATAGTGGCCTCTGGACTGGTGGTGGACTGTAGCGGAAAATGTAGCGGGTGCCGGTTTAGATGGGGTTGTGCCGGTTTTAGCAACAGCCCCCTAAGCCTCTGAAATTACGAAGGGAAACAAACCGCAACAAACCCAGCCAATTGAGCAGTCTGAGATTATGAGTCCTCTGCTCTGACCGTTGAGCTACAGGCCCGCACGCAAGCTGCTTCACGGACCTTAAGTTTAAACCACTCGCAGAATGCTTACGAGACGCCGAAGGCCAGCGAGATCAGGGTGTGCTGTTCGAGCTGGTGGGCTTTGGCCGAGCCGGTTGCGGGGCTCGCCGCGGCCTGGCGGCTAATGGAGCGCACCGGCAGCTTTTCTCCGGCCAGGCGGCGCAGTCGCGGCTTCAAATAGCTCTGCGCGCCCATGTTGGCGGGCTCTTCCTGCACCCACACCAGCTCGTGCGCATTACGGAACGGCGCAATGGCCTGCAGGATGTCCTGCTCCGGGAGCGGGTAGATCTGGTCGAGGTAGAGAATGGCCGTACTCGCGTTGTGCAGGCGCTTGCGCTCGGCCTCGAGGTCGTGACCGATTTTGCCGCTACAGAGCAGGATGCGCGTGACCGAATCGGGGTCGGCCTGGCTGTCTCCCACCACGGCGTGAAAGCGGGGCGCGCTGAGCGCAGCCAGCGTGCTGGCCGCATCGGGATGGCGCAGCATGCTCTTCGGCGTAAAGCAGATCAGCGGCTTGCGCCATCTGCGCAGCGCTTGCCGGCGCAGCAGGTGGAAAAACTGCCCGGCGCACGACGGCTGGCAGACCTGCATATTGTGCCGCGCGCAGAGCTGCAGATAGCGCTCGATGCGCGCGCTGGAGTGCTCCGGTCCCTGGCCTTCGTAGCCGTGCGGCAGCAGCAGAACCAGGCCGGAGAGCAGTCCCCACTTTTCTTCTCCCGCGCTGATGAACTGGTCGATGATGATCTGCGCGCCATTGGCGAAGTCGCCGAACTGCGCCTCCCAGATGGTGAGCGCCTCGGGGAAGTCGCGGCTGAAACCGTACTCGAAGCCGAGCACGGCGGCCTCGGAGAGCTCCGAGTTGTAGATCTCGATGAAGGCCTGATCGGGCGAGAGGTGCTGCAACGGCATGTACTCGCTCTCGTCCTCCACGTCGACGAGATACGAGTGGCGATGGTTGAAGGTGCCGCGGCGCGAGTCCTGCCCGCTCATGCGCACCGGAACGCCGCTGGTCACCAGGCTGGCAAAGGCCAGCGCTTCGGCCATGCCATAGTCGATGGCGCGCTTGCCCTCGGACATCTCGTGCCGCTGTTTGAGCAGCCCGGCGACCTTGGGATGAATGTGGAAGTCTGGCGGATACTGGGTCAGCAGCATCCCAAGCCGCGTCAGCTCCTCCTGCGGCACACCGGTATCGACCTCGCGCTCCGGCGTCCACTTGCCCCCGGTGAACGGGGCCCAGTACTCGGGCAGCTGGTAAAGACGCGGTTTCTTGGTCATTTTCTGCGCGGCGGCCTTGGCGTCCTGATAGCGCTGCCGCGACTCCGCAACCTGAGTGCTTACGTCCACTCCCAGCCGCCTGGCGTAGATCTCGTAGAGCGGAGGATGGACCTTGATCTTGGCATACACCAGGGGCTGCGTGATCGTCGGATCATCCACCTCGGAGTGGCCGTGGCGGCGGTAGCCGATCAGGTCGATGAGCACATCGGAGCAGAAGCGGTACCGATACTCCAGCGCAAGGCGGCCGATGCGCACCACCGCCTCCGGGTCTTCGGCATTCACGTGGAAGATCGGGATCGGCAGGCGCTTGGCGAGGTCGCTGGCAAAGCGTCCGCTGGCGTATTCAGCGGGGTTGGTCGTGAAGCCGAGCAGGTTGTTGACGATGATGTTGATGGTGCCGCCGACGCCGTAGGCCTCAAGGTAGCTCATGTTGAGCGTCTCGGCCCAGATGCCCTGTCCGGCAAAGGCGGAGTCGCCGTGCATCAGCACGTGCAGCGTCTGCCGCTTGCCCTCGGCGCCGCGGCGCGTCTGCTTGGCGCGCACCCGGCCCATCGCCACCGGATCGACCGCCTCAAGATGGCTGGGATTGCTGACCAGATGGATCTTCATGCGCCGGCCGTTGAACTCGCGGAAGCCGGTGGCGCCCTGGTGATATTTCACATCGCCGCCGCCCAGAATCGAGCGCGGGTCGACGTCCTCAAAGCCCGCATAGATATCGGTGGCGCTGCGGCCCACGGTATTGCAGACCATGGCCAGCCGTCCGCGATGGCTCATGGCCATCACGCACTCTTCTGCTCCGTGCGCGGCGGCCCCGCCCAGGATCTCGTCCATCAGCGGAACCAGCGCCGTGTTGCCCTCCAGCGAAAAGCGCTTGGTGCCGATGTAGAGCGTCTGCAGCATCTGCTCGAAGATGTCGGCCTCAAGCAGCTGCTTCAGAACGGCCTCGCGATCCACCTCCGGCGGCGCGCTCTCCAGCCGGTCGATGATCCACTGCCGGCGCTCCGGGTCGGGGATGTGCATGAACTCGGCGCCGATGGTGCCGCAGTAGATCTCGCGGGCGCGCTCGGCGTCGGGGCCGCTCACGCGCAGTTCTGGGTAGTCTTCGCGCGGAAAATGGCCCAGCGGATCAAGGTCGGCCTGCAGGTATCCCCAGTGCCGGAAAAGGTCGAAAATGCGTTCCTTCTGGATTTCGGTGCCGACTTCCGCCGATGACAACAGTTGAGCCTCTGACACAACACTCCTCGCCCAATGGATGATGCCGCTGGATTGGCTGCTTATAGCAGGAATTAAGCTATCAGAACCGGGCACGCACCCGCCCCATGCCCAGGTGACAGAAACTCCGAAAGCGTGTCTCTGACCATCCGCGCGGTGCCCTAGGTCCCGCGCCCGGGCTTTTCGGCGCTGACCTGGGAGATGGCGAGATGTGTTTAGGCCTTGAGCGCGCCGGTGTAGACGGCCATGCCCACTACGGCGTCTACGCCCTGCGCATCGAGCTGCTCGACCTCTTCCATGGATTTGATCCCGCCGGCGACGATGAGCTTGCGCGTGGTGGCGGCCTTCAGGCCGGGGACGACCTCCATGGGAAAGCCGGTCATGGTGCCCTCGGTGTCGATGTGCGTGTAGAGATAGCCGGAGCAGTACGGATCGGTCTGGCGCATCATCTCCGCCGGCGTGAGCGAGGTGCCCTCCTGCCAGCCCTTGATGGAAACCTTGCCGCCGCGCGAATCGACGGCAAAGAGCAGCCGCGCCGCCGAGGCGTAGTGCGCCAGCGCCTCCGCCATCTTCAGGTCCACTGCGCCGTCCTTCAGCAGCGCCGAGCCGATGATGACCTTCTTGGCGCCGGCCTGCAGCATCTTCGCCGCGGCCTCCACCGAGCGAATGCCGCCGCCCACCTGCGCCGGAAGGTGCCGGCATATGCGATGGATCAGCTCCGTGTTCTCGCCCTTGCCCATGGCGGCGTCGAGATCGATGAGCTGCACCGTGGGATAGGAGATGAAGCGGTCGATCCAATACTGGAGATCATCAAACTCCAGCGCCTTCTTCTTGCCCTGCACCAGTTGGACGACCTTGCCGCCCATGAGATCGATTGAGGGAATCAGCATTGCGTTTGGTCCTGAAGTAATTTTTTGAATTTAGGGTGTCATCCTGAGCGGAGCGAAGGATCCCTGCGAGGTTGGCATTCTCCGGGCGGTCCCAAATTTTCCACCAGTGCCTTTCACTCTCAACTGTTTCGAAGCTGAATAGGGAGCCAGAGAAAAACAAAGGCTCGCACATTGCTGGTTGAGAAGCTCCGAAATAATCCGATGGTGCAAGCGGCGCAGGGATTCTTCGCTGCGCTCAGAATGACACCTCAGGAGTGGTCTTCAGCACGGCAGCCTCACCGGAATCCCCTCGCGCTGCAGTTGCGCTTTCAGCTCGCGCACATCGTGGATGCCGAAGTGAAAGATCGAAGCGGCCAGCGCGGCATCGGCGCATCCGGCCTTGAAGACGTCGACGAAATGATCGCCCGTACCTGCTCCGCCGCTGGCAATCACCGGAATGTTCACCGCCCTGGCCACAGCCGCGGTCAGCGGACAATCGAAGCCCGCGCGCGTTCCGTCGCAGTCCATCGAGGTCAGCAGGATCTCGCCCGCGCCGCGCGATTCGGCCTCGATGGCCCAATCGCGTGCGTCGCGGCCTGTAGGAATGCGGCCGCCCGCGAGATAGACCTCGGCGGGCACCATGCCTTCCTCAACCTTCGCCCCCGCCTTACGCTTGGCGTCGATGGCGACAATCACCGCCTGCGAGCCGAAGCGCTCGGCGATCTCGCCGATGAGCGCAGGCGACTTGATGGCCGCCGAGTTGATGCTGATCTTGTCGGCCCCCGCGTCGAAGATCGCCGAAGCGTCGTCGAGCGAACGCACGCCGCCGCCCACGGTGAAGGGCACAAAAAGTTGCTTTGCGGTGCGCCGCACCACATCGATCAGGATGGGGCGCGCGTCGCTGGTGGCCGTGATGTCGAGCAGCACGATCTCATCGGCGCCGCTGGTGGCGTGGCAGTGCGCCAGCTCGGCCGGATCTCCGGCGTCGATGAGGTCCACGAACTGTATGCCCTTAACGACGCGGCCCGCGGTCACGTCGAGGCAGGCGATGATTCGCTTGGTGATTCCCGTGCTCATCGCGCGCTCCTTCGCGCGGCCTTTTCCGCGGAGCGCTCGGCGGCGATGTCGCAGAAGTTCTGCAAAACGCGCAGGCCCGTGTCGCCTGACTTTTCCGGGTGGAACTGCACGCCGAAGATGTTGTCGCGCTCGACCGCGGCGGCGAAGGTCTCGCCGTAGGTGGTCACCGCCGAGACTCCCGCAACGACCGGCGCGCGATAGGAGTGCGTGAAGTATACGAAGCTATCGCTGGGCACGTCCTTCAGGAGCCGTGAGCGCTCGCCTCCCCCGGTGCGGAGGATCTGGTTCCAGCCCACGTGCGGGACCTTCAACGTGGTCTTGAAGCGCTCACAGGGGCCCTCGAAGAGCGCCAGTCCCGGGGTCTCAGGCGACTCGGTCGAGCCCGCGAACTCCCACTGCAGTCCCACGCAGATGCCAAGAAATGGGACGCCGCGCGCAATCGCCTCCAGTACCGCGTCGCGCACGCCGCTGTCTGCCAGCCGCTGGGTGGTGACGAAGTGTCCCACGCCGGGCAGCACCAGCGCTTCGGCCTCGCGCACCTGCGCCGGGTCTTCGGTGATCACCGTCTGCTGTCCAAGGTGGGTGAAGGCCTTGCGCACGCTGGTCAGGTTTCCGGCCTTGTAGTCGATGAGCGTAATCACAGCAATTCCTATTATAGAAGCCCGGTGGCTTATAGAAGTCCGGTGGCCCACATTTGCCTTCAGTCGGCAATGTGGGGGAGAGTACAAACTATAGAAGCCCTTTGGTCGAAGGCAGCATCTCTGCCAGGCGCTGATCTTTGCTGCAGGCCACGCGCAGGGCGCGGGCAAAGGCCTTGAAGAGTGCCTCTATCTTGTGATGGTTGCTGCGCCCGTACATGGTCTTCAGGTGAACGTTGGCGCGGGCGCCGCGGGCAAAGCCCTCAAAGAAGTCAAAGACCAGCTCGCTCTGCAGGTCGCCCACCAGCCGCACGCGGACCTTGGTGTCCACTACGCAGGCGGCGCGGCCGCTCAGGTCCACGGCGGCGATGCCCAGCGTCTCGTCCATCGGCATCAGGAAGTATCCCGCGCGCAGGATGCCCTTCTTGTCGCCCAGAGCGCGGTCGAAGGCCTCGCCCAGCGCGATGCCGACGTCCTCCACCGTGTGGTGCTGGTCCACGTCGAGATCGCCGCGGCAGGCGAGCGCCAGATCGAAGCCGCCGTGCCGCGTGAACAGCTCCAGCATGTGGTCGAAGAAGCGGATGCCGGTGTCGATCTTGTAGACGCCTGTGCCGTCGATGTTCAGCGCCAGCGCGATCTGCGTCTCGGTGGTAATGCGCTCCAGCTCCGCGCCTCGCCCCAGCAAGCCGGAAGTGGGCTTGCCGGGGACCCCGCCTCGCCGCGCAGTTTTCACAGCTTTGCTCATCTGGTCTCCTTGGCGGCGAGCGGCAGCGCGCCAAAATTCGCGGCACGCTGCTGGACGACGAAGCCGATCGCGGCCAGCGCCTCGCTCAGCTCGCGCAGCAGGCGCTCGGTCTGCGCGCGGTTGCCCACGGTGATGCGGACGCAGCCCGCGCAGCCGGGATCGGCATTGCGGTCGCGCACCAGGATGCCGCGCCGCCGCATCTCCGCCACCAGCGCCTGGCGAAAGTCGCCGAAGTAGGCGAGCACGAAGTTGGCCTGCGAGGGCCAGTAGGGAATCCGCCGCTCGCGATAAAACTGTTCCAGCTTTGCGCGGCCCTCGAGAACCTGTTCCACGTAGCCGGCGATATATTCCTGGTCATCGAGCGCGGCCTGCAGGCAGGTGAGCACCACGCCGTTGACGCTGTAAGGTGACGCGACTCGGCGCACCATGTGCAACTGCCCGGCTGCGCCCAGCAGCGCGCCTAGACGAAATCCGGCCAGCCCGTAGGCTTTGGAAAACGTGCGGCAGATGAAAAGATTGTCGAGCACGCCGATCTGGTCGAGCAAGCTCTCGCCGCCGAAGTGAATGTACGCCTCATCGATCAGCACGGCCGCCTGCGGCGCGGCCTGAACGATGGCCAGCAACTGTTCGCGCGTGGCGATGGCGCCGGTGGGATTGTTCGGGCTGGCGATGCAGATCATCCGCGTGCGTGGGGTGATGGCGCCGAGCATTGCCTCGTAAGGAAATTCGAGCGCCTCGTTGGCCTGCACGGTTCGCACCGCCGAGCCCGTGGCCAGCGCGTAGATCTCATACATGCTGAAGGTGGGCACGGCCACCAGCGTCTCATCGCCCGGCTCGAGGTAGCACTCGGCCAACAGGTGGATCGCCTCATCGACGCCATTGGTCAGCAGCACCTGCGCCGGCTCGAGTCCCAAGGCGGCGGCCACCTTGTGCTCGCCCGGTTCGCGCTCGGGATACTTGTTCAGCGTCTCGGCGGTCGTGGCGCGCAGCAGCTCCAGCACCCGAGGCGAGCAGCCGTCGACATTCTCGTTGAAGTCCAGGCGCAGCCCTTCGCGGCCGCCCAGCGGCGGGTGATACTCCTTTAGGGTTTCTACGGCGCGGCGTGCGCGCAATCCGCCGATCGCTTCACGCTGCTTCTCTATCTCTTCAAACTGCTTCTCTCCCTCTTCAAGCTGCTTCTCTCCCTCTTCAATCTGCTTCTCTAGCTCTTCAATCTGCTTCTCTAGCTCTTTCCGCTCACGGTTAATCCCACGCAGCTTAAAGCCCAATATAGCAGCCAAGCCCCATAGAACAACCAACAAAATCCACAACAGAGCTACCATGGCCTGCCTCGCGTGCGGAGCCTCGCGCGCACGCTCGCGGCGTGGCCCTTCAAGCCCTCAGCCTCGGCCAGCAGCATCACCGTGGGCGCAATCTTTTCGAGGCCCTTGCGGCTGGCCTCCTGCAGGGTGATGATGCGCACATAGTCCATCACATTGAGCCCGCCGCGGAAGCGCGCGACGTTGCCGGTGGGCAGCGTGTGGTTGGGCCCGCTGGCGTAGTCGCCGATCGATTGCGCCGTGTAGTCGCCCAGAAAGATCGATCCGGCGCAGGTGACGTCCTTAAGGTCGCGCGAGGGGATGGTGAGGTGCTCGCCGCCGAGCCGGTTGGTCCACTCCATTGCCTGCTTGCGGTTCTTGGCCACCAGCACTACGCCGCGCGCGTCGAGGGACAGCCGCGCAATTTCGTTATCGGCCGCCATGCGCTCGGCGCTCTCGATCACGGCCTTCGCCAGCGGAATATTTGTTGTGACAAAGATCGACAGCGCCTCGGGATCGTGCTCCGACTGCGCCACCATGTCGCTGGCGATGAACTCCGGGTTGCCGTCCTCGGCGCAGTAGACCATCTCGGTCGGCCCGGCGAGGAAGTCGATGCCGCAGTCGAAGGCCACCTGCTTCTTCGCCAGCGTCACATAGGTGTTGCCGGGGCCGACGATCTTGTTCACCGGGGGAATGCTCTCGGTTCCATAGGCAAAGGCCGCCACCGCCTGCGCGCCGCCGATGCGGTAGAACTCGGTGATGCCAATCAGGTGCGCGGCGGCCAACGTCTCCGGCGCCGGTCGCGGCGAGGCCACGGCGATGCGCTTGACGCCAGCAACCTGTGCGGGAATGGCGGTCATCAGCACGGTGGAAGGCAGCGGGTAGCGGCCCCCGGGAGCATAGCAGGCCACCGACTCCAGTGGCCGCACCACCTGGCCGACCTTCAGCCCGCTATGCACGGTGCGCGTCCAGGAGCGCGGCATTTGCCACTCGGCGAAGCGGCGGATGTTCTTCGCCGCCGTCTTCACGGCGCGGACGAACTCCTTGCTCACCGAGCTCGCAGCGGCCTTCATTTCACGCGGCATAACGCGCATGCGCAGGCCGTCGGCCAGACCGTCGAACCTGCGCGCGTACTCCAC
>WNGE01007868.1_pt1 | contig 12741 bp, 11 predicted proteins | sample 5400651 | NCBI WGS metagenome assembly WNGE01 (sample SAMN13153370, study PRJNA577476) | soil metagenome | isolation source: 60 cm soil or saprolite under grassland replicate 2 | place: USA:California | collected 2016-06-15 | reverse complement strand
GCTCGAAGAGCTCCTTTTCCTGGCGCACGCGGTCCATCATGTGCTCGACGACATCCTGGTTCTTGCCCCGCAACGCGCGAAGCTCCGCCAACTGCTCGGCGATGCCGCTCTGCCGCGCCCCGAGGAGCCCGCGCACGCCGGCGGCCAGCGCCTTGACTTCGGAGGTCGTTGCCGTGCCGACGATGTCGCGCTTGGCCGGGATCAGCTTGCGCGACAGCGCGTCCTCGAGCACCGGAAGTCGGCTTTTCGCGAGCAGCGCGTCGTCGCCGTTGACCTTGGCCAGGAGCGCTTTCTGCGCGGTGACTGCGAACACCTGTGCTGCCGGGATGCCCAAGAGTTGCGCCGACGACTTCACCTGCCGTTCGATTTCGGCATCGACCTCCGTCTCGGATTTGAGGTCATCCCACAGGCCATCGATCTTGTTGAGGATTACGATGCGGCCGGACCGGGTCGCCGGATCCTCGCCCGCGAGGTGGCGATTCCACACGTCGAGGTCGGTCTTCGTGACGCCGGCGTCGGCGGCGAGGATGAACAGCACCGCGTGCGCGTTGGGGAGGAGATTCAGCGTGAGCTCGGGCTCGGTCCCGATCGCGTTCAATCCGGGCGTGTCGAGAATGACCAGCCCCTGCTGCAACAGCGGATGCGGAAAATTGATCACCGCGTGCCGCCAGCAGGGGATGTCGACGGCACCTTCACCCTCGACCTCGAGCGCGGAGAGGAAGTCCTCGTCCTCGTAGAGCCCGTACTTGCGCGCGAGCGCCACCGGCACGCGCTTGACTTGCGAGACGCGCGACAGCGCCTCGCTCATCCGGTCGGCGGACGAGAGATCGAGCGGGATCGTCACCCATTCATCGGCGTAGTTCTTGAATTCGGCGACGGTTGCGTCCTTCGAGCGCGTCTCGATCGGCAGCAGCCGGATCGAGGGTGCACGCGTCGTGTCGTAGAGGAGCTCGGTCGGGCACATCGTCGTCCGGCCGGCAGACGACGGCAGGAGCCGCTGGCCGAAATCGGCAAAGAAGATCGCATTGATGAGCTCGGACTTGCCACGCGAGAACTCGGCAACGAAAGCGACGACGAGCTTGTCCTGGTGCAGGCGCTCGAGAAGCTGCTGGACCTTGAGGTCGATCTGGGCGTCGGCGAGCTCCTGTTCCGCCAGCCATTCGTGGAGCGCCGAGATGCCCGACGAGAGGCGACGGCGCCAATCGCTATACGCTTCGAAGCGTTGACGCCGGAATTTAACATGGCGAAAGAAGCATTTCCTGTGCCGAGCCGATCGACGGCAGGTGCGATATCCCACCGCGAGGCCGCCTCAACGCTGGCATTGCGGGCAATAGAACGTTGCCCGCCCGCCCAACCGGACCGACTTTATTGCATTGCGGCAGACGCGGCAGGGGAGCCCCTCGCGCGCGTAGACAAAATAGTTGAGCTGAAAATAGCCGGGCGCGCCGTTGCTATCGACGTAATCGCGCAGAGTGGACCCACCCTGGGCGATCGCCTCGGTCAATGTCGCCCGTACCTCGTCGATGAGACGCTGGAATCGACGCTGCGAGATGCTGCCCGCGGGAATCGTCGGCCGGATCCCGGCGCGGAACAACGCTTCGTTCGCATAGATGTTGCCGACGCCGACGATCAGCCGAGCGTCCATCAGCGCGAGCTTGATCGCAGCTCGGCGTCGCCGCGTCGCCCTCCACAAATAGTGCGCGTCGCATGCGGCGTCGAAAGGCTCGGGCCCGAGCGCCGCGAGCAGCGGATGCGCGGCGACGGAACGTGGCACCCAGAGGATCGCGCCAAAACGCCGCGGGTCGTGGTAGCGCAGCGTTATCCCCGAGGAGAGCACGATGTCGACGTGGTCGTGCGCGATGCGCGGCGGCGCGTGCGTGTATGCGCGAAGGCTTCCGGTCATGCCGAAATGCACGAGCAGCGTATCTTCGCCGAACCTGAACAGCAGATATTTGCTGCGCCGATCCAGTGCGTCGACCGTGCGGCCGACGATCTTCTTTTGCAGCGATCGGGGAACCGGCCAGCGTAGCCGCCGGTCGTATACGTGCATCGCGGCGACCTGCTGTCCAATGACGTGCGGCGCCACCCCGCGGCGCGTAGTCTCGACTTCGGGGAGTTCCGGCATTGGCAACCGAAAAAAGGGTTCGGGGGCAGGCTGGGTAGGCGGCGCCCGGGGCGGCCGTTTGTTGCGCCGCCAAATATAACCTAAGATGACATGCTTCCCCGGCGTTCCGCCCGGATGGCGGGTGCGTCCGCGAAGGGGTCGTCTCAACGCTGGATGTCCACTTTGGCCCAATTTCGTCCATTTTCGCTTGTTCTCGCGGTGCTGGCCGCCCTTGCCGTCGTGCCGGGGACATCCAGCGCTCAGGTCGAGCCGACCCCATCGCCGGATGAGCTCCCGCTGCCGCGCGCGATCCGGGAAGCGCCGCCCGTCACCGGCCCGGACGGCCTGACCGCCGAGTTGATGTACCGGCTGCTGGTCGGCGAAGTCGCGTTGCAGCGGGGCGAACCTGCACTCGCGGCACGGGCTTACTTCGAGGCGGCTCGCGACACGCGCGACCCGACGCTCGCGCGCCGCGCGACCGAAATCGGTGTTTCGGCGCGCGCAAAGACGCTCACGGTCCAGGCGGCGCGCCTGTGGAGCGAGCTCGATCCCTCCGCGGAGCGACCGAAGGAGCTGCTTGCCGCCTTGTCCGCCAGCACGACGGGCAAGGGCTTCGATGTCCCTGCGCCCGCCAACGATCTCAAAGCGGAGCTCGAGCGGGTGCTGGCCGATGCCGCGCATTCGGGTCCGGCGCTGGGCGAGGCGTTCCTGCAACTCAATCGCCTGCTCGCGAACGAGCCCGACAAGATGGCGACGTTCAAGCTGGTCGAAGCGGTCGCCCAACCGTATCCGAATCTCGCCGAAGCGCAGTTCGCCGTGGCGCTCGCGGCGCTCAACACGGGGTTGAAGGACATCGCCACCGCGGCCGTCGCGGCGCAATCAGTCGATCGCGCGCTTGCGCTGAAGCCTGGATGGGAGCGCGCGGCGATGCTCAAGGCCGAAATTCTGGCCAAGCGTTCGCCGGCCGAGGCCGTCGGATACCTGCAGTCGTTTCTCAAGGCGCAGCCGGAATCGAGGGCGGCGGCGAGCGCGCTCGCGCAGATCTACGTCGAGCAAAAGCGTTATGCCGAGGCGCGCGCGATCTTCGAACAATTCTGGGAAGCCGACAAGACCAACCGCGATTATCAGTTCGCGGTTGCCGCGCTTGCGGTGCAGATGAAGGACTGGGCGATCGCCGAGTCGCTGTTCGAGGACCTGAAGCGAGCGAGCTACGACGAGAACGGCGGGGTCGAGCTCTATCTCGCGCAAATTGCCGACGAAACCGGGCGCTACGCGCTTGCCTACGAGCGCTATCTCGAGGTGCCGGACGGCGAGCGGGCGTGGCCGGCGAAGCTCCGCGCCGCAACGATGCTCGCAAAGCAGGGGAAGCAGGACGAGGCGCGGCGATTTCTTGCCGATCTGCCCGCGGTGACGATCGAGCAGCGCGTGCAAGTGCGGCAAGCGGAGGCGCAGCTTCTGCGCGACGCCGGCGACAATGCGGGCGCGTATGCGGTGCTGGTGCACGCGCTCGAGGAACATCCGGACCAGCCGGAGCTTCTCTACGATGCGGCGATGGTGGCCGAAAAGCTCGACAAGCTTGATGTCGCCGAGTCGCGCCTCACGCAGTTGATCGCCGTCAGTCCCGAGAACGCGCAGGCATTGAACGCGCTGGGCTACACGCTCGTCGATCGGACGCAGCGCACGAACGAGGGTCTCGCGCTTATCGAGCGCGCGCTGAAGCTCTCGCCCGACGATCCGTTCATTCTCGACAGCATGGGCTGGGCCTATTTCCGCATGGGCAAGTACGACGACGCCGAAACGTACCTGCGCCGTGCGCTCGCCGAGCGCGGCGACCCCGAAATCGCCGCGCATCTCGGCGAAGTTCTCTGGGCGCGCGGAGAACGTGTGCGCGCGCAGGAAGTCTGGCAGTCGCAGCTCCGCGCGAACCCTGAAAATCCGGTGCTGCTGGAAACTGTGAAGCGTCTTCTGCCGTAGCGACACTCCGCGCGCCGCGGACGAACCTTGTCAATCTGCGTTCCCCTCGGGACTTCGACGAGAAGCCTCGCGCATTCGACGCTAGCGCTTGCCACGGTGACCGCGCTGCTCCTGAGCGGCTGCACGGGCGTGCCGCCGCGCGAGTCGGGAGGGGTCGCGGCTATCGCGACCGGCGGACCGTTCACGATCGAAGGCCGACTTTCCGCGCGTCGCGGGTCGGAGGGGATGACCGCGAATTTCACGTGGATCCATTCGCCGCCGCATGATGACCTCGTCGTCACCACGCCCCTCGGGCAGGATGTCGCGCAAATCACTGGCGACGCCACCGCGCAGCGCGTGGAATTGCGCACGGGCGATGGGCGCCACGATGAAGCGTCCGACTGGTCGACGCTGACCGAACGCGCGCTCGGCTTTGCCTTGCCGGTTGCGGGGCTCGGTGCGTGGGTGCGCGGCGCGCCGCGCCAGGGCGCACCGTTCTCGACGGAACCCGACACTGCAGGTCGCGCCAAGGTGCTGCGCCAGGACGGTTGGGAGATCGTCTACGAGTATGGCGACGACAGCACGCCCACGCCGAGCCGGTTGCGGCTTTCGTATGCCGGTCTCGAGGTCCGCATCGTCATCGATCGCTGGCAGTAGCGTTGCCGCGCCCTCGCGGCGACAATCGGAAATGCGCATGCTGACTGTCCCGGCGCCGGCGAAGCTCAACTTGTTCCTGCACGTCACCGGGCAGCGCGCCGATGGGCTCCACACGCTCGAAACGCTGTTCGTCGCGCTTGACTTCGGCGATACGATCACGCTTTCGCTTCGCGACGACGGCGTGATTCAGCGCAGCGTCGATTTGCCCGGCGTCACTGTCGACGATGATCTTGCGCTCCGCGCGGCGCATGCGCTCAAGGACGAGACGGGTTGCCGCGAGGGCGTCGACATCGCGGTCGTGAAGAGAATTCCACCCGGTGGAGGCCTCGGGGGCGGCAGCTCGGACGCCGCTTCCGTGCTGCTCGCGCTCAACCGCCTGTGGAACTTGAATTTGCCGCGCGTCGAGTTGATGCGCATCGGCGAACGGCTCGGCGCCGATGTTCCGTTCTTTGTCTTCGGCGAGCCCGCGTTCGCGCAAGGGGTGGGCGAGGCGTGCCGCGCGGCTTCGCTGCCGCGACGCTGGGTCGCCGTCGTCGTCCCGCCCGTCAGCGTGAGCACCGCGGAAATCTTCGCGAGCGCTCAATTGACACGAAACACACCGTCGGCGAAAATGGACGTCTTTTCCGAGGGTTATGGCTGGAACGATCTGCAGTCCGTCACCACGGCGCGTTTTCCGGAGGTTGGCGCGGCGTTGGCGGGGCTGCGCGAGCACTCGGCGCTGGCAAGAATGACCGGGTCGGGCGGCTGCGTGTTCGCGCCGTTTGATTCCGAAATTCCGGCGCGCGACGCCATCGCTGCGCGACCGCGCGGAATGCAGGGATTCGTCGCGCGCACGCTCGCTCGCCATCCGCTCGCGGCGTTCGCGTGATTTTCTTGGACAGGTTCCACGCAGGACCTTCCGCGCCCGGCAAGAGGGCGCGCCGGTTTCTCCGCTGGGGAGTCGCCAAGTTGGTTAAGGCACCGGATTTTGATTCCGGCATTCGAAGGTTCGAATCCTTCCTCCCCAGCCACGCTTCGACGGGCGGGCCGTGTCGCGCCGCACGGCCTGCGCCGGCTTCCCCGCGGGATAGAACGTAGTAAAACACAGGTTCGCCATGGCCTTCGAGCGGATGAGAGTCTTCACCGGCAACGCGAATCCGAAGCTCGCCGAAGCGGTGTGCCGCCATCTCAACGTGAGCCTCGGCCGCGCAGTGGTTGGCCGGTTCTCCGACGGCGAAGTGATGGTCGAGCTCCTCGAAAACGTCCGCGGCCGCGACGTGTTCATCCTGCAGTCGACGTGCGCGCCGACCAACGACACGCTGATGGAGCTCCTGATCATGGTCGATGCGCTGAAGCGCGCGTCGGCGGCGCGCATCACCGCGTGCATTCCCTATTTCGGCTACGCGCGGCAGGACCGGCGGCCGCGTTCGGCGCGCATGTCGATCTCGGCGAAAGTCGTGGCCGACCTGCTGACGACCGTGGGCGTCGATCGCGCGATGGTGATGGACCTGCACGCCGATCAGATCCAGGGCTTTTTCAACATTCCGGTCGACAACATCTACGCGACGCCGATCCTGCTGGGCGATCTGTGGAAACAGAATTACGACGATCTGCTCGTCGTGTCGCCGGACGTCGGCGGGGTCGTGCGCGCGCGTGCGATCGCGAAGCGGCTCGACTCCGACCTGGCGATCATCGACAAGCGGCGCCCGCGGGCGAACGTGTCCGAAGTGATGAACATCATCGGCGACGTCGCCGGGCGAACGTGCGTGATCATGGACGACATCGTCGACACGGCGAACACGCTGTGCAAGGCGGCGACGGCGTTGAAGGAGCACGGAGCGAAGAAGGTCGTCGCCTACTGCACGCATCCGGTCCTCTCCGGGGGCGCGGTGCCGCGGATCGCGGAATCCGAGCTGGACGAGATCGTCGTCACCGACACGATCCCGCTGACCGACGAAGGGCGCGCGTGCCCGCGCATCCGCCAGCTCTCGTGCGCGCAGCTCCTTGCCGAGACGATGACGCGCGTATCGAACGAGGAGTCGGTGAGCTCGCTGTTTACCGAGTAGCGGCTTAAGCCCGCGAGGGGCGGAGGACGTTCGAAATTGGGGGACGTTCGCGGCAGGATGTCAGCGTCCGTGGCGTTGTCGTCCGATTCGGGTTATAATTCAAAGCTTTCCCGCTTAAGGCCGGTGCGCTCTGGCTCGCGGGATGTCGCCAACCGCGGACGAAGAAAATTGGGGTCAGACTCGACTTCCGCTTGAATTACCAATGGGCGGATGTCGGGAGGAAGGTCGAGTCTGACCCCATTTTTCTCAGGCCGCAGACATCGGGAGTCGCTAGCCATGCAAATCGAATTCACCGCATTTCCGCGCACGAGCGAAGGCCGCGGCGCGAGCCGCCGCATGCGCCGTGGCGGCAAGGCGCCGGGCATCGTCTACGGCGGCGCCGCCGCGCCGCAGCCGATCGAGCTCGACCACAATGCGCTGTTCCATGCGCTGCGCAACGAAGCGTTCCATTCGTCGATTCTGATGATGAAGCTCGACGGATCCGCGACCAAGGTGCTGCTGCGCGACGTGCAGATGCACCCTTTCAAAAACGAGATCCTGCACGTGGATTTTCAGCGGATCGACGAGAACCGCAAGATCCATATGAAGGTGCCGCTGCACTTCGTCAACGGCGAAAATTCGCCGGCGGTGAAGACATCGGGCGCGATCGTCAGCCACGTCACCAACGAGCTCGATGTGGCCTGTCTGCCGAAGGACCTGCCGGGTTTTATCGAGGTCGACCTGATCACGCTCGACGTCGGTCATTCGATTCACGTGTCCGCGCTCACGCTTCCGCCGGGAGTGACCGTCGTCATGCACGGCAAGACGGACCCGGTCGTCGCGGCCGCCGTGGTGCCAAAGGCGCACGTCGAGGAAGTCGTCGAAGCCGAGCCGGGCGCCGAGGCCGCCGCTCCCGCGGCTGGCGCCGTACCGGAAGGCGCGGCGGCCGAAGCGAAGCCGGCGGAAAAGGGTGCCGAGAAGAAGGAACCGGCCAAGGAAGAAAAGAAGAAGTAAGCCTTCGCGTCGGTTCGGCACGAAGGCCCGCCGCGGGTACGACGGCGGGCCTTTTTGTTGCGCCGCGCGAGCTTCGATGCCTCGACCGGGTAAGCCACCATGGACGCACCGATTCGTCTTCTCGTCGGCCTGGGGAATCCGGGCCGCGAGCACGATGCCACTCGCCACAATGCGGGCTTCTGGTTCGCCGATGCGCTCGCCGAACGGCTTTCGTGCGCCTTCGTGAGCGAAGGCAAGTTTCACGGGCAAGTCGCGCGCGCGGACGACGTGCGCCTGTTGAAGCCTTCCACGTACATGAATCTCTCCGGACGCTCCGTCGCGGCGCTCACGCGATTTTTCGGGATCGCGATCGAGGAAATGCTCATCGTCCACGACGAGCTCGATTTGCGCCCGGGCGAGATCAAGCTCAAGTTCGGTGGCGGGCTCGCCGGCCACAACGGCTTGCGCGATATCGACGCGCAGCTTGGAACCGCCGAGTTCTGGCGGCTGCGCATCGGAATCGGCCATCCACGCGACTCGCTCTTCCCGCAGCAGGACGTCGTCGATTATGTGCTGCGCCCGCCGGGCACCGAGGAGCGCTCCGCGATCCGCGCCGCCATCGACAAGGGGCTCGACGCATGGCCGGCGATTGCCGCTGGCGATTTCGAGCGCGCGATGATGCTGCTCCACACGAAGGAAACCTCATGATTCGCAGAGCGCCATGAGCGCGGCCGGGCCGTCCCAAGGCGCGAATTGCACCCCCTCGGGGGGCAGCGCAGCGGCGAGCGCCGCAAGCGTGGGGGCACACCAATGAGCCTCAAGTGCGGAATCGTCGGGCTTCCGAACGTTGGCAAGTCGACGCTGTTCAACGCGCTGACCAAGGCGGGCATCGCCGCCGAGAACTATCCGTTCTGCACGATCGAGCCCAACGTCGGGATCGTCGAAGTGCCGGACCCGCGCCTGGCCGCGCTCGCCGCGATCGAGCATCCCGAAAAGGTGCTGCCGGCAACGGTCGAGTTCGTCGACATCGCCGGCCTCGTCGCGGGCGCATCGAAAGGCGAAGGTCTCGGCAACCAGTTTCTCGCCAACATCCGCGAGACCGACGCCATCGCCCACGTCGTGCGCTGTTTCGAAAACGACAACGTCGTTCACGTCACGGGCAAGGTGGATCCCGTCTCCGACATCGAGACCGTCAACACGGAGCTCGCGCTGGCGGACCTCGCGGCCGTCGAGAAACAGCTCGCGAAGTACGAGAAATCCGCGCGTGCCGGCGGCGACAAGGAAGCGCAGCGGATCGTCGGGGCGCTCAAGAAAGTCGAGGCCGTGCTCGACCTTGGCGGGCCCGCACGCACCGCCGACCTCAACACGGCGGAGAAGGAAGTGTTGCGCCCGTTCTTCCTGCTGACGATGAAGCCGACGATGTATGTCGCCAACGTCGCCGAGGGCGGCTTCCACCACAATCCGCTGCTCTCCGCGGTCGAAGCCTACGCAGCGAAGGAAGGTGCGCCGGTCGTCCCGGTGTGCGCGGCGCTGGAAGCGGAGATCGCCGATCTCGACGGCGATGACAAGCTCGCGTTCCTCACTGACCTGGGGTTGACCGAGCCCGGGCTCGACCGCGTGATCCACGCGGGCTACAAGCGCCTCGGTCTCGAAACCTATTTCACCGCAGGCCCCAAGGAAGTCCGTGCGTGGACGATCCACATCGGCGACACGGCGCCGCAGGCCGCGGGCGTGATCCATACCGACTTCGAGAAGGGATTCATTCGCGCCGAGGTGATCGCTTTCGCCGATTTCATCGCCTGCAAGGGCGAGCACGGCGCGAAGGAGCACGGCAAGATGCGGCTCGAAGGCAAGGAGTACGTCGTCCGCGATGGCGACGTCATGCATTTCCGGTTCAACGTCTGAGGCGTCGTCCGGACCGTGACAAGGCTCTCTTTCACCAAGATGCAAGGTCTCGGCAACGATTTCGTCGTCCTCGACGGCATCCGCCAGCGCGTCGATCTTTCGCCCGCTCAGGTGCGCCAACTCGCCGATCGCCGCTACGGCGTGGGTTGCGACCAGGTCCTCGTCGTTGAAGCGGCGACGCGCTCGGACGTCGATTTTCGCTACCGCATCTACAACGCCGACGGCGGCGAAGTCGAGCAGTGCGGCAATGGCGCGCGGTGCTTCGTGCGCTTCGTTCGCGATCGCGGCTTGACGGACAAACGCAGGATTCGCGTCGAAACCGCGGGCGGGATCATCACACCGGAGCTGGTCGATGGCGGCGAGGTGAACGTCGACATGGGCGTCCCACGCTTCACGCCTGCAGAGATACCCTTCGACGGCAGCGGCGACGAGGTGATTCGTCCCCTCGACGTCGATGGCGAGACGGTGCTGGTCACGCTGGTGTCGATGGGCAACCCGCATGCGGTGCAGGTCGTCGCCGACGTCGACTGTGCGCCGGTGAATAGCCAGGGCCCGCGGATCGAGCACCATCGGCGCTTTCCGCAACGTGCCAACGCCGGCTACATGCAGGTGGTGGATCGCGCTACCATTCGCCTGCGCGTCTGGGAGCGCGGCGCCGGCGAAACGCCGGCATGCGGAACGGGCGCCTGCGCGGCGGTCGCGGCGGGCATCCGGCGTGGATTGCTCGATGACGCGGTCCGCGTCGAGACGCGCGGCGGTTGGCTCACGGTCGTGTGGCCTGCTGCAGGAAAGCCGATCGCAATGACGGGCCCGGCGGTAAGCGTGTTCGAGGGCGAATGGGAGGTGCCGGCAGCGTGAATCACGTCGTCGGCAAGGGAACGCACATGGAGCAGCACGACAGGACTGTCTGGATGGATGCCAATGCGGTTGCCGACTACCTGAAACAGAACCCGGCTTTCTTCGAGGATTACGCCGATGCGATCGCGGAGATTTTCGTTCCGCATCCGCATGGCGGCCATGCCATTCCGATCGCCGAGCGGCAGATCATCACGCTGCGCGAAAAGAACAGCGAGCTCGAAAGCCGGCTGCGGGAGCTGATCCAGTTCGGCGGCGAGAACGATCAGATCAGCGAGAAACTCCATCGTTCCACGCTGGCGCTGTTTGCCGCGACCGACCTCGAGACGACACTCGCCGTGCTCTACCACAGCCTGAAGGAGGATTTCGGCGTACCACACGTCGCGAGTCGGCTGTGGGGGCGGGTACCGGAACAGTCGTACCTGCCCGAGCTCGCGGCGACGACGCATGAGCTGCGCGGCTACGCCGATCAGTTGGGCGCGCCGTACTGCGGGCCGATCGCGCCCTTCGAATCGCGCGACTGGTTCGACGCGGGTGAAGCCTGCCGCTCGTACGCCTTCCTGCCTCTGCGCACCGCGCACACGTTCGGCCTGCTGGGACTCGCGAGCGAGGACGCCGGGCGGTTCTATCCCGGCATGGGCACCGTCTACCTGACCCGCCTTGCGGAACTCGCAAGCGTCGCCACGGCGCGCTACCTGCCGCCGGCGTGACTCGATAGAGGCGCCGGCCGCAATGCGCAAAGCCCGGCCGACCGGCAACGCCGCCGGAATCGCGCCGGAAAACGCTGCATTGCTCGAGGCCTTCGCGCAGAACCTGGCACCGCGCGCCGCGCACACGCGTTCGGCTTACCTCCGCGACACGACGGTGCTCGCGGCGATGGCGGGGGATCTGCAGTTGACCGCGCTTTCGTCGCCGCAGGTGCGGCGCATTCTCGCGACGCTGCATGGCCGCGGGCTCTCGGGACGAAGCCTCGCGCGAATGCTCTCATCGTGGCGCGCTTTCTACCGCTTCCTGCTCGATCGCGACGCCGCGGTCGGCGAAAATCCCTGCGCGAGCCTGAAGCCACCGAAGTCGCCGCGCAAGCTTCCCGCAGCGCTCTCGCCCGACGAAGCGGTCCGCCTGGTCGAGATCGCGGGGACCGATCCGTTCAGCATCCGCGATCGCGCGCTCTTCGAGCTCGCCTACTCGTCCGGACTGCGCCTCGCCGAGCTCGCGGGGCTCGACGTCGAACGCATCGACCTCAAGCAGGGGGAAGTCCGCGTCTGGGGTAAAGGTGCAAAGGAGCGAATCGTACCGGTCGGCGCCGCCGCACGCGCCGCGCTCCGCGCGTGGATCTCCGAACGCGCGGCGATTCCTCGCGTCGACGCAAAAGCAATGTTCGTCGGTCGCAGCGGCGCGCGAATCACGCCGCGAACGATCGAGCGCCGGCTGGCGCAATGGTCGGTAAAGCAGGGATTGCCCCAGCACGTCTACCCGCACATGCTGCGCCATTCGTTCGCGTCGCACGTGTTGCAGTCGTCCGGCGATCTTCGCGCGGTTCAGGAAATGCTCGGCCACGCGAGCATCGCCAGCACGCAGGTCTACACCCACCTCGACTTCCAGGCGCTCGCCAAGGTCTACGACCAGGCGCATCCCCGCGCCAAGCGCAAGCGCCGATAACCCGCAGCACGCGAGGCCGTCTTTCGGGATCCGCCGCGTCATCTCGCGGCGCGTCATTGGTCGAAGTTTGCCATTTTGTAGCCAACACCTGGCATCGGCAGGATCCGTAGGACGTGATCCTACCGTCTGTCGGCTGACCCCCCTTGGCAGGCTTGCAATTTATGCAAACGTCATGCACGCTGTCTATGCAATTGTCATAGCCGCGGGTTTCGTCCACGGTATTGCCCGGAACGGCGGGCAGGGTGGTCGGATTGGCGTTATCCCCGCTGGCGCCGGAGCGCGGCCCGAGTGACGTTGGGACGTGCCTCTTCCGGGAGGGAGGCTTCCGGGTGGCGCGGCGGATCATCGACACGAGGTCGTCCATGATGCAGCAGCAATCGAGCGCGCGTCAGCGCGCATTCTCTACGGCATTCCTTCGCGTCTCGGGGCTGGCCATTCTCGCGCTCGGTCTGTTGGGCATCGTTACCCCGACATACGGCCTCGGCCAGGCCGCTATCGGCATCTACCGCTGCAGCAAGGCGAAGTTCTTTCTTGACGGCAACAACGATGGCATCGTGGACCTGCGGCCGGTGTTGACATCTCCGCCGGCGG
>WNGE01016324.1_pt1 | contig 12742 bp, 16 predicted proteins | sample 5400651 | NCBI WGS metagenome assembly WNGE01 (sample SAMN13153370, study PRJNA577476) | soil metagenome | isolation source: 60 cm soil or saprolite under grassland replicate 2 | place: USA:California | collected 2016-06-15 | reverse complement strand
GGGCATCAGCTGCTGGCCCAGGTCCTGGCCCGACTACGCCGGCTGCCCATCTGGACCTGACCCATCCGGCCCCACCGGCCCGAATCCACTCATGGAGACCAGCGAACCCGGCGACATCCGGGACACCGGCATGCCCACCCGGCGAAACACCACACCACCCATCGGCCGCCAGCAATGTATCCCGATCATGCCCCCGCTATCCCCGGATCCGGGTCTGAGCGCCGGAAGAGTCGATGGCCTCGGCGCGGCGCCTTGTTCGCGTTGGTCGGGCGAAGAGATTTCGGTCAGCGGGCTCGCCTGTGCGATGACACCTGGGCGGAACATCAGGTGCTCAGGCGGCTGGTGGCCAATGAGGGCCGATGTATGGGTCGGGATTGGTCTGGGCCCAGCGGTCGAGGACTTTCGCGAGCGCCGCTGCCTGCGCGCCCCCGGCAGGCAGGTTCTTCTTGAGAATGAACACGAGCACGACGTCGCGCTCGGCAGCGAAGTCGGCGACATTCTCGGTGACGACAGCTCGGCCGTCTGCGCGGGCAGCCGCCGCGACGTGCGTGTCTTCGGTCGCCTGGAGGCCGACCTCAGCGACGTGCACCGCGTCGTGGCCATATGTGTCTCGCAGGAGGGCGGCGGCTGCGATCGGGAACATCTCGTCGATCAGGAACCCGGTCACGCCAGTAGCGCCTCACGGCGCCGCGAGGTGTCTAGGCTCCGCTGTGCCTTGGCCCGGTTGCGGTCGATCCGCCGTCGGATCTCGTCCGCGTGCTCGGCGGCGTAGTCGAGAGCGATGCGGATGAGTCGCGGGTGTAGGTCCGACTCGGCACTTAGCGTGCTGACGCGGTGTTCCTCGGAGCCGTCCAGTTCCTGTAGCCGGGCGACGACCTCCCAGACGTCCGGACCGGTGGCGAGCGCGGCGCGCCGGTCGTGGGCAGGGCCCCGGAAGACGATTCCCGGGTAGTCGAGCTGGTCGATGCCCTCAATGATGAGCTGATCGAGTAGCGCCGTAGCGCTGGTGCCTTCGTCGGCGGCCCGCGACGTCAGTCGACGCTTGGCGGTTTCGCTGATGCGAAACGACGTACTTGTGGCCACGCTGACCTCCTTGTTCGACCTTCGAGAACAGTGTACTACGACGTAGCGCGCCTGCGCTACACCGTTGCGCCGGTGGTGCGGCGGGGCGAGGAAACTCCCCGCGAGCTGCATCCGGCGAGGTCGGGCGGGAGCGCCGAGCGCCTCTCGCCTCGCCAGGATCACAGACCCGAGGTGGCGGTCGAACCTGATCATGCAGGTCGAGTACTTGATCGACGATCTTCCAGATCGCTCTCTATGTCTCTGAGCCAGCGCCGTACGCCTGTGTGAGCCGCGGCTGTGACCCCGTGTGAGAGATCGAGCGCCTCCAGCTGTCACCGCTCGAACCTGAACATGCTGGGTCACCGGCCCGGTGGTAGCTGTCGGAGGCCGGCACGCGAAGGTCCAGCGTGATGGACACCACAGCTGACGTCGAGAACCGTTGCCCCACTAACGATGGACGCGAGGTTTGGACGAAATGTGCCGGGGGATAGCCTGTTGGCATGTCGCCCGTGTCGCGCAAGCGCAAGCCGAAGAAGACCCGTAAGTCCCGGCCGCCGCTTCGATCCGGCCGCCCCGCCGGGTGGCCGAAGCCGGTTGCCGCGGCTTGGTGGCCCGAGCGGATCGGTGATGTGCTCGCTGGCGCGGGTGGGCTGCTCGATGCGGGTGGTCCGCGGGAGTTGGAGCAGGCCACGGCTGAGCTCATCGGCGGCGTGCTGCACCGGGCGTTGGCGGAGGAGACGATGGGGTTCGCGCTGCAGGCGTGGCTTGGTGCTCTCGTCGACGATGCCGGCGAGCGTGCGAGCTTGGAGAACTGGTATCTGCTGCACGGTGTTGCCGCGATCGCCCCCGAAGCGTTGGCGGTGTCGGCACGGCATGGCATCGAGCGGCTGGGCGCGCATGGCTTGACCGGTCCGGAATGGCTGGCCTGGATGTCGGGTGTCGCGCCGACCGGGGAAGTGCACGTGCTGCGCGACGCGTACGGTAGCCGGTTCGGTGTGGTCATGGCGTGCGGTTACCCCGACGCGGCACCCTCCGGCGCCGGGGACCACGTGTACCTGCTTGATGTGGACGCATGTTCGTGCGTGGTCGATGTGGTCGATGCGGCCGTTCACGAGGATCTGGCGGCCGCGTCCGAGGCGTGGCGGGCGGCGGTGGGTATCCCGGCGGCGTCGGCCATGCCGGGGCCGGTGGACGCCGCGTTGTTGGCCGATCTGCTGCCTCGCACGGGCCGCGCCGAGCACGGGGTGATCGGCGGGGAATCGCGCCGTCGCATGGACAACTACTACCGCATGCTGCGCCGCGGCGATGACCTGGCCGCCGCGCTGGCCGCCGCCGGGCGTCCGCTTCCGGCTGAAACCCGGTGGATGCACGAAGCCCGCCACGGCGTTCCCATCGACACCTACGTCGGCGACTTCCTCGCCTGGTACGCGGCTCGTGGTCCGGTGCCGGCTGACGGCGAGGCGGTCGAGGCGCTGGCCGAGGCGTGGTTGGACGGCACTGTGGAGGAGACCCGGCTGTCCTGCTCACCGCACCGCATCCGCGAACTGCAGTCCCGGATCGGCATCGAGTGGCAGGGCGATCCGCTGACCGAGCCGGTTGCTGCCCTGCTGCCGGAGTGGACGCGCTGGTGCGTGTACCGCACCGGCCTCGACTCCGAGCTGGCAACCCGTTCGGTCGCTGCCGCGCAACGGGATCTGGGCGAATGGAAGCGCATCCGCGATGAGGACGAGCCCGGCGCACCCGTGCCCGAATGATCGGCCGGCAGGCATAGTGGCGGGATCCGTCAGTGATAGTCGTCGAAGAACTCGGGACGCACGATCACACCTTCCTCGATGCGCTGTTGAACCGCCACTCCGAGGCGGTACTGCTTGAGCAGGTCGCATAGTTACTCACCTGGTGGTGACCGCCAGCCCATCCCGGACCATCCGCCGTCGTCTGCCACGCCCATGACCCTCCTCACGTCGGGGCGAACCCAGGTACCCTGGTCCGGGCCGGCGACTTGACCTCGACTTGGATCGATGTCCAGTGTGGACGCTGCGTCCGGCCCGCTCATTGCCGTCGGCGCCCGTCACGCCAAGATCCGACGCGACGGCTACGCAAACCTGGTTCTTGATGCGAGGCGGCGCCGTCAACCCCGGGGTACGCCACAGGGCAGCATCAGCGCCGGCGGTCTTGCGGGTGGCCGCGAAGACAGCGGTGGGTCGGTCCGCTACGATTCTGGTCCGGCCGCGGGTGTTACTCGGTGTGTCCGAACGCTTTGATCTCCTCGGTTTCCTGTGGTGTCAGCTCTCGTGGGACCTGCCCGCGGGCGAGTTTCTCGCTCTGGACGTGGTGGCGGATGTCCTCGACGATCTCGGGGTTGGCCAGTGTGGTGGTGTCTCCGACGTCGGTGAAGTTGGAGACACCGGCGATGACCCGGCGCATGATCTTTCCGGAGCGGGTCTTGGGCATGTCGGGGACGATCCACACGTTGGCCGGTCGGGCGATCTTGCCGATCTCGTGCTCGATCGCCCGTACAACCTTGTCCTCGATGTCCTTGCTCGGCGTCAGCCCTGGCTTGAGCGAGACGTACATTTCCACGGCCCGGCCGCGTAGCTCGTCCATGACGGGGACGGCGGCGGCCTCGGCGATCTCGTCGACGGTCAGGCTGGCCGATTCCAGTTCCTTGGTGCCCAGCCGGTGGCCGGCTACGTTGATCACGTCGTCGATGCGGCCGAGGATGCGGAAGTAGCCGTCCGCGGCCTGCACGGCGCCGTCGCCCGCCAGGTAGGGCCAGTCACGCCAGTCGGTGCTGTTGGCGTCCCGGCAGTACCTCTCGTAGTAGATCTGTACGAACCGTTCGGGCTGGCCCCAGATGGTCTGGAAGATACCGGGCCAGGGGTTGCGGATGCAGATGTTGCCGGCCCGGCCGCTGCCCGCCTCGACCACGTTGTGGTTCTCGTCGTAGATGACGGGGTAGACGCCGAGCACGCCGGGGCCGCAGCTGCCGGGTTTCATCGGCTGGAGGGCGGGCAGGGTGCTGCCCAGGAAGCCGCCGTTCTCGGTCTGCCACCAGGTGTCGACGATGACCGCTTCGCCCTTGCCGACCACGCCGTGGTACCAGCGCCAGACGTCCGGCTCGATCGGTTCGCCCACGGTGGTCATGTGCTTGAAGCGGTAGTCGTACTTTGTCGGCTCGTCCGGGCCGAGCTTGCGCAGCATCCGGATCGTGGTGGGTGCGGTGTGGAAGATGTTGACCCCGAGCCGTTCGGCGATGCGCCAGGGGCGGCCCGGATCGGGGTAAGTGGGTACACCCTCGTACATCACGCTGGTGGCGCCCAGGGCGAGGGGGCCGTAGACGATGTAGGAGTGCCCGGTGATCCAGCCGATGTCCGCGGCGCACCAGTAGGTGTCGGTCGGATGGATGTCCTGGTAGTACTTTGACGTGCCGGCCACGTAGGCGAGGTAGCCGCCGGTGCTGTGCTGGCATCCCTTGGGCCGCCCGGTGGTGCCGCTGGTGTACATGAGGAACAGCGGCGCGTCGGCGGGCATCGAGACCGGCTCGACCCGCCTGCCGCGGTAGTCGGGCAGGAGGTCGTCGATGAAGAAGTCCCGGCCGTCGACCATCGGGCTCGCCGAAGCGTACCGGCCGGGGTGGCGCCGCCAGACCAACACCTTGTCGACTTCGTGACCGAGCTTGCCGGCCGCCACCACGGCCTCGTCGGCTTTGACCTTGTGGTCGATCAACTCGCCGTTGCGGTAGTAGCCGTCGACCGTGACCAGGATGTGGCTGCCCGAGTCGGCGATGCGGTCGCCGCAGGCCGCGCCGCTGAACCCGCCGAAGACCTCGGAATGGATGATGCCCAGCCGGGCGCAGGCCAGCATCGCGACCGGCAACTGCGGCACCATCGGCAGGTGGAAGGTCACCCGGTCACCGGTCTGGACCCCGGCGAAGTCGCGCAGCAGTGCGGCGAACTCGTTGACCCGGCGGTACAGCTCCTGGTAAGTGATCGCCTGGGTGTCTTCGGTTTCCGGCTCGGGCACCCAGACGAGGGCGGCCTTGTTCCGGCCGGTGGCTAGGTGCCGGTCGACGCAGTTGTAGCAGGCGTTGAGCCGCCCGCCGACAAACCACTTCCAGAACGGCGGGTTGCTGGTGTCCAACGTCGTGTGCCAATAGGTATCCCACGTGAGCAGGTCCGCGTACTCCTTGAAACACTCAGGGAAACGCTCCTCGCGGAACCGGTCGAAGATGTCCGGGTCGGCCGCGTTGGCCTGCGCGATGAACCTCGCCGGAGGCTGGTAGTACTCCTCCTCACGCCAGTGCACGGCGATCTGCGCCTCGGAGACCTGCCGTTCCTGCTCTGTTGTCATTGCCTGTCCTTCCACCCCGAAGATCAATGCCCTGGGCTGATCAGCGCCTCGCGTCAGCCGTCGCGGAGGAGGCCCGAACAGACACCAAATTCCCGCAGCCGAGCGCCGATGAGGGCCAGCCGATCGAACGTGGTGGGATCTCCCCGCGCCAGGCAGGCCCAACACAGGCCATCGGCCAGCTCCAGTGCCCGCACCTCGACGCCGGTCAACGCCGACAGCGGCCAGGTCTCCGCCTCGCGACGCAGCCGGGCCACATCACCCGCAGCCACCTCGTCCGTGGTAGCGGCTTGCAGCCCGGCCAGCAACACCGACAACTCACCGGCGATGTACTGCTGCGTCATCTCGACCGCCGCCAGGCCGCTCACCGGCCCGGCCCTCGCCGGTACGGCCCACGCCGCGCGCCTGCTGACCCGGTCATGCCGCCCTCCTCCCACATTCCTGGGAGAGGTTCCACGGTATCGCCGCGGATCGGCCGACGGGAATACGCGGCCATGACGGATCTCGACGGGATCACCTGACCCGGCCACGTGCTGGCTGAGACGAGATGATTCGAACGCGGCCTACACCTGCGCGGTACGCAGCGACGCCAGCTGGATGCTGCCCGGGTGGGCGCAGCCGTCGAGGCGGAGACGGCAACGCCGTCACGTCCGGGATTGCGTCGCCGGCGGCCTGATCGACCGGCGCAACTTGCCGATGACCGTTGGGTTATCGGCTGACGGGTACGTCGGGTAAGTCGTACCACAGTTCGCGGATGCTGGCGTAGGTCTTGTCAGGCAGCCGGTGTAGCAGCTCGATCGTCCGGGGTCTGGCGCTGGTGGCGACGGCGGCGGCGAGTAGGTCGGCGCGGGTAGCGGGGCCGGCGGCGAAAGCGGCGTGGATGTGGTCGGCGAGTTCGGTGCGGGTGATCGTCTGCACGGTTCCCGCCTGTTCTGATGATGGTCCAAGGACAGCCGGGCGATGTCGGGCGCAACCTGGCTGGGGGCGACGTGGCCCGCCGCACGAGAGAGTGGATTCGGCGGGCCACGTCGGGTCGGTGGGGGTTACCGGACGAGCAGGCGGGTCTTGAGGGTGTCGAGTTCGGTCCACAGTTGGGCGGGGAGCTTGTCGCCGAATATGCTGAACCAGTCGGCGATCTGCGGGATCTCCGCCGCCCATTCCTCGACGTGGACGGCGAGCGCGGCTTCGATGTCGGCGCTGGGTATGTCGAGGCCGGTGGTGTCGATCGCGTCCGGGGCGGGAACGTGCCCGATGGGGGTGTCGAGGGAAGCCTGACGTGACCGACATCAGCTACCCGCTGTACCTGGACCTGGCCGCCGGGCTGTTCCTGCTCACCGCGGTCGGCGTGCTGTGGCGCCAGCAACTCGCCTCGATGATCCGGCTGTTCGGGCTGCAGGGCGCCGCGCTGGCCGCCATCGTCGCGATCCTCGGCATCCACCAGCACAGCCTGGAGCTGGTCCTGGTCGCCCTCGGCCTGGGCGCGCTGCGGGCCGGCGTGCTGCCGTACCTGGCCTGGCGGGCGCTGGGCGACTCCCCGGCCGAGGCACGCGAGACCCGGCCGGTGGTCAACGTGGCCGCGTCCCTGCTGGCCGCCGCCGCCCTGACCCTCCTCGCGTACGCGGTGACCCAACCCCTCGTCGCTCTGGCGCTGGTCACCCGCCGCCGCGCCCTGTCCCAGGTGGTCGGGTTCCTGCTGCTGGACAACGGGATCACCGCCACCGCGTTCCTGGCCGCGTCCGGGGTACCGCTGATCGTCGAACTCGGCGTCTCCTTCGACCTGCTGCTGGTCGTCCTCGTGCTACAGGTCCTGACCACCCGGCTGCGGACCGCGTTCGGCAGCAGCGATCTGGACGAACTGCGGGAGCTGCACGACTGATGACCATCATTGTCCTGCTCGCCCCGATCGGGTTGCCACTGGCGGCCACCCTCGTGTAGGCAGCCGCGGGCTGGCGTCCCCGCACCACCGCCTAGGCGGATGTGGTGACCACGGCGCTGCTGGCGGCCGACGCGCTGAGCCTGGCCGCCACCGTCACCCGTCACGGGCCGGTCCACGCCGCCGGCGGCCTGATCCGCGCGGATGCCCTGTCCGCGTGGATGCTGCTCGGGGTTGCGGCGCTGGCGCTGCTGGCCTGCTGGGCCTCCCCGGCTTACCTGACCGCCGGGCACACCAGCGCCCCGCGGGCCCGTTGGTACGGCTTCCTGCTGCACCTGTTCATCGCCGCCATGGCCACCGCCGTGCTGGCCGGCAACCTCGGCATTCTCTGGGTCGCGGTGGAAGCAACGACGATCGTCACCGCGTTCCTGGTCGGGCACCACCGCAGCCGTACCGCCCTGGAAGCTGCCTGGAAATACGTGGTCATCTGCTCCGCCGCCATCGCCATCGCGTTCCTCGGCCTGGTCCTGGTGTACTACGCCGCCAGGCATGCCGGTCTCTCCGGTGAGGACGCATTGGACTGGGCCACGCTCACCGGGCACGCCCACCGACTGGACCCGGCGGTCACCCGCATCGCGATCGGCCTGGCCGTCCTCGGGTTCGGCGCCAAGGCCGGCCTCATCCCGCTACACGCCTGGCTGCCCGACGCCCACTCCCAAGCCCCCGCCCCGGTCTCCGCACTCATGTCCGGCGTACTCCTGCCGGTCGCGTTCTACGCCGTGCTTCGGGTCAAGGCCATCGCCGACCCGCGCTCGGTGCCGGCTACCTGCGTACCCTGCTGCTGATCCTGGCCCTGGCCACCCTCGCCCTCGCCGCCGTGCTGCTGATCTGGCAGCGCGACTACAAGCGGATGCTGGCCTACGCATCCATGGAACACATGGGCCTGATCGCCCTGGCCGCCGCCATCGGCACCCGCCCCGCCCTCGCGGCCCTGCTGCTGCACATGGCCGGGCACGGCCTGGCCAAAACCGTCGCCTTCCTCAGCGCCGGGCACATCCTGCACCGCCACAACAGCAGCCGGATCACCGATGTTCGCGCTCTGGCCATCCGCATGCCGCTGCTCGCCGCACTGTTCGGCCTCGCCATCCTCGTCCTGCTCGGGTTCCCACCCGCCGCCCATCGACCCGGGCCAGGGACGGCCGCGGCCCGCGACCGGCCGGGACCCGGGGGTGGTGGTGAACGCGCGAGAGCTGCTCGACCGGTATCAGGCCACCGCCGACGAGGGCGTGTTCGTCGCGGCGAAGGCGGGCTACGAGTCGGCGCTGCCGGGCACCGGCGACCCGGCGACGGTGGCGGACTACGGCTACCTGCTGGAGTGCCACGCCCGCAACCTGAGGCGGGAGGCGGTCGGGCAGTACGAGCGGGCGATCGAGCTGGACCCGGGCTGGGACAAGGTCCGATACCAGCTGATCCACGCCAAGGCCGCGCTATTCGAGCCGCACGATGCGATCGCCGACCATCGGCGGCGGCTGGCCGCCACGCCGGACGACGTGCGCGAACACCGGTTCCTGGCGTACGCGTTGCTGGTCGCCCGCGAGTACCGGAAGGCCGCCGCGGTGGTGGAGGCCGGGCTGCGGCTGACCGGCGAGGACCGCAAGCTGATCGAGTTCCGCGGCGACGTACGGGCCGGGCTCGGCGACCCGGACGGCGCGCTGGCCGACTGGCGGCACGCGGTCGAGCTGGACCCGACCGACATCAGCCCGTAGTACGCCAGCGCCTACCTGCTCGAACGCGAAGGCCGCCACGACCAGGCGATCGGAGTCTGGCGGCAGATCCTGGACTGGAACCGGGCCCGCGACAACGCGATGGACGTGCACTGGGACACCCGTGAACTGGACCGGCTAAACGTCCAGCGCGCCGGCGGCGGCCCCGCGTTGCTGACCCTACCCGCCTACCAGGTAGCGCCCGCACCACGTCCGTCCAACGCCGACGGGCACCCGCTGCGCGGCACCTACTACCTGCACGGCTCCCGCGTCCCCTCGACCAGGCGGTGCTGCGGCCCCACCCGGCGCGGCCGGGCGAACAGGCAGGCCGCCAGCGGGGCCGGTCCGCTGCGCGACCGCCGCCGCCAAGGCCTCGTGCCAGCCGGGCAGCGGCAGGGCCGAGACGTCAAAGACGCGGCGGCGGCCGTCACCCGCCGGATCAGCCTGGACCGGGTGCCGGCGGAGACGTTGGTCTGCTCCGCGATGACCTCGCGGACCGCCTCCACCAGGCGGGCGTCGGCCCGGCCGGTGGCCTCCCAGTCCCGGGTGGCCCGCTGGTCGACCAGGCCCCACAGGCCCTGCGCGGCGTAGCGGGCGCGGCGGCCCTAGATGGTGCGCAGGCCGACGCCCAACTCCGTGGCCTTGGCCTGTTGCCGCTCCGCCAAGGTGGGGGTGGCCGGGTCGTACTCGGCGCGCGGGCTGCTGCCCGGTGGGGCGTGCGGGGGCAGCCCGGTCTCGACCTCGACGATGTGCTGCTCCCACCGCTTCGCCTCGGCCAGCACGTCCTCGGGCAGGGTATCCAGCAGCCCGACCGGCTCGACCGCCGGCAGCGGCTGCGCACCCAGCACCTGGAAGTCGGGCGCGGCCATCAGGTAGCCGGCCAGCACCACCTGCTCGACGCCGGTCTCGCCGCGCAGCCGCACCGAGGCGCCCAGCAGGCCCACCACTTGGTGCTCGGCGCCGTCGAAACAGACCCGGTCGCCCGGGCGCAGCACCGCCCGCCCGGCCGCCATCACGCCGCCGCCGCGGCCGCGCGCACCACGGTGTCCGGATGCAGCGGCACCGACAGGTCGGCGGCCAGCTCGTGGCGCCAGAGCAGGTGAAACAGCACCGGCAGCACGCCGATCGGGTCACCGACCCGATCGGCACCGGCCATCAGCGGGTACGGCTCGGCGAAGACCTCCCGCAGCGGGCCGGCGACCGCGGGCAGCTCGTGGCGCGGATGGCGGTAGCCGGCCAGCCACCGAACGTTAGCCACCAGAATCTGGTCCGGGGCGGCGAGCAGCCGGTACTCCCAGCCGATCAGCTGACACGCCGCCCGGGTCGCCTCGAACGCCGCCATGTCCTTCGGCTTGATCCGCTCGACCGGCCGGCAGTCCACGACCAGCGCGCTCCTGTCAGCCAGCCGGGCGAAGTAGTCCGGCACGTGCGAGCGGACTTTGCCCTCCCCGGCCGGCCAGAACAGCCAGAACGGGCTGCGACGCCACCGCGACTACGGCCTGGTCGTGGTCGAGCAGCATCAGGTGATCGCGTTCCAGCCACGACTCGTACCCGACGTGCTGGCCCACCGTGGCACACCACCAGCGGCCGTTGAAATGCCGCTGACCCTTGTAGGACGGGAACCGGCGGGCCGGTAGGCACCACTCGAACCGCGTCGCCCAGGCGTCCGCCAGCGTCGTGCGGTGCTGGTCGCCGTCCTCGGTCAGGTAGGCCACCTCGAGGCCGTCGACGGTCCGGTCGGCGGCGCCGCCGGACACCGCCCGCAGCGTTGTCACGTCGAGCATCCTTCAGCGCCCAGCTGTCGATCCCAGGGATCAACGCGCGGCGAAGATCGGTCCCCGAGTCATCGTGCCCGGGCGCCCTGGCTGCCAGGGTGCAGTCCGTAGCGGTGCTCGAGTTCCCGGGCCGCCGCCTGGGCCAGGCGATAGTCGTTGCCGCCCCAGACGGTGCGGCCGTCCTGGCGGACCAGTGTGGCGACCAAGTGCACGTGGTCGTCGCCGTGGCGGATGCCCAGCCACCGCACCGCGCGCAGGTCGCCGTCCGGGGCCAGACCGACCCCGGCCATGAATTCGCTGGCGAGCTGTGCCCACGTGCTGGTCGGACAGCACTTGGCCGTCCGGGTGGTTGTGCAGCGAGCAGTGCCAGACCGGCTTGCGCGGCGGGTTCACGCCAGCGACGACCGGCTGTTCCAGCAGTTCGACCAGCCGGCGCAGCACCCGTCGGCCGCTGGCTGTGACGACCGGCTGCAGCTCGTCGACGCCGCCCGCGGTCGCGTATGCCCAGGCGGCGATCACCCGCGGCTCGCGGTGGTCGCGGTACTCGCCCGGGCCGAACAGGTAGTGCAGCACCTCGGCCACCGAGATGCCGCGGCGGTGCAGTCGCGGGATCACCGCCGGCCTCCCATCACTGCTGGTCGCTGGCCGGGCCGGCCCTTCGCTGGAGCTGGCGGTGGATCCGGGCGACCACGTTGTCCAGCGCCGCCACCGATCCGGCACACGATGCGATCGCCTCGTCACGCGCGGGTCCGTCCAGCGCGCTGTGCAGGGCGGCCGCGGCCTGGTTGACCGCGGTGCGCGCGGCGAACAGGTCCCGCTGCAACTGCGCCAGTTCGGCGCGGGTGATCGCGCCCGTGTCCGTCTCGCCGGCGGTGGTCACGCCCCGCGCAGCCGCCAGCGCTGCCTCGCCGACGTACCCGGTGGTGGTCAGCCCCGCCCGCGTGGCCGCCTCGGCCGGTTCGGCGTACTCGGTGGCGGTGAAGCGTACGTGGGTGCGGTGGTGGCCTGGAAACGAGTACCGGCGAGACCGCGCTGTCACGCCCGGGATTGTGCCCGGCCGGCCGACGCGCCGCCGTAGCGGCCCGGACTGTCGACCGCGACCAGGCCGTGCTCCCGCTCGATTGCCCGCACCGCGGCCATAGCCCGCGCGAAGTCGTTGCTGTCGCGCCAGAGCTCGCCGTAGGCGTTCACCCGGCCAACCCACCAACTCCAGGCCACCGGCCGCTCGGTCACCGAGATCGCCGCCCTGCTCGGTGTCTCCCGCGTCGCGATGTACCAAGCGCGATCCCCGAGTCGGCCGCCAACTACCGGCGAAGATTCAGCGCCGTAGACCTCTGAAGGTCACAACCGGGCGCAGCCGGTCGGGCTGCTGCCGAGTCCCGGTGTCCCGTTGGGGGTTGCTTGCGGGCGGACTCTCGCGCGTCATCGATAGGGCCTCGAGGCGAAGCTCGCCGTAGGTTGGCGTTCGCATCGGTGAGGGGTCTGTCAGTGCGCTCGCGCGTGGCTTTCTTCCACTGAGAGGCCGCGCAGTCGCCCTTCGATGATCGACCAGAATCGGGAGCATTTCATGGGGTCGCTGGCTGGGCATTGCCGACCGTGCTCGAGTGCGGTGCGGGCCACCTCGATACGGTGCTGCTGCTCGGCCAGCTCGGCCAACTTGTGATCGATCATCTCCCGTCGGCCTTGCCGCTCGCCTGCAATGAAACGCCCGATCTCAGCCAGCGAGAACCCGATCTCGCGGAAGAAGAGGATCACACCGACGTCCCGGACCGCCGACGCGGCATAACGCCGTCGTCCCGCCGCCCGAGCCGCCGGCCGCACCAATCCAAGTTCGTCGTAGTACCGCAGCGCGCTCGTCGGCACGCCGGTACGTTCGGACAGCTCGCCAATGGACAACAACGTCGGCGTGACCGACGAAGCCA
>WNGE01029053.1_pt1 | contig 12743 bp, 9 predicted proteins | sample 5400651 | NCBI WGS metagenome assembly WNGE01 (sample SAMN13153370, study PRJNA577476) | soil metagenome | isolation source: 60 cm soil or saprolite under grassland replicate 2 | place: USA:California | collected 2016-06-15 | reverse complement strand
GTTCAAGGGGCGCGAGGTCTCCTTCAAGCTCCCCTTTCCGCGCGTACGCATGAAAGACGCGGTGGCGAAGGTGCTCGGGCCGGGGGCCCTGGCCGCGCCCGGCTTCTCGCCCGCCCTCCTGGACGATCCGTCCGCTCTCGAAGCCTGGGTGGGCTCGAAGGACCTCCGGGCCTTCTGCGCCAGGACGCCGCTCGGGGAGGGGCCGGCGGTTGACCCGGAGTCGTACCTGGCCGTCTCCCACGGCCGCCGGATCGCGCTCCTCTTCGAGGACTTCGCGGAGAAGACGCTCTGGGAGCCCACGTTCGTGACCGACTACCCGGTCGAGGTCTCGCCCCTCGCGAAGACCCGGCCGGACGACCCCACGACCGCGGAGCGCTTCGAGCTGTTCGTGGCGGGGATGGAGCTGGCCAACGGCTTCTCGGAGCTGAACGACCCCCTGGAGCAGCGTGAGCGCTTCCTCGACCAGCTCCGCCGGCGCGAGAAGGGAGACCTCGAGGCCCACCGCATGGACGAGGACTACGTGCGCGCCCTCGGCCACGGCCTGCCCCCCACGGGCGGCTGCGGGGTGGGGATCGACCGCCTGGTCATGGTCCTCACCGATTCGCCCTCCATCCGGGACGTGATCCTGTTCCCGCACATGCGCCCGGAGGGCGGGCGCGGCTGATCCATGCCCTTCGAGCTCCGCATCGCCCTACGCTACCTGACCGCGCGCCGCAAGCAGGCTTTCATCTCCCTCATCTCCTTCATCTCCGTCCTCGGGGTGGCGGTGGGGGTGATGGCCCTCTTCATCGCCCTCGGCCTCATGACCGGTCTGCAGTCGGAGATCCGGGCCAAGATCCTGGGTGCCACCGCCCACGTGAGCGTCTTCAAGGGGCGGAACGACCCCTTCGACAACTACCGGGAGGTGGTGACGGCGGTGCGCCAGGTCCCGGGCGTCCTCGGGTCCGCCCCCACCGTCTACGGCAAGGTCCTGCTGAAGAGCCCCACCGGGTCCGCCGTCGCCACCCTCAAAGGCATCCTCCCTGCCTACGAGCGCACGGTGACGGACTTGCCGAGCCAGGTCGAGGAGGGGAGCATGGCCGACTTCGATTCTCCGGGCGACGGGCCCGCGCCCGTCCTCCTCGGCCGCGACCTCGCGCTCAGCCTGAACGTGGGCCCGGGCGACCTGCTGACGGTCATGTCGTCTCAGGTGCAGCTCACGCCCATGGGCCCCCTGACCGTGATGAAGAAGCTGCGGGTGGTAGGGACGGTTCGCTCCGGCCTCTACGAGTTCGACTACGGCTGGGGCTATCTGCCGCTGGCGGCGGCCCAGCGTCTCTTCGGCCAGCAGGATCAGGCGACCCTCGTGGAGGTGCGCCTCGCCGACATCTTCGCGGTGAAGGCGGCTGCGAAAGCGATCGTGGCGCGTCTCGGCGAGGGCTACCTCACCACGGACTGGATCCAGATGAACGAGAGCCTCTTCTCCGCCCTCTGGCTGGAAAAGACCGCGATCGCGATCACGATCGGCCTCATCGTGATGGTGGCCGCCCTGAACATCGTGGCCACCCTGATCCTCATGGTCATGGAGAAGCACAAGGACGTCGCGATCCTCGTCTCCATGGGCGCCTCGCGGGGCGCCATCACCCGGATCTTCATGCTCCAGGGGACGGTGATCGGCGCCTTTGGCACCGCCGCGGGCGCGTTCCTCGGCTGGGCGACCTGCCAGATCATGGACCGCTACCGGCTCCTGCGGATCCCCGAGGACGTCTACCAGATCTCTTACGTCCCGTTCCGGCTGCTCTCCTCCGACGCGGCGGTGGTGATCGCGGGCGCCCTCCTTGTCTGCTTCCTGGCGACGATCCATCCCGCGCGGGGGGCCTCGAAGCTCGATCCCGCAGAAGCCCTTCGGTACGAATGAGCGGAGCCCGGCACGCAACAGCGTCCCCTCCCCTCTACGTGGGGGAGGACGGGAGGGGGGGTCGATGAACGAAACGACCTCCGCTCCTCCCCTGATCGCCGCCCACGGCATCGTCAAGGGATACAAGACCCCTGCCGGCGAGGTCTCGGACCTTCGCGGCCTCGACCTCGAGGTGGCGGAGGGCGAGATGCTCGCCATCACCGGGGCCTCGGGGGTGGGGAAGTCGACGCTGCTGCACGTGCTGGGGACCCTGGACCGGCCCGATGCGGGGACCCTGGCTTTCGCGGGCGAGGAGGTCTACGCGTTTCCCGAGTCCCGCCTCCGCGACTTCCGGAACCGCACCCTCGGCTTCGTCTTCCAATTCCACCACCTGCTGCCCGAGTTCACCGCGCTGGAGAACGTGATGATGCCGCTGCTCATCGCCCGCCTCTCCGAGGGCGAGGCGCGGGGGAAGGCGGGGGCGCTCCTCTCGGAGCTGGGCCTCGCCGATCGGGCCGACCATCGGCCGGGCGAGCTGTCGGGGGGAGAGCAGCAGCGAGTCGCGGTGGCCCGCGCGCTCGTCCGCTCGCCGCAGGCCCTCCTGGCTGACGAGCCCTCGGGCAACCTCGACCGCGAGACCGGCCACCGACTCCACGACCTCCTCCGCCGTCTAAACCGGGAAAAGGGCGTCACCGTGGTCGTGGTCACCCACAACGAGCGGCTCGCTGCCTCCTGCGACCGGACGCTCCGCCTGGAGGCGGGGATGCTCGTTCGCGCTTGAGCCCTCGGCAGTTCCGAGGGGTCACGCGACCGGGGGTTTTGGGCTATGATCGGTCGATACTGCGGGAAGCCATGCCGCGGATCGAGGGGTCGGCCGGTCGCCGGGAGGCGCGGCTCGGACCCTGAGGTGGGTTCCATGTTCGAGCGCTACACCGAGCGGGCGCGGCGGGTGATCTTCTTTGCCCGCTACGAAGCCAGCCAGCTCGGCAGCAACTCGATCGAGACCGAGCACCTGCTCCTCGGCCTGATCCGGGAAGGGAAGGGGCTCACCTCGCGGATCTTCAGCAAGAGCCACCTATCCATGGAGTCCATCCGCAAGGAGATCGAGGGGCGGGCGCTCTACCGGGACAAGGTCTCGACCTCGGTGGACATCCCGCTCTCCCCGGAGAGCAAGCGCGTCCTCGGCTACGCGGCCGAGGAGGCGGAGCGCCTGATCCACAACTACATCGGCACCGAGCACGTCCTGCTGGGGTTGATGCGGGAGGAGAAGAGCGTAGCCGCGGGCATCCTGGGCGAGAAGGGGATGCGCCTGGCCGCGGTCCGCGAGGACATCGTGGCCCTCCTGAACGAGAAGGCGAGCGTGGGCAAGACCAAGGAGACCCCGCTCCTCTCCGAGTTCTCGCGTGACCTGACGGAAGCCGCGGCCCGGGGCCTCCTCGACCCGCTGGTCGGACGCGACGACGAGCTGGAACGGATCATCCAGGTCCTGTGCCGCCGCACCCGCAACAACCCGGTGCTGATCGGGGAGCCCGGGGTGGGCAAGACCGCCCTCGTCGAGGGCCTGGCCAACAAGATCGTGCAGGGCGACGTCCCCGTCTACCTGGCCGACAAGCGCATCCTCGCCCTCGACATCTCCCTGATCGTGGCGGGCACCAAGTACCGGGGGCAGTTCGAGGAGCGCCTCAAGACCATCATGCGCGAGCTCACGGAGAGCCACAACATCGTGATCTTCATCGATGAGCTCCACACCCTGGTGGGAGCCGGCTCCGCCGAGGGGAGCCTCGACGCGGCCAACATCCTGAAGCCCGCGCTCTCCCGGGGGGAGATCCAGTGCATCGGGGCCACCACCCCCGCCGAGTACCGCAAGTACATCGAGAAGGACCGCTCCCTCGAGCGCCGCTTCCAGGCGGTGAAGGTGGCCTCTCCCACGGAAGACGAGACGATCGAGATCCTCCGTGGGATCAAGGACCGCTACGAGAAGTTCCACCACGTCTGCTACCGCGACGAGGCCCTGGAGGCGGCGGTCTTCCAGTCGAGCCGCTACATCACGGACCGCTTCCTCCCCGACAAGGCGATCGACCTGCTGGACGAGGCGGGGAGCCGGGTCAAGCTCCGCGACGCCGCGGTGCCCGAGGAGGTGCCGGAGTTCTCGCGGAAGATCCGGGTGGTGGTGGACCGGAGCGACGCCCTGGAGCGGGGGGCCTTCTTCCGGGACGAGGAAGTGGCCCAGCGCGAGAACCTCCACATCGTGCGCGAGCACTGGGACATCGGAGGCCGGGGCGAGCACGAGGTGACCAAGGCCGACATCGACGAAGTGGTGTCCCGCTGGACCGGCATCCCCATCACCGCCATCAAGGAGGAGGAGTCCGAGAAGCTCCTGCGCATGGAAGAGGAGCTCCACAAGCGGATCGTCTCCCAGGAGAGCGCGATCAGCGCGGTGGCCCGGGCCATCCGCCGCACCCGGGCCGGCCTCAAGAACCCGAACCGGCCGGTGGGCTCCTTCATGTTCCTGGGTCCCACCGGGGTGGGGAAGACCGAGGTGGCGCGGAGCCTGGCCGCCTTCCTCTTCGGAATCTTCAACGTCCTGCTCCAGGTCTTCGAGGACGGCCACCTCACCGACGGCCTCGGCAACACCATCGACTTCAAGAACACGATCATCATCATGACCTCCAATATCGGGGCCCGCTTCATCGAGAAGAAGGGCCGCATGGGGTTCGCCTCCGGGGAGCTGAAGGACACCGTGCAGGGGATCAACGAGATGGTGATGGGGGAGGTCAAGCGCACCTTCAACCCGGAGTTCATCAACCGGGTGGACGAGATCATCATCTTCGACGCCCTCACCGACCAGGAGCTTGTCCTCATCACGCGCCTCCTGGTGGACCAGCTCAACCTCAACCTGAAGGAGAAGGGGATCACCATCTCCCTGCGGGACGAGGCGGTGGAGTGGCTGCTCGCGAAGACCCTGGCCGACCGCACCTACGGGGCGCGCCCGCTGCGCCGGGCCATCCAGAGGCACATCGAGGACGCGCTCTCCGAGGCCTTCATTCGTGGACAGATCCGTGGCGGCCGGCCCATCCTGGTGGGGGTGAGAGACGGCGCGCTCTGGTACGAGCAGGACGAGCGGGGAGGGGCCCTCTCGGCATGAATCGACGTCTCGCCGCGGCCGCCCTCCTCTGCCTGGCGGGGGCGGCCCACCCCTCGAGGGCGCAGGAATCCCAAGAACCGTCCGCGGTGGTGGAGCGGGTCGAGATTCTCAACAACCAGTACATCCAGAAGGAGACCCTGCTCTTCTACGTCTCCACCAAGCCGGGCGAGCGCTACGACGAGCGCCGCCTCAAGGAGGACTTCCGGCGCCTCTGGGACACCGGATTCCTCAACGACCTGACCCTCGAGGTGCTGGACGGCCCCCAGGGCAAGATCGTGCGCTTCCGGGTGGAGGAGCGCGCCCGCATCCAGATCGTGGACTACCGCGGGAGCAAGGAGCTCACCACCACCAACATCGAGGACGAGATCAAGAAGCGCGACGCCCAGCTCCGCATCGACACCTTCTACGACCCAGCCAAGGCCCGGAGGGTGGAGGGAATCATCAAGGAGATGCTGGCCCAGAAGGGCCGGCCCTTCGCCACCGTGAAGCACGACAGCAAGCGCATCGGGGGGGCGGGGACCCAGGTGTCGTTCACCATCGACGACGGCCCCAAGGCCCGGGTGAAGGAGATCGTCTTCGACGGGAACAAGGTCTTCTCCGACGGCAAGCTGCGGGGCCGGATGAAGAAGATCAAGCAGGCCGGCTTCTGGAACCTCTCCTGGGTGGGCGGGAAGACCACCTACACGGAGGACAAGTGGGTGGGCGGGGGAGAAGACCCGCGGGGGGACCAGGGGCGCCTCGAGGACTTCTACCTGAACAACGGCTACGTGACCACGCGGATCGGCCAGCCCAAGATCACCTACACGGACGGGAAGGCCGGCCTGTTCAAGAAGAAGCCCGTCAAGTGGATCAAGCTCGAGATCCCGGTCACCGAGGGCGACCAGTACCGGGTGGGGGAGATCAAGTTCGAGGGGCTGACCGTCCTCAAGGAGGAGTTCGTCCGGCCCCTCTTCAAGCTGAAGACGGGGGACGTCTACAACGACTCCCGCTTCAAGAAGGGCTTCGACAAGCTGCGGGACATCTACGGCAGCATCGGCTACTTCCAGTGGACGGGGGGGACCAAGCGCAAGCCCGACCCCGATCGCAAGGTGGTGGACGTCACCCTGAGCATGGACGAGGACAAGCGCTACTACCTCGGGAAGATCCGATTCGCGGGCAACGAGACCACGAGGGACAAGGTCATCCGCCGCGAGATCTACATGAACGAGGGGGACGTGTTCAACACGGAAGCCCTCAAGCTCTCGATCCGGCGGGTCAACCAGCTCGGCTACTTCAAGCCCATGGAGGGCGCCCCCGACCTGAAGCCCAGCCCGGGCGCGGACGACAAGCTCGACGTGACCTTCAAGGTCCAGGAGCAGAACCGCAACCAGTTCACCTTCGGCGGGGGGGTGAGCGGCCTCGAAGGCACGTTCCTCAACGCCTCCTTCTCCACCACGAACTTCCTGGGGGCGGGCGAGACCTTCTCCCTCTCCGCCCAGACCGGCAAGCGCACCAAGAACTACCAGCTCGCGATCACCGAGCCCTACCTGTTCGACCGGCCCATCACCGCGGGCTTCGACCTCTTCTGGCGCAAGCTCACCTACCTCGGCTACGTCAACGTGGTGGGCTACACCCAGGAGAGCAAGGGGCTGAGCCTGATCCTGGGCTTCCACCTGGGGAGGTTCTCCCAGATCTTCACGAACTACTCCTTCCAGGTGATCACCCTCGGCCAGATCACCGACCTCACGAACCCGATCTACAGGGACCCCTACGCCACCTTCGGCCCGGTGTTCGACCCGTTCTTCTTCGGGGATTTCGGCGCGCGCAAGGAGAGCACCTTCAGCCCCAACTTCGTCTACAACACCGTCGACAACCCCTACTCTCCCCGCCGCGGCATGAAGCACACGATCACCTTCGCGGTCGCGGGCGGGCCCCTGCGGGGCACCGTGGACTACTTCCGTCCCAACGTGGAGACCATCTTCTACGTCCCCCACACCCGGAGGACCGCCCTCGGGCTGCGCTTCGACGCCGCGATCATCCGGCCCTACGCGGACACCCGGACCCTCCCCCTCTACCAGCGCTACTTCCTGGGAGGCGAGACCCAGGTGCGGGGCTACGACATCCGCACCATCGGGCCGGTGGACTCGAGCGGCCGCGCGATCGGGGGAAACAAGTATTTCCTCTTCAACGCGGAGTACTACATCGACATCATGGGGCCGCTCCGCTTCCTCTTCTTCTACGATGCGGGGCAGGCCTACCTCGAGGGCCAGAAGATCGGCCTCAAGGGTCTCCGGATGTCCACGGGGGCGGAGATTCGCTTCATCATGCCGGTGCTGAACGTGCCCTTCCGCCTCATCTACGCCGTCGACCTTCAAGTTCGCCGTCGGCACCACCTTCTAAGGAGAAGACATGAAGAAGACGTTCATCGCCGGCCTCGTCCTCGGGGCAGCGGCGCAAGTCACGCTGGCCCAGGAGGGCAAGACGGAGGCCAGGACCCCGAAGATCGCCGTCATCGACATGGCGCGGGTCTCCGCGGAGAGCCTGATGGGCAAGGGCTACGCGGCCCAGCTCGAGGCGCTCCAGAGCGAGATCAACTCCGAGGGGACCAAGAAGCAGTCCGAGCTCCAGAAGCTGGACGCCGCCATCAAGACCCTGCAGGACGAGCTGGAGAAGCAGGCCTCGGTCCTGAGCCCGGAGGCGGCCGAGAAGAAGCGGCAGGACATCGTCCGGCGGGGCCGCGAGCGCCAGGCCTTCCTCGAGGACGGGCAGGCCGACCTGCAGCGCATGAGGGAAGCCGCCCAGCAGAGGGCCCAGGCCCGTGAACAAGGACTTCGACATTTCCCGGGACGTCATCGTGAAGGCGGACGACGCGGAGAAGGCCCAGAAGGGCGCGGCCACCGGTCCCGCCGCCAAGCCGGCCGGGCCCGCGGCGGCGAGGCCGGTCCCCGCGCCCGCCAACAAGCCGTAGCAGGGCCGAACGGCTCTCTCATCGCAGAGAACGCAGAGGTCGCGGAGGCAACGGGCGGCGAGCGAAGCGGGATTCACCCCCATTCGGGGGCAGGTTCCCGCGGAGCGAGCGGGGGGTCTGGGGGGTGCGGCGCAGCACTCGCCAATACCACTGGCGGCGAGCGGAGCGGGATTCATTCCCGTGGAGCGAGCGGGGGGTCTGGGGGGTGCGGCGCAGCACCCCCCAGCTCACTAAAGAGGAGCCTTGGGCACGATCGACATCGGCAGCCTGGTCCGGCAGATCCCGAGCCAGTATCCCTTCGTCCTGGTGGACCGCGTGATCGCCCACGATCCGGGGGGCTCGCTGGTGGCCACGAAGAACGTGACGGGGGGCGAGGACTTCTTCGCCGGTCACTTCCCGGGAGCCCCCGTGATGCCCGGGGTCCTGCTCCTCGAAAGCCTGGCCCAGGCGGCGGGGATCTGGCTGCTCAAGGCCGCGGACGACCCCCGCGAGGTCGAGATCCAGATGGTGGGGATCGACGAGGCGAAGTTCCGGCGGCCCGTCGCCCCCGGCGATCAGCTCCGGCTGCACGTCCAGCTCACTCGGCGCCGGCGGGGCCTCTGCCGCTTCCAGGGCGAGGTCCGCTGCGGCGAGCAGCGCGTGGCGGAGGCGCGCCTGCTCCTCCAGGTCACGAGCCTGCCTCCGGCGGTGGTGGATGCCACGGCGCGGGTGGCGGCGGGGGCCGCGCTCGCCCCCGGGGTCCGGGTCGGTCCCTACTGCATCGTGGGCCCGCAGGTGAGGCTCGGGCGGGGGACCGTGCTCGACTCGCACGTGGTGATGGACGGAGACACCCGCGTCGGTGAGCGCAACCGGTTCTACCCCTTCTCCTCCATCGGCCTCCCTCCCCAGGACCTGAAGTACCACGGCGAGCCCTCGCGCCTCGAGATCGGCGACCGGAACACCTTCCGCGAGTTCGTCACCGTGCACCGCGGCACGGAGGGCGGGGGCAACTTGACCCGCGTCGGCTCGGACAACCTGTTCATGACCGAGTGCCACGTGGCCCACGACAGCCAGGTGGGCAACCACGCCATCTTCTCGAACGCGGCTACCTTGGCCGGCCACGTCGAGGTGCAGGACTGGGCCACCGTCAGCGCCTTCTCGGGGATCCACCAGTTCTGCCGCGTGGGCACGCATGCCTTCGTCGGGGGCTACAGCGTGGTGACGAAAGACGTGCTCCCGTACTCCCGGACGGTGGGGAACCGGGCGCGCATCTACGGGATCAACGTGGTCGGCCTCACCCGCCGGGGCTTCACCCGTGAGCAGATGGCCACGATCCGGGACGCCTACCGGATACTCCTGCAGAGCCGGCTCAACGCCTCCGAGGCGGTAGCCCGGCTCGAGGCGGAGGGGCCGCACACCGAGGAGGTGCGGACGATCATCGAGTTCATCCGGCGGTCCCCCCGAGGAGTGATCCTGAAGCGGCGGCGGCCGCGCCGACGCGCCGAGGAGTCGTGAGCGAGGGCACGGGGCCGCCGCTGGGGCTGATCGCCGGGAACGGACGCTTTCCGTTCCTGGTCGCGGCGGGGGCACGGCGGGCCGGGCGGCGCGTGATCGCGGTGGCGATCCTCGAAGAGGCGGCCCCGGACCTCGCCGACGCGGTGGACGAGATCCACTGGGTCGGCCTCGGCCAGCTCGGGCGCTGCATCGAGGCCCTGCGCGGCGCGGGTGCGCGAGAGGCCGTCATGGCCGGACAGGTGAAGCACCGGCAGATCTTCGCGGGCATCGTTCCCGACCTGAAGCTGATGGGAGTGCTGGCCCGCCTCGCCTTGCTGAACACGGACAGCCTGATCGGGGCCGTGGCCGAGACCCTCGGTCGGGAGGGGATCGCGCTCCTCCCGTCGACCGCGTTCGTCGAGGACCAGCTGGCCGCTGCCGGCACGATGAGCCGCCGACGTCCCTCCGGCGACGAAAAGCATGACGTCGAGTACGGCCGGAAGGTGGCCCGGGTGTTGGCGGGAATGGACCTGGGCCAGACCGTGGTGGTGAAAAACCGGGCCGCGGTGGCCCTCGAAGCCATGGAAGGGACGGACGAGGCCATCCGGAGGGCGGGACGCCTGGCCGGGCCCGGGACCACGGTGGTCAAGGTGGCCAAGCCGCGCCAGGACATGCGGTTCGACGTGCCGGTGGTTGGTCCCGGGACGATCGAAGCCATGCGCGAGGCGGGCGCCCGCGTGCTCGCCCTCGACGCCGGTAAGACTCTGCTCCTCGACAAAGCGGACTTCCTGGCCCGCGCCGACGCGGCGGGTCTGGCGGTGCTCGGCATGGAGCCGACCGAGGAGGACGGGTTGGGGGGACGTGGGGAGGGATAGGGTGGGGGGTCGATGAACGACCGCCTCGTCCGGGTCGGCGTCATCGGCGTGGGCGCGCTAGGCCAGCATCACGCGCGCGTCTACGCGGGCCTCTCGGGCGTCGATCTGGTCGGCGTCCACGACGCGGACCCCTCGCGGGCCCGCGAGGTCGCCGAGCGGCACGGCGGCCGGGCGTTCCCGACCGTGGAAGCGCTCCTGGGTGAGGTCCGCGCGGTATCGGTGGCGGTGCCGACGGTGGACCACCACCGTCTGGCCCGACAGGCCCTCGAGGCGGGCCGGGACGTCCTCGTGGAAAAGCCCATGACGAGCACGCTCGAAGAGGCCGACGACCTGATCGCTTTGGCCGACGAGCGAAAGGCGGTCCTCCAGGTCGGGCACATCGAGCGGTTCAATCCCGCGACCGACGTGCTCAAGGCCACGGTCCGCAAGCCGCGGTTCATCGAGGTCCATCGGCTCGGCTCGTTCTCCCCGCGCAGCCTCGACGTCGACGTGGTCCTGGACCTCATGATCCACGACCTCGACATCGTCCTCTGCCTCGACGGGTCGGAGGCAGTGCAGATCGACGCGGTCGGGGTGCCTGTCCTGACGCCGAAGGTCGACATCGCCAACGTGCGTCTCCGGTTCGCCTCCGGGCTCATCGCCAACCTGACCGCCAGCCGGGTCTCGGTGGACAAGGTCCGCAAGTTCCGCGTCTTCTCGCCCCGGACCTACATCTCGGTCGATTTCACCCGCCGGGAGGCCCAGGTCGCCCGTCTCAAGGAAGGGGAGGGGGGTCGGCCGCAGATCGCCACCGAGAAGACGGCCGCCCCCGACCAGGAGCCCCTCCAGCGGCAGCTGGAAGGCTTTGTGGCGGCCGTCCGGGACCGAAGCCGGCCGGTCGTGCCCGGGTCGGACGGCCGCCGCGCCCTGGCCTTGGCCCTGGCGATCCTGGCCCGCATGGCCGAGGCCTGACTGTGTCATAGTTACTGAGAGAGCAGGACTTCCCAGGCGGGTTGGGGCCCCCGCCCACAACATCTTGTAGGGGTTCGCTTGAGAGACCGCCGCCTTTTGTGCTAGGCTATGCGGTCTCTTGGGCGTGAGGAGTGGCCGTCCGTGGAGCGCATCAATCAACGCCAGGGGTTCCTGGTATCGGCCATCCTTCACCTGACGATCCTGATGATCCTGGTGAGCCATCCCCCGATCCCCCGCAGGGGGCCGGAGAAGATCGACCCGTCGACCATCGAGCGGAAGGAGCTCGTCTCCCTGCCGCCCCCGGCCGTCCTGCGGCAGCTCGTCCCGCGCCCGATCCCGCGGCGCCCGGCGACCCCGGCCCCCGCACCGGCTCCCACGCCACCCCCGCCGGATTCGACGAAAAAGGACGGGGTGAGCGCCGGCCCGCGGAGCGCCCTTCGGACCGAAGGGCCGATAGATCTCGACCATCTCATTCCTGCGAAAGGCATCCCTTCCCCGCGTCCGCCCTCCACCCCGGCGCCTGCGCCCTCGAAGGTGCCTCCCGGGCCAGATGCCGCAGACGCCAGTGGATCGAAGGCCGTTCCCGGCGGCCCGGGCCTGCGTCTGCCCCCGGGACTCGGGCGTGACATTCCGCGCGGTCGTGACGGCTCGCCGGCCCGACCCGGCCCCATCGGTCAATCCATTCCTGGAGCGGTCCAGCGACTGGAGGAGCGCCTGGAGCGCGAGGCCAACCTCGGCGCCCCCACGGGCACGGGCCAGAAGACCAGCGGTTTCTATTTCGACCCGCAGGGCGCCGATTTCACGCAGTGGCTCAGCCGCTTCAACAGCGAGCTTGACCGAAATTGGATCGCGCCCCAGCCGGCCCTGATGGGCTTTCACGGAACGGTGGCCTTCGAGATGATCATCGAGCGCGACGGCACCATGTCGTCGCTTCGCATGGTCCGGTCCACCGGCAACGCGGCCCTCGACCGCTCCGTGCGGAACGCGCTCATCGGAAGTCGGCTGCTGCCGCTTCCCGGTGACTACAGACCAGCGCGTCTCCCGTTGACGCTCACCGTCGGCATCAACGAGGCGTCGGCCGGATCGTGATAGGCCGCCGCGGGTGGCGGACCTCCGGTGCCGCGTGGGTCGGCGCCCTGATGGGCGCTTGGCTGGTGGCGGGGGCCTGCCGCACCATCCAGCAGCCGCGGGCGGTCCCGGCTGCGCCTGCGCCCCCCCCGACCCAGGCCGCGCCAGGGGCGGGGGCTTCGGCCGTGCTCGTCCCCGCCCCGGCCGTGCGTGTCGGCATCCTCCTCGACGTCTCGCGGGTGTCGATCGGCGCCGACGCCGGGGTCGTGGTGTCGGGCGCCGACCCGGGATACCGCGCCGCGGTTTCACGGGCCACGTTCGTGCCGGCCTCGACGGGGATCCGGATCCTCCCGCGCTTCCGGGTCCAGGTGGCGAGCCTGGCGGCCGAGTCCGGGGCGCAGAACGTGG
>WNGE01006712.1_pt1 | contig 12743 bp, 16 predicted proteins | sample 5400651 | NCBI WGS metagenome assembly WNGE01 (sample SAMN13153370, study PRJNA577476) | soil metagenome | isolation source: 60 cm soil or saprolite under grassland replicate 2 | place: USA:California | collected 2016-06-15 | reverse complement strand
AACCCGGTGTCGAATCTCAAACTGGCAGTGGGCGGGATCTTCCCGTACGCAAGGGCGCGGCGCGAGGGGATCCCTGTCGGGCTCGGGACCAACGGCGCGGCGTCGAACCATTCGCTCGACCTGTTCCAGGACGTCAAGCACTTGGCGCTGATGCAGAAGCATGCGGCCGGCGATCCGGCCGCCATGCCCGCGACCGAGGCCTGGGCCGTCGCTACCGGCCGCCGTGCGCCGTTGCTGGGCGAGCACGGCCGGGTCGCCGTGGGTGAGCCGGCCGATTTCCTTCTCGTGCGCACGGATCTGCCCGAGCTCACGCCGGGCGACCTCACCGCCAATCTCGTCTACGCGGCATCGGGCGCGGTGGTCGACACGACGGTGGTCGCTGGCAACGTGCTGATGCGGGGCCGAGAGGTCGACGGCGAGGCTGAAGTACGGGAGGGCGTCCTCGCGAGCGCGCGCCGTCTCGGCGTCATCGAGTAGCCGGTCGCGACGATGCGTATTTCAAGGACGCCCTGCGTCCCTCAGATACGCATGGGGTTGAGCTACAGCGATTTCGGCGTGGCGAACAGCTCGCGCAGGCGCGGCTCGAAATGCTCGAGCGGCAGCGTGTCGTAGTCGGGGTCGAACGCCGTTTGGTCCCACTCGTCGGCGAACCGCTCCGCGAGCTCGTACGCGGGATGACCCTGGTACTGGTCGCGGGCGTTCGGATCGCCGCCGAAGTGGTGGTAGTAGTGCCGGCCCTGGAAGTCCTGGTGCACCTTGATCATCCAGTAGACGTCATCGCGCACGTACGGTTTGAGGATCTCGGCCGCGATCGCAGGGTGATTCGGGACGCTCACGGCCTTGCCGATGTCGTGGCAGAGGCTGGCGATCACCACCTCGTCGTCGGCGCCGGCGCGCTCGGCACGTGTGGCGGCCTGCAGGCAGTGCGTGAGCTGGTCGACCTTGAAGCCGTCGGTGATGTCCGCCAGCGACCGCAGCATGCCGAGGGTCCGCTCGGCGACCCGGTCCTGGTTCTTGAACGACTCGGCGCCGATCACCGCCCACTGCTCGGCGGTGGACTCGTCCATCCGGTTGAAGCTCTGGGTCTGGGTCTGCGTCATGACGCCATTCTCCCATATAGGGTCGACCCGTGGACCTTCCCGGGTTGGAGGCGCTCGAGCTCCCCGACGCCACGGGCGAGCCGCGCCGGCTCGGCGACTTCTGGGTCGAGCGGCCGGTCATCCTCGTGTTCCTCCGCCACTTCGGCTGACTGCTCTGCCGCGAGCACGCCGCGCAGTTGCGGGGCATCTACGACGAGATCCAGCGGCGCGGCGCCGAGGTCGTGGCGATCGGCACCGGCAGCGTGCGTCACGCGGCCGCGTTCGTTGCCGACGAGGACGTGCCCTTTCCCGTGCTGGTCGACGACGACGCCGCGGCTGCCCGAGCAGCGTCCGTGCGCCGCGTGGGCTTGTTGCGCCTGCTCACGGACCGGCGGAGCCGCGCGGGCGCGAAGCGCGCCCGGGCCGACGGGCATCGCATCCACAAGGCGGGGCGCCGGGTGACGCAGCTCGGGGCGACGTTCGTGATCGGTCCGGGTTCGAACGTCCGCTACGAGCACCTCGACGAGCACAGCGCCGACCATGCGCTCCTGGACGACGTCCTGGAGGCGCTCCCGCCCGTCGCTACGAGGTGAGCGACCCGTTCTCGCGGATCGACCCCTCGGACGACGCTCGCTTCTACTCGGTCGCCCGCAAGGTCGTGCACATCGAGCCCGGGGCAATCGAGGTGCTCCGCACGGTGTACGCCGGGCTCTTCCCACCGGGCGGCGCGGTGCTGGACCTCATGTCGTCGTGGCGGTCGCACCTTCCGGAGGGTCTCGGCCGCGTGGTCGGGCTCGGCATGAACGCCGAGGAGATGGTGGCGAACCCGCAGCTCGACGAGCACCTGGTGCACGACCTGAACCGGGACCCGCGCCTGCCGTTCCCGGACGAGTCCTTCGCCGCCGCCGCGTGCGCGGTCAGTGTGCAGTACCTCCTCCATCCGATCGAGGTGTTCGCCGAGGTCCGCCGGGTGCTCGAGCCGGGCGGTCCGGTCGTCGTGTCGTTCTCGAACCGCTGCTTCCCGACGAAGGCGGTCGCGATCTGGCTCACCTCGGACGACGACGGCCACCGCCGACTCGTGCGCGCGTACCTGGAAGAGAGCGGCTTCGACGACGTGGTGGACGAGCAGGTCCCGACGCCCGACGACCCGCTCTTCGTCGTGCGCGGCCGGCGTCCCTGACGCCGCGATCTACGGGGAGCTCGCCGCGTGGAGCAGCTCGCGACCCCGCCGGAAGAACTCCAGTGCAGCTGCGCGCTGGTCGCTGGCATCCGCCAACCGCACGACGCTGAAGCGCGCGCCGGCGAAGTGGGTTTCCTTCCAATAGGCGTCGTCGGGGACGTCACCCCAATGCGTGACGTAGAGGTAAGGATCGGCGTGGTTGTCATCGCCCGGGGAGGCACCGAACGTGCCGCGTCCGCCGGCAGCCTCGTCGCCGAGGTCGAACGACAGGTCGAAGTGCTCGGGCCAGAGCTGCACCCGTGACGGCTCATCGCGACGGCCCGCCTCGGCCCGGAGCTGCTCCAGGATCGACGTCGCAAAGCCGAACCACGCGCCCAGGAAGTCCGCAGCGCCGACGTCGAGCGTGAAGGCGGCGTCGGGCTCGAGCGGCGTCGTCGGCGTGTACACATCCGCCGGCGCGCCGGGCTCGACCCCGGCCAGCTCGGCGGCGGCTGCGATGTCCGTGATGGCAGCGGCGTCGCTCACGTCGCCCCGGTGCACCACGACACTCGTGCGCTCGATCCGGACCTGCGTGTCCGCCGACGCGCGGCGGAACCACGGCGTCCCCACGCCGCCGCGCGTGAAGCGCAGGCCGATCTTGCCGTTGGCGTCGTACCGAGCGCGCGCGAGCACGTGCTCGGCCAGCGTGTGCCAGGCACGCCGCGTCGACGCGAGCTCGTCCCGTGGCGGGAGCGGGGGGAGTGGCCGCCACCCGCCCAGCCACCGGTCGGCGCACCACGCCGCGAGCGCGGGATCGCCGCCGCACAGCTCGTCCCAGGTCACGTCGCCGCTCGTCACGGGCGACACGATCGGCTTGCCGTCCGGCGAAGTGCCGCGCGCCGCGGGATCGTCGGCCAGCCACTGCCCCTCGGTGACGGGCGGCGGGGACGGCTCGAGCACGCGCGCCTCGTAGGCGCCACCGAGCCGGTCGACGGCCTCCTGCCGCGGGTTCACTGCGAAGCGCTTGCGGCGGGTCGGTGCCAGAGCATGCCGAACGCCGACGAGCTCGTCGTCGAAGCGCGGCAGCACCTGCAGCGGCTCACACCACGCGCGGCCGCCGACGCGCTCGCGGATGGCGCGCTGGTCACGGCGGAGGAGTCGGGCTCAATCGGCGAGGAAGCCTTCGATCAGGCGGGCTAACTCGACGGGACGGTCACCCTGGACGCTGTGGCCGGCGCCCGCGACCGTTTCCACGCGTGCGTCGGGCTGACGTCGCCGGAGCTCCTCGATGTCCTCGTCACCGACCACGCCGGAGTCGGCCCCCCGCACGAGCATCAAGGGCATGGTGAGCTTGGACACGTCGTCCCACAGCTCGGGGATGCCGGGGAACTCCTGGCCCTCGGGCCGGACCCGGTCGTACCGCCACGACCAGCTGCCGTCCTCGAGCTCGCGGGCGTTGTGGAGGATCCCGCGCCGGAGCGAGGAAACGGTCCGGGTGGGGTTGTACGTGACGGTGCGCTCGAGGATCTCGTCGAACGACGCGAACCGCTCGGGCCCGGCGATGAACGCGAAGATCGGCGCGGCCTTTTCCCGGTCGACGCCCGGCGTGACGTCGACGATCGCGAGGCGCGGGACGAGGTCGCGATGGCGTGCACCGAGCGCGATCGCCGTCAGCCCCCCGAGGGACATGCCGACGACGAGCCGTGGGTCCGGCGCGAGCGCGCGCATCGCGGTGGCGACGTCTTGTGCGTTCTCGACGGGCCAGTAACGGCGGTCCTCTCGCCAGTCGGAGTGCCCGTGCCCCGGCAGGTCGATCGCGACGAGCGGACGATCGAGCGCGAGCGCCACGGTGTCCCAGGTGTGCGCGTTCTGCGCGCCTCCGTGCAGGAGCACGATCTCCGGATCGTCCTCGCCCCAGATCAACGCGCTCACACGCCGGCCTTCACCGACGCCGACGAACTCGCGCCGAACCGCGGGTGGGCCGCTCCACGGGATGTCGTACTCCTCCGCGTTCTCGTGGAAGAGGCCGAACTCGTCGTACTCGATGGTTGCCACGGGCTGGAACCTACCGCCGACGCGGGGGCGAGGCCGCCGCCGATCGCTCCGTGCCGATCGGGTCGGGGTGACGCACCCCGCCTACGATTCGCGGCGATGCGGCTGCCCCGCGTGAAGCCGGCGCAATACCAGCGCGTGACGGTGGGCGCCGCGGTCCTGCTGGCGGTGATCATCGTGACCGGCGCCGCGGTGCGCCTCACCGGCTCGGGGCTCGGGTGCCCGGAGTGGCCGAACTGTGAGGTGGGCCGGGTCACGCCGTACGCCGCCAACGACTTCCACGCCATGGTCGAGTTCGTGAACCGCATGGTCACCGGGCTCGTGTCGATCGCGGTGGTGATCGCCGTGCTGGGGTCGGTCGTCCGGGCGCCGCGTCGCCGCGACCTCGTGCTGCTCTCGCTGGGGCTCGTCGTGGGTGTGATCGTGCAGATCGTGCTCGGGAAGCTCGTCGTCGAGGAGCTGCTGTCGCCCGCGTGGGTCATGAGCCACTTCCTCGTGTCGATGCTCCTCCTCGCCAACGCGCTCGTGCTGTGCAAGCGAGCGGCCGTGCCGGACGCCGCGCTCGCGCGCCGACCGACTCCCATCACCGCGCCGTCCGTCGTGTGGATGAGCCGTGTGCTCGTCCTCGCCGCCGCGGTCGTCGTCGTGACGGGCACGGTGGTCACGGGCGCAGGGCCGCACTCGGGTGACGTGCCTGGCACCAACCAGCGAGCGACGCGCCTCGATCTCTACATCCCCGACGTCGCCCGCGTGCACGGTACGAGCGCCATGGTGCTCCTCGCGCTGGTGTTGCTGACGCTCGTGCTCGTCCGGCAGACGGGGGCGCCGAGCGCCTTGGTGCGCCGCTTGAGCGTGCTCCTCGCCGTGCTCGTCGCGCAGGCCGGCGTCGGGTACACGCAGTACTTCACCGGGATCCCGTCGCTCCTTGTTGGCGTCCACGTCGCCGGGGCGACGGCTCTGTGGGCCGCGACCGTCTGGTTCGCGCTCGGCGTCACCGAGCGCCCGGCCCCTGCGCCCGGTGCGACCGACGTCACGCAGCCGCCGGCAGAGCTCGCCGGGACCGCCACGCCGCTTGGCTAGGTTGGGCCGCCGTGGCGGACACGGCGGTGCGGACGGAGGGTCTTCGGCGGTTCTTCGACGAGACCCGCGCCGTCGACGGCGTCGACCTCGACGTCAAGACGGGCGAGATCTACGGCTTCCTCGGTCCCAACGGCGCGGGCAAGTCGACGCTCGTCCACGTGCTGTGCACCCTCCTGCTCCCGACGTCGGGGCGGGCCGAGGTTGCCGGCTTCGATGTCGCCCGCCAGCCCGTCGACGTGCGGCTGCGCATCGGCGTCGCGCTCCAGGAGGCGTCGCTGGACCCCGCGCAGACCGGCATCGAGCTGCTGCGCCTCCAGGGCCGCCTGTACGGACTCAGCAAGGCGGAGGTCGAGCAACGGCTCCGCGAGCTCACGCAACTCGTCGACATCGGGCCCGCGCTGGGGCACCGCATCAAGACCTACTCGGGCGGGATGCGGCGACGCCTCGATCTGGCGGCCGCGCTCGTCCACAACCCGCAGGTTCTGTTCCTCGACGAGCCGACGACCGGCCTCGACCCCGCGAGCCGGCTGCGCGTGTGGGACGAGGTTCGCCGGCTCAACGCCGAAGGGATCACGATCTTCCTCACCACCCAGTACCTCGAGGAGGCCGACGCGCTCGCGCACCGCGTCGGAATCATCAATCAGGGACACCTGATCAAGGAGGGCACGCCCACCGACCTGAAGCGCTCGCTCGGGTCGGACGTGATCATCGCCCGGGTCGACGACGGCGCCGAGCGGGCGTGCAACGCAGTGCGCGATGTCGCCGGGGTGGACCAGGTCGACGTCCACGGCGAGGAGCTCACGGTCCGGGCCCTCGACGGGTCTGCCGTCCTCAGCCCGGTCGCGATCGCGCTCGACGGGTGCGGCGTCAGGGTGCGCGACCTCACACTGCGCGAGCCCACGCTCGACGACGTGTTCCTCGAGCTCACCGGCGGGCACATCCAGCAGGAGGAGATGAGTGACGACGGCGACCATTGACCAAGCGCCGGTTCGGGCGCGGCCCGCCGGGTTCCTCGCGGACTGCCTCGGGATCGCCAACCGCTCGATCCGAGCGGTGCCGCGGGAGATCGAGTTCGTCGTGCCCGCATTGGTGGTTCCGGTTTTCTTCTACACGATCAACATCGGCGCGTTGGGGCCGCTCGCGGAGGCGAACACGGGCCTCGACTTCAAGGCCTTCCAGCTGCCGGTAGCGATCATCTTCGCCGTGACCGGCCTGTCGCGCGCGAGCGCGCTCGTCACCGACATCCAGAACGGCTACTTCGACCGGCTGCTCATGACGCCAATCCGGCGGCTGTCACTGCTGCTCGGGCTGATGATGGCCGATCTCGTCCTCATCACCACGCTGTCGATCCCGGTGGTCATCATGGGATTCATCGTCGGCGTGCGCTTCGAGACGGGGCTACCCGGCGTCTTGATCTTCATCTTGATGGCGGGGCTTTGGGGGCTGGCGTTCACGGGCTTCCCGTACGCGATCGCGCTCAAGACCGGGAACCCGGCCGCCGTCAACACCAGCTTCATCCTGTTCTTCCCGTTCGCCTTCCTCACCACGTCGTTCCTGCCGCTCGACTCCCTCAGCGGATGGCTCCAGGCGATCGCCAAGTGGAACCCCGTGACGTACCTCCTGGCCAGCATGCGCTCGTTGTTGTACGGCGGTTGGGACTTCTACGACATCGGGGTCGGACTCCTGTCGATCGCGATCGTCGGGACGGTGAGCATGACCCTGGCCTTCACCGCGCTGCGCGGCAGGTTGAAGCGGGGCTGAGCGCCCTCGTGGCCGAGCCCTTCCGCTTCGACCGGCGGTGGGAGTTCAGCGTGTCCCCGGAGACGTTCTGGGCGACCGTGTCCCGCACCGACCGCTATCCCGAGTGGTGGAGCTGGCTGCGGGAGTTCGAGAGCGACGGGCTGCGCGACGGGTCACGCACGGCGTGCGTGATCCGGGCCCCGTTGCCATACTCGCTGCGTGTGACCGTGCACGTCGACCGGGCCGTGCCCCCCGAGCGCATCGATGGCCACGTGACCGGCGACCTCGAGGGGCCGGCGCGGCTGGAGATCGCTCCTCACCCGTCCGGGTGCACGGCACGGCTCGTCTGGTCGCTCGAGCTGCGCGACTCCGTGTTGCGCCGCCTGCTTCCGGTCGCGCGGCCCGTGATGGCATGGGCGCACGACCGCATCGTCCAGGTCGGCGTGCAGGAGTTCGAGCGTGTCGCACTCAACGCCTCCGAGCCGAGCGGCTGAGCACGAGCCCGACCAACGCGCCGTACGCGACGTGGTCGGCGACCTGGGGCAGCGTCGGGAGCGCCCGGATGCGTGGCCACCGCCGCGCCAGGACGCCGAGGTCGACGCCGGCGATCGCAAGCCCTGCCAGCGCGCCCCACATCGCCGCGTGCCGGTGGGGGAGCGCGGCCGCGAGGACGACGCCCCATCCGAGCGAGATGGCGGTGTGGGCGGCCATGCCCGCCGCCGTCAGCTGCGGCGGGGAGCTGTTGTCGCGCAAGAGGATCGTCCCGGCGGCCCGCACGGTGTCCAGCACCGGGCGGCGCGTCGCGAGCGCGTGCACGGTCGAGGGCGCGCCGCTGAGCACCCCCGCGATCGCACCCGCCCGGAGCCCGGCTCGAAGCGTGGCAGCGTCAATCGACGACAATGATGCGTACGTGGTGCGCAACTATTGCGCACCACGTACGCATCGGCCGCCGCGCCCCGAGGAGCCGCCGTGCCCGTCCTGCTGCCCGACGAACCTCTGACCTCGCTCGACGAGTACGTCGACGGCTTCGACGGCGGGCAGGGGCTGATCCGGGCACGGGAGCTCGGCCCCGACGGGGTGGCGGAGACGATCGAGCGCTCCGGCCTGCGCGGCCGGGGCGGCGCCGGGTTTCCGACAGGACGCAAGTGGGCGTCGATCCGCGCCGGCGGGTCCCAGGTGGGGGACAGGTACGCGGTCGCGAACGGCGCCGAGGGCGAGCCCGGCACGTTCAAGGACCGCATGCTGATGCGGCGCAACCCGTACCAGGTGGTGGAGGGCCTCGCGATCTCGGCGGCGGTGGTCGACGCAGTGGGCGCGTACCTCGCGGTCAAAGCCTCGTTCGAGCCCGAGATCGAGGCGCTGAGCCGGGCGCTGCGCGAGATGAGCGAAGCCGGCCTTGTCGGCGACGTGCCGATCACGCTGGTCACGGGCCCCGAGGAGTACCTGTTCGGGGAGGAGAAGGCGCTGCTCGAGGTCATCGAGGGCGAGGACCCGCTGCCGCGACTCTTCCCCCCGTACATCTACGGGTTGTTCACCGCCATGCCGCAGATGGGCTGGTCGGCGGGCACGGACTTCTCACCTGACGGCGTCGCGGTCCCGAGCTCGAACCCGACGCTCGTCAACAACGTGGAGACACTCGCCAACGTCGTGCCGATCCTCGGGCACGGCGCCGACTGGTATCGCGGCTTCGGCACCCACGAGTCGCCGGGAGTCGCGATCGCCACGGTGGTCGGGGACGTGCAGCACGCGGGCGTCGCCGAGATCGAGCTCGGCGCTCCGCTGCGGGAGATCATCGACCGCATCGGCGGCGGGCCCCGACCGGGTCGCACGATCAAGGCCGTGCTGTCGGGCGTCGCGAGCGGCGTGATCACCGCCCGCAACCTCGACGTGCCGGTGACCTACGAGGACCTCGTGAGGATCGACAGCGGGCTCGGGTCGCTGGGCTTCACGGTGTACGACGACACCGCCGACATGGTGAGCGTGGCGCGCTCGGTCTCGCGGTTCCTGTACGTGGAGTCGTGCGGGCAGTGCCCGGCGTGCAAGTTCGGCACCGGCGAGGTGACCGCGTACCTCGACCGCATCGCCAACGGCGAGGGGGTCGATCACGACGTCGAGGTCATCGGCGCCCGCCTCGACACCGTCACCGACGCCAACCGCTGCTTCCTGGGCGCCCAGGAGCAGGCGGTGATCGGCAGCCTGCTGCGCCAGTTCCCCGAGGAGTTCGCAGCCCACCTCGAAGGCGCCGCGCCCGCGCCGGAGGTGCCGGTGGCGAAGCTCGTCGACATCCGCGACGGTGTCGCGACCTACGACGAGCGCCAGGCGCGCAAACGTCCCGACTGGACGTACGCGGAATAGGCGAGATCAGTCGAGGGCGATCAGCGTCGCCACGCCGCCGATCAGGATCACCGCGCCGACGAAGAGCGCCGTCCACCGCACCCAGGCAGGCGTTCGGCCCATGCCCATCGTGTCGGCGATCGCCTCGCGTTCACGGTGCTGCTCGGCACGGGCCTCTTCGCGCGTCCCCACCTTCGGGAGGTGCGTCCGGGTCTTGCCCTTCCGCGTGCGCTTCTCGCCGCGACTGCCCATGCATCGACCCTAGCAAGCGAGCGTCCCGCGACCAGCCACTAGCGTCCGTCGTGTGCACGTGCACCTCGTCGACGGCACCTACGAGCTGTTCCGCTACTACTTCGCGTTGCCCGGCCACCTCGACGACGACGGCATGGAGGTCGACGCCGTCCGCGGGGTCCTCGGCTCGGTTCTGGGGCTGCTCGAAGACGGCGCGACGCATGTCGGCGTCGCGACGGACCACGTGATCGAGTCGTTCCGCAACGACATGTGGCCGGGATACAAGACGAGCGCCGGCGTTGATCCCGAGCTGCTCGCGCAGTTCCCGCTGCTCGAAGACGCCCTGCGCGCCCTCGGCGTGATCGTGTGGGCGATGGTCGACGAGGAGGCGGACGACGCGCTGGCGGCCGCGGCGCGGATCGCGGCCGACGACCCGCGCGTCGAGCGCGTGCTGATCTGCACGCCCGACAAGGACCTCGCCCAGTGCGTCGCCGACCCGCGGGTTGCCCAGCTCGACCGCCGGCAACGCCGCCTGTTCGACGAGGCCGCCGTCCGGGAGAAGTTCGGCGTGTCACCGGCGTCCATCCCCGACTGGCTCGCGCTGGTCGGCGACAACGCCGACGGGTTCCCGGGGCTCCCGGGATGGGGCGCGAAATCGGCGGCGACCGTGCTCGCCCGGTACGAGCACCTCGACGCGATTCCCGACGACGCTAGCGCGTGGGACGTCACGGTGCGCGGCGCGCCGAAGCTCGCGGCCACGCTCGTCGACGGGCAGCGGGAGGTCATGTTGTTCCGCGACCTCGCCACGCTGCGGGCCGACGTCCCCGTCGGGACCGTGGACGAGTGGCGCTGGCGGGGACCCACCGCCGCGCTCGAGGAGTTGTCGGAGCGCCTCGGCGCGGCCGATCTGCTCACGCGGGCGAAGAAGGCAGCCGAGGGGAGGGAGCCATGAGCACCGTCCGTCGCGAGACGATCAGCGAGGGCATCGCTCTGCTGACGCTCGACCGGCCCGACCGGCTGAACGCGATGAGCCGCGAGCTCGTCACCGACCTGCACGACGCGCTCGACGACGTGGCCGACGACCGCGAGTGCCGCGTCGTCATCCTCACCGGGGCCGGGCGCGGGTTCTGCTCCGGTCTCGACCTGAAGGAGACGGGCGACCTGGCCGCCGATGTCGGCGGAGGGCCACCCGCGGCGATGCGTGGTCAGCAGCAGATCGCCACGCTCGTCACCCAGCTGCGCTCCGTGCCGAAGCCGGTGATCGCCGCCGTCAACGGACCGGCAACGGGCGGCGGCCTGGCGCTCGCGCTCGCATGCGACGTCCGGGTCGCGGCCGAGAGCGCGCGGTTCAACGTCGCGTTCATCCGGGTGGGCTTGTCCGGCTGCGACATCGGCGTCAGCTACCTGCTGCCGCGCCTCGTGGGCGCGTCGCGGGCGTTCGAGCTCATGCTCACCGGCCGCATGATCGACGCCGTCGAAGCCGATCGCATCGGGCTCGTCTCGAAGCTCGTGCCCGACGGGCAGGTGGTCGACGCCGCGGTCGAGACGGCGGCGCTCATCCGGGCGAACAGCCCCTTCGGCGTGTGGATGACGAAGGAAGTGATGTGGAGCAACCTCGAGGCGGCCAGCCTCCAGGGGGCGATCGATCTCGAGAACCGCACGCAGCTGCTCTCGAGCTACACGGGCGACATGCGTGAGGCGCTGGCCGCGTTCCTCGAGAAGCGACCGCCGCGCTTCACGGACCACTAGGCGCGTACGAGAACAGGGGGGATCCATGGGACTCGAAGGACGGGTGGCGCTCGTCACCGGCGGTGGCCGCGGGATCGGCCGCGCCGTCTCGCTCGCGCTGGCCGAGGACGGCGCCGACGTGGCGATCAACTACCGCCGCGACGAGCAGGCGGCGGCCGACACGGTGGCCGAGATCGAGAAGCTGGGGCGCCGGGCCGCCGCGTTCCACGCGTCGGTCGACTCGTGGGACGAGGACGCGGCCATGGTCGCCGCCGTGCTCGACGAGCTCGGACCGGTCGACATCCTCGTGAACAACGCCGGCATCGCGAGCCGCGGGCACTCGGTCACCGACACGGACCCGGCCGAGTTCGACCGCGTATGGCGCACGCACACGTTCGGCGCGTTCGCACTGAGCAAGCTCGTTCTCCCCACCATGCGGGAGCAACCCCGCGGCGACATCGTCATGGTATCGAGCGCCGCCACCGTCCACATGGCCGGCTACTCGTCGCCGTACAACGTCGCCAAGGCCGGGCTCGAGGCGCTGGCCCGCACGCTCGCGAAGGAGGAGCGCCGCAACGGCATCCACGTGAACGTCGTCGCGCCCGGGCTGGTCGAGACGGAGATGGGCCGCCGGCTCGTCAAGGGCGCGGCGGGCGTCGAGGACATCACGACGCTTCACAAGAGCTCGCCGTTCGGGCACGTGTGCAGCCCCGAGGAGGTCGCCGACGTCGTCCGCTTCCTCGTGTCCGACGCCGCCGGCTACCTCACCGACCAGAAGGTCACCATCGACGGCGGCACCTTCTGATCGACCACCCGAGCAGTCGACAGTTGTCCCGGATATCGGGGGAGAACGGTCAGATTGCACTGATCCAGGGCCCGAGCGCCGACGGGTTGGAGGCGTGCCCCGTCGCTCGCGGTCAGCTAGTGAAGCAATAGGAGTCGCTGGACGCGTCGCCGCCCTGGAGTCGTGTCTGGTGCACGCGCATGCCGCGGAAGTCGTCGCCGTGCGGGAAGAAGCCTGGGTCGGCGCTGAGCCCACCGCCGTCGATGTCGGCGTCGAGCTTCGCCATCCAGGCACCAACGCCGTCGGGATAGAAGACGTCGTCCCACGCGGCGTACAGCGAGTTGGTGATGAAGACGCGCTTGCCGTCGCGGCTGATCTCGACCATCTGCGGCGCGCCCGAGAGCCGAAGCTCAGGCGCGGCCGGGTGCGACTCGCGCCGGACGATGCCGCCGAGTCGCACCGATCCGGTCTCTCGCGGGTTGAACGGGTCGGTCACGTCGTACTGCTTGAGCTCGCCCGTCCCCCAGCACGAGACGTACAGCCAACGGTCGTCGAC
>WNGE01006711.1_pt1 | contig 12744 bp, 13 predicted proteins | sample 5400651 | NCBI WGS metagenome assembly WNGE01 (sample SAMN13153370, study PRJNA577476) | soil metagenome | isolation source: 60 cm soil or saprolite under grassland replicate 2 | place: USA:California | collected 2016-06-15 | reverse complement strand
GTTGGAGTGATCGCGCAGGTCGAGGGGGTCGTGGATCTGGCAATCGCCGAACGCGAGCCGCGTGCCGTAGTCACCCTCGCCCGCGCAGTACCGGCCCACCGCTTCCGTCGCGCCCCCGAAGAGGTTGAAGAACCGGTTGACCATGCACTTCAGGGCGGCGAACGAGCCATTGCCGCGATGGAAGAGGACGGAAAGGCTTCCATGCCGGTCTCGCGCCTGATCGAGGTGGGCGGCGGCGAGGTCGAGGGCCTCGTCCCAGGCGATGCGCTCCCAACCACGAGGGCCGCGCCGCATCGGATGGGTGATCCGCTCGGGATTGTACTGGCGGTCCTCGAGGAAGCGATTGACCTTGCGGCAGAGGGCGCCCCGGGTGAACGGGTGCTCGGGATCTCCGCTGATCCTGACAATGCGATCGCCGTCGACTTCCGCGATCACGCCGCAAGCATCGAAGCAATCGAGCGGGCAGGCCGTTTTGACGACCCGGAGCATCAGCGGAACTCCGGGGCCCAGCGGAGCAGGCGGCGCTCCGCGCGGCGGATCAGGGTGACGAGGGCGACGCCGACGGCGGAGAGCACGACCACCGAGGCGAACATGTCCGTCGAGTTCAGCGTGGCGAGCGAGGTAATCATCAGATAGCCCATGCCCGTCGTCGATCCCACGAACTCCGAGATGACCACGCCGATCAAGGCGAAGCTGACGGCATTGGGCAGAGCGGTGAAGGCCCAGGCCAGCGCGTTCGGCACGCGGACGGTCCGCGTGATCTGCTGTGGCGTGCCGCCGAGCGTCCGGCAGAAGTCCACGAGCTCGCGCTCGATGCTCAGCCCGCCCTTGAAGGTGTTGAAGAAGACGAGGAAGAAGACCATGAACCACGCCGTCACCACCTTGGAGCCCACGCCCAGGCCGAAGATCATGGTGATGAGAGGGACGAGGGCGATGCGGGGCACCGAGTTCAGCGCGATGACATAGGGATTCAGGATGCGGGCGAGCCGGCGGTTCTGGGAGAGGAGCAATCCCACGGCGAAGCCGGTGGCTACGCCCACCATGAGTCCGAGAAAAGTGGCCCAAGGGCAAGACGCCGCCGCATCCCTCCGGACAGCTCGGGCGGGTAGAGCTCCGCGAAGCCCTCGAGGCCGGCCAGGGTGGCGAGGGCTCCCACCTTCTCGTCGATCTCTCCGGCGGGGCGGCCGCGGTAGCGAAGGCCGAGCGCGATGTTCTGCCGCACCGTATACCAGGGCAGCACAGTGTCCTTCTGGAATATGTAGCCGAGCCCGTCAGGGATTTGGCCGGCCACACGCGCGCCCGCCACTCGGATCTGACCCGCCGTGGGCGCTTCGAAGCCCGCGATCATGTTGAGGAGCGTGGATTTGCCGCAGCCGGACGGGCCGACGATGGAGACGAACTCGCCCCCGCCGACCGAGAGGCTGATGTCGCGAACCGCCCAGATCTCCCGCGTGGCCGTGCCGTAGACCTTGCTCGCCGCCTCGACCTCGATCATGGTCTCAACCGAGACTGCGGGCCTTCCTGACGAAGCTCATGTCGACCATGGTCTCATACGGCGTCGTCTTCTTGAGATCGGCTTCCGGGGCCTGGCGGCCCGCCATGACGCCGACAAGACGGTCGTAGCCGTCCTTCGAGATCAGGTTCGTGAAGTTCCACGTCTGCTTGTAGACGCTGATTCCGCGAGCCACCGACGCCTTCGGAAAGCCCGAGAGGAACGGCTCGTAGACGAGGTCCGCGATGGCCTCCGGGCTCGAGGTCTTGAGCACGTCGGTGGCCTTGACCATGTGCTGGGCGACGAGGCCCAGAGTGGCGCCGTCGGCGAGGAAGATCTGGGCGTCGTGGGCGTCGCAAAGCCGCGCGGCCGTTTTGGCGATGGCGTTCAGGTTCGGGTCGATGCTCGCTGGACCAGAGCGGCGGGCGCTCCGTCTGAGGGAGGCTCCACACTTCGGGCAGAGGGTGGCACCGGGGCGGGTGTCCTGCCGGCACCGGGGACAGCGCATCGGATCCTCCAACGGGTCCGGGCCAGTGGGTCAGCGGCACGAGCCGTGGATCGACAGGTCGAGGAGGAGCGTAAGCCGCGCTGGCCCGGCTGGTCAAGCTGTCCCGGGCGGGAATGGAAAGATCCTTCCCGGGCTGCGATTGATGCGCACAAGCAGAACCTGGCGCCGCCCGGCACTTCCCTGAGAACGAGCGGCTATTGACTTTGCCTACCCCGGGGCGTAAACACAGCGCGTTCGCTCCTTGCCTGTCGTGCACCGTGGACTAGACACAACCCCGAGCCGAGGAGGCGCTCTCTCATGACAGCACGCCGCTGGTGGATGCTCTCCCTAATCGTGGTCGCCACCGCCGTCCTCGCCCCGCCGGTCGCCGCCCAGCCCAAGACCGTCAACTGGGATTTCGTTCTGAACGTGGGAATGACGCATCCGGTAGCCGTCATGGAAAAGGACTTCGTCGACGATGTCCTCAAGCGGACGAACGGGCAGCTGAACATCATCATGCGGCCGCCCGGCGAGATGCCCTACAAGCTCACCGAATACCTTCGCGTCACCGGCCAGGGCAATGCGCAGATGGCCGACGTCTACATGGGGTTCCTGGCAGGCGACAGCAAGATCGCCGTGCTCACGGGCCTGCCTTTCCTCGTGGGCACGCCCGAGGAGCTCAAGAAGGCCATGGTGGTGCTCGATCCCCTGATCCGCGAGGACTTCGCCCGCTTCGGCGCGGACATCCTGACCTGGTTCACGTGGCCCGAGCAGAATATCTACGGCCGGGGCAAACCCATCATCACGCTCGAGGATATGAAGGGGCGCAAGATCCGGACCACGAGCCCGGAGCAGTCCGAGATGATCAAGCGTCTCGGTGGCGTGCCCATCTCGCTCACCGCGCCCGAGGTACCGAGCGCCGCCCAGCGGGGAGTGATGGACGGCGTCGTCACCGCGGCGTTCAACCTGCTCGGCGCGAAGTGGCAAGAGTTCACGGAGTGGGCCTATATCGCCGACATCCACATCGGCGGCCCGGCCTATATCCTGGTGAACAAGGGATCGCTGGCCGCGCTCTCGCCCGAAGCGCGCAAGCAGCTCCAGGAGGCGGCGGCCGTGCTCCAGGCGCGCATGCTCAAGGAGATACCCGTCCGCGAGTACTCGGATCGTCAGGTCCTCGAGCAACAGTACAAGATCAAGTTCCACAAGGCCTCGCCCGAGGACGTCGCCCGCATGCGCAAGACGATGGAGCCCTACTGGGACGAGTGGGCGAAACAGGGTGGCCCCAAGCTGGTCGAGGCGCTGGCCGCGGTGAAGAAAGCGCTGGGCCGCTAGCCCGTCGATGGCCTCGCTCGCCCTGTCGCTGGCGGCCGGCATGCGCCGCCTGTGTACGGCGGCCATGGCTGTGGCCGGACTCGCGGCCGTGGTCATGATGACGCTCGTGACCATCGAGGTGCTGGGGCGCAGCTTCTTCAACGTCTCGACGCTCATCGCCGACGAGATGGGGAGCTACCTGCTGGTCACCCTGACGTTTCTGGGCCTGGCTCCCACCCTTCGTGACGGTGGCTTCATTCGCATCGATGTCTATCGCGCCCGCGCGGGGGGGCGGGTGCGCACTGCCCTGGATGCAATCATCGTGATTCTCGCCATCGGTTATACGGCCACCCTCGACTGGTATCTCTGGGGCCTCGCCGCCAACTCCTACCGACTCGGCACCACCTCCATCCAGGTGGCGCGGACCCCACTCTGGATCCCCCAGGGCATCATGGCCGTCGGGGGAACATTGCTGCTGGCCGAGCTATTGGCCCAGCTCGCCCTGGTGGTTGCAGGCGCAAGCGCCGAGCCGACGACCCCGGCGCGCACGGAGCTGTGAGCCGACCGTGAGCTGGGAAGTCACGTTTCTTCTCGTGGTCGGGCTGCTGCTGGTCCTGCTGCTCACGGGGCTCTGGATATCTTTCGCCCTGGGACTGGCCGGGATCATCGTGCTGCTGCTCCACGGTGGGCCGCCGGCGCTGGCTCCCCTGGGCTATGTTAGCTGGAATACCGTCGAGAGCTTTGTGCTCACCTCCGTGCCGCTCTTCATCCTTATGGGCGAGCTCATCCTGCGCGCGGGGCTGAGCGACAACTTTTACCGGAGCATGGGGCTCTGGTTCCACGGCCTCAAAGGGGGGCTCCTGCAGTCGAACATTGTCGCCTGCGCGATCTTCGCGGCGGTGAGCGGCTCGAGCGTGGCGACGGCAGCCGCCATCGGGACCGTGGCCATTCCCGAGATGAGCCGGCGGGGCTACGAGCCGAAGATTCTCTTCGGAAGCCTGGCCGCGGGTGGGACTCTGGGCATCCTGATCCCTCCCAGCATCCCCATGATCATCTACGGGGCGATGGTCGAGCAGTCCGTGGAACGGCTCTTCATCGCGGGCGTACTGCCGGGCATCCTGATGTCGCTCATCTTCATGGCCTATATCTGGGTGCGCGTCGCCTTCACGCCCAGTCTGGTCCCGCCGGCTGAGGAACGCCCGACCTGGGGTGAGCGGATTCGCAGCCTGGCCGGCGTGGCGCCTATGCTTCTTCTCATCCTCCTCGTGCTCGGGAGCATATGGCTCGGCTATGCGACGCCGACGGAGGCGGCGGCCGTCGGGGCGGCGGCGGCGACAGTGCTCGCCCTCGCGAGCCGGCGGCTCAGCTGGCGGGTGTTCGCGGAGAGCGTGACCGGCACGATACGCACCACCTGCATGGTCCTCTTCATCATCGTGGGAGCGCAGATCCTCACGTACGCATTGGTGAAGACAGGCGCGAGCCGGGCGCTGACCGCCTCGGTCGTGGGCCTGGGACTGTCGAAGTGGATCCTCTTCGCTTTCGTGACCGTGCTCTATATCTTCCTGGGCTGCATCATCGACGGCGTGTCCATGATGGTGCTGACCCTGCCCATCCTGTACCCGATCATGGTCGCCGCCGGCTTCGACCCCATCTGGTTCGGCATCGCGCTCGTGATCCTCATCGAGCTCGGCAACGTCACGCCACCCGTTGGGCTCAACATGTTCGTGATCCACGGCCTTTCGGGCGGCCGGCCCATCGGCGAGGTCATTTGGGGCTCGCTGCCCTTCGGGGTCCTCATGCTCGCCGTGCTCGCCCTGATCGGCATCTTTCCCGGGCTGGTCAGCTGGCTTCCGTCGACGCTGGTCCGGCGGTGATGGTCTCGGAGACGAACAAACACTGGGATTCTCCCGCGTGGCGGGCTCCGGGTCTCCATTGAGCGTGACCTGCACGAGGCGCGTGGGACCGTCTCAGGCAGTTGGCGGGCGGCATACGGTTGCCCGTCATCGCCGACGGGGAACGGGCTTCGGCAACCCGCTGACTACTCGCCGATGTCCTCCGCCCAGAGGGCAGGGTTGACCTGGATGAATCGGGCCATCAGCTCCTGGCACCGCGTGTCATCAAGCACCTCTACCTTCACGCCGCGACCGCGCAGGAGGTCCTCCTCGCCGAGGAAGGTCTGGTTCTCGCCGATGATCACTCGCGGGATACCGTAGAGGAGAATCGTTCCGCTGCACATCGCGCACGGCGAGAGCGTTGTGTAGATGGTGCACTCGCGATAGATGCGGGCCGGCTGGCGGCCCGCGTTCTCCAGCGCATCCATCTCACCGTGGAGGATCGCACTGCCCTTCTGCACGCGGCGGTTGTGGCCCCGGCCGAGGACGCGCCCCTTGTGCACGAGCACCGAGCCGATGGGGATGCCGCCCTCGGAGAAGCCCAGCTCGGCTTCCTCGATCGCGGCCCGGAGGAACTCCTCCATCTAACCGCCGCCCCGTAGCGCACGCGGGACCACGACGGTCGCGGGGCGACGGCCGAGGGCGAGGTAGAGCCCACCCGCCACCACGATACCGACGAGCCAGCTCAGGTCGGCGCCGGCGAGCAGCTTGGTGGCGATAGGGCCCTGCAGGGCGGGCACGAGGCCGTCCTCGACCGACCAGCCCGCGACGAGACCCGCGACGAAGGCCACGATCGCCCCCCAATTGACGTCCCCGTAGGCGCTTCGCCTGGGGGCCTGATAGAGCGCGTCGATGTCGATGTGCCCCTTGCGGGCGACGAAGAAGTCGGCGAGGACCACCCCGGCCCAGGGGCTCATCCAGAGGAGCAGGCTGATCATCCAGTTGTCGAACGCCTTGGCGAACGACGGCTGGAAGACGAAGTAGATGGTGACGAGATAGCCGACCACGCCCGCGACCAACGCTATGGCGGTACGCGAGACCCGCAGGCCCATGCTGAGGGCGGCCAAGGCGGCCGAGTAGACGTTCAGGATGTTGGTGGCGATGGGGCCGTGGAGCACGAGGAGGAGCACGAGGATGCTCGTGGCCCCGCCGAAGACCGCGCTGACCATCTTGGCCGGGTCGGTGTCCATGGTGGTGCTGGCGACGGTGGCGCCGAGGATGGCGAGCCACACGGTGGGGACGAACATGCCGAGGTAGCTGTACCAGAACACCGAGGACGAGGACACGCGGCGGGGGACGAAGCGGGAATAGTCCGAGGCCCAGGTGACCCACGAGATGCCCCAGCCGACGCCGATCGCGGTGGTGAGGAGGCTCAGCATCGCCAGGTGGGCGGCGGGCGGCAGCGAGCTGGTGAGGCCCCAGTTGACCACGCCGGGGCGGGTCCAGGCGAGGACGCTCATCAGCGCCATGATGACGGCGGTGACGGGCACGGTGTACTTCTCGAAGGTGCGGATCGCGTAGAAGCCGTAGATGCCGATCACGACCTGGATCACCATGACCACGCTCACGACCACGAAGTTGGTGAGCCACGTGTCGCCGATCCCGAACTGCCCGAGGATGGCCACGGCGATCTTCACGGGGAAGTAGGTGTTGACCCCGATCCAGCCGAGCGTCATGAGGAACATGAGCAGGCTCGGCAGGTAGGCGCCGCGCCGGCCGAATGCGGAGCGGCTCAGAACCATCTGGTTCACGCCGGTCTTGTGGCCCATCACCGTGAAGGCCGCGAAGATCGCGCAGCCCACGATATTGCCGAGCACGATGACGGTGATGGTCTCCCACAGCCCGAGCTTGAGCACGATGCCGAGGGCGCCGAGGGCCCAGTTGATGGGGGCGATGTTGGCCCCGGCCCAGATCCACATCTGCTGCGGACCGGTGGAGTCCTTGTCGGCTTCCGGGATGGGTTCGATGCTGTGAACGTCGGCCCTGAGCTCGCCAGTGGCTTGGGTCGTCATGCTTGCCCCCTTGTGCCCGCTACGGGTGTGCGGTTCCGTTGTGGGTGCGGACGACACCGTCCCGGCCGGCGAGATAGTGCGCCGTCGCGGCGGGCAAAGTCAAGACCACGTCCGGCAGATGCCCGTGCCGAACGCACCCGCAGCGCGCAAGTGCACCTCTTGAACCCTTGCCATCCCACCCTCTCCCCACGGGGTTGAGGGGCCGTGCTAGAAGCGCGCGCTCTGCGGCATGGCCGTGGTCTCCCCGCACTGAATGGCGCGGCGGAGACAATGGGTGGCCGGTCTATCTGTACTCAGGATGAATCTGGCGCTACTTGAGCCGCGGATCGAGAGCGTCGCGGATGCCATCCCCGAACAGGTTGAAGCCGAGCACGGTGACGAAAATGGCGAGGCCGGGAAAGAGCGACAGCCAGGCGTTGGCCTGAATGAAGGAAATGTTGGCCTTGAGGTCCCAGCCCCAACTCGGCGTCGGCGGCTGGGTACCGAGCCCGAGGAAGGAGAGCGTAGCCTCCACGATGATGGAGGTAGCGATGCCGAGCGTGGTGGTCACGATGATGGGCGCCAGGCAGTTGGGCAGGATGTGACGAAAGATGATCGAGGGGGCGCGTACCCCGAGGGCGCGGCAGGCCTCGACGTACTCCTTCTCCCTGATGGAGAGCACGCTGCCCCTCACGAGGCGGGCATAGATTGGAATCCGCACGATGGCGATGGCGCCCGTGACCTTCATGGTGCCAAGTAGCCCGGCCGTCGGGGTGAACATGACCATCAGGATGATCGCGAGCAAATAAATGGGGAAAGCGAGGATCAGATCCATCACGCGCATCACCAGCGTGTCGACCCAGCCCCCGGTGTAGCCCGCGAGCATCCCCAGGGGCACGCCGAGGAGGAGCGCAAAGAGCACCGACGACACGCCTACGGCCAGCGAGATCCGGCTCCCATGGATGACGCGGCTGAGCATGTCGCGTCCGAGCTGATCCGTCCCCAGCGGATAATCCCAGCTCGGGCGCTCGAAGGTGCGGGTCTGGTCACTGGCGATCGGATCCCGGGGGGCTAGCACGTCCGCGAAGATCGCGACCAAGACGAGGGCAAGGACAATGGCCACCCCCACGAGAGCGGTGGTGCTGCGCCGAAACCGGCGCAGCCCCTGAGCCAGCGGCGATTCCGAGCGTTCGACGTGCGCGGGCCAGGTGACTCCGGGGACCACCGGCAGCTCGGCCTCGCCGGTGCTGCCACCGCTGATGGGCGGCGGCTTCATGCGGATCGAATCTCGGGCGTTGGCCATGCGCACCTCACGAGTAGCGGATGCGGGGATCCAGGAACGTGTAGGTGAGGTCGACGACGAGGTTGATCACGACGAACGCGATCGCCGTCAGCAGGGCAAAGCCCTGCACCTGCTGGTAGTCGCGCGCGATGATGGCGTCGATGCCAAAGGTGCCGAGTCCCGGCATGGCGAACAGCGTCTCCACGACGATCGCGCCACCGATGAGGAAGCCGACCTGGAGTCCCATCACGGTGACGGTCGGGATCAGCGCGTTCTTCAGGGCGTGCTTCAGCACGACCTTCCGCTCGTCCAGACCCTTGGCGCGCGCGGTGGTGACGTACTCCGTGCGGACCACCTCGAGCATGCTGGCGCGGAGGAGTCGCGTGAGGAGGGCGGCCCGGCCCACCCCCAGCGCGAGCGCGGGCATCAGGACGTGCTGCATGTTTCCCCAGAGGCTCACCCCACATACCATGGACGGACAGGTGCCGGGCAGGTAGACCCAGCCCGAGCTCGGCAGCGCGTGGAGGCCGAACGAGAACGCCAAGAGCAGCAGGACGCCAAGGAAGAACTCGGGGATAGAGACCCCAATCATGGCGATCGAGGTCGCGCTGTAGTCTGCCCAGGTGTTCTGGCGCAGGGCCCCGATGATCCCGGCGGGGATAGCGATGAGGAGGGCCACGCCCATCGACAGAGCGACCAGCTCGAGCGTCACGGGCAGACGGACCAGCACGTCCTGGAGCACGGGGCGCCCGGTCAGGATGGATGTCCCCCAGTCGCCCTGCAGGAGCTTCCCGAGCCAGATCAGGTACTGGAGCAGGACGGGCTGGTTGAGCCCGTACGCCTCGCGCGCCTTCACCGCGTCCTCCTCGGTATAGGCGTCGCCGAGCAAGGCCACCACCGGGTCACCCGGGATCGACCGCATCATCAGGAACACGACGAATGTGATCCCGAGCACGGTCGGCACGATCTGCACGAGGCGTCTCAGTATGTACACCAGCATACGTCGCTCCCCGTCTGAGGGTCGCCTGCGCGCCCGGGGCGACCTTCAGGGTTGCCTGCGGCTATTTGTCTAACCAGACCTTGCCATAGTGGACCTCGAACTCCGCATTGTACGTGTAGCCCTTCACCCATGGCTGGGCCACCATGAAGAACGGCGAGCCCGAGATGTTGTTCCAATACATGTTCTCGACGAAGAACTCCTGGATCTCCTTGGCGATGGCCTTGCGCTTCATCGGGTCCATCTCCCGGGCGTAGCGAGCGTAGTACTCGTCAACCCGCTTGTCGTTGTGGCGCGGGTGACTCCACGTGGACGTGCTGTTCGACAGGTACCCATTCGAGTCCAGGGTGATCAGCGACAGGAGGTCCTCGACATACATGTCCCACGGACCGTCCTGGAGCGTGGTGTTCATCCAGCTGACCTTGTCGACGATCCGGATGTTCGCCGTCACGCCGATACGCGCCATCTGCTCCTTGATGACGGTGGCGATCACCGCGAACACCGACTTCTCCGTGTCGGCCATGATCTCGAAGTTGAGCGGCTTCTGCGGGCCATAGCCAACCTCGGCCAGCATCGCCTTGGCCTTGGCCGGATCGTAGGGACACATGCTGTTCACGTCCACCGTGTCCAGAGTGCCCGGCGGATTGATCCCTACCCAGGGCGTCGCCTGGCCCTTGAAGGCGATCTTGACAATCTCCTTCCGGTCGATCCCGAAGCAGCCGACGGCCTTGCGCACACGGAGGTCTCCGAAGATCGGATGCGGCGCGCGTTCTTTGGACATCGGTTTGCCGTCCTTGGGGACGGTCACCTTCATGGCCGCGAGCATCGGCGTGGTTTCCTTCCCCGTCATGATCTGCGCCTTCGGACTGTTGGCCCGGAGCGTGTCGACGTGCTCCGGCGAGAAGGAGGCGATGAAGTCGATCTCCCCGGCTTGGAAGGCGGCCATCTCGGTGACGGGGTCCTTGATCACGCGGATCATGACGCGATCCAGGTACGGCACCCCCGGGACGAAGTACTTGTCGAAGCGCTCCATCAGTAGATGATTGCCCTTCACCCATTCGACGAGCCGGAAGGGGCCGCAACCCACCACCGCGCCCGGCTTACCCTGCTTCCGGTCGTCCACGGTGTACTTCTGCGTCGCGGTCGGCGAGTAGAGGACCAGGCCCGTGCGATAGGCGGCCAGCATGTGCAGCATGAAGGCGTACGGCTGCTTCAATCGGATTTGCACGGTGAAGGGATCGAGCACCTCGACGCTGTGCACCGAATCGTAGAATGTTCGCATCCCCGACTTGGTGGCCGGATCCATGAGGTGATCGATGCTGAACTTGACGGCCGCCGCATCGACCTTGGTGCCGTCGTGGAAGAGGACGTCCTTGCGAAGCTTAAAGGTGTAGAGAAGGCCGTCGGGGGATATCTGCCACGACTCGGCGGCGTCGCCCACGAATTTCCCGTCGGGCGTGATGTTGACGAGGCCGCACCCGATGTTCATAGCGACCCACATCATTTCGTAGCCGGGCGCCGTGTGGAAATCGAGGTGGGCGATCTCGTTGCCGTAGGAGACCCTCAAGGTGCCACCTCTCTTCGGCGCCTGCGCGTCAGTAGAGGGGATGGCGGCGACGGTCGAGCCGAGAATCGTGACGAACAGGCAGACGAGGATTTGCCGTGAGCGCATGGTGTCCTTCCTCCCTCATCAGTCTAGGACGGGACGGGTCGGACGCAAGCTCGATGAGTGGGCGGTACTGTAGCGCAGTCTTTGGTCAGGAACAATAGCCTACCCTTAACCATGCCGCACGCTATCCTGGCCGCCCCGCGGAGACAGCTGCGCTCGATCTACATCAAGCAAAGCGAAGGTGATGCTGATGCTGGCGGTGTGTCGCTCCGGCTGGGCGCGGCCGACGAGGTACAGAACGATCCCGGCCAGCACGATCAACCCGAGGACGGTCCCGATGCAGATGAGGGCGATTTTCACAGCTGCAGAAGAACAAGTTTTGAATCGGGAGACGACGCTGAAGTAACAAGGTCCCCATCGGACCCATGATCGAAGGTGACGATTTCGCTAGCCGTCGACCAGCGGTTTCTCGTAGCACAGACTGAGCGGGTCGTTGGTGTAGGGGCCGAAGGGAGGAATCTTATAAAACCCGGCTCGTTCATACATCCGGATGGCGGCCTTCTGGTGGATGCCGGTCTCGAGGCGGAGCAGCGTGACGCCGTGGGCACGGGCGTGACTGGCCAGGTGGTCCAGGATTAACTGACCGAAACGGGATCCGCGAAATTGCGGGCGGACGTACATCCGCTTGAGTTCGCCATACTCGCGACCGACTAGTTTTATGCCACCGCACCCGGCGGGCTGGCCATCGGCGCGTAATACGAAGAACGCCACCGACTCCGCGATCAGCCGCTCGACGCTGAAACCGTGCCGGCTCTCGGGCGGATAGAACGACTCCAAGTGCGTCTGTAGCTCGGCGATCAAGAGTAGAGCATCGGGAGTATCGGGACGTTCCGCAGTAATGACGGCTGGCGTGCGCATAGGAAGGAAAAAGTTTACACGAAGGACGCGAAGGGAGCAAAGGACGGAGTGACTATTTTGTTTGCTCGACAATGCCCTCATCCCCCTCTGGAACTGGTCATCCCAAATTGGCGTCAGCCCCTTCCTGCCGATCGGGGTCTGGAAGATCCCGAAGGTCTCGATGATGGGAGAGACCGAGCAGAGCCGCCGCGCGAAGGGTATGGCTCACGTGGTGGGGCGCTGACGGTACGATGCCAATCCGCGCGGCGTGCTCATCGGCGAGCGCTGGCTCGTGGCGATGACGCTCGCGGCGACCTGCTCCACCTTCATCGACACCTGCTTCAACTATCCGAGCCTGTCCGATCTGTACAAGTACGCGGCCTACGACGCGATGGGCCGGGTCCGCCGCGAGGACGTGTATCGGCCCTGAGCCCCGCGGACACGCTGGGCGTTCCTTTCGGCAGCCTCCGTCAGGCTCGGAGGCGATCGCGGGCGCGAAAGGTTACGCCTAGCGCATCATCCGGACAACGGCCCGTCGGTTCTGTATCCAGCACGTCTCCAGCGGCTCCTGGCAGACCGGTCGCCGCCCAGCGTACGTAACGATGGTGATGCGATCACCATCGACGCCCTGGGTCACGAGATGATCAGGATTGAATTGGCTCTCCGTTCAGCGAGCGCCTCGTTCGGCCGGGCCTCTCCCCGCTGGTCCGAATACCCCTCGACGAGGACGCGCGCGTATCCATTCGTTGCGAGCCACGTGGCGGCCCTGTCGAGGTCACGCTGCGC
>WNGE01007100.1_pt1 | contig 12745 bp, 16 predicted proteins | sample 5400651 | NCBI WGS metagenome assembly WNGE01 (sample SAMN13153370, study PRJNA577476) | soil metagenome | isolation source: 60 cm soil or saprolite under grassland replicate 2 | place: USA:California | collected 2016-06-15 | reverse complement strand
CGGAGCGCTGGATGCCTGCCGCAGAGGTTGCTGTTGCGAGCGGCATCCCGGAGCAGGTGCTCCTGGATAAGTTCGCCCTGCGCGGCAAGCACATTGCGTCGAGCGACGAGCACGTCAGCGACATGTCGGTGCGCGCCTGCGAGACGCTGCTCGCAGAGGCCGGCGTCGATCCCGAGACGATCGACGTCGTCATGTACTTCGGCTCGATGTGGAAGGACTACGCGGTCTGGCAAGCCGCGCCGTGGATCGCGCACCGGCTCGGCGCCGTCAACGCGTACGCGGTCGAGTACGACAACGTGTCGTGCGGAACGCCGGTCGCGCTGCGCCTGGCCCGCGACATGCTCGTCGCGGAGCCCGAGTTGCGGAACGTGCTGCTCGTCGGGGCCTGCCGCGAGTCGTACCTGCTCGATTACGAGAACGAGCGCTCGCGGTTCATGTTCAACTTCGGTGACGGCGCCGCGGCGACGTTGCGCGGCGGCAGCGTGCACATGAACGACGGCTATCCGTTCCTCGACGTCGAGGACGGCGCGGGAATGAAGGCACAGCTCGACCAGGCGAGCCTGCGGAACTTCGCCCGCGCCGCCGAAGGCGCGCTCGAACGCTCGAGTCTTGGGCTCGGCGACGTCTCGTTCCTCTGTGCGCTTCACATGAAGCGCTCGATGCACGTTGCGTTGTGCGAGTCGCTTGGGATCGATCTCGGGCGTGCGGAGGTGCTGGACGACACGGGCCACATGAGCGGCGTGGACACGTTGCTCTCGCTCGACCGGGCGGCTCGCTCCGGGAGAGTGCGAGACGGAGACGTCGTGCTGTTGCTCGCCGCGGGGACGGGCTACACGTGGGCGGCGAGCGTCGTTCGCTGGGGGCCGCTCGCGTGATTACCGAGCTCACGGCGGGCGCCGAGGCTGTGTCGCCGTGGTTCGAGATCGCGCAGGAGAGGATCGACGCGTTCGCCGAGACGACCGAGGACCGGCAGTCGATTCACATCGATCCTGAGCTCGCCGCGCAAGGGCCGTTCGGTACGACCGTCGCGCACGGCTTCCTGACGCTGTCGCTGATCGTGCCGATGTGGAACTCCGTCGCGTCGCTTCGCGACGGCTACCGCGTGTCGGTGAACTACGGCCTGAACCGGGTGCGCTTTCCGGCGTCGGTGCCGGCCGGGTCGAAGGTGCGGGCGATGTTCCGGATCGAAGACGTCGACGAGGTGCCCGGCGGGCTGCAGGCGCGCATTGCGACGATGGTCGAGCGCGGGGGCGGCGACAAGCCGGTGTGCGTCGCCGAGTTCCTCCTGCGCTACCTCCGATGAAGGCGGCGCTCGTCACCGGCGCAGCCGGCGGCATCGGCGAGGCGATCGTCCAGCGCCTCGAGGGCGACGGGTGGTCGGTGCACGGCGTCGACATCCGGGACGCCGACCTGACGACGCGCGACGGAAACCGCCGCGTCGTCGAAGCGGCACTCGAGCGCTTCGGCCGCCTGGACGCGGTCGTCGCGAACGCAGGCCTCCAGTACGTCGCGCCCGTCGAAGACTTTGCGGAGGACCAGTGGGACAAGCTCGTCGCGCTGCTCCTCACGAGCCCGTTCCTGCTCGCCAAGTACGCCTGGCCCGCACTGCGCAAGCACGGCGACGGCCGCTTCGTCGCGATCGCATCGGCTCACTCGCTGACGGCGTCGCCGTTCAAGGCCGGTTACGTCTCGGCGAAGCACGGCGTGCTCGGCCTGGTCAAGACGCTTGCGCTGGAGGGCGCCGAGCACGGCATCACGGCGACCGCTGTCTGTCCGTGCTACGTACGAACGCCGCTCGTCGAGGCACAGATCGCCGATCAAGCGCGGGCGCACGACCTGCCCGAGGAGCGTGTGCTCGAGGAGGTCATCCTCGAGCGGCAGGCTGTGAAGCGACTGCTCGAGCCGACCGAGGTCGCGGATGTTGTGGCATTCCTGCTCGGGCCGAGCGGTCGGGGATTCACGGGCTCGCCCGTCGTCATGGACCTCGGCTGGACCGCGCGCTGACATTCAGTACGGTCGAACGCGGCGCCCCACGACCGCGGCGTCCGGCCGTTTCCAGAACGCCAAGGCCACCTCGTATCCTCGGACGGTTGGGCGGACCCAGGGCTGGTAGACGTGGTCAATGGCCCGGCGAATGAGCTCCGACATCGAAATTCCAGCGATTGCCGCTTCGGCCTTGAGGAGCTCATGCTGGCGATCTTCGAGCGTGATCTGAGTCTTTCTGCTCATGTGATGGCTGTATACACAGCCATCACATACGCATCTGTTCCGAACCCGTGACGACTTCGAGTGGCGACTCAGACGTCGCGCGTGGCAGTCCGCCAGGCGCCGACGGCAATGGCGATCACCGCCCAGAGCAGCAGGACGAGCACCGCCGTAGAGACGGACGTGTGCAGGCGAGGGACGTCCCGCACGTACTCCTCGACGGCACTCGGAGCGAGACGGTCGAAGGGCACGTCCGGGATCGCCTCGCGGAACGCACCGAGAGCGGAGATCGAAACGAGGATGTGCGAGCCGATCGTCCGCCAGGCGAGCAGGATGCCGATCGTGTACGCGCGCGAACCGATCAGCGAGGCGACGCCTAGGCCGAGCAGGAAGTAGAACGCGAGCTCGGCGAGCACCCAGAGGCCCGACTCGACGATCAGGCCGAAGGACGGTGCGGGCAGATAGCCGTTCGCGGTCGCGGAGATCACGGCCGAGAAGGCGTACGAGACCGTCCCAAACGCGAGCACGAATGCCAGCCCGCCTGGAATCCGCGCGCCGAAGAGCGCGAGCCGCGAGCGGCCGGTGACGACCAGCTCGCGAAAGACGCCGGAACCGAGGTCGTCGGCGCCGGCGCTCGCGCCGGCGATCAGCGCCCCGATGCTCCCGACGAGCACGAGCACCGACATTCCGTGGCCGAGATTCTCGATGCCGCCGGCCGGTCCGTGATGGTCCGGATTCGCGGCGTGGAGGATCGCCAGGATGCCGTATGCGACGACCTGGGGCACCACGATCAGCACCGTGGTCGTCCAGAACAGGCCGCGGCGCTTGCGCAGCTTGAGCAGGTCGGCCCGCGCCAGGCCGAACGGGCGGACGCGGAGAGCCGCGGCAGCGGCGGCGGCCGTCACGCGTCGTCCTCCAGCCGCGAGGTGATCGCGAGGAAGCGCTCCTCCAACGAGGCGCGAACGGGCTCGAGACGCCGAACGGGGATGCCGGCTGCGACGAGCCTGCGGTTCAGCTCGGGAATCGCGTCGGGGTCCGCAACGGCGGCCTCGATGACGCCGTCCTCGCTGCCGAGGTCGCTCACGCCCGGAACGCCGGCGAGGATCTCGAGCGCCGCGTCGGTTCCGTCGACGCCGATCAGCACGCGCGGCTTGCCGCCGCCCTGCAGCTCCGCCAGCGGTCCGCTGGCGACGATCTCACCGCGGTCGACGATCGCGACGTGGTCGCACGTCTTCTCGACCTCGTCGAGGATGTGCGATGACAGCATCACCGTCCGGCCCTCGGCGACGAGCGCGCGGATCAGGTTGCGAAAGTCCAGGATGCCGGCAGGGTCGAGGCCGTTCATCGGCTCGTCGAGGATGAGCAGCTCCGGGTCGGCCAGGAGGCAGCGCGCGATTCCGAGCCGCTGCCGCATGCCCATCGAATACGTCTTCACGCGATCGCCCGCGCGATGCACGAGCCCGACGCGCTCGATCGCGGCCGGGATGCGCGCGAACGCCTCGCGGCCGCGGGCCGCTGCGACGATGCCGAGATTCTCGAGGCCGGTCAGGTGTCCGTGGAAGCGCGGCTCCTCGACGATCGCGCCCACGCGCGAGAGCGCGGCGCCGCGCTGTGCGGGCACGGGGAGCCCTCGCAGACTCATCGTCCCGGCGTTGGGACGCGTCAGGCCGAGCAGCATGCGGATCAACGTCGTTTTGCCGGCGCCGTTCGGGCCGAGGTAGCCGAACGCGACGCCGCGCGGAACCTGCAGGTCGACCGCGCGAACCACGGTCCGGTCGCCGAAGCGCTTGGTCAGACCATGTGTCTCGACGACGTACTCGGCCTGGGCCACTCCCGCGAGCCTACAGGCTCACCTCACGGGCTCGAGCCGCGGGTTCGGGCGCTCCTTTCGGCCCACCTTCGCGACCGGTTTTCCCTCGACGCGCACGATATCGGCCGTGAAGTCGTTCGATCCGCGCAGCAGCGACGAGCCGACGCCGTAGACATCCGCCGGGACGCCCGCGCGCTCGAACGCGCGGATCTTGTCGACCGTGAAGCCGCCGGACACGACGATCTTCACCGCGTCGAAGCCTTCGGCGTCCAGCGCCGCCCGTACCTTGCGGACGAGCCGCTCGTTGACGCCGCGCGGGTCGAAGTCGCCCATCTCGCCCCACAGCGAGCGGTCGACGAGGAGCTCGGACGTGTCGAGGCGGACGCCCCACAACTTCGGCCCAAGTGCGCGTGCGACCTCGAGCGACGTGCGCACCGAGTCGTTCTCGAAGTCGACGAGGACGACGACGTTCATGTCGTCGGGCGCCCAGGCCACGAAGCGCTCGGCTGCGGCCACGGTGTCCCCGCCGTAGGACGCGATCAGCGAATGTGGCACGGTTCCGATCCCCCGGCCGCCCCACCAGGAAGACTGCGCGTCGGTCGAGACGCCGATCGCGCCGGCGACGTGCGCCGCATAGCCGTCGCCCGTCTGCACCAACCAGTGGTCGTGCCGCGCGGGGAAGAAGAGGATCGGCTTCGGCGCCGCCGCCTCGACGACGCGCCGCACGTTCGTCGAGACGAGCGTCCGCCGCGCGAGCACGCCGAGGTAGACGGTCTCGAGATGCGCGAAGAGCGTGTAGTCGCCCTCGATCGTCAGCACCGTCTCCCACGGCTCGATCGGATCGCCGTCGAACAGAGCGAGCGCTTCGAGCGCTCCCCAGTCGTGCGAGCACAGCTTCAGCACGGCGATCGCCTCGTCCATCCCGCCGAGGATCGACTCCTTCTTCTGGAAGACCTGCATCACGACGTGCGGGCGCCGGCCGTCGGCGAGCAGCGACTCCCGGGCGAAATTGAAGTACGCGTCCGAGTAGTAGCCGGAGCGGATCTTGTCGACGGGAAGGTCGAACGTCTCCGGCGGAAGGCGGTCACGCGCCACGCGGGCGACTGTAATATGGGCTCCATAGTCGCTGCATGACCTGATCGGGCGGCCTCCGCGGCCGCGATTCTCCGACTCGCGGAAGGCCTGCTGATGGAGCCTCTCTACAAGCCCGAAGGCGTCGAGGAACGCTGGCAGCGCACATGGGAGGACGAGGGCCTCTACAACGCCGAGGCCGACGATCCGCGGCCGACGTACGTGATCTGCCTGCCGCCGCCCAACGTGACGGACCGTCTCCACATGGGCCACGCGCTCAACGCCTCCTGCCAGGACGTCCTGATCCGCTTCCACCGGCTGCGCGACTACAACGCACTCTGGCAGCCGGGCTACGACCACGCGTCGATCGCGCTGCAGGCCGTGATGGTCCGGCGGCTCGCCGAGGAGGGGCTCAGCCGCCAGGACATCGGCCGCGAGGCCTTCATCGAGCGCTGCTGGGAGTTCATCCGCGACTACGGCGGGCAGATCATGACCCAGCTTCGCTCGCTCGGCGCGTCCCTGGACTATCGCCGCCACCGCTTCACGATGGACGACGGGTACACGCGCGCCGTGATGCGCTTCTTCGTCTACCTCGCCGACAAGGGCTACCTCTACCGCGGCAGCCGTATCGTGAACTGGTGCCCCGGCTGCGCGAGCGTGATCTCGGATCTCGAGGTCGACCACATCGAGGTGGACGACGCGCTGTCGTACGTGCGCTATCCCTTCGCAGACGGCGACGGCTCCGTCACCGTCGCGACGGTGCGTCCGGCGACGATCCTCGCGGACGTCGCGGTCGCCGTTCACCCGGACGACGAGCGCTACAGGGACGTCGTCGGCCGCGAGGTGATCGTGCCGTTCGTCGAGCGGCGCGTGCCGGTGATCGCCGACGAGCGCGTGGAGCCGGGCTTCGGCACCGGCGCGCTGAAGATCACCCCCGGCCACGACCCGACCGACTGGGAGATCGGGCGCGACCACCACCTGCTCGAGCCGATGGTGATCGGCCTCGACGGCCGCATGAGCGCGGAAGCCGGCGAGCTGGCAGGGCTCACGCAGGAAGAGGCCGACGAGCGCGTGCTCGCCTGGCTGAAGGAGCACGGACAGCTCGAAAAGCGCGAGTCGTACCGGCACGCGGTCGGCCATTGCAACCGCTCACGCGACCGCGTCGAGCCGCTCGTGATGCTCCAGTGGTGGGTTGAGATGGGCGAGCTCGCCAAGCCCGCGATCGACGCACTGCGCACCGGTCGCGTGCGCTGCACGCCCGAGCAGCAGACGAACGTGATGCTCGCCTACCTCGAGAACATCCGTCCCTGGTGCATCTCCCGCCAGCTCTGGTGGGGCCATCGCATCCCCGTCTGGTACTGCCCCGGCGGCCACACGACGATCGCCGAGGTCGAGCCGGACGCGTGCAGCGAGTGCGGATCGCGAGCGCTGACCCAGGACGAGGATGTGCTGGACACGTGGTTCTCGTCGGCGCTCTGGCCGTTCGCGACGCTCGGCTGGCCCGACCGGACGCCGGAGCTCGACCGCTTCTACCCTGGCGACGTCTGCTCGACCGGCCGCGACATCAACTTCCTCTGGGTCTCGAGGATGATCTGGTCGGGGCTCGAGCTGATGAGCGACGTGCCGTTCACGGCCGTCAACTACCACGCGATGATCCTCGCGCCGGACGGCAGGCGCATGTCGAAGAGCCTCGGCACGGGTATCGACCCGACCGATCTGATCCGCGAGCACGGCGCCGACGCGACGCGCTACGGCCTGCTCAAGATGTCCTCGACGCAGGACGTGCGCTTCTCACCGGGGATGATCGAGGAAGGCCGCAAGCTCGCGAACAAGCTCTGGAACGTCGCGCGGCTGCTCCTCGCGCAGGCCGAAGCCATCGGGCCGGAGGCGCGCCCCACCTCGCTGGAGGAACGCTGGATCCTGTCGCGCCTCGACACCGCCCGCGAGCTGCTGGAGGAGGCGATTCCGCGCTTCGGGTTCGCCGCCGCCGTGCAGGCCATCTATCACGTCACGTTCGACGATTTCTGCGACTGGTACGCGGAGGCGATCAAGCCGCGCCTCTACGCGCAAGACGAGGACGCGCGCGCGACGGCGCTCGCCGCGCTCCAGCGCCTGCTGATTCTGCTGCACCCGGTGATGCCCCACGTGACGGAGGAGATCTGGTCGCAATTCAACGAAGGACGGCTGATCGTCGCGAAGTGGCCGGCGCCGTACGAACGCGATGCGGGCTCGGTCGAGACCCTGGAGCGGATCCGCGAGGCCGCGGCGGTCTTCCGGCGCAGCGGCGTGCTGCCGGTGAAGCTCGAGGGCGAGGAGCGGCGGATATTCGACGCCGTGGTCCAGCCCGAGCGTCAGAAGGCGAACGGGAACGTCGAAGCGGAACAGGCGCGCCTGCGTAAGGAGATCGAGCGCGCGGAGAAGATGCTCGCGAACGAGCGCTTCGTCGCGAACGCGCCCGCCGACGTCGTGGAAGCCGAGCGCGCGAAGCTCGCGCGATACCGCCGTGAGCTCGACGCCATTTCGGACTGACGAGCTGGAAGCCGTCGCCTACGACTTCTGGCGCGCGCCCGACGTCCTCGAGCTCGACGGGTGGCGGCTGCGCTTCGCCCACGGCGTCTCCGGGCGGGCGAACTCGGTGTGGCCGAACGGCCCCGGCACGCTTCCGCTCGACGAGAAGATCGACCGCGCGGAGGAGTGGTACCGGGCCCGCGGCGCGCCCGTCCTGTTCCAGCTGACGGAGGCCGCGAAGCCGGCTGAGCTCGAGAGGGCGCTCGTCGCTCGTGGCTACGGTTTGCGCGGCGCTCCGGTAACCGTGCAGGTCGCCCTTCTCGACGACGTGCTCGCGCGCACGCGCGGCAAGGCCGAGGTCGTTGACGAGCCCGACGCCGAGTGGGTCACGTTGTGGACGGGGACGCGCGGCTTCACCAATCTCGACGCAGCGCGGGCCGTTCTGATGAACGGCGACACGGCGTTTGCGCGGGTTGGAAACGCCGCGGTCGGACGTGGAGCGGCAGTCGGCGAGTGGCTCGGGATCACGGCGATGGCCACGCTTCCCGAGCAGCGCAGGCGCGGGCATGCCCGCGCGATCGTGCACGCACTCGCCTGCTGGGCCGCCGCCAAAGGGTGCGCACGCGCCGTCGTCCAAGTGGACACGACGAACGAGCCCGCGCTGACGCTCTACGCGGGCGCCGGCTTCGTTCACAACCACCACTACCACTACCGGCGCCTCGGTTGACAGCCACGGAATGGGTCGCATCCCTCTCGCCCTGGCCCGAGGAGTTCGGTCTCGAGCGAATGCGAACGCTGCTCGACGCGCTCGGCAACCCACAGCGGTCGTTCCCCTCGGTGCACGTCGTCGGTACGAACGGCAAGTCGACCGCGACGCGGACGATCGCAGCGCTTCTACGCGCAGACGGACTCGACGTCGGCGCGTACACGTCGCCGCACGTGAGCGGCTGGCACGAGCGCCTGGACACCGACGCCGACTCGTTCGAGCGCGCGGTCGCGGCGATCCGCAGCGAGGCCGAAGCCGTTCAGGCCACCCAGTTCGAGGTGCTGACCACGGGCGCGCTCGCCTATTTCGCCGAGCAAGGTGTAGACGCCGCCGTGATCGAGGCCGGGCTGGGCGGCAGGCTCGACGCGACGAACGTCGTCGACGCACGCGTCGTGCTGCTGACGAACGTCGGTCTCGAGCACACCGACGTCCTCGGCGGCACGCGGGAGCAGATCGCGCGCGAGAAGCTCGCCGTCGCGAAGCCGGGCGCGACGGTCGTGCTGCCCGACGACGAGTGGCGCGGTTTCGTCCCCGACGCCGCGATTCGGCTCGGAGGCCCGCGCGAGGCGGCGGAGGCCTTCGCCGGCCATCCCATCCAGGCGAAGGTCGAGGTCTCGCTCGCCGGTCGCCTCGAGCGGCGCGGTCCCGACGAGGTCCGAGACGGCGCCCACACGCCCGAGGCCGTGACCTGGCTGCTGGAGCAACTGCCGCCGCGCGAGTGGACGATCGTCGCGTCGATCCTCCGCGACAAGGACGTCGATGCGATGCTCGCCCGCCTCGGGACCGCGGGCCGAACCCTGATCGCGACCCGCAGCAGCAATCCGCGCGCGCTCGACGAGCGGGACCTCGCAGCGCGCGCAGAGCGGTATTTCGAGCATGTGGAGGCGGTCGCCGAACCGACCCGGGCCCTCGAGCGGGCCCGCGGCCTCGGCCCCGTCCTCGTCACCGGCTCGCTGTACCTGCTTGCCGATCTGCACGCCTCGGAGTAGAACCAGGCAGTGCGTCAGACCTGGGGTCAGCGTCTCGCCGTCTTCACCTTCGCGCTCGCGCTCCTCGCCGGGATCGTTGGCGTGTCGTTCGCCGCGGGCTACATAATCGGGAAGCTCATCCTATGACGACCCTCGCAGCCGACTCGACGTTCAGCGGAGTCCACGACTTCTTCCACTCGGGGACGTGGTACACGATCCGCAACGTCGGCATCCTCTTCCTCGTCGTCTTCTGGCTCGGGGTGGCCTTCTGGGTCTACAAGGATGCGCGGCGCCGGATCCGGGACCGCTGGCTCGTCGCGCTCGCTGCGCTGCTTGGACTGTTCCCGCCGTTCCTCGGCGCGCTCGTGTACATGCTCTTCCGTCCGCCGGAATACCTCGAGGACGTGCGCGAGCGCGAGCTCGAGATCAAGGCGATGGAGGAGCGGCTCAGCCTCCACGGCAGCCAGTGCCCCGTCTGCCGGGCGACCATCGAGCCGTCCTTTCTCGTGTGCCCCGTGTGCACGACGCGGCTCAAGCAGTCCTGCGTGAACTGCAACGCGCCGCTCGAGGCGCTGTGGCAGGTGTGTCCCTACTGCGAGACACCGGTCGAGTCGACGGGCATGGACCTGCCGGTCGTCGAGGCGCGCCCGCGGCGTCGGCGCCGTTCGTCGTCGAAGTAAACTGCCCGGCCCGTGGCGGTCGAACAGACGTTGATCCTCGCGAAGCCCGACGCGATGCGCCGCGCGCTCGCCGGCGAGATCGTCGCGCGCTTCGAGCGTCGCGGCTTCCGGCTGCGCGCGGCTCGCTTGCTTACGGTCGATCGCGCGCTCGCGGAAGAGCACTACGCCGAGCACGAGGCGAAGCCGTTCTTCGGCGAGCTCGTCGACTTCATCACGTCGGGGCCGACGCTCGCGTTCGTGCTCGAGGGCGAGGGCGCAATCGCGACGGCTCGCAAGACAATCGGCGCGACGAACCCGGCGGACGCATGTGCCGGCTCGTTGCGGGGGCAGTTCGCGCTGGCGATGCCGGACAACCTCGTGCACGGGTCCGACTCGCCGGAGTCCGCCGCGCGCGAGATCGCGCTCTGGTTTCCCGACGGCCTTGTCTGAACCGGATTACCTCGCGGTCAACCGCGAGGCGTGGACGAGGGCGAACGCGGAGTACACCGACGCACGTGCTCACGACGCGTGGTCGGAGGAGGAGATCGCGTGGGGAATGGCGCGCGCGCCCGAATCCGAGCTCGGCATGCTGCCCGACCTCGCCGGTAAGGACGTCGTCGAGCTCGGTTGCGGAACGGCGTACTTCGGCGCATGGCTCGCGCGCCGCGGCGCACGCGTCGTCGGCGTCGACCTGACGCCGGCGCAGCTCGAGACCGCGCGGCGCATGGAGGCCGAGTTCAAGCTCGGATTGCAATTTGTTGAGGCGAACGCCGAGGACACGAAGCTGCCGGGCGAGTCGTTCGACCTCGTGCTGTCCGAGTACGGCGCGTCGATCTGGTGCGATCCCTACAAGTGGATACCCGAGGCCGCGAGGCTGCTCCGTCCCGGCGGCGAGCTCGTCTTCCTTCGTAACTCGACGCTTGCCATCCTCTGCTCGACCGAAGAAGGGCCGCCATCGATGACGCTCCAGCGTCCGCAGCGCGGACTGCATCGGCTCGAATGGAGCGAGCCCGACGAGATCGAGTTCGCGCTCGGCCACGGAGACTGGGTTCGCCTGCTGCGGGCGAATGGCTTCGAGCTCCTCGATCTCGTGGAGCTGTTCGCCGGCGAGCGAACGCCCGATCACACCCACTACACGTTCTCTCGCGAATGGTCGGAGAAGTGGCCCTTCGAGGAGATTTGGCGCGCCCGCCTGCACCGCCGCTGATCCTCGCTTCGACGTCCCCGCAGCGGCGCGCGATTCTCGAGCAGCTCGGCGTGCCGTTCGAGGTCGTGGCGCCGATGTATGTCGAGGAAGGGGAAGACCCGGTCGAGCACGCCGCGGGCAAGGCGCGTTCGGTGGACGGAGGCGACCGGCCGGTGCTGGGCGTCGACACGGTCGTGGTCTGCGACGGCAACGTCCTCGGCAAGGCGGCCACGCCCGGCGATGCCGAGCGGATGCTCGAGCTGCTCGCCGGCCGCACGCACGAGGTCGTGTCCGGTCTCTGCCTGCGCGTGCCGGCGTGGGAGGAACGTCATCGCGACGTCACGCGCGTCAGGTTCCGCGCGCTGACCCCGCGCGACATCGCGTCGTACATCGCGTGCGCGGAGTGGGAGGGACGCGCCGGCTCGTACGCGATTCAGGGCGCCGGCGCGAGCCTCGTCGAACGAATCGAAGGCGACTACCTGAACGTCGTCGGGCTGCCGGGAGCGTTGCTCGTCCGCTTGCTCGCCGAACGGTTCCCCGGGACCTACGGGTTCGGCTAGCGCGGCTTCGGCGAACGCGTCTCAGCCCATGCCGGCGAACGCCTCCCGTCCGCGCGCCTCGATCTCCTCGGGCGTGAGGTCCTGGACGCGCGTCGCGATCTGCCACACGTTCCCGAACGGATCGTTCACCTGGCCGAGGCGGTCGCCCCAGAACTGGTCCTCGGGCTCCATGATGACCGTGGCGCCGGCATCGGCCGCGTCCTGAACGACCGAATCGACGTCCTCGACGAAGAGGAAGATCGCCACCGTCGTGCCTCCGAGCTCCTTCGGCGTCTGGCACGACGACTGCGGAAACTTGTCCGAGAGCATGATGACCGCGTTGCCGATCTGGAGCTCGGCGTGTGCGATCCGGCCGTCGGGCGCCGCCATGACGCCGCGCTCGCTCGCCCCGAAGGCGCGCTTGTAGAAGTCGATCGCCGCCTGCCCGTCGTCGACGGTGAGATACGGCGTGATGCTGGTGTACCCCTCGGGAATGGGCTTCCCCGCCATGAGGCCCCCTCCTTGCGGTTGGGATCGAAACGGTGGCCATTCTAGTTGCGCGTCCTGGCCCCAAGACAAGCGTGCGGATGCGTTCAGGCTAGACTCGGCGAACCCGTGGGTGTCTTCAATTACGTCACCGGCTTCGGCGGACGCGACATGGCCGTCGATCTCGGCACCGCCAACACGCTCGTCTACGTGCGCGGCCGCGGGATCGTTCTCTCGGAGCCGTCCGTCGTCGCGATCGACATGCGCTCCGGCGAAGTGCACGCGGTCGGCGTCGAGGCCAAGCGCATGCTCGGCCGCACGCCGGGCACGATCCAGGCGATCCGTCCGCTGAAGGATGGCGTGATCGCCGACTTCGACGTGACGGAGCAGATGCTGCGCCACTTCATCCAGAAGGTGCACCAGCATCGCTTTGCGCATCCGCGCGTCGTCGTCTGCGTTCCGTCGGGGGTCACGGGAGTCGAGAAGCGCGCGGTCGAGGAGGCGACGCTCTCCGCAGGTGCGCGGCAGGCGTACCTGATCGAGGAGC
>WNGE01012782.1_pt1 | contig 12748 bp, 12 predicted proteins | sample 5400651 | NCBI WGS metagenome assembly WNGE01 (sample SAMN13153370, study PRJNA577476) | soil metagenome | isolation source: 60 cm soil or saprolite under grassland replicate 2 | place: USA:California | collected 2016-06-15 | reverse complement strand
CATCGATCTGCCTCAGGGTGGACCAACATTGGCCAGCTCGATCAAGGTTGCGATGACTCCGTTAGTTGAGCAAGCGGAAGGTGATCCGCCCTTCGCCATTCTGGATCTGGCAGGCCTGATGCTTGATGAACACGGCAAGGTTGTCAGCAGCTTTGAAGAACGTTTCACGATCAAATCAACCTCAACAGCCGTGGCTTCCTCATCACCCGCAAGCATTTTTTACAATCATTATTTCCCGACCAGACCGGGTTTGTATCAAGTGCGAGTGGCCGCAGTGGAAGAAAAACAAAGCCGCGCCGGCAGTGCCGTGCAGTGGATCCAGGTTCCCGATCTTGCGGCGAAGGCTTTAACCCTGAGCAGTTTGATTGTTGGAGAGAAAAGAGGCGACCCTGATACTGGGGCGGATAAGCGCAATCAAACCGAACCGGGACAGGAGTCGACAGTGAACCAGGTCACATTGAATGTGGACCACCGATTTCTTCGCTCTTCACGTTTGCGCTTTCTGACTTTCGTTTACAACGCCGCCGGCACGACCGCGCCGGAATCCGCTCAAGGCGCAGCAAGTAAATCCGTGCCGTCAGCCGCTGGAAATAACGTCCGCGCCGGCGGCGCGGTAAATTCAATGCCTGACCTCGCGGTACAAGTTCAAGTCTTTCGTGATAACGAGCCCGTGATCACAAATCCTCTGCACAAGATTGCCGTTGCCGGCATTGCTGACCTGACTCGCCTTCCGTATGCGGCGGAAATGGAGTTGAGCACCCTGCAACCCGGGCGATACGTGTTGCAGGTTACCGTCATCGATCGTATCGCCAAGACCAGTGCATCTCAGCGATTCAGTTTTGAGGTTGACTGACCGCGCCGTACTCGTGTAAACAGGCCGGCAGCTTTCGTCAAAAAGAGGTACGCAGAGAATGAAACGCCGCGATTTCATGATCGGGAGCGCCGCCGCTGGTGTCGCGCTCACTTCCGCGCGAGGACTGCAAGGCGCGCCGACTATGCTGATTCCCGCCGCCGTAAAGCCTATGGTTATTTCGTCAGCGAATGGCAACCGTTTCAAGAACGGTGGCGATGTAACTAGTGTGCAAAAGGCGTTCGCGATGATTACGCAGGGCGCCGACGTGCTCGATTCGGTCATTGCGGGCGTCAACATCGTCGAGCTGGATCCGCTCGATGACAGCGTCGGTTACGGCGGATTACCGAACGCCGAGGGTATTGTGCAACTGGATTCGTCATGTATGCATGGACCTAAGAAACAAGCAGGCGCCGTGGCCGCGATTGAGGGCGTGCGCACGCCTTCGCTGGTCGCTAAAGCGGTTTCGGAACAAACCGATCACCATTTAATCGTCGGCAAAGGCGCGCAGGATTTCGCGCGCAACATGGGTTTTAAGATTGAGGACGATTTGAACACGCCGCACTCGCGCGAGATGTGGCTCGAGTGGAAGCGTCGCATCGATCCTTCTCACTATCTGGATCCGAAGAAGCGCGCCGAAGCGGGCCGGCGCGCGGCCGAAGAAATGCTCGCCGAAGGTTTGCTGAGACCTGAAAGCTTCTATGGCACGATCAATTGCGACGGCATCAACTCGAAGGGTGAAATCTGCGGGGTGACGACAACCAGCGGCCTTTCGTGGAAAATTCCCGGCCGCGTTGGTGACTCACCAATTCTCGGGGCCGGATTGTACGTTGATGGCAGCGTAGGCGCGGCGGGCTCAACCGGTCGCGGCGAAGCAAATCTTTACGGTCTCTGTTCGTTCCTTATTGTCGAAGAGATGCGGCGCGGCGCGCATCCGAAGGACGCGGGAATGGAAGCCTTGAGACGGATTAAGGCGAACACGATCGAAAAGCGATTGCTCAACAGCAAAGGTACGCCCAATTTTTATGTAAACTTCTATATCTTGAACGCCAAGGGCGAGTATGCCGGCGTGACTATGTACCAGGGCTCGAATGCGAAGTTTGCTATTTGCAACGAGAATGGTCCGCAGACGCTCAATTGTGAAGGATTACTTCCCGGTAAGCTAAGTGACTGAGCGCCTTCGAAGGTGTTAGGAAAAATCGTCGCTAATTACTCGACGGGTTCCAGGATCACTTGCTTCCTTTCTTTATCGCGAATCACCGATACGACGTGTTTCTTCTGCCGATCCAGATTGAACTCACTGACCAAAACGCCCTGCCGAATACTGCGCCCATCGATGGATTCGATCACGTCCCCTTCGCGCACCCCAGCGCGAGCGGCAGCACTTCTCGGTTTTACGGTCACAACAAGTAATCCGCCCTGGGCGCCGAGTTGGAGGGCGGATTTGCGGGACAGCGCCATCGTTTCGACTCCGAGTCCCTGAAAAGCGGTTCGAGGCATGGCGATGACGGGCATTTCAAACTTATATTCAAACAAGGGCTCGAACGAACTACCTAGTTTCACGTCTACTGAGACCGGCGCAGATGTTGTCGGTCGCCGCACTGTAAAGTTCACCTGTTCACCACAGCCGATTTGTCCCAGCAGCGCCGAAAACTCTTCAGCGGTTTTCACCTCATCTTTATTGACACTGATGATCACATCGCCGGCGCGCAGCTGGGCCATGGCGGCCGGTGTTCCGGGTAATACTGAAGTCAGCAGGATGCCAATTTGTTTCTTTATCAGATCATTCAACTGATCTTCGCGCCAACCTTGCGCGAGAAAGTCCGCGCGGGGCGTCAATTCTACCGGCTCGCCGCGCACACCCAGCAGCGGTCTGGGCACATTCGTCTGTCTCTCTAAAACCCGGCGTGTCGCAGCACGAACGGTATCAACGGTAACAATCTGCGCGTCATTGCCTTCGACCGCTTCCACTATGCCCAGGGTGTTTCCGCTTTCGTCACAAACCACTCCGCCAATCAAGCCGGGCGAAAGCTTCGCGGCTCGAACCGTTAATCGATCCAGGGTCCCGGATTTAGTGCGATCTACCTTTACGATTTTTGCATCTGTCTTTCCGACCTGAACGTAAGTAATGCCAGGTAATGGTTCCCCCGGCGGCGTCGTAGGTGCTGGCGCGAAAAGTTGTACCCGCTGTCCCTCGCTTATCTTCTTCGTGCTCGCTACGTCGGGCGGCGAGGTGCCGGCCCCGTTAATTTGCAGAACTGACAGGCCCGTTTGGCCATCCAGTCCAACATACCGTGCCCTCAATCTGCGCCCTTCGCGAGTAACGACAGTCAAATCAGGTTCAATATGCGAAACTGCGACTGCGGCGCGCGCGACTGCCGCGGCTTCAGGCGTTTGATTCCTCAAATCCGGCCGTGGAAAGGGAAAGTCCGATAATTCGATTTCGGCGGCGGCTTGCGGTAAGCGCGCGGCGATCGTTTTGCCGTCATCCAAGAGCCAGCCCGCGATGATGCTGGCATGCGCATTATTGGTAAGGGCCGATGGATCCATGGTTGCGATGGTACCGCCCTCGCCTCTTCTCAGGAGAAGACGTAGCATTTGCACTCCACTTAAGCGATGAACAATCGTCACCACCTGCGGCGCAACTTCAGCCTGACTTGGTATGACGGTAACTCTGGCTGGCGGAGCCAGGCGCCGCGAAGCTTTACGAGCTGGAGCTCTTTCGGACTCAGGCGATTGCGGAGTGGCTGGCGTCTGGGCCGTGGAAGCCGGCACCGCAATGGTCTGCGCAGACACTGCAATTCCCGAACCCAACAGCGCCGCGAGCGTTACCAAAAAACTTTGCGATAGATTGAAAATCCTGTTCATTATCTTGACTACCACTTAGTGCTACCAGACTCGGCTGCCTGTGGCGCTTACGGGGATGCGATTATCAACCAGACGTTGAGAACCAAAAGTAACCGGCGGCAAAGAAAACTTGCGCGTAGCGCCACGGTCGTCCTGCATCGAAACCACCATCGGTTTAACAGGCGCCGCGAGTGATACTTCGCCGGCATTGTCGGAGCGTCTGATCGCTTGCGCGGGCGACTCGTCCAAATCTCTTGATGCGACCTTCGGTCCCTTCGCTAAAGGAGAAGCAGTTAACCTTCTTCGGGATAAGACACCCGCATTACGCGCGATATCATCACCTCCCGAACTTGTTGTGATCGGATTAGCCGTGATGCTGGCTGTTGCATTGCTCCTATTCGCGGCAGGCGATGGTTTGGCTCCAGGCTGCGCGCTCGTTTCTGCGCCAGGCGCTGATGCAATCGCCGGCGCCTGAATTCGATTTCGTTGGGCCATCCAGACTATTGATCCCACCAACACTACTACCAGCGCGGCGGCGATCGTCGCCGGCATGCTGACCGCAAATCCTGACAAGGACCATTGATGGTTATTTTGTCGCCGCGTGGCCAGGCGCGCGCGCAATCGCACGTCGAAATCCGCGGGCGCGGTGACCGGTTCAAGGCTGGCGACCAGATCGCGAAGACGCGCTCGCTGATCGCGAAAATCGCGACAAGCGCCGCAGGCTTGAATGTGCGCCAGCGCTACCTCGCTCAGGGCCTGGTGCAATTCCGATTGATCGATCTCTCGCCGCGTGTTGCGGCATTCTCTACGATTCATGATTGATACCACCTAAATGTAAGCGCGCATTTTGTCGCGCAGAAAATTCCGTGCCCGATTAATGCGCGACTTCACTGTTCCTTCACTGGTGCGCAGAATCTCAGCGATTTCGTCATAACTTTTCCCTTCAACGTCGCGAAGCACGAGCGGCGCTCGATACTTTTCAGGCAAAGTGCTGATGGCGCGCTTGATCACCGCACGTCGTTCCGCGTCGACCAGGTCGACGTCTTGCAACGGCCGCTCATCAGCCGGATTAAAATCCCGAGCCTCTTCGCCGTCATGCGACGAGAGCAGACCGGTCAGCGAAACCAGACGGCGGCGTTTGCGTTTGCGCAGCTCGCTAATCGCCAGGTTCGTCGCAATACGGTAGATATAAGTCGAAAACGCATGTGTCGTTTGATAACGTCCCGCTGCTCGATAAACTCGGATGAAGGTTTCCTGAGCCAGATCCACGGCACCGTCGTAATCGTTCGTCATCCGATAGATGTATCTGGTAATCTGATTACGATAGCGGCTAACCAATTCGGCAAACGCCTCCTCGTCGCCCGCCAGTGTTCCTTCCAGCAAGGCGTGATCTGACGCGGGCTGAAACACGGCGGTCGCAGGCATCGCGGCGGCGAAATCCAGCTCCTCTACTGAACTTAGCGTCCTCATGCGGCAGGCAGGCTCTCAGTTAATCTCGCGCGTCCATCGCGCTCTCGGGAGCGCCGACTGCGGGGTCCCCGGCGCGGCAGCCGCGCTGGGGTGCCGTGTTGTCGACGGTCGACCGACATCTTTGCCGGTGCTCTGCTTCCATCGCGGACGAAATTATACACCGAGCCCGCGACCGCCTGGCATTAAACACGCAGGTTTATATGGGAAGTTCCGAAAATATTGGTACGCTGTCTGGACGCGGGACTTATCCGATTGGGATGAATATCGGCACAAGGGCCGATTCTAAACCGGAGGGATTAGGGATTTCCGGCCGAACTAGCTGCTTCCGGGTTTCGAAACAACGAGTCTTCCATCTTCACGCCGAAGGTCACAGTGAGAACGCGTGTCTCCAGCGTCTGCTTTCCAGCCTCAAGCAAGACCGTGCGGTATGGAACGAGAGTATTTTGGGCCACGCGATAGTCATAGAAACGCTTTGTGTATTTTACGGCTTCGGTCGTGCCGGGAAGGGTCTCTTCGTATTCCAACCACAGGATGCGAAAGGTTCGGGCACTAATGTAGTAGCGCGTGCGGCGATTGTCTTTGTCCATCAGGTCGAGCAAATAAACATCCACGCCCTGGTGTTTGTCCTTGCCGGCAGAAGTCAGCTTTGACTCATTCTCTTTATAGCGCAACAGCGCATCGATGCTGTGCGCCTGCTGTGACAGAAAGTCCGCGGAGGTTTCCGCGCGAGGTGTGAATGGCGATCCGTTAATAATGCCGAAGATGCGACCTTCGCCATAGATGAGCGAATATTCCGACTGCGAACTCTTCTGATCGAGCCGGACCTTGTCCTTTTCAGCCTTTTCGCCGCGCACAAAACGCAGTTCATAGCGAGCTTCTTCCGCGTGGCCATCCTGAAGTATGCGGGTAAGCCGGCCCCGCTCAATGCCATTACGGCGAATCTGCGTCAGCAAAACGCGTCCGCCAGCGGCGGCAATTGCCGTTTCCGCAATCTGCTCGGGTGTGTAGGTCTTTGCTTGTTGAGCTTCCAGCGAGGGACATAAAGCACCGGCCGTAAGCAATACGGCAAGAATCATTGACCAACGAAAAAACAAGGGGGCCTTAGACTTCATAATTCCGAACACCGAACCAGTAACTCCGCACGCCGAACTCAGTACCCTTTCTTCGTCTGTGTCGGCCGGGGATTGTAACACAAGCCGTTTGGGAAACGGGATTTGCGCTTTCTTAATGATGCAATATACCTTGCTTTAGATGTCTGTTTTGCGAGTTTGACAACCGGCTCTCTCGCGGAGTTAAGTAGTTCTTCTATCGAGAATGAAACCGCGCCGGATGGACGAGCATGCTCGTTCTGAACAACAAGACTATATTACGGACTGTTGAAGGGACCTTGAATTTATGAAGCGAGTTGGCATTCTGGTTGGCCGTGAAAAAACTTTTCCGGAAGCGCTGATTAAAAACATCAACGAGCGCGGTAAGGGATCGGTTGTTGCGGAGTACATCAAGCTCGGCGGAGTTCGTTACGACGCACCACCGCGCTATGACCTGGTGATTGATCGCATCTCGCACGAAGTGCCCTTTTACCGCGCCACGTTGAAGCGAATGGCCCTTGAAGGCTCGATCATAATCAACAATCCATTCTGGTGGGCGGCAGACGACAAGTTTTTTAATTATTCGCTGGCGCACAAGCTCGGCGTGGCTGAGCCTAAGACAGTTCTGCTGCCGCAGAAGGATTACATTCCGGGAATAGTCAGCGAGAGTCTGCGCAATCTGGAGTTTCCACTCGATTGGCAAGCGATCGTCGATTACACGGGGCTGCCGGCTATCATGAAACCTTTTGACGGCGGCGGCTGGAAAAACGTCTCGCGCGTCAACACCCTGGACGAATTAATTGCCGAATACGATAAGACGGGGACGCTTTGTATGACGCTGCAGGAGTTTGTTGACTTCGATCAGTTCGTGCGCTGCTACTGCATTGGCCAGCAGGAAGTGATGATCATGCCTTACGATCCGCGCAAGCCTTACCTTTCCGGCGAGCAATATATAAACAATCCGAATTATCTCTCCCCTGAGATATCAGAGCGGGTGGTAAATGACGTGCGCTTACTCTGCACCGCTCTTGGTTACGACATCAATACGGTCGAATTCGCGATCAAGGACAGCGTGCCTTACGCGATCGATTTCATGAATCCAGCGCCGGACGCCGAATTACAATCAGTCGGCGAGTTCTATCATCGCTGGGTCACTGAAGCCGTGACTAATCTTGTCTTCAGGCGTTTAGACGAAGGAGCGGAGCGACCACGTTATCGTTGGGACGCGTTTCTAAATCCGGAGCCGCGACGGATCGAAGCGATTGCCTCGGCATCCGAACAGTCTGAGCGCACGATCATCCCGAAGCCTGTGCGATATGTCCCCGGCAAAGAATCAAAAACTACGAAGGGCCGCGTATCCGGTCAGAAACGAACTAGAAGCTCGGCGAAAAAAGCAGTTCCGTAAGAATGATTCAAACCTCGTTTTTAGCCACGCGGCCTCGCGAAGTCAGCAGCCTTTTCGTGATCAACGCTCCAGACCAGGCAATAATAGAAGACGAGGCCAGCGCCCATCCCAGCCCGGCGACTAATTGATCGATGGAAGGACCGACTAATGCAACCAGCAAAGCAGCGAAACTGACCCGCGCCGCCAGATGCTGCACGCGGTTCGCTCCCTCCAGCCAGTTCATGCGGCGAAGCTCGGCCGCCAAATAATCGTCGTCGTCGTTCAGGCGCGCATAATAATCAGCTTCGCCTCGTGCCATGCGCGCCGTCGCTTTGTCCGGCGCAATTCGAGTCGCGTTATTGTAATGATGAATAACGTGCGCCAGTTTTCCTTCGCTGAGACCGACTTCTGCAAGCCCGAGTTGGGCGCGATATGCCGCTTCGTCTATCTCAAGCGCCGAGCGAAATGACTTTGCTGCGCGCGCAGGTTCAGCATATTCGAGGAAGCTTTCGCCGATTCGCTCGAGTAATCGCGGGTCACGCGCGCTTCGGGTCGTAGCAAGCTTGAGCGCAGCGCAGGCCCGCGACAGTAATCGCGCGTCACTGAAGGCGCTCGCTTGCTGCGAAGCCGAACAGCGCGCTCTGCCTCGTCTGCCGAAGACAGCTGATGGTTTGCCTCGCGATGTTTTTCTTTACTTCTGACTGCGTCGTTCGTTTCCTCGAGCACCGATACCGGCGCAATCCCCAGGCGCGCCGCTTCCGCGCGAACGGCTTTCGCCGGAGCGAGGTAATCCCGCAGTTCGCGCGCACGCGCATCCAACTTGTAGTCGGGAAGACGCGGCAGCAGTTCGTTGACCATCTGCCGAAACCTTTCGCCGCCTGAGGCAAAAATAAACGTCTGCCCTTTGCCGGATGTCTCGATTCGATAACGATAATGGACCTTGCCGCCGCGCCTTAAAGTGCGCAACGCTGTCACTTCGACGCGTTCGACGTCGTCGATGCTGAGCCGTTGGGCGCCGAAGAGAACGCGGAACAGCAATGCCAGCGGGCCTGATCGCGAAAGCGTGCGCCCATCAAAGTTTAGTCGATCGCTTATCACCAGGGCGGAAACAGAAATCCAGCTTGCAGAAACGAGGATCAGCGCAGCCAGATCCCTGTGCGTCCGCAGCAATATGAGCGACGCAAATGTAGACAGCGCAGCCGCCGCAAAATAACCGCCCGGCGACATGCGCACGCCGGCAAGCTTTTTGGATCGCGCTGAAGCAACGCCCTGAGCGGCCTCGGACAGCGCCTGGCGAAGTCGATCCTGTGATGAGCTACTCAAAATCTTTTCTCTCTTAGACGCGATCAGGGTGTCCAACATTCAACGGGCACGTCGAGCGCGAAATTTCCACGCGACGCTCCACCGGGTTCAGTGTAACGTAAATCAGCGAATTGAACGAGCGTCTGTTCCACGCAGTTGTCGTCGGTAATCCGTTCGATTGGAAATCTGGCAAAGCCGAGGAGAATTTGCGCGCGAGGGTCGCGGGCTGCCGAAGCTACTAATTGTTGGTCATGGCCGGAAGGCTTTTCAAAACGTTCGATGCCTTGAGGCCAATCGGTTCGACTTGTAATTGCGTTTGGTTCGAGCACGGAGTTTTCAAGACCGATGGTCGCGAAGAATCGATACATCGCGTGATCGGTTTCGGCTACGCAAAGCCACTTAAAAGGATTGGCAACCGTGGGCATGGCTGCGGCGCGAACGAAGCGCTCGCCTCGCTGGGATGCCAGTTGAGTTGCCAGCTCAACAGAGTCGCGAAGGGCCCTATGATGCGCTAATGAGAGCGCGCCCCAGTAAAGAGTTATAGTTGCCAGCGCGACAATCGCAATCGATTTCCCTAACCGCATCTCGAGCTTAATCGACCGCACCAATATGAAAAGCAGGATGCCTGTGATCCAGATGACTTGCACGGGTCTGAGATTACCGCTGCCAGACACGCCGCGCGCAGACGCAAAGAAGATCAACAAGGTGGTGATGCAGGCGATTATCGACCAGGCAACGATCTTTCCTCGCCGATTACTAGTGAGCAGGAACGCCGTGCCGCCCAGAACTAACCAGATATACGGATCGACAATAAAAACCAGATCGCCGTAAAACCATTTCTCGTTCCATGGGAGCAAAGGGCGTATACCATAGTTGTTTGTCCAATCCATCAAGGGGTGCGTCGCTGATGCAATTAACGAAGCGACGAGCAGCCCTCGATAGCGAATTCGCGCGGGACGCTTGCGGATCCTGGCCCCAAACCGATCGATTAAATAGAAAAGCGATGGAATTAGAAGGCCGATCGTTAACGTACCGACTATGGAATGCGTGATCCCCCGATGGTAATGAAGCGCAGTCCAACGACCGCCGAGAACGGTGACAACATCGATGTCCGCAGCATTCGCCGCCAGAATAGAGGCCGCGGCGGTGTAGGGAGACAATCGTTCCAATCCGGCTTTCGCTGTGGTCAGTCCAACGAGCGAATGCGTTAAGCCGTCCATGTTATAGATTCAAAATTTGAAATTTGTAGATCTTGAGATCTCAAAAGGAAAGATCCATTGGCGAAGTCGGCGGTGGTGGTAATTGCGCATGACGTGCTGGATCGATTGCCAGAAGTTTTTGCGTGGCTTCGCGCGCGGCCGAGGACTCTGGAACAGGATTCCCATCTTTATCTTTCGCCTTGCGTGCGGTGTCAACGATATTAAAAAGCAAATCAGCGGCCTCTTTCTTTTTACCCTGCTTTTCATAGACAGCAGCCAGTCGGAGGTTCGCGGTGTCCTGAGTAACAACTGTCGAATTCATCCTGGCCAACTCAGCGTAAAGCGTCGCCGCTTCGTCAAACCTGCCGTCGGCTTCCCTGGCTTGGGCCAGAGCGAACTTAGAAAGCACCGCAACTTCACCAGAACCATCGCTCAATGATTGCAGTTCGCTCAATCCTTTGGCGTGGTCTGTCACCAGCAGGTTAGTCGCGATGAAATAACGTGCTTGCGTACGATAGGGATCGCCGTATTTCGCGGTGACTTTCTGAAACTCTTCAATTGCGCGCTGGGCTCGTTCCTGTTCAGTGGTAAAAACCGGATCCTTTGAATTTGGCTGCGGCGTGGTTGAAATTTCCGCGCGGGCGATGGCAATGGCGCGGCCCATCGCCTGTTCGGCCTCCCCATTGTGCTTTTGGCGCCAGCGGATGACGCCATACGCGCCTACGGCGAAAATGACAATTATCGCCAGGCCATAAAGGATTTGCCGACCACGCCCGGCGACGCGCTCAGCCAAACGATCCGCGAGCAGCATCGTGGTGTCGCGAAACCGATCGTGTTTGAGCTCTCGGACGCGCTTCTTCTTGTACTTGGGCAAATGTTTTCCTCTTGCAAGTCCGCACGGTCAAGTGCGTTCATTTTGGTGTATGATCGCGGAAACAGCGAATTTAGCGACGGTATTTGGCGTTGTCAAGGAAGGCAGGCTATCGGTAGTGTCCTAAGGGTATGTTGCTAAACACCACGCGGGGCCTTAGCCCGACCGTAAGGGCGGGCTCCCGGCCGGATCGCAATTGAGCCCGCCCTTACGGTCGGGCTAGTGCACCAGCAGCACAAGGACACTACCAGGCGATCACAACTCAAAAGGGCAAGCGGGTCATCAAATGACAGGGCGCCAGGCCGGGTGAAATTCAGGAATGATTAGTTGGGAACAAATCGTGTCATGTGACTGTCTAATTCAGCGTCTGTCCGGGAAGCAATGGAGGTCGACCGGTTTCAAGCTTCCCGCTCATTGGGGTGCTGAGGGGGTTCCGGAGTGAGCTACGGAGAGCAAATAGCGCTCCGCGGGCATGCGGACTTGGAACAGGTTGCCCCGGCAACTCCAGTGGAACTTCGGCCGTCGGCGGATAAACAGTTCCTTGAAAGATTGCAAGCTGGAGAGGCGGCAGCGTTCGAGCGGCTGGTCGCCGAACGGTCAGGCGAAATCTACGCATTGCTGTATCGGTTAACTGCCGACGCGGAAGAAGCGCGCGATTTGACGCAGGAGACTTTCTTGCGCGCTTTTCAAAACATCAACCGCTTTCGCGGCGCTGCGAACCTGAAAACGTGGCTCTATCGCATTGCGATTAATCAGGCGCGCAATCGTTGGCGCTGGTGGCGCCGCCGCAGACGCGATGCCACAGTTTCGCTCGACGGAAGCGACGGACCACGCGAGCAGGCGCTGGCGACTAAATTGCGGAACGACACTGCGGTCGATCCAGAGCAAGAGGCGCTGGCATACGAACGAGAACATCAGCTCCGCGAGGCCCTTTTAAGCCTGCGGCGCTCTTACCGGGAGACAGTGATTCTGCGAGACGTCGAAGGATTTAGCTACGAGGAAATCGCGGCTACGCTTCAGATCAACATAGGAACTGTGAAATCGCGTTTATCAAGAGGCCGATTAGAGTTGCGCCGCAAGCTTGAAGGATCTTTGTAATTCGAATGCGAATGGTTGGCCCGCCCCGGCTTCACAAAAACTCGGTGCCAATTGGGTCGAAGTGACGGCTCGGGAAACGGTACAAAACGATTCAGCTATGAACGGAGCGAATTTGAAAACGTGGCCAGCAACAGCGCGTAGATTTCGCTCCGCCACGGTGGAAACGAGGCGCACTGAGCTTCACGAGTCGGTGTTGCTTTCAAAATGAAAGCAGCCGGGGTCGGCCAGCCATTCGAAACATTGCCAATTGCCGATTGCCGATTTGTTTCGCAGGAACATTTACACTCGGTAAAATTGGCAATCGGAGATCGGCAATGGGAAATGCATTATGTCGTGTGACCAAATTCAAGAATCGCTTTCGCTTTACAGCGACGATGGCTTGACGCCGGAAGCGCGAGCGACATGTTACCGACATCTGGAGGTGTGCCCGGTTTGCCGGGCGCGCCTGGCGGAATTGCGATCTATCCGGCGGGGTCTGGCTCTTCTGCCGCGACCATCATTGCCACCCGATCTAGTTCCCTCAATCAACCAGGCGCTAATGGCAGAAGCGGCAACCCGACTGGCCAGGCATAACACGACTGTCGGCGGCGTAATTTCTGAGTGGCTGCAACCTCTCGTTGCTCGCTATGCGTTCAGTTC
>WNGE01006709.1_pt1 | contig 12749 bp, 8 predicted proteins | sample 5400651 | NCBI WGS metagenome assembly WNGE01 (sample SAMN13153370, study PRJNA577476) | soil metagenome | isolation source: 60 cm soil or saprolite under grassland replicate 2 | place: USA:California | collected 2016-06-15 | reverse complement strand
TTACTGAATGACCTCCGCAGCTCCCCGACAGACCTCGCCCGCATTGTTGAAGCCGTGGTTCGTGACCGACGTCCGTACGTGAAGATTCCTGTTCAGACCGTCAGATCCTGGGAACGTCGAGCGCCGGCCGACTGGGCCAAGGTCGCCGGCTGGTTGGCAGCGCAAAACGTGGTCGTGGTCCAGTGTGAGCCTGGATGCGATAGCCGTCGAGCATATCGCGCACGCTCGCGCCGATGATCTGATGCAGCTCCCGGGCCTTCGTCGCTCACTTCCCCTTCGGCCCGCGTGGTCCACGGTGTCGGGGATGCACATCGCTTCCTGGATCACCTCGTCGGCGCGGGCCAGCAGCGACGGCGGGATCGTGAGGCCGATGGACTTCGCCATCTTTCGGTCGATGACCAGCTCACGGGCACCGGGTCACATGTATAGTGCCGAGTCCGCTCTACTTGCTTGCGACCGGGTCCATGAATTTCGCTCGAATCGCGGTCACGCCCGCCGCGCTCAAAGGTGTTCCCCCGGGGTCTGCCTTGCCACAGCCCGCCAGCAGGAAAGCGACTGCGCTTCGCATGGTACGATTCTAACCGCAATGCGATCCGGTTCCTCCGCCTTTGCATCCTGATGGTATCCACAAATCCTTTCCTGGAAAGAACGGCACGTCATGCGACGCGATCAAGGGGTGATCGGGGAATGCGCTCGAGTCAGGGGTAACCTCGGAGCAGCCGCACGACATGGTGCGATTCTTCTCGCCATCGTCGCCGCGGGCGGTGTCGCGGGCATCGGCGGCGCGCAGCAGTCTCCTGTGGCCCCGCCGGTCCTGCGCGCGCCCGATGTGCGCTACGAGCCCACGCCGATGGAGGTGGTGCATGCCATGTTGCGGCTGGCCAAGGTGAACGCCAGCGACGTGGTGTACGACCTCGGGTGCGGCGACGGACGCATCGTCATCACCGCGGCGCGCCAGTTCGGCGCGCGCGGCGTCTGTGTCGATATCGATCCCCTGCGCATTACCGAAAGCCGGGAGAATGCGCGTCAGGCAAACGTCATCGATCGCATCCGGTTTCTGAACGAAGATCTCTTCGTAACAGACGTTGGCGACGCAACAGTGGTCATGCTCTTTCTCTCGCCCGAGATGAACCTCGCGGTGCGCCCGAAACTGCAGCGCGAGCTCAAGCGCGGCACTCGCATCGTCTCGCATTGGCACCACATGGGCGACTGGAAGCCGCAAGAGACCGTGCACGTTCGAACCGAAGGCCGCGAGAGTCCTATCTATCTCTGGACCGTCCTGGAACGCTGAGACCGTAGATGACATAACCTCCGCGCTCAGTCCTGGCCGCCGCGCCCGGCGTCAAACCGTAGCCCGTGAAACAGCACGGGGCCACAGGACTTTCCCCGGGCCGGGGCCATGGTTCCTGAAAAGCTTGCGCCTTCGATTCAGGCCGCCCGTCGGCGGATCGCATGGTAGACCACCAGGAACACGACAGCCCCGACGATGGCGACGATCAGGCTATAGATGTTTAACCCGGTCACCCCGTGCATGCCGAACAGGCTGAATAGCCAGCCTCCGATCACGGCTCCGACGATCCCCAGGGCGATGTCGAGGACGAGCCCTTCGCCCGTCTTGTTGACCAATTTGCTGCCAATGAACCCTGCAATCAGGCCGAGCACTATCCACGAGATGATCGACATGGTCTGATCTCCTCTCTGGGTTGGTCCAGGTTGGTGCCACTACTCGATCACCTGATCGGCCCGTCCCAGCAGCGACGGCGGGATGGTCAGGCCGAGGGCCTTGGCGGTCTTGAGGTTGATGACCAGCTCGAACTTCGTGGCCTGCTCGACGGGCAAGTCACCAGGCTTGGCGCCCTTGAGAATCTTGTCCACGTAGATGGCGGCCCGCCGGAATTGGTCAGCAACGTTCGGCCCATAGGACATGAAACCCCCGACCTCCGGAAACTCCCTCAGCCCATACACGGCGGGCAGCCGGTTCCTCGCCGCCAGAAGAACGACCTCACTCCGAGGACCAAGGATCACGGGGTCTGTGGCCACCACGATCCCGTTGGCGCGCTCGCGGACCATGGCAGCGAACGCACCCTCGAACTCGTTGCGCCCCCGAACCTCTACGGACTGGAATGTTACGCCAAGGCTCCGGGCGGCACTCTCGACCGCGTTCTTGTAGGTTCCCGCACCCGGAGGTATAGGATTCCACAAAAAGGCCACGCGAGAGACTCGTGGGGCAGCCTCCTTCAAAAGCTCCAGATTCTTCCCGATGATTTCCGGAGCGGGATCGTTGGCCAGCCCGGTGATGTTTCCACCGGGCCGGGCGAGGCTCGCGATGAACCCCGCACTCACCGGATCCCTCGAGACCGCCATGACGACCGGGATCGTCGCGCTCGCTTGCTTGACAGCAGCGATCACCGGGTTCGATCCCGTCACGAGGGTGTCGACTTTCAGCCGAACAAGGTCGGCCGCGAGTGCAGGGAGCCGCTCTTGCCTCCCCTCCGCAAAACGCCGCTCGAACATGACATTCCGCCCCTCCACGTAGCCAAGCTCCCGCAGTCCCTCGTCCAGCGCCTTAACAAGGTGTGCCGATTCACTAGGCGTCGCGGTCAGGATCAAACCGATCCGGTAGACTTTCCCAGTCGGCTGTCCCTCAGCGGCGAGCGGTGGAGCGAGGAGCACCGCACCCATGCCAGCAAGGAACCTGCGACGGTCCATCACTCAATCACCTGATCGGCCCGTCCCAGCAGCGACGGCGGGATCGTCAGCCCGAGGGCTTTGGCAGTCTTGAGGTTGATCACCAGGTCGAACTTCGTGGCCTGCTCGACGGGGAGATCGGCCGGCTTCGCCCCGTGAAGGATCCGGTCGACGTAGCGCGGCGCCCGCCGGAACAGATCGGTCAGGTCGGCGCCGTACGACATCAGCCCGCCGGAGTCGACGAAGACCTGCAAGGGATACATCGCCGGCACGCGCTCCTTCGCCGCGAACTCGACGATGGTGGCGCGCATGTTGACCGTGAGCGGGTCTGCCAGAATCACCAGGGCATCGGGCCGTTCTCGGCGGATCGCGGCGAATGCCTCGTCGAAATCGGCGCTCCGACGCACTTCGCGCGGCTGGAGCGCGATGCCGAGCGTCTGGGCGGACGACCTCACAGCGCGCCAATCCGCCGCCTTGGTCGGGTTGGCGGCGTCCCAGATGACCGCCACGCGCGCGACGCGCGGAACGACCTGCTTCAGGATCTCCAGCTGCTTCGTGCTGACCTCGGGCGTCATTTGGCTGCAGCCGGTGACGTTGCCGCCGGGGCGCGCGAGACTCGCGACGTCGCCGCTCCCCACGGGATCACCGTGCACGATGAAGACGATGGGAATGGTCTTCGTCGCCTGCCGCGCGTCGGCGGTTTCCGGCGCCGCCACCGCGACGATGACATTCACGTTGAGGCCGACGAGCTCGGCGGCGAGCCGGGGCAGGCGGTCGAGGGCGCCGTCGGCGAAGCGGGATTCGAAGTGGACGTTCTGCCCCTTGACCCAACCCAGGTCGCGCAGCCCCTGCTCGAAGGCCTCGGTCTGCGCCGGCGCGGGCGCGCGTGCCCAGAGCATGCCCAGCCGCGCGGCTCGTTTTTGTTGCGCCTCGGCGACGAGCGGCGCGGCGAGAAGCACCGCACCAGTGCCAGCAAGGAACGTGCGTCGGTTCAATTGAACTCGTCCAAGTAGCACATCGATCGCTATGTTAGTCCAATCGACTCACCGAGGTATGCCGAGATAACCAGCGGCCTCGAGTGGGAGGATCGTGACTAGCCGCCGCGGGATGACTCGTTGCCAATTCATCACATGGGCTCGGTCGTTCAGCCCGCACGGCGGATCGCTATCAACTCCCGCCGGTCACCCTACAGCGATAGTCGAAGGGCCGCGGACCAGTCAAACTCCGACGGCTTGCCTCGTGAAGCCAGGCAGCCCAGGTTGAGACTTTGCCAGGCTCCCCTGGAAAGAGACCTCTCGGGACTCCGGCTTCAACCTGGACTGTTTCTGTCAGCCTCAGGAGCCGGGCCATCTGAAAGTTCGGTCTTTCGACCTAAAGGCTTTGGAATCCTTTGGCTGGCTGCAAGTGCCTGGAACCAAGAGCCAAGAATAAGGAAGTGTGCTAGGCGCGACAGACCAATTGCCTGATCCCGAGTCTGGGCCCACGGAGGCGACGGCCCTCAACATGCCGACGGACTCTTTTATGCGGATAAATAAAGCCCCTAAAGGAAGACCCCTTCCTCGAACGCTTTTGGGAAGGGATACCTGGCGTTCTTATAGCGAACAAACAAGAGACGGCGTGCCCACCGGCCTGGCGTTACTCCGGCGGGCCGTTCCGCTCGCGCTGGCGACCGACGCGCGGCGGCGGGCACGTCACGTCGACAGTTGTCAGAGTAGTACTCCTACACAGGCATGGCTGCTCTTCCTCGAGACTCCTCGGCGCGTTGTCAAACCGAGGCATTCTACGCGGAACGTCTCAATTCCGTGGACGAGCGTTCATTCTCGCTCACGACCGTAAGCTGGTCATCGCGACGAGCAGGCTGCCCCAGCGATGTGCCGCAACTGGTGCAGAACTTCGCCGTCGCCGAATTCGGCGCCTCGCAATTCTGGCACTCTCGTCTTCCGGCGTCTTCTTCGGTGAACTGCGTTTGTTTGCTCCTCATCTTCTCGACGAGGCTGTTGTAACCGCCCGTCTGGATGATCCTGTTGAATCCTATAATCGGTGATCTCCATTGCGTCGTCGCTCCTCATCGTTCGGTCTCGAAGAGTTCCAGGAGCCCTTTTAGAGGGATCTGCGTCCAGTCGGGCCGGTTGTTGAGCTCGTGGCCGATCTGGTAGATGCCCTTGTCGAGGAGGTAGGCGTCCAGCAGGGTCCCGAGCTCCGCCGGCGTCTGCGGCAGCAACGAGGCGGGGGCGACGGCAGGGAGATAGCCTTTGAGGAACGTCGCGCTCACCGCGCGGTACCAGAACCGAGCCCACGGCTCGAGGGTGGAAAAGTCTTCCGGACGCGCCCCGGGCACCTGGCCGAGCAGGGCCGCGTACGCAGCGTAGTGGAAGGATCTCAGCATTCCAGCAACGTCCCGAAGGGGGGAGCTCTTGAGCCGTCGGACGCCGAGGGGCTTGGCCGACTCGCCCTCGAAGCCGATGATGATGAAGTCCTTGCCCGTGTGGAGGACCTGCCCGAGATGGTAATCCCCATGGCAACGGAGGTGGATCGCAGCGATCCTCCGATCGCGAAGCAACCGGAACCGGTTCCGCACCTCTCCCTCGAGCTCCAGAACCTTTCGCGCTTCTTCGCGAATGGCCGTGGGCAGCCCGGCCAATCGCTGGCGGAGGACTGAGAAGGTATCGTTCGCGAGGCTCAGCATGGCCTGGTACAGAGCCTGCCGGGAAAAGTCCGAGACGGGCTCGGGCGCGAACTCGGGCGTGACGGGGTCGCTCGCCAGGGCCACATGGAGCTCGCCGGTGCGCTGCCCGAGCAGCCGGGCTTCCTCCAGGTAAAGGCCGATCCATTCTCGTGCGCGCGGCGGGAGCTCGTCTTCGACGGCGGCGAGCAGGGGCCCTTCGAAGGCGGGAGGGGTGGGCGCCTCGGCGCAATGCGCGAGGACCTCCTCGTAGTAGTGCCCCAGTGTGTCCAGCGTGTAGGTCCAGGCATCACCCTCGTTCGGCAGGAAGCCATGGAGGACGCCGAGCGTCGTCAGCTCGCCGTTTGGCCTGCGTAACTCGAGCGCCCCGGCGAGCGGCGCGATATTCCGGAAGTCTCTCTCCTCTGTCAGGAACCGCCCGATCTCCAGATCGGGATTCGTTTCCGGCTCGAGACGGCGGAAAAGCTTGAGGATGAAGCGGTCGCCGTAGACCACCGATGTGTTGGTCTGCTCGGTCTTTACGACGGCCGGCTTCAGGAAATCTCCCGCCGTCTCCAGACGCGAGCGGAAAACGCGCGTCGGCGAGGCGATCACTTCGCCGAATCGCCCGCTGAAGCGCCGGCCTCGGGCGATGAGATCGAGGAGGCCGAGCGAGAAGCGCGGATCCACCATCGCGTCGTGGAGGACCCATTTCTCCTCGGATCCCGTGCCCGTAACGCACACGCTCGCAATCGCATGAGTCGTCGGTCCCGGGGTCTCGCGTCCAGCGTCAGCGAAGGCCACCGGGAGCACGTAGATCTCAGGCTCGCCCTCGGTATAGGTCACCTGGACGAGCAGGATGTGAGCCACGGGCGCGTCATGCGGCACGGGAATAGCCTCGACGATCTCGGCGGTGTGGATCAGCCGGGCCTTGCTCCTGAACCAGCGCTGCTCCTTGAGGTAGCGGGGAAGGATGGTCTCCAACTTGGCCTTGTCCGGCCCTCGCAGCGCGTTCTCCCGTGCGCTCCGCACGGTGAGCGCGGGCAGTGCGCCAGCCGTGGCGGCAGGGCCGGCGACGGCCTCCACGCTCTGCGGCGGGAGGGCAAACCAGTAGAAGATGTGGGGCCCGAGTGTCAGCGAGTAGGGTGCGTTGCTCACAGGGGGGAACCGCGTTTGCCCGAAGAGTTCGAGCGGCACGCTCCCCTTGAAAGCGGACAGGTCGAGATCCACAGACTGTGCGAACCGGGAGAGATTGGCGACGACGAAGATCGCTTCGTCCTGATAGCGGCGAACGAAGGTCAGGACCTTGCGGTTCTTCGACGGCAGGAACTCCAGGCTCCCCCGACCGAACACCTTGGAGCGCTTGCGGAACGAGATCAAGCGCTTCATCCACCACAAGAGCGAATGGCGGTTGTTCTCTTGGGCCTCCACGTTGACAGCCTCATAGCGGTATTCCGGATCGATGATGACGGGGAGATAGAGCCGCTGAGGGTTGGCCCGTGAGAACCCGGCATTACGGTCCGCACTCCACTGCATGGGGGTCCGCACACCGTTCCGGTCCCCGAGGTAGAAGTTGTCCCCCATGCCGATCTCGTCGCCGTAGTAGAGGACCGGGGTGCCCGGGAGCGAGAAGAGCAGGCTGTTCATGAGCTCGATCGTCCTGCGGTCGTTTCCCAGGAGCGGCGCCAGCCGCCGGCGGATCCCGAGGTTCACGCGAGCCTGCGGGTCGATCGCGAACAGCCGGTACATGTAGTCGCGGTCCTCGTCGGTGACCATCTCCAGCGTCAGCTCGTCGTGGTTTCGCAGAAACAGGGCCCACTGACAGCTCTCGGGAATCGAGGGCGTCTGCTGGGCGATGTCGATGATGGGGAAGCGATCCTCGCGCTGGATGGCCATGAACAACCGTGGCATGAGGGGGAAATGGAAGGCCATGTGACACTCGTCCGCGGCGCCGAAATAGGCGATTGCATCCTCCGGCCACTGGTTGGCCTCGGCCAGGAGCATCCGGTTCGGGAAGCGCTCGTCGACGTGACTCCGGAGCTCCTTGAGGAACGCGTGGGTTTCCGGAAGGTTCTCGCAGCTCGTTCCCTCTCGCTTGTAGAGATAGGGCACGGCATCCAGGCGGAGCCCGTCTACGCCGAGCTCGAGCCAGAAGTCGACGACCCGCAGCATGGCGCGCCGCACCTCGGGATGGTCGTAGTTGAGGTCCGGTTGATGCGCGTAGAAGCGGTGCCAGTAATGGGCTTGGGCGACCGGGTCCCAGGTCCAGTTGGAGGGCTCGAAGTCTTTGAAGATGATCCGGGCTTCCCGATACTTCTCGGGGGTGTCACTCCACACGTAGAACTTGCGCCAGTGATTCCCGGGCTTGGCCTGACGGGCCCGCCGAAACCACGCGTGCTGGTCCGACGTGTGGTTGAGCACGAGCTCGATGATGACGCGGAGACCGCGGCGGTGCGCCTCACGCAGAAAGGCCTTGAAGTCGCGCATCGTGCCGTACGTCGGGTGAATCCCCCTGTAGTCCGAGGTATCGTAGCCATCGTCCTTCAGGGGCGAGGGGCAGAAGGGAAGCAACCAGAGGGCGGTGACGCCGAGATCCTGCAGGTAGTCGAGCCGTTGGGTCAGGCCGAGGAAATCTCCGACGCCGTCCCCGTCGCTGTCGTAGAACGTGCGAACGTGGAGCTCGTAGATGATCGCGTCTTTGTACCAGAGGGGATCGTCCGTCAGCCCGAAGACGTCAGGAGGCATCCTGGCCATCATCCCGGTCCGCGAGCCACAGGGGAGCCCGAGATCCCTGATCCGGCACTGCATTCGACGCTCGGCGCCGAAGGGATCCGGACGAGTTCCACGTCGCCCGGCGGGTCATCCCAATAAAACCAAGACAGGAAGCCGCGCTGACGTCCGAAGTCAGCAGACGACTCACTGCAAACCGGGATTTCCGATGTGGGCCCACGTCTCCCCTCCCTCGTGGCGTTGAAGGGGCGGATCACCCCGTCGCTCAGCTCGCCGTCCAGATTGGCCTTGATGGACAGCGCGAGCTTCACGCCCTTTTTGTTCTCCAATTCAGCGATGACTTGGCCAAGTCCGATGGTGTAGATGTTTCCAGTCCGATTGCGACGCAGGTAGAACTTCGTTGACGGGATCCCCTTCTTCGTCTGGCGCTTTTCATAGAGGAACAGGGCGCGTGCGTGGTTGCCGGACTCTGCGAGGAGCTTCGCCTTCAGGAGTAGTTCCCAAGCGTTCAGTGAGAGGACGGCGAAAGCCTCCTCACGATACCGGAAGTCGGGCTTATTGTAGAGGTCAATGGCCGCCAGGATTGCTTCCTCAGCCTTCCTGAAGAACCGAATCGATCTCGCGATCTGCGCCACGGGTCAGGACTTCTGGACTGCCGAACTAGAATTCGGCCGAACTGCATCGCGCTGGGAACCAAGCATGCCTCGGGAGCGTAGCACAGCCACGGTAAGTAGCCTTAGGGAATGAGCCGACCCTAGAAACGCAGGGCCACCTCGAACGCTCCACTATGCAGATCTTGATAAACGCTATGCGAGGTCTACAGTATCCAGTGTAGGGCGTGGCCCAGCGTCCTAGGGACGTCATCCGACCACCCAAGTCCGTGGGATGCGTAAGGTACTAGCCGGCGCTAGCGAATGGCGTGCACCGTGGCGAAAGTCGAGGGGCCAAAACGCGACTTTGAATCCCCCTTCTCGTTTGGCGCCCAGCGACTATGATTCGGCGGGCGATTCTACCAGCGGCGGCTGACGCCTCAATGGATGGGACAGCACCGTACACAAAGAGAGGACTGGCGTATGCGTTTGCGATTCGCGGGCGTATTCATGTTGGGCGGCTTTCTGGCGCTCGCTGCCGGGGCCGGGGCGGCGGACGACCCGGCTGAACTCCTAGCCAAGAAACTCGGCGAGTTCCCGGGAGCCGAGCGAGGGCAAGTCCTTCCGATCACGTCACCAGCGCTCGGCGTGGCCTTCCCCAATGACCATTTCTACGTCCTGCGCTTTCGACAGTATCCCCTTGTGATGGCGGCGCCAGCGCCCCTCCAGGCCAACAACCTCTTCGTGGTGAGAGCGGATGGCGCGAGCGACCCTCTTGTGAACACTGGCGCCCTGGAGACCTTCTTCCGGGCCGCGCTCCGTCCGGCCCTCACCGACGCCGGGGCCAAAGAGGCCGCCAAGGCATGGCTCCGGCTGGTCGAGGAGTTTCATCAGGACGGTTTCTTTCAGTTCTCGATTCCGGACGACTCCGTGAAGAGCGTGCCATTGCCGAACGGAGGGCGTGAGGTGACCGGCATGGCGCAGGTCGTTCCTCACGGGGGAGATCAGGGCCAGATCTCCGCGTCGCTGACGTTCTCCGGGAGCGGTCAGCTGCTCGCGGCGTCGGAGTCGGCGAACATCAAGCGAGGCGTACGGCCGATCTGTCAGGCGACCAAGCTCCTCGACCCGGACCCCGTCGTGCGGCGCATGGCCGAGGACGCAATCCTCGTGATGGGCAAAGCCGCCGAGGAGTACTTGAGCGAGCAGCGCGCCCGCGCCGCGCCGGCACTCCGCGAGGCGATCGATCGGATCTGGCAGCGTATTCTGATCGAGGAGCGGTAGCGTCCGATCGAGACCAGCTCGCGGTGCGGTCGCCTCAAGTCGGCGCGAGCTGGCCCCGGCCAGATGAACCGATCCTCGCGGTCATGCGCCGTGTCGCAATCGCGGCATGCCTATCTCATGAATGCGAGCCATGGTCTGGCCGGGCCGCGGTTCAGGGGCATTGGAAAGGCGGCGGCGGCCGCTGGCCGATGGAGAGCCTGACCGCTGACCCCTGTGGTACCGATGTCCCTGGGTTCGGGCTTTGGCGGAGCACGGTGCCTATGTTGTTGCACGTCGGGTCGCGCACGTTGGTGACCTGCCCGACAATCAGGCCGGCCGCAACCAGCACCTGACCCGCCTGGGCCAGACGGTCGTTCCGCACGTCGGGCACCAGGACGAGAGGTGTAGGCTGACAATTGCCCACCCGCGCCAACCGGGTTTTCCAAGTGCCGTCAGAGCTGAAGTACTGCTGAGTGGCGACGGCGCAGGTGCCACCAAATACCTTCGGGTCGATCGAAACCGACGAGAAGTCGCCGAACCTGGTCTGGGTGGTGGTACTGCCAGCGGCATAAACGGCGCCGGTGCCGATGAGGTTGGCGATCGCCTGGCCGGCGGGCAACATGTCGATGACGTCGGAGGTAGCTGTTCCTGCCTTGGCATCGGTAAAGGCCCAGTTGACATAGACGATGGTTCCGCGTGGATTGAGGCCCACCGCGAGGGATGGATTGAAGTCATCGCTGGTGGCGCTGTGGAACGCTGCCGCTGTGGCCACCGTGTTGGTCGAGACGTTGACGGCGCCGTATCGCACGGTCGGGAAGCCGACGAGGTCGAAATCGTGGGCGAACCAGATGGAGGTGCCATCGAAGTAGGGTGACGCGAGGATGTTGCCGTCCGACGAGTCTATCGTGGAGGTGGTTCCAGGCTGGTTGGCCTCCCGGGTCGGGGCCTTGAAGAAGGAGTTGATCGTGTTTTTCGTCAATGTGGCGCCTGACCCCCCGCCGTTGGTGAGACGGAAGAGCCGGTAGCCGGTGCCGGGTACTGCGGCAAGGAAAAAGCTGACGGGACTGGAGATCATCGGCTGACCGGCGTTGGTGACCGGAGCCGTGAGCGAGTCAACATTGAAGGTGTTGAAGCTCACCGGGTTACCCGCGTAGATAGTGGTTTTCGGCAAACCGTACACTGTGAAGTTCCGGCCGTTGTGCGGGGTAAAGTTCCTGGTAGAGATCAGGAGGGCGTTGGTGTCCTGACCCAGCATGGGGAAATCCAGGAAGGTTCCGGCAGGAAACGGGTCGCCGTGGAAAGTGAGCCGGTGGAGGCGCCACGTGCCACAGGCGTCGGCACTGTCGCTGGCCGCGACCCACATGGCGGGGGTTGCGGAGTTGGAGGCGGGAGTTAGGGTCACCGCGAGACTGAAGCGCTGGTGGCGGTTGTCGAATTGCACGCGCGGATCGGTGAGGCTGTCCGTGGTTCTCAGGAGCCGGTTGAGGGTCACGCCGCCGCCACACAGAATGGCGCCGCTCGTGTCGGTGACCTGAATAAACGAATTGACCAGCTCGACGATCTCGGCGCCACTGGTGGCGGCGTTAGGGTCTGGCGGTACGCCGCACCCGCTGCATGCCTCGCTGAGGCCGTCGAAGCTACTGGAGACAGCAGGCGCGACTGTCGGTGCGCCTGCTCTCGGCGGCACCTTGCGAGCGCCGGATGTCGGTCGAGATGGCAGGCGAGGCCGGGCTCGGCGGTGGAACTCTTCCTCCTTGCGATTGGGCGGCGGCGGTGTTCTGGCGTCGGGGGATTTGGCTGCCTCGCTGAAGTCGACGACGGACATAGTGGAAATGCCAACACCGCCCGAACGCCGGGCGGGGGCCGCGGCCGCCGGCCGAGTGACGTCCAGCAGCGCCGCCATCGCGAGCCACCCTACGCCGGCCAATACGAGGTAGCGCCACAACCTCCGTCCAGCGAGTGCCTGCGTGCCGATGATGACCGTGGGCCTATCCGGACTCCTAAAGTGATCGCGCATGGCTGCACCCTCTTCTTTCCTGGCGCACGGCCTCATGGCTATCGCCTTTGACGGTCCCCGACAGCCCACGGTGCCACGGGCTGTCCGAACGTCGTCAACTTTCCCAGCGTGGGCAACCTTACCACCGTTCGGCGGCGACCGGCACCCGGGGGACTGACCAATCAACGACGACCTCCGGTTTCACGTGCGACGAGCTGCAAGTGGTTGCGGGCCAGGGATTTGAACCGACAAAGGAGGGCGGGTATGGCCCTCGGCGCGGGACTGAAAGTCTCGTTTCAGTCCCTTACCGCACCTATGGACGTCGAGATGTGGGACTGAAACGCGACTTTCATTCCCCTGCACTAGGACATAGAGTCGTTCGTTCAAATCAGGGGCCCGCAACCACTTGCAGGCAAACAGGTCACTGGCATTCCGGTTCCCGGTCACGGCCTGAAACCCGCGTGTCAGCCACAACCACGCTTTCGTGATATCGCGTACGGCCTTACGCCGCGCTGAGCACGCATAACACCGGCGCGGCTAAAACACGCAGGACGCATGGCCCTCAATGGCAGGCGTCTGACCCCCCGGCGCTCCCGCCCAGCAGCTCCGCCTCGTCACACAGGGAGGGCACCTGCCCGCCGTGGTGTGGAAAACCCCGGTATCGCCTTGCGCATACCGCTGAGAGGATTCCCGAGCGGCCCTTGACGATGACCTTGTCGAGGGGGCAACATCGGGCCCCCCGAGCAGGGTAGTCGGGGCAATGATGTGCCCTTCCACGGCGACGGCAAGGAGGACCTGACCATGTGCGCACGGACTGCTTCCG
>WNGE01016055.1_pt1 | contig 12750 bp, 16 predicted proteins | sample 5400651 | NCBI WGS metagenome assembly WNGE01 (sample SAMN13153370, study PRJNA577476) | soil metagenome | isolation source: 60 cm soil or saprolite under grassland replicate 2 | place: USA:California | collected 2016-06-15 | reverse complement strand
GCCGAGCGCGCTGATCACTCCTGCTGTCACGCTAGCCTGGAATCCGAGTGGATTGCCGATTGCAATCGCGATTTGCCCAACGCGCAAACTTTCCGAATCGGCCAGACGCACATGAACAAGATGGGGCGCATCGATCCGAATCACCGCGAGATCGGTTTCGGGATCATCACCGATGAGCTGTGCCGGATAATCCCGGCTGTCCGAAAGATTAACGATAATTCGGCTGGCGCCATGGACGACATGGCTATTGGTCAAAATGAAGCCGTCAGGCGTAATCACAAATCCCGAACCGCTTCCGCCGATGTGCCCCGAATGACCTTTGCTTTGTTGTTGGATCTCGACGTTCGCGACGGCGGGCGCGACGCGTTCGACTGAGCCCACCACCGTGCGCGAATATTCATCGAGTAGTGAATCGTCGCTCGCAATATCGTTTCTGCCTGCAAATCCAGAGCCATTTCGCGACTCCGGTTCGTTAAATAGGCGCACGGCAGTCGGTTTATCTTCCTCAAACACAGCAAAACTTCTCACCGGAAAAGATCTCCACGCGCTTACTCGCCGTCAACTACAGCAGGATCCTTCCATACACTCGATTTGAGCTGCTACTCTCTTCTTGCGCCCAAGGGCGTGACGTTCTAAAAGGGAGCCATGCGAAAATCTTCCCCTGGCGGTTCGGTCATGGATGCGCAGTGTCCGTCGCGGCTCGTGCTTGACCGCATCGCAGACAAATGGACTGCGCTGATCATCCAGGTGCTGGCTAACGGCACAAAGCGTTACGCCGGGCTTCAGCGCGAGATCGGCGGGATTTCGCAAAAAATGCTAACCCAAACTCTGCGCAGCCTCGAGCGGGACGGTTTGGTGCAACGCAAGGTGCATCCGGTCGTGCCGCCCAAAGTTGAATACTCTCTCACAAAGTTGGGGCGGACGCTGATTGAGCCGCTGCATGCGCTTTGTCGCTGGTCGGAAAAGCATTTGGCTGAACTTCAGGCAAATCGCGCGCGGGCAAGGGCAATGGAGTAACGGAGTGTTGGACTAGTGAAAATCATTACTCCACGACTCCCATCACTCCATCACTCCAACCGCCCGCTCAGACCAACCAGTCGCACCAAAAAAACAGATCAACATCGTCGGCCAGATCGATAAAGAACCAAAGCAGTGAGAAGCCATATCGGGCTGGCCATTCTCTGGCCGGACCGCCCAGTTCCCTTGCACAAGCCCGCAGTTCATCTTTGAAAAACTGCGCTAAATAGGAGCGCACTTTGTCGGTCAGTCGAAGCTTTTCTTTGCCCGCGCTGCCGTTGTGATCAGCTCTAAGTCGTCCACTTGGTTTGTTCGGGTTAGCACCCAGGAAATGGAGGATGGAGCGGCGCAGTTCAGTGGGAGTCCTCTCTAGATCGTCGAAAAAATAAAGGCGAAACAGATCTGGATGAACATAGCGTCGCCATCGCGCCACGATCTTGCTGGGATACGAGCGCGAGGACACCCTTGGGCTCCGCAAATTCCGAATCACTTCGTCGATATCATTTACGTCAAATTGACTAATCCTTCCGAGGCGTACTGCCATGGACAACTGCGACCAGGCTCTTTTCAACCGGATCACGGGCCAGAAAAATCACCTTCAAGTTTAGAAAATAACTGACGACTTGCTGAATGATCTCGTCGCTCAGAGTCGAATAACCTGGTGAGATGTCACCAGAAAGGAGCGACCCTTTGTGCATGAACAACTGCCCATAATTCTCCAGGTCGATATAAGGCCGGGTACTCAAGCTTTTCATGCTCTCCAGAAAGCAAACATCGCGCTCGTCTCTGCGGCGCGGAGGATATGATCGTTTAATCCTGCTCAACTTATCGAAGTAATGTATTTCCTTTATGGGAGGCATCCAGAAATCGGGATGTAGTGCGAGCTGGCAATAGAGCCACGACGTTCCACCTTTTTGGGACCCTACACACAAGAAATCGGGCCGTGCCTCACCCGTAGAAGATCTGTTCTCCTCTTTCTCGCCGTCGTCGCCGGCGCGAGCTTTAAATGGCCAGACCAAGCGCACCACGGCATTATTTTCGTTCCTGGCTCCAAAAAGCAAGGACCGGAGCAAATTAATGCCGCCTCATTCTACAGGGAAGGACGATTCGGTGTTTTCCGTCCGCTTGCCCGGGCCTAGACGAGCCAGTCACACCAAAGAAGCAGATCATCGTCGAACAGCCCAATGAAGAACCAGAGTAGTGAGAATCCATATCGGGCTGGCCATTCTCTGGCTGGACCGCCCAATTTCGTCGCACAGGCTTGTAGTTCATTCTTGAAAAACTGAGCCACACGGGATCGCACTCTGTCGGTCAGTCGAGGCTTTTGCCTGCCTGCGTCACGGTTGTCATCGGCCCTGATTCGTCCGCTTGGCTTATCTGGATCGCCGCCTAGGAAAGAAAAAATAACGCGGCGCAGCTCACTGGGATTCCTCTCCAGATCATCGAAAAAATAAAGGCGAAACAGATCTGGGTGCACATAGCGCCTCCATCGCGCGACGATCTTGCTCGGATAAGAGAGCGAGAGGACAGATGGTTGCAGCAACCTCTGAATCACTGCGTCAGGATCAGTTGCGTCAAATCGACTAATCCTTCCGAGACTCACCCCCATGGACAATTGCGACCAGGCTCTTTCAACCGGATCACGGGCTAGAAAAATCACCTTCAGGTTTGGGAAATAACTGACGATTTGCTCAATGATCTCATCATTCAGCATTGAATAGGTTGGCGTGATGTCGCCAGAAAGGCGCGATCCTTTATGCGCGAACAAGCGCGCATAATTCTCCATGTCAATATAGGGCCGGGCACTCAGGCGGCTTACACTCTCCAGAAAGCAAACATCGCGCTCGTCTCTGCAGCGCGGAGGGTTTGCTCGCTTAGCCTTGGTTAGTTTATTAAAATAATGCAGTTCCTTCAGGGGAGGCATCCAGAAATCGCCATGTGGCTCGCATTGCCGATAAAGCCACGAGGTCCCAGCTTTCTGAGCTCCTACACACAAGAAATCGGGCCGTGCGTCGCCCCTTGACGAGCGATCTGCTTCTTCATCGCGGCCGTTGCCGACGTGAGTTTTAAATGGCCAGGCCAAACGCATCTTTGTTTATTTTCTCATCGGTGCCCGAAAAGCAAGGACAGAAAGGAAATAAGTCGTTCGTTGACGAGCGACCGGATTTGATCCCCCGTTTGCAACCTTCGTGTCGGCCTCCGGACGCTCTAAATTGTTTTGCATTGGAGGCCTAGATCGGCCTATTCTAGGAAAACTGCCAGTTTTGGTGGCTAAATCTTTCGGGCATATGGACGTCAGTGGCACCATCCGCGCGATCCTGAATCGCAAAAGCGGGGACGTTTTTTCCATCCCGCCAGACGCGACGGTCTTTCAAGCGATCGAGATGATGGATAAGAAAAACGTTGGCGCGCTGCTGGTCATGGAAAACGACCAATTGCTGGGGATCATTTCTGAACGCGATTATACTCGCAAAGTGATCTTGCGCGGAAAGCGTTCCCGCGAAACGAAAGTGGCCGAGATCATGTCAAGCAATTTGACCGTGACGCATCCGCGTGAGCCAGTCGAAAAATGTTTGCGCCTCATGACCGACAAACGTATCCGGCATTTGCCCGTGCTCGATGGCGACAAGCTTGTTGGAGTAATTTCAATCGGCGATTTGGTGAAATGGACGCTCTCCTGTCAAAGCGCCGCGATCGCGCACCTGGAGAACTACATCCACGGTGGCTACACGGGGTGAGTTTCGCCGTCATCCCGAGCGAAGTTACAGCCTCCAAACCGTCTTCCCGCCCACGATCGTTCGCACGGCTCGACCCCTCAGTTTCCAGCCATCGAATGGCGAATTATGCGATGCCGATTCGAACTTATCGATCCTGACCGTCCATTCCAAATCCGGATCGATCAGCGTTACATCAGCCGGAGCGCCGATTGAGAGCGTACCGGCATTAATTCTTAACAGACGCGCCGGCTCTACGGTGTACATCTCAATCAAACGGACGATGTCGATCTTGCGATGTTTGTGTACGAGCAGATCGAAAAATAAGCCGAGCTCCGTTTCCAATCCGATGATGCCGAACGGCGCCGCATCGAACTCGACTTCCTTTTCGAAATTGGCATGCGGCGCATGATCGGAACACAGGATCGATAGCGTTCCATCGGCGATTCCCTCCAGCAGTGCATCGACATCCGCCTGCGAGCGCAGAGGTCGCGATCGCGCTTCGCGAAGCAACCGGACACTCCCGGCAGTAGTCACGTGCTGGCAATGGATGTGATGATCACAAAGTTCCGCGAGCAAAATGTTGCGCATGATCATCGCTTCCTCGCCTGCCGCGGGCCAGCCCGGTAATCCGAGCAGTATGCTCCAATAACCTTCGTGCACCACCCCATTGCCGACCAGGTTATTGTCCTGGCAGTGATCGAGCACCGCCAAGCCAACCATGCGCGCATACTCGACCGCACGCCGCATCACCTCATGGTTCTGAACACAATGACCGTCGTCCGTGATCGCAACAATGCCGGCCTGCGCGAGGGAACCGATCGGCGAGAGTTCTTCGCCCGCCAGATTTTTTGAAATCGCGCCGGTGGGCAAAACATGCACGCAAGCCGCCTCAGCGGCACGATCTTTGATCCACGCGATCGTGCTGGGATTATCCGCTGCTGGCGAAGTATTCGGCATGCAAACAACGGTTGTAAACCCACCAGCTGCCGCGGCGCGTGCGCCGGACTCGATCGTTTCCTTATGACTGAATCCCGGCTCGCGCAGATGCACGTGCATGTCGATCAAACCGGGGGCCACAATTAAGCCCTCTACATCGATTTCTTCGATTTCTGATTTCTGACCGCTGACTTCTGACTTCTCTGCAATTTTTCCATCGACAATCAAGAGATCAGCCACCTCATCCCGCTTGTTTGCCGGGTCAATCACGCGGCCGTTTCGAAGGATCGTCGCGCTCATGTGGCGATTCCTCCGCAGAGATAAAGAACGGCCATGCGGACGGCGAGACCGTTAGTGACCTGGTCGAGAATCACACTTTGCACGCCGTCGGCGACATCGCTGTCAATCTCGACACCGCGGTTGATCGGGCCGGGATGCATGATCAGGCAATCCGGCTTCAAAAGTTTCGCCCGCTCTTTCGTCAGGCCAAACAACCGAATGTATTCGCCGATTCCAGGAAAATATTCCCGGCGCTGACGTTCGTGCTGGATTCGCAGGAGATTCACCACATCAGCGCTCGGAAGCACATTTTCAATCTTGTGAGAAACCTCGACCCCGAGTTTTTCAAACTCGCACGGCACGAGCGTGCTGGGTCCAACCAGCGTCACACGCGCGCCGAGTTTGAGCAGGCCGAAAATGTTCGAGCGCGCGACGCGACTAAATAGAATGTCGCCGATGATCGCGACGTGTAATCCGGCAAGAGAAGCGCCTGAGTCGGATGCTCGTGCGCCCCGTCGCCGGCATTGATCACGCTTGCTCTGAGCCGATTTGCCAAAAACTGCGGAGCGCCAGCCGAGCTGTGACGGAGCACAAGAATATCGGCATGCAGTGCCTCGAGATTGCGCGCGGTGTCTTTGAGGGTTTCGCCTTTGGTCAGACTGGAACTAGTTGCCGAGATATTGATCACATCCGCACTCAAGCGCAACGCGGCCAGCTCAAAGGATGTACGAGTCCGGGTGCTCGGTTCGACGAAAAAGTTTACCAACGTCTTTCCGCGCAGCGCCGGGACCTTCTTGATCTCACGGGTTCCGACTTGCTTAAACGCGTCGGCAGTTTCCAGAATGAAATTGATTTCGTTAGCCGAAAGGTCGCGCAGGCCGAGCAAATCCTTTCGTGTCCAGCGCGTGGTCATGAATTTTCGACCTCGTTTAGTGACTGGAGCGCAGAACTCCGGGTAGCGCACGCGTCTCGCGTCTTGGTTTCGACGTCCCATCGAAACAGGCTTTCCTTCGGCATGGTCACGTTCCGGGTTGCGAAATTCAAAGAAAAGTCCGTGTGCGCGCTCATTCTTTTTCCAAGTACACCGCGTCAGGCTCGCCGTCCGTTTGTTCGAGTTGCACTCGGATTTTCTCGGCTGCTGCGGTGGGCAAGTTCTTTCCGACGTAATCAGGGCGAATTGGCAGCTCGCGATGGCCGCGATCGACCAAGACGGCCAGTTGGATCCGGGCGGCTCGTCCAAATGAATTGATCGCGTCCATGGCCGCGCGGATGGTGCGCCCGGTAAAGAGAACATCATCCATGATGACGACCGTGCGTCCTTCCAGTAGGAGCGGTAGTTTGGAAGCGCGCACGACCGGCAGATCCGGGCGCGTTCCTACGTCGTCGCGATGCATTGCTACGTCGATGACGCCAGTCTCGATGTCGATCTTTTCGATTTCGTGGATAAACGCGGCGATGCGTCGCGCAATCTCCACCCCGCGTGATGGAATTCCCGCGATTACGATCTTTTCAAGCTGCGGGTTGCGCTCGATGATTTCGTGCGCGATCCGCCGAAGCGCCCGATGAATCGCTTCCCCGTCCATGATCGGAACCGCGCCAGATGAATTCTGTTTTTTTTGGTTCATGCGTTTCCTTTGCGACCTCGCGGGATCGCTTTAAAAGAACAAAAAATTAGGAGGCGGACTTTTCGGTGCGCGCCTCCTTCCTTCGTCGCTCTCGCCAACTGGAGCGGTGTTTCACGATCCAATCAAGCAATGCTTTTTCGAAGCCGATGTCTTTGCCGGCTTTTTCGCTCTCAATCCACTTGTGTTTCAAAATCTCGGCGCGCTCAGCAAGGAACTCCTTGTAGAGAACAGAATTCTTGACGAATTGAGATTGACCTTCTTCCAAAGACGGCATCTCTCGCTTCTCTTTCATAAAATTTGGGATCAGTCAACCCCGAACGCTCGGGATGGCAAAATCGAATCACTGGAATTCGACGGGGAAGCCCAGCTATTTATTTAGTCTCGTTTGGGCACAAGGCCGAGGGTGTGTTACTAAGGCAAAATCTTACGAAGACTTTCGGCGACCTTTTTGAACTCGACGGTAACGGGGGATTGCCGGTCTTCGCCCACGATCGGCATGCCGCGATCGCCTGCTTCGCGCGTCGCGATGTCGATTGGGATTTGGCCAAGCAACGGGACGCGCAACCGCTTGGCCTCGCGTTCACCGCCGCCGCTGCCGAAAATATCATAGCGTTTGGCGTCGGAGGGAGAGACGAAGTAACTCATGTTCTCAACAAGCCCGATTACCGGCACGTTGACTTTGTCAAACATGGTGGCGGCCTTGCGGGCATCGATTAGCGCGACTTCCTGAGGCGTGGTAACGATGATCGCTCCGGAAAGCGCGACTGTTTGCACGATGGTGAGCTGGATGTCGCCAGTGCCGGGCGGAAGATCGAGGATGAGATAATCGAGCTCTCCCCATTCGACCTGCCCCAGAAACTGTTGGGTGTAGCGCGTGACCATTGGTCCGCGCAAAATGGCCGGAGAAGTATCGTCGAGCAAAAATCCCATCGACATGAGATGCAATCCGTATTGCTCAATTGGGATAATCTTGTTTTCTTCCGTTGCCGTCGGCCGCTCACGCGTGCCGAACATGAGCGAAATGCTGGGCCCGTATATGTCGCAATCACACAGACCGACGCGTGCGCCAGTCTGCTGAAGAGCCAACGCGAGATTCGCCGCGATCGTTGATTTGCCGACACCGCCTTTGCCACTTGCCACCGCAATGACGTGCCTGATCCCTGGAATCCGTGTCGAGCCCATGCCGGCCCCTGCCCCGCCAGGCGGCGCGTGAATGTCGATCAAAACTTTCGCGCTTCGAACACCCTCAATGGCCCGGAGCGCCTTTTCCGCATCATTCTTAATCGTCGCTGGAACATTCGGATCGTTTGTCGCCAGGGCGAGCTGCACTTTGACTTCGCCATTGTCGATATTGACCGACTTGACCAGGCCAAACGAAACGATGTCGCGAGTGAAGCCGGGATATTTCACCGCCTTCAGGGCGTTGCGCACCAGCTCTTCAGAGATCGACATGTGGGAAACCTACGCGCGACGCCTCAAGAGGTAAACCGTGCGCTGCGTTCCCGACAGAACGCGTTTATCGGTCCTGATAGTCCAGCTTATAGCGAATTTGATAGTCTCTTCCGCTGGATGGCCGGGACGGTTGCTCGCCGCCCTTGGCGATGTAGTCCGGTTTCTGCCAACCGGACCATGCACGATATTTCGCCTTCATTGGATTGGCCGGTAAATGAAGCTGGAACATTCGGTCTTCGTGGCCAGGAACTTTCAAGACGAATAGACGCCGTGATGTGCAGTCCACCAACTATACCCGCGAGAATACCAAAAAGAATGGTGCCAACTGGAAGTTTTTTTGTTGCCGCTTGCAATTAGTGATCAGAATTTATTCGGCGGCGCGGGGCCTTTGAGTAAATTAATCCTATTCTGCGTCGCCTGGATTTCCACGACCAGATCCGAGTAGCTCCAGCGCCCGAGCGACTTCGCCGCCTTTGCGTAAATTGTGCCCCTGCCTTTCGGGCCGGAGATCGGGATGGCTAGATTTGCTTCGCCGGCTGCGCCGTTAACGTTCGTATTTCCAGAAACGAAAAACCCTTCCTTGATCGGCGAACCGAGGGCCTCGACAACCGCCGGATGCATTTTAGCTCTGGCGACGGCGTCTCTGTAAGGATCGGTCGACTTGATCGCGCCGAAAACGATGATCAGAATTGAAGCTACAAAGACAAGAAAGAGAGCTAAAATTGTGAGGCAACCTGTCGGAACAAACCATTTCCAATTGCGTGTCCACCAGTTAGACCGTGGCCTCGAAGGAAGAGGCGGCGGATTCTGCTCCACGGAGCTTTTCTACCTCAATCACGAAGCTCGTTGCAACCAATCTCCTCGATGTGATTTCGAGCTTGATCTCTATCGGTCACACGAGACAGGATGGACGGCATGAAAACACAATCTTATTTCCGAATTCTTTTGACGGGCGTTTTTCTCCTGTTGTTGAATGCCTGCGCGACCACCACATCTATGGCCCCCGGGCCACTCGTTGGCACTTGGACCAATTCGCTCGGCACCGTCTGGACCGTCAAAGCTGACGGCACATTCGACGTCGATAGAAATCATGATGGGAAACGCGATATCTGGGGCACTTACACGGTCGCAGGGGATACCGTTACTATTCAGGAGACAGGCCGGACAGGCCCAATCCCGAAAGACTGCCAAGGGCCCGGCACTTACAAATTTAGCCGCCCGAACAAAACCACTATGGCCTTCACGTTGGTCACTGATGCCTGTAAATTACGCAAAAAAAACGTGCTGCTTGCCTGGCATCAGAAGTAATCGTTACCGACCAAGGCCGACGAGCAACTACCTTTGCTTCTAGCGTCGGCACCTATTAAACGCGGTCTTTTAACTGCGTCTTGCCTGCGGTGCGCGCGCAGTGGACGCAACAGAAGATCTGTCCGTCGGCTTCCACACCGTGGCCGACCACCCGACAGTTACAGTGCGGGCAAACCGGCGCCAGTGCGTGGATCGCGCACTCGAAGCTATCAAAGGTGTGGTGCTTGCCGGCAACGACCACCTCAAATGCCTTGTCATAGTCATTTTCGCAAACTTCGCATTTAGCCATACATAAATTGTTCGCGCGCCGCGAGCTTTGCGGCGGTGTTCGCTTTAAGTTGCGAGCAAAAATTAGTCTTTGATCTTTCCACCGACGTCGCTCCGGAAGCTTTTCGAGATGCAGCGAGGTGCAAACGAAGCCGAATGGTAGGGACATCGCGCTGCGATGTCCTTTGAAAGCTTTCGGGGCAGCGCGGCGTCCCTACCACTGCGCGCAGAAGTAGAGATAGCGCGGGAAAGTGGTAGTTTGCCTCGGAGGCGGTTATGGAAATACCAAAGCAACTCATCGATTGTTTGAATGAAAATAGGGTCCATTACGAAATTCTGCATCATCCGGAAGCCGTGACGGCACAGCGGATCGCCCAGGCCGAGCATGTGAAAGGTCGGCACCACGCCAAGGTTGTGATGATCAAATCTGGAGAGCAGCACTTAATAGCGGTGCTTCCCGCAGACCACCAAATCGACCTCGAAAAGGTCGAGAAAGTAATTGGCAAAACCGCGCAGCTCGATAGCGAAGAGGAATTCAAATCGCTATTCCCTGACTGCGCGACTGGAGCGATGCCGCCATTCGGCAATCTCTATGGTTTGCCCACGTATGTAGACGAGCGCTTGGCCCAGGAAGAGTACATTGTTTTCGAAGCGGGCACGCACACGGACGCCATCAAAATGAGCTATCGCGATTACGAGAAAATCGTGAAGACACGGGTGGAAGACATCGCGATTAAGCTTCAGCCGATGAAAGGAGTCTGAATTGCGCATCGGCCAACAGCGCGTTGGTATTCGGGCGAAAACTGCGCTGACAGGTTTGGCTCTCTGGCTGCTTTGCATAACGGCTCCGAACGTTTTTGGGGCGGAAAAGGTTTCCTTTAGCAAAATCGACGGAGCGATCGGTCCGGCGACAGCAACTTACATTTCACGAAGCATCGAAGAAGCGCGGACGCAAAATGCTCAGTGTCTTATCATTCAACTCAACACTCCGGGCGGATTGCTCGATTCGACACAGAAGATCGTGCAAAGCTTTTTAGGCTCCACCATACCAGTCGTAGTCTATGTCGCGCCAACAGGCGCGACTGCGACTAGCGCCGGGTGCTTTATTACGATCGCCGCAAGCGTCGCGGCGATGGCGCCAGCTACCACCATTGGGGCGGCGCATCCGGTCTCGATAGGCGGCTTCCCCAGCGGCGGGGAAGAAAAGACCGACGACACGATGAAGCAAAAACTCGAGAATTTTTCCGTCAGCTACATGGAGGCAATCGCGGGCAAGCGCCAGCGGAATGTGGAATGGGCAAAGTCCGCCGTAAAGGAGAGCGCGTCGATCAGCGCAGAGAAGGCACTTGAATTAAAGGTCATCGACCTGATTGCCCCTGATCTCCCAGACCTGTTACAAAAATTGAACGGGCGCGTAGTGGACGGGAAAACGCTCAAGACAGCGGGCGCCGAGGTGGCGGAGGTCAGGATGTCGCCCTCCGAGCGTATTTTTCAAAAGCTCTGGCGGCCGGAAGTGATGTTCATCCTTATGCTCATCGCGATCTACGGAATCATCGGAGAGCTGACCACCCCCGGCGCGATTCTTCCCGGCGTGGTGGGCGCGATCGCGTTGATCCTCGCGCTTTATCTGGCGGCGATCCTGCCAGTTAACGTGACGGGACTTGTCTTAATCGCACTCGCGTTGATGCTCTTTATCTTTGACGTTTACGCGACCACGCACGGCGTCTTGACGGTAGGCGGAATCATTGCGTTTCTGATCGGCTCGCTCATGCTCTTTAACCGCGCCGATCCGCTCTTTCGCTTGTCGCTCAACTACATTATTCCGGCAACACTCGTTACTGCGGCGTTCTTTGTTTTCGTCATCGGGAAAGGGCTGCGTGCGCAACTCTTGCCGGTGAAAGTGGGAGCGCAAACGTTGATTGGAAAAACGGTGACCGCATTGACACCGATCGATTCGCGTGGCGGCCGGATTTTTGTTGAAGGCGAGTACTGGAACGCGGTCAGCGATACGCCCATTGAAAAAGGCGACCTAGTAGAGATCGCAGCGGTGCAAGGCTTGACTGTAAAGGTAAAAGCCAGAGGAAAATAAAACCATTCCACTCGAAGAACCCTTGAAGGGATTCAGAATCGGCGCTCGAGTCCCGACAAGGCAAGGCGCACCACTCATAATCTCGGGATGGACTTTTGATGACTGATTGACTCACACCTTTGAATTTCCGGAAAAGCTGTCGTCGGTGCAAGTAGAGCGAGGGAGTTTGATTAAAGCCTCATCTTCGAATTTCCCAATTCCAAGCACTGCTTATTGACGCCGCAGTCAGCATCGGAAACAATAAGTGAACCGCTTGGCGGTCAGACAAACCATTGACCATGTCCCTCAAACTTTCTGACAAGAAGTTGGCCGTGCTCGGCGCGGGCAAGCTGGGTGGCATTCTACTGCGTGCCTATTTGAAGCAAGGATTGTTTGTGGCGAATCGCGTAAACGCTACGGTGAAGCATGCCGAGAGGGCGATCGCGCTCGCAAAAGAGCTGGGCGTCGCCGTAACCAACAACAATCGCAAAGCGGTCAAAGGTGCCGACATCATTCTGCTGACGGTAAAGCCCCAAACCGTGGCAGACGTGTTGCAGGAGATCGCTCCCGAAATTGGCGCGCAGACGCTGCTTGTTTCCGTTGCCGCCTCCGTGCCAACGAGCTATGTGGAGCAGCAACTCGCTGCGGCCGGTGGCGGCAAGCATAATGAAGTGGCGGTCGTTCGAGCGATGCCAAATACGCCCGCCGCCGTCGGTTGCGGCATGACGGCAATTTGCAGAGGCGCTCATGCAGGCCCAGCCGATCTCGAAATTGCTCGGAGCATGTTTGACGCCGTGGGCCGTACAGTTGTGCTTGATGAAAAGCACATGGATGCGGTGACGGGTCTTTCAGCGAGCGGGCCTGCGTTCGCATACATTATTCTGGAATCGCTTGCCGAGGGCGGAGTGAAAGTTGGTTTGCCGCGCGATGTAGCCACCCTTCTGGCGGCCCAGACCATGAAGGGTTCGGCGAGTGTCGTTCTGGAAACCGGCGACCATCCCGCACTGCTCAAGGATGCTGTCACTACCCCGGCCGGCTGCACCATTGACGGCATCCTCGAACTCGAAGAAGGGAAACTCCG
>WNGE01017381.1_pt1 | contig 12751 bp, 16 predicted proteins | sample 5400651 | NCBI WGS metagenome assembly WNGE01 (sample SAMN13153370, study PRJNA577476) | soil metagenome | isolation source: 60 cm soil or saprolite under grassland replicate 2 | place: USA:California | collected 2016-06-15 | reverse complement strand
CGCCCTTGCGACCTTGCGCGAAGGTGCATGGGCGCGCCGAGGGGTTCGGGGACTCGGTTGGATACGCGACCAGTGACTCTTCTTGCTTTCTTATCGTCGAGGTACGTTATGTCGAGAAGAAGTGTGGTTGTTTCGTTGCTAGCGCTCGTTTCCGGCTCCGGCGTTGCCCAAATGATGGGCGGGCCGATGTCGACGACGCAATATTTTCCGTTGGTCGACGGCGCTCGCATGGGTAACGACGGCGGCGTCACGATCACGTTCACCTCGCCAACGACGGGGACGATGCAGCTTCCGGGTGGCCGCGTGACCGCGATTCAACCGGACGCGTCGTGATCATGCTGCCAAAGACTCCGGTCTCGTCGGGTCTCGCCGCAGCGCTCGCGCTGCTCGCATTCTATGGCGCGGTGCTCACGCTCGTCGGAGGCTGGTCGTTCACGCGGGACCAGTTCGCCGCGTACTGGCCATACGTTCTTGCCCTCGCGGCCGGATTCGGCGTCCAGGTGGCGCTTTATCTGCGCCTTCGCCGGATGGTGGCCGGTCCGTGCCCGCACGGCAAGGTGGTTGCGGTCTCCGGCACTGCGTCCGCTACGGCGATGGTGTCCTGCTGCGCGCATTATCTCGCCAACCTGCTGCCGATCGTCGGCGTCGCGGGGATAAGGGCGAGCGTTGCACAGTTCCAGGTCCAGCTTTTCTGGATCGGCCTCGTGTTCAGTGCGGCCGGAATTGCATGGATCGGCGCGAAGGTTGCCGCCGCCACGAAGGATCACGCGCGATGCGTCGTACCAGGCTGAAGTCGGTCACGCACGGTCTGATCGCGGCCGGCGTCATCGCGTTCGCCGGCGTCCCTGCGGTCGCTTTGGACGCCGCGCCGGACATCGCGAAGGAGCGCGTCATCGATCTGAAAGATGGAGGCCGGCTCGAGTTGCGCGCCGACGGTACGATGGGCCATTACGACACCGCGGGCATCCCGGTGCCCATGAAGGACGGCGAGATCATGATCGCGGCTGGCGGCACCCGGATCATGATGAAGAGCGAAGCGCTGTGGCGCGAGATCGTCGAGCGGGCGGCGATCAGTTACGGGCTCGCCTTCACGTTACCCTCGCGCGGCAACGCCGCGGACAAACGCTCGATCGAGCTCGCCGACGGTGGACGAGTCGCGCTTCAAGACGACGGAACGATGGCGCATTTCGATGTGGCCGGCCACCGCGTGGACATGGAGGATGGCGCGGTCATGACCGCGAAGGGCGGCGCCCGGATCCTGATGAAGAACGGTACGCTATGGAGCGCACTTGTCGACGGCGGCCCACCGCCTTCAGGCCGATGAGCGAGCCGCCGGCGCAGGATCACCGATGACCGAAACTTCCGCAATTGGATTGGTCGCCACGTTCGTGGCCGGAGTGGTGTCGTTTCTGTCGCCGTGCGTGCTGCCGCTGGTGCCCGGATACGTTGGGTATCTCGTGGGGCAGTCGGCCGTCGGCCGGCGCGAGCATGGCCGTGGCCCGGGGCGGCAACGGATTCTGGGGTTGAGCGCGTTCTTCGTGGCCGGCTTCTCATCCGTCTTCATCGCACTCGGCGCGAGCGCGACGATGCTTGGACAGCTGCTGCTCGAATATCGCCACGCCGCGAATGTGGTCGGCGGTTCGCTCATCATCCTGTTCGGGCTGCTGATGACGGGATTGCTGCCGTTGCGCCTGCTTCAGCGCGACTTCCATCTCCCGTTCCACGTTTCGGGTGGGACTCCGTTATCCGCGTACATGGTGGGGCTCGCGTTCGGGTTCGGCTGGACGCCTTGTATTGGCCCTGTGCTTGGCGCGATCCTGACGCTCTCCGCTATTTCGTCGAGCGTCGCCGCCGGGATACTGTTGCTTGCCACGTATTCGCTGGGGCTCGGCATCCCGTTTCTGGTCGCCGCCGCCTTCACCGACCGGCTTGCCGCGCAGAATCGGGAAGTGAAACGCGTCGGCCGGATTCTCTATCTCATCGCAGGCGCGGTCATGATCATCACCGGTGTCGCCATCATCAGCGGCCACCTGTCGACGTTCGCGATCTGGTTGCTGCAGACCTTTCCCGCTCTGGGGAAGATCGGCTGAACGCGCCGGCGCGGCGTCGGGCCCGAACGTGCAGAATCGTGACGTAGCGCAAACTCCGGGGACGCAAGCGATGAAGATTCTGGTGGTCGAGGACGAACCGAAGACGGGCAATTACCTGAAGCAGGGGCTTTCGGAGGCGGGCTTTACCGTCGACCTCGCGCGCGAGGGTAACGATGCGGTGCACCTGGGCACGACCGACGACTACGACCTGATCGTGCTCGACGTCATGCTGCCGGGGCGGGACGGCTGGTCGGTGCTGCGGGCGCTGCGCGAAGCGGACAAGAGCATGCCGGTGCTGTTCCTGACGGCGCGCGACCAGGTCGAGGATCGGGTCAAGGGTCTCGAGCTTGGGGCGGACGATTATCTGGTGAAACCGTTCGCGTTCTCGGAGCTGCTGGCGCGAGTGCGCACGTTGTTGCGCCGGGGCAAGACGGTCGAGCCGGAAGTGCTGCGGGTGGCCGACATGGAACTCGACCTGCATCGGCAGCGGGTCACGCGCTCGGGCAAGCGGATCGATCTCACCGCCAAGGAGTTTGCGCTGCTCGAGCTCTTGCTGCGCCGCCGGGACGAGGTGCTGCCGCGCTCGCTGATTGCCTCGCAGGTGTGGGACATGAATTTCGACAGTGATACCAACGTGATCGAAGTCGCGGTGCGACGGCTGCGGGCCAAGATCGACGACGGTTTCGAGCCGAAGCTGATCCATACGGTGCGGGGCATGGGCTACGTGCTCGAGACACCGAGACTTTGACGGCGCCAGCCTTACGATACTGCTTGCTGCGGGTGAGTCGCTCCTTACGAATTTGTAATTGCGATGTCACCGTGCCGACGGCGGCAGGGTCGTAGAGTGGCAACTGTGCGAGAAAGAAAGATTCGCACCCTCGCGCAAGCGAGACCGACCCAACCACACCGTGAAAAGGAAATGATCATGAGGACCCGGAAAACTATGCTAGCCGTCGCGCTGATGGCGGTCGCTTCCGCAGCGGCGGCCGATTACGACGGCGGCGCCGCCAAGTATTTCGCCTACAAGCCAACCGCTGCCACGGCCGGAAGCCAAGTGCAAGGCAGCCTCCCGCAGGCCGGCAACGTTTCGGGCGACGGCTTGTTCGTGTATTCGGGCAGCGACAGGGGATGGGTACCTGCGTCGCACAGCTACGTGTTTGTGGCTGGCAAGCTCGAGCATGCGCCCAATTGCCTTGCGTACGACATGCCCAACGCAGTCAAGGGCACAGTGAATCCGACAGCCGAGCATGCATGAGCGCACGCCGCGACCGCGGGCGGCCTGTGAGCGCCGCCCGGATCGTGGGGGCGTGTCGCCGGTCCAAGATTCATCGCGCGACGATCAGCGAAACAAAGGAAGGGGAGACTGTCATGGACATCCTTCCGACAGCCCTGATGGCCATCTTCGCGGCAGGCCGCGCCACACGCCCCGGCGGGTGAAAGAACTGCGGTCTACGATCACAGGAACGACGTAACGCATTACGCGTACCAATCGCCCGAGCGCGATTTTGTCGGCACCGCCGCGCAGGCGCCGGACGCCGCCAATAAAAAGCCTTCGTGGTACGCCTTTGGGCACCCGTGAGGCGTTGGAGGCGGGAGGCACGGCAGGTGCCTCTGCGTGTCCCGTCAGCGCACGCGCCGTCTCGCGCATCGGCCATCTCGACGACCGCCAGCGCGTGCAGGACTGCACCACGTGAGTGTCGCCCTCCCGGCGCCGAGTTGCGCGGCGCGATCGTCTACACGTTCAACTCGGGAAAGCCGTCAACGACGGCGCCTTAACTTCGCGGCCGTTTATGATTTTCACGACTAAGACTATGTCCGATGGTTATGTAGGATTGGGGCGAAGGCGGCCGTGGTTTCACTCGTCGGTGGGAACGAACATGACAAAGATGTAATCAAGGCGTAACCACAATGTAATCAGGGGAAAGCCGCTGCTTGATGCAAATCAACCGAGCTGGCAAGTCCGCGTCGTAAGTTGCGACAAACGCGCGCACCGTCGCTTGCGCGCATCGAGCAGAAGAGCAGCTTCGGACGTCATTGCAAATCGCAGGTGAGTATCGATATGGCAAAGAGACAATACGGACAGCAAAGCCACGCGGCCCGGAACACGAGCTTGTCTGGAGCTGCGGTGCTCTTTGCAATGCTGACCGGCTGTGCCACTGCGCCTCCACCCCAAGCACCCGTGCATCTTGTATGGCCGGCGCCGCCGCTGACCACGCGGATCGAGTTCGTTCGCTCGATCACCAGCGACGAGAATCTCGGCCGTGACACGACGTTCGACGAGGAACTCCTGAATTTCCTGAGCGGCATCAAGCCGCCGCCCAATCGCATCGTTGAGCCGATGGGCCTCGCGGTGTCGGATGATGGCGACCGTCTGTACGTTTCGGACATTGCCCAGGGTGCGGTGTTCGCATTCGACTTCCCGCAGAAGTCCTTTACCAAGATCGGTAGCACGGAACGGCTCGCACAGCCCGTCGGGCTCGCGCTTGATGCCCAGGAGAACCTGTACGTTGTCGAACAACAGAAGAAAGGCATCTCGGTCTTCGACCGTGCGGGAAACCGCCTGCGTTTCATTACGGACGCGTCCCTTGAGCGTCCGAGCGGTATCGCCATCGATGCGGTACGCGGAAAGCTCTATGTCGCCGACACGTCCCATACCAAGTCGAAGAACCCTACCTCAAGAGCTTTGGTCAGCGCGGCGACGGCTGGGGCATGTTCGACACGGCGAAAGGCGTTGCCGTCGACAGCTTTGGCAACGTGTATGTCGCCGATTCCACCTGGAGCAACGTGCAGATCTTCAACCAGAAGGGCCAGGTGCTGCTGTTCTTCGGCGGCCGCTGTCCTATCCCCGGGATGCTGAAGAATCCGACGGCCGTCGTCATTGACAAGAAGAACCAGATCTATGTGGCCGACTTTCTCAATCACCGCGTCGACATGTATCGGTTGGTCAACACGACTTCGACAGACAGCTTTCTTAATCCGGTAGCGGATAACAGAGGAGGGGCGCCTATGGGGGCGAAATCGAGTAAATAGGTGCTCACGAGATTTGGCGGTATTCCTACTTAACGGGAGATGACTGATGAAAGCGTTCAGATTGACAGTGGCGATTGGCGCGACGGCGTTGGTGCCCGGGCTCGCATGGGCAGCGGGCGGGATCACGGGAACGGACCATGATTTCACCCAGGGCGGCACGTTCGGGGCGGCAACACCGATCGGCACCTGCACGTATTGCCATACGCCGCACAGGGCGCTCAAGACGTTGCTGCTGTGGAACCATACGCTCTCCACCAACACGTTCAGTTGGGACGTGCCGAAGACAACGGCGGGGACTAACTTCCCGACCTTCAAGGGCGATACGTACACCGGGCCGACGGCGAAGTGCCTGAGTTGCCACGACGGCAGCGTAGCTGTCGGCGACATCGCCTGGTTCAACGATTCAAGCTATCCCGGTGGAGTGGGCATGAACACGACCAAGATCACCGGCACGCACGAAACCGCCACTAACACCGGCGGAATGGCGGGCAACCATCCGGTCGCCATGCCGTATCCGTACAACAATACCGGCAATACGTACAACGGCTCCACGACCGGTGCGGCGGCTGTGCTGACCGAGTGGCAGGCGGATCCAAGCTTCAATGGCATCAAGATGTACAACGACAGCGCAGGCAATATCACGGGGGGCGTCGTGACCGGTTCGACGGGTATCGAGTGCTCGTCGTGCCACGAACCGCATAACGGAGTGGCCGCGGTGGATGACATGTTTCTGCGCGGGAAGCTCACCGGCACCGACAAGGCATCAGGTTACCTTTGCCAGCAATGCCATATTAAGTAGACGCAGCGCCATGACGGGGCTGAGCTGAGGCCAGCCCCGTTTTTTTCGTCAGGGGACACCTGGCGGTGTGCGCCGCCTCCAGGTTCGCGGAACACGAAGGTCGCGCGATGCCGTCCCCAGACCCTCCGCCGCCGGCAATTACGCCCATCCTGCGCCTGCTCGCGCCGGTCGGTCTGTTGGCGGCGCTGGCGTGTGGGCTCTCGCTTGGCGCGTGCAGTCCCCAAGGCTCCCTGTTGTCGGTGCTGCTCGAGCCGCCTCCGCCCGGGAGAGCAGCGTCGCCCCGGCCGGTGGTGCGCAAGCCACGTCATCCTCCACCGGAAAAGCCGCCTCCGCTCCCGGCCGCGCGCCCCGAGTTGGAAACCCCGGAACCAACCGATTGGCTTGCCTTCCGTGCAGGCCTTCCGCACATTGACGACGATGTCGACTGGAGCCAGGCACTCGCCACGAAAGCCATTGCGCCGAGTCCGGGGATCGAACCCGACGCACAGGATGAATCCGTGCTCGAGCTCGAGCTGGAGCTCGTTCCCAAGGGCGCGCCGAATCAAGCGGTCACCTTTTCGCACAAGGCGCACACCGAGTGGCTCGCTTGCGCCAACTGCCACCCGGCGATCTTCGAAATGCAGCAGGGCGCCGACCCCATCACCATGGGCGCGATTTTTGCCGGGAAGTACTGCGGCGTCTGTCACGGCAAAGCCACCTTTGCTATCGAAACGGGCTGCCCGCGCTGCCATAAGAAGAGTGGGTAATGCAGCGAGCGCCTTCTCTGCTGCTTGCGGTATTTCTGGCGCTCATGCCGGTCCGCGGCTGGGGTGAGGCCGACGTCGGGGACATCGTCTTCAAGCGGGTCACGCCTGGGAGCGAGGACGTTGCGGCTGCGGTGTTTCCGCATTGGGTGCACCGGATCCAGTACAAGTGTTATGCGTGCCACGACGCGCTATTCAAGATGGCGGCGGGCGCCGATGCCATCAGCATGGACGCGATCAACGATGGCAAGTCGTGCGGAACGTGCCACAACGGAAAGAAGGCCTTCGCGCCCACGTTCAGCACCTGCACGCGCTGCCATCGCGAATGAGACAAGGGCTGCTTGCCGGCATCGCTGCAGAAGTCCTGATCGTTGTCGCGCTGGCGGCGGCGAGCGAGGTCGGTGCGCAGGAGCTCCCGGCCTTCCGGCTCGGTGCCTGGGACTTTCAAGCGGGCCTGGGATTCGACGCGCTATCGCAGCAGATCCGCAACGAAGGCGCCCCGAACAGCAATTACTCACTCAACCGCTTTCACGAGTTGCTGGGCCTGGAGACGCGGGGCTTCGCGGTGAAGGATCCGCGGTTGATCACCGGTGACCTGGGCTTGACGTTCGATATGTACCAGGAGCGCGACAACAACAACGGCATTACGGATTCGCGGCATGGCACGCTCACCGGCTACAACTTCGACTCGACGTTCTTCGCAGAAAAGCCCTACACCGCTACGGTTTACGCCAATCGCAATCAAGCGTTCACCACGCTGCCGTTCGGCGGCACGTCACAATTCACCGCCGAGAATGCCGGCGCCACGGTGCGGCTGCGCGAAGACAGCTTCGTACGCGATTGGGGGCTCCCGTATTTCAGCGCCTCGCTCACCGCGTACCGGCAGCACTTCAACGAAACGACTTTGACCACCGGGGCGCCGTTCCGGCGTGACACCATCCTCAACGTCGCCGGCGCCCAAGCGCACAACGCCTTCGAAACCGCGGATCTCGACGTGCGCTACGAGTACGACGACCTAACCGACCGGGTTTTCCCGAGAGATAGCTACGTAACCCAAACGGCCGGCGTCAACTACAGTCTCGATTTCGGCCCGGACCTGAACCGGCGGTGGGACTCGCGCCTCTTCTATTACCGGCGAACGGGCTTTACCCCGCTCACGACCCTCACCGCGGACGAAGAGATCCATATCGACCATTACGACAATCTGTTCACCGATTATCGCTATTACTTCGTCCGCAATGAACAAGTGATAGGTACCGACACCATCCAAATAGGCACGTTTCGGGTGCAGCATCAGATCTACCCGAACGTCACGACGAAAGCGGAGGTGCAAGGCTCGCAGCAGACCGTACCCGCCGGCACGCTCGACTATTACGCGGGCCAACTCGACGAGAATTACCGCCGCAGCCTGCCTTTCAACGGTCAGTTGACCGCGCGTGCCGGCGGGCGCTATCAAGTCAACGACAATCACCTGAGCGCAGCGCAGATCGATGTGGTCGACGAGCCGCACGTCGCGCCCACGCCCATCGGTGGTGGCGCGGGATTCATTCTGGCGCACGACTTCGTCATTGTCGCAAGCATCGTCATGGTGGACACCCAGGGAGGTGCCCGTCAGCCGACCGCGGCCGGCGTCGATTACGAGGTTGTCGTCGAAGGCAATCGCATCCGACTCATCGCGCTCGCCAGCAGTACGGTGATTCGGGCGGGCGACTCACTTGCCGTGAGCTATGCCTACGCTGTCCCCCCGCAGCTCAAGTACAGCACGGCAAGCTGGTGGCTGGGTGCGACCGTGGACTTCCAATGGATCGCCCTATCGTACGATCATGACCAGGCCGACCAGACCGCACTCTCTGGCGACGTCGGCGCCCGATTGCTCCAGGATTGGCGCCGAGACCAGGGAGGCTTGGAGCTGCGCGCGGTATGGGGGCGACTCCAGGCGCAGGCGGGCTTCGGTTTCCAGCGTTATGATTCGACGTTCCTGAGCTACACGGAACGCGCATTCGTTCAGACCGCTACGTACCAACCGGGGTACAACCTCGTCCTCGGGCTCAATGCGAGCGAAACGCACACTGATTACACACTGCCGGTACGCCAGACCGATACGCTCTCCGCGATCGCAACCCTCGACTGGAATGCGCCGAGCGGCTGGACGGTCACGGCTTTCGGGCGCACGCGGCGTCTGCGCGACAGTCAGGTCCCCACGCAGATCACCTCCGAGGCTGGGCTCGTGGCGCGCTTCGTTTACGGCAAGCTCGAGTTCACGTCGCTGCTCGCAGCGACCAGTGCGACGCAGAGTACGAGCCATTCGATAGGGGAGCGCGTGGAGTTGAGAGCGATTCGGCACTTCTGAGGACGCGCCACATGCGCCGCTGCCGTTGGATCCTGATAATGGTCCTTGTGATGCCGCTCGTCACCGGCGGCTGCGGGGCGCCCCCTCGCGCGCATGATGCGACGGATACCACTACCACTGGGCCGGCTTGGCCGCCACCGCCGGCGGAACCGCGCATTCGCTATGTGCGCAGCGTGTCGGGGCCCAAGGATTGGGGAATCGAGAAATCGTTGTTTCAGCGCGCGATCGATAACCTGGTCGGCCACGCCGACGTGTCGTTCGTGCGACCCACGGCCGTCGCGGAACAGAACGGCGTGCTCTACATTGCAGATCCAGGTGTACCGGCGCTATGGATTCTCGACGCCGCCGAAAACCGGTTCGTCAAGGCGGATCGAGTGGGGGAAACAGCGTTCCTGTCGCCGGTCGCCGTCGCGGTCCGGCCCGACGGCACGGTGTTTGTCGCCGATTCCGCGCTAGCGAAGGTCTTTCTCGTGAACCCCGCGGGGGAGCTCATACGTATCGCTGCCGAGGAGGGGCTCGAGCGGCCCGCGGGGCTCGCCTACGATGCCGACGCACAACGTCTCTACGTCGCCGATGCGGCGAAGCATTCGATTTCTGTTTACGGTCCGGACGGTGCCTTAATCGCGACGCGAGGCCAACGGGGGACCGGCGATGGAGAGTTCAACTTTCCTACGCATCTGACGCTCGATCGTAGCGGGACGATGCTCGTCACCGATGCGCTGAATTTTCGCGTCCAGGCGTTCGACCGCGATGGGCGGTTTCTCTGGAAATTGGGGCATCCTGGCGACGGCGCCGGCGATTTCAGCGCGCCCAAAGGGGTCGCCGCGGACAGCGAGGGACACGTGTATGTCGTTGACGCGCTGTTCGATGCCGTACAGATCTTCGATCGAGAAGGGGCAGTGCTCCTGAGCTTCGGCGAACAGGGCTCGCGGGCGGGCCAGTTCTGGCTCCCTGGTGGTGTCTTCATCACGGCAAGAGACCAGATTTTTGTGGCCGATGCGTACAACCGGCGCGTGCAGGTGTTCCTCGAGGTTCCAGCAATTGGCAAGGAAACCAGAAATTGATCCGCGTGTTGCCGAATCGCTCCGGGGGTTCGCGACATCCCGGTTGCCGAACCGAGAACGAATCCCGGGTCGCGGCAATCAAGACCGCATTGCTGGCGTTCGCCGCTCTATGCGCGCTCGCGGTGCCCATCCCGGGTCATGGTCAGATCGCGAATACCAAGCACAATCTAACGCCCAGTGGCGCCGGTACGGTGCGGGCGAACGCAGCCGCCGGTTCGTGTGTGTTCTGCCACACGCCGCACAATGCGAGTTCGACCCGCAGCCTGTGGAATGCGACGGCGTCCGCGGTCACATACACACCCTACGCGAGTAGCACGCAGGTGGCGAAGCCCGGTCAGCCTACGGGTACATCGCGGCAATGCCTGTCCTGCCACGACGGGACGACGGCACTCGGTAACCTGCGCGCGCCCAATACGGGGGCATTCACGCACGCCGCACTGACCGGCAACGCCGCTCTGGGAACCAACCTCTCCGACGACCATCCGGTGTCCTTCGTGTATGACGGCGCGCTCGCGGCGGCCCGGGGCGGGCTCGTCAATCCGGTCAGTCTGCCCTCCGTGATCCGCCTCGACGCGACGAGTCAACTTCAGTGCACGTCGTGTCATGAACCTCACAGCAACCAGCATCCGAATTTCCTGCGCATGGACACGCGAAACGGCGCGTTGTGCACTGCCTGCCACCGACTCTCCCGCTGGCCCAGCTCGACCCACGCGACCTCGACGATGACTTGGAACGGCGTCGCGCCGAGCCCGTGGCCATCGGGCGCCTTCCCCACGGTCGCCGAAAACGCTTGCGCGAGCTGTCACCGCCCGCACGCCGCCGGACACGGGCCGCGGCTGTTGGCGCAGAGTGTCGAGCGGGCGAACTGCACCGTCTGCCATAACGGCCATGCGGCGACGAAGAACATCGAAGTCGAATTCTCGAAGCCCTATCGCCATCCCGTGGACAGCAGCGATTGGATTCACGATCCGAAGGAGGAGCCGGCGGTGATGCCTCGCCATGTCGCCTGCGAGGACTGTCACAACCCTCATGCGACGACCGCCGCACCCGGCACGCCGTCAGCGGTTCCCGGGTCGCTCAAAGGCGTGAAGGGCGTCACCCGCTCCGGTGCGACCATCGCCGAGGCAGTGAACGAGTACGAGGTTTGCTTCAAGTGTCACGGGATGACGCAACCGACGACAATCGGCAGCACGCGCCAGAGCGGTACGCGCAACATCCGGCTGCGGATCGACGCCAACAACGCGTCCTATCATCCGGTCGAGGCCGCGGGAAAACACCCGACGATGGGTGGTCTCGTTTCCCCCTACACGGCCTCGAGCGTCATCACCTGCGCGGACTGCCACAACAATAACGCGTGGACCCTCGGCGGACCGGCGCCCAAGGGGCCTCACGGCTCTACCTTCCCATCGCTTCTGGAGCGCCCCTACGCGTCGAGCGATCCCGCGGTCTATCGGGTCGAAGTTCCCGCATTCGAAACACAACGCCCAGCAGGCAAGTTGCGCGGTATGTCACGACGCCCACGGCTCGAGCCTGAAGCCGCACCTGATCGACTTCATGACCCGGGATCGGTTCGGCAAGACGGTGGTTACGGCCTACAACGGTACGATCAATTACACGACGGGAGGCCCGGGTTCCGGCGGCGGAACGTGCACGCTCACGTGCCACGGCCAAGCGCATAACGGGTCACGATACCCGTAACATGAGCGTTAACGGGGAAAAAGCCGGCTCGCGCCGGCTTTTTTGCGTCAGGAATCAGAGCCCGCTACCGCGTCAGGATCCGATTCAAGTTTGTCGTGACACCGCCTCGGGCGCCCGTGCATATGACTTTGTCGCCGATCATTGGCACTTCATGCCCGTCATCATCATGTGCTGCTCCTGCATCATTTGGCCCATCATCTCATCCATGAGCTTTTGATGCTCGGCCATCCAATCGTTCTGCTCTTGGGGGCTCATTCCAGCGCGCGGCTTCATCGCCTGCATCTTGCTCATGGTCGCCTCCATCATCTTCATATGTTCCTGCATGAGCTTGTTGCGTTCCGCGCCCTGGGCTTTTTCAGCGGCGGCAAGCTTCTGCTTCGTCTCCATCAGTTGTTGCGTCACTTGTCGCTGTTGCTCGTCTTGGGCAGCAAGCGCCGTGAGGGGAAGGGCGGCGCAGGCCAACAGTGCCGCTGCGGCGATAAGGCGTTTCATCGTAGATCTCCTTGCTGGTGGGTAAGTCTGAATTGGCTTAGCGGTTCGCTAGTCCCCGCGCGCAGTAGTCCGCGCAAATGGACAACGATAATAGGCGCAAGAATAGATTCGGTCAGGTTTCTCGCTACCAAACTGCAGGAATGATGCCAGGCTCGTCCTTTTATCGCGAGCATTATGCAAATCATTGAGTCTTATGCATATACGGGCGCCTGCGTTTAGCGTTGTCAAGCTATTCGCAAGCGGCAGGCACGCACACGATCCGTGCGCGAAACGTATTTCTCGCACCAACATCGAGCATTCGCGATTGCGCTTTGCGCGTTGCGCCCACTGGTCGTAATTTCGACGATTCGTAGCTTCAGAGGTCGCGACAGCCCCTGTTCTTCCTTACGGACTTGTAATGGTGAAGTCAGGGTCCTGTTGGTGGCGGGTCCGTAGAGTTGGAACCGTGCTCGCAATAGCGCGAGTCCCACCAAGCGATACATGAA
>WNGE01008771.1_pt1 | contig 12751 bp, 14 predicted proteins | sample 5400651 | NCBI WGS metagenome assembly WNGE01 (sample SAMN13153370, study PRJNA577476) | soil metagenome | isolation source: 60 cm soil or saprolite under grassland replicate 2 | place: USA:California | collected 2016-06-15 | reverse complement strand
CGCACGGCCCCACGCCGGCCCACGCCCCCCGCACGGCCCCACGCCGGCCCACGCCCCTCGTAGCAGCGACGTCGCCACCTCCCCGCTGTAGCCAAGCGCCACCGGCACCTGCCGCCACACCGACAGACGGTGGACTTGCTGCTCCTGGTATACCAGTGCCCCGTTGCTGGTAACCCCGACGGGTACGAAGCGAGGGCTGGCGGGCGGCTTGAACCCGACCGTGGCGAACACCCCCGCCGCGGCCACGACCACCACGAGCAGGGTGGCGAACGCCCGCCAGGCGCGCAGCGCATAGCCGGATACCAGCCAGTACAGCGTGAGCAGCATCCGCTCGGCGCTCCACCAAGGGGCGGCGTGACGGCGCATCTCCATCTCGCCGTAATAGAAGTCGGCCGCGCCTGGTTCGTCCTTGCTGTCCTCCCGGCCCTTACGCAACTCCCGGTAAAGGCCGGCGAGCTGGGCGGGTCCCGGCCAGCCCGAGGTTTCAGGGTCCGCCCCTGCGGGCGGCTGGCAGACCGGCGGGAACCAGCCACGGCGATGGCGGGGGGCCTGGTGGCGCCAGTGGTGCTCCTCGGCCAGGGTCAGCCGTCCGGTGTGGTGGCGCCCGCCGGCGCGGGCGAGCAGCGGCTGGCCTTCGATGCGCAGCCGGTCCAGGTTGTGGGCGCCAAACAAGCGGCACGCGCGCAGGTCGACGTCGCTGATGGTCAGGCCGGTGAGGTTCGCGCGGCACGCGGACAGCAGCCGGGGTTGGGCGCGCTGCTCTTGGGGCGGGGGTGGCAGGCTGGCCCAGTCCTGGGCAAAGCGCGCCTCATCCAGGTTGGGGAAGGGGGGGACGCCGGCGAGGATGGAGGGGCCGGCCAGGTCGGCGTCGTCGAGCACCACGCTGGCAAAGCGCAGCCGCAGGTCGACCCCGGCGGGGAACTGCGTTCTGCGGCAGCACACGGCCGCCGCTCCCGCCTCGATTTGCACCCGCTGCTTGAAGACCGCCTGCTCGAGGGTGAGCTGCTTGCGGACCAGCATCGGCCCAAGCTGCCGGGCCTGCTCGAAGGTCGCCCCGCCAAACCCAGCGTCCTCCCGGAAACGCGCCCCATCGAACCTAGCCCAACGCTGGAAGGTCGCCCCATCAAACCCGGCCTCGCCGTGGAAGGTCGCCCCATCAAACCCGGCCCAGTCCTCGAAGGGTGTGGCTCCTCTGCAGGGACTGCCTGACCTGGGAAACCAGCGGTTCGGCGGTGGGTCGGGTGCCGCTGCTCCACTGGCCGCAGAGCGTGAGGACCACTTCGTTGCCAACCAGCCGCCGGCAGGCACCACCATCCTGCCGACAGGGTCGCGTCGCCGGCAGCCGGCGCAGCGTTGCCGGCGAGAAATCTCCCCGTTGAACCCAAGATAGCCGATCCAGGCGTCACCGGCCGTGGTGGTCTTCTGGGCTGAATCGGGCCGGCTTTGGCCCGGTCATCCTCCCACCCGCACCCGTGCCGCCTTGTCCCGCCGCTTCCGTTGGCCGCGGCACCAAAGCCATGGCTGCCTTCCACCCTGCATCCTGGCGGGAGGGTCACCACCATCCCGCCAGATCGCCAACTTCCCAGGTCAGCCAGTCCCTGCAGAGGAGCCACACCCGTCCTCGAAGGTCGCCCCGACGAACCCGGCCAAGTCCTGGAAGGTCACCCCATCGAACCTAGCCCAGCCGTGGAAGGTCACCACGTCGAACACGGCCCCGTCCTGGAAGGTCGCCCCATCGAACTTGGCGTCGCCGTGGAAGGCCGCTCCGCCGAACACGGCCCCCTCCTGGAAGCTTGCCCCGACGAACCCGGCCAAGTCCTGGAAGGTCGCCCACGGGAACCCGGCCGAGTCCCGGAAGCTCGCCCGTTCGAACTGGGCCCAGCCCTGGAAGGTCGCCCCGACGAACCCGGCCTCGCCGTTGAAGGTCGCCCCGTCGAACCCGGTCTCGCCGTTGAAGGTCGCCTCATCGAACCCGGCCTCGCGGTGGAAGACCACCCTGCTGAACGCGGCCTCGCGGTGGAAGGTCGCTCCGTAGAACCCGGCCCAGCGCCGGAAGGTCGCCCCGCCAAACCTGGCCTCGCCGTGGAAGGTCGCCCCAGTGGAACGCGGCCCCGCTCCGGAAGCTCGCCCCGCCGAAGCCGGCCTTGCCGTGGAAGGTCGCGCCATCGAACCCAACCTCGCTCAGGAAGGTCGCTCGGTTGAACCCGGCCCAGTCCTGGAAGGTCGCCCCGTCGAACCTGGCCTTGCCGCGGAAGGTGGCGCTGGTGAACGCCGCCTCGCCCTGGAAGGTTGCCCCGTCGAACCTAGCTGCGTTCAGAACTGGCCGGTTGTTGTCATTGCGCGGGACGGCGTCGAGGAGGCGATCCAGTAATCGGCTGGTGATCGGTACGCCACGCGCGTCGAGGACGCCCCCGTCGCTAAGCCGTTTCAGCTCGACGACAACATCCTGTTCGGCCGCGTGGGCGAGGCACCGGTCGCCCGCTGCGAGCCGGACGCCGCCGCATCGAAGGCCGTCGGAGTCCACCTCCGCACAGACCTCCCAGCCGAGCACGGCCGTATCTGCCATCCCACCCCCTCAACGCTGGCCTACTCTTGCATGCTCCCTACAGCCCAGGAAGTAGGCAGTGGCGGCAGTGGCACCGCACGCCCGCATGTCCGACTCGATCGTTACCGGTGCCGCGTTCGACCGCCACGACAGCGAGCCCGCTGTCTGTGGGCACACACCCGCGAAGCAGATAAAACGGCGTTTCCCCAGCTCAAAGGTCCGCACGATCATGTGCCCATGAACTGTGGAACTCGGGTGTGTGCGACCGCCTCCGCTGCAGCATCACCTCGACGAGGCCCCGCTACCTCGGCATCTCGCCTGCGCCGCCTTCGACACCATCAGCGCCAAAGCCGAGCCGAGTTTGCCCAAGCACAACTCCGGGTGATCTAACTTCCGCGTCGGCCCTGTTGAGACCGAGACGCGCGATGATGGCTCAACGGTCCGATTCCAAGTGTGCGAGGAACTACTCGGCGGCCGCTGGGAAGGCTTCATCACCATCATCGAAGACACCCGCGATTTCTGCCCAGAATGCGGAACCCACAAGTCCGTATGGCGATGCGGCATCGGAGGTGACCATTCGTGACGAGCGACAACAGCGAAACCGACCGTGTGATTCGCCGCATGGAAGCCGCCAGACTTTCCGGCGACGAGGCCCAACGCGCGGCAGCGCTCGACCTCGCCATCCGCCGCACCATGCAAGAGCCCCGCTGATCGAACAGACCCAGACGGCTCCAAGCCAGCCCGCCATCACGCCGCCCAAGGGGCGGCGTGATGGCGTCAGGCCATCGCGCGGCAACGCCATGGACAGTCAGCCATGAAGGCATGGCCCCACGGCCCCACGCCGGCCCACGACCCCCGGCACGGCCCACGCCGGCCCTATGGAGTCGTGTGTCTCGGATGCTTGACACATCGGCTGCAACTCATCGTGACAGCGGCCGTCGCCACTGGAGCGAATACCGCAATCTGCGGATGGCGGCTACCCCACCCACGGGAGACACTGCCGAGGCCGATTGCACCCAGATATCCGCTTGTGCGGGAATGCCCGGCCAGCGCTGGCAGGCGGGGCCGTGACCGACCACCAGCGCCGCCCGTGCTGGCTCGGGGAGGGCACGGCGGCGAGCGAGGGTCACCCCCCGACTCTGCTCGCCGCCGGCCCACCACATCCAACCAGCGCCACGTTCGCGCCTCGTCGCAGCTACTGCCCGATCAGGCTCCCCGGGCCGGTGCTACTCGGCGGTGGGCCGGGGCTTTGCCGCGGGCCGCCGCGCTGGCCGGCGGGTCGGCTTGAGCAGGTCGGATCGCAGCCGCTCGCTTGCAGGCTCGGGATCAAGGCCGAGGTCGTCCAGGCGCTCCTCGAGCAGGTGGTAGGTGCGCCGCAGCGCGTCCAGGCGGCCCAGCTCGGCCTGCAGCCGCATGATCCGCCGGTACAACTCCTCAGCGGCCGGGTCCGCCTCGATCGCCTGCTCCAACACCGCCAGCGCGCCGTCACGGTCGCCAGTGGCGGTGCGTAGCTCGGCCAGCCGGGCGAGCGCGTCGACCGCCCGGCGGCGCAGCTCCTCCCGCGGCACCCTGGCCCACTCGTAGTCGGCGTCGGCGAGCAGGCCGCCCGAGTAAGAGCTGGCGAGCTCGCCGAGCGCGACCATGACCTGCTGGTCGCTGGTAGCGCCGCGGGCGGCGGCCAGGGCCGCCTCCACGCGCCACAGGTCGACCTCGAAGGTGGCCCGCTCAGGTCGGTAGCGGACACCGTCCCGCAGGATCGAGGCCAGCTTGCCGGTGCCACTTCGCTGGGCCAGCACCCGGCGCAGGTTGGCGATGGCGTTCCAGTACCAGTCTGGGGTCTTGGCCGGGTCGCCGTCTGGCCATAGCGCCTCGATGGCCTGCTCGGCGGTGAACCCGTTGGGATGGCACAGCGCGAACGCCAGCAGCTCCCGGGCGGTACGGCGCAGCCCGCTGCGGATCTCGCCCTGCGCGGAGGTGGCGATGGTGAACGCACCCAGCAGCCGCACCTGGACCGGCGCCTGGTGGGTCGCCGGTGGGGGTGGCTCGACGTGGAGGGCGGGCTCGGGCAGCGGAGTCGGTGCGGGCACGTCAGGGGGCGGCACGACGTCCGGCTCCAAGGATGGCTGCTCGGTGGGGTCGGTGCGGGAGGCGGCCAGCACGCCCAGCAGCTCGACCGTCTCCGCCTGGCCGAGCCGCAGCATGCGGGCGCCGACAAGCTGCGCGTCGCTGAGCGCGCCAGGGGTGGCGGCCTGCACGCGGCCGGGCCCGTCCAGCCGGAGACGCGCCGCACCCTCCAGGCCGGCAGCCTGAAGGTCCAGGTCCGGGTTGGCGCTGGCCAGCAGCACGCCGACCCCCAGGCGCGGCCCCTGCTCGTGCAAGGCAGCCAGCCGGCCGGCGTGCTGGCCGGCTGGCTGGTCGGTGACCAGCACGAACGCGGAGAGCTGCTCATCGGGATTCTGCTCGCGGTGGGTCGCAAAGTCAGGGGTGTCCTCGCGGTCCATGACGCGGGCGCGGTACACCAGCTCGGCGTCGACGTGGTCAAGCGCCTCGGCAAGGCTGGCGGTGCGGTGCAGCCCCGGGAACGCCCCCAGCTCGCCGAGCAGCCCGTCGCCGACGACCAGTACCTCAAGGTGGTAGGGGTTGCCGGCGCCAAGCAGCGCGACGATGGCCGCACGGGCCACGTCGGCGGCGTGCGCGCCGGTGAGCACGATGACGCCGTGGCCGACCAGGTCGACGGCGACCTCCTCGCCGTCCCGTTCGGCGACCGAGACCCTGGCCGGGTAGGGGGTGCGCCACTCGGCCAGCCGGACCGGCGGGTGGGGCGGCAGCCGGGGTGGCCCGGTCGGGCCGTCTTCGGCGTCGTCGGGCTCGTCCTCGTCGGTGAGGGTGGCGAGCGCGCTGGTGCGCTGGTGCGCGAAGCGGTCCAGCCGCCGGGTAGTCTCCTCGGGCTCGATCGCGCCGGGGGCCTCCTGCAGGGGCTGGCCGAGGCGGCGCCGGGCGCGGCTGCGTGCTCGGGCCAGCACCAGCGCCAGCGCGATCCCGCCGGCCAGGCTGACCCCCACCACCGCGCCGGACGGCAGCTCCAGCGCGTCGTGCCCGTGGCCGTGGCCCACCGTGGCCGGGGCAGGACGGGAGGGAGGTGGGCTTGGCGAGCCGGCGGTCGTGCTCGGGGCCTGCCGGTGGGGGCGGCGCGGCCGGGGCGGGCTGCTGGCGGGCTGGCAGGTACAGCACCCAGCCGGGCAGGATCAGCCCCGCGCGCCGGAATACCCGTCCGCCGTCCATGTCGCGACCCTGGTTGAGCGCCCAGATCTCCCGCCACCGCAGCCCGTCGCCAAGCTCGTGCTCGGCGATGCGCCACAGCGAATCCCCATCCTCGACGGTGTAGCTGCGAGTGTGCGCCCCGGCAGGCGGGCGCGCGGGCGCGGCCGGGTCAGGTCGGGCCGCCACAGGCGACACCTCATGGCCGACCATCGGCAGGTCGGGCCGGGCGAGGGCAGGCTGGCCGCTGACCGCATCGGCATGGGTGCCCTCCAGCAGCGGGCGGGCACGGTCCCATCCGGCGGGCGTCTGCGCCGCCTGCGGTTGGATGGTTCGGACAACGGCCACGGGGGCTGCGGCGACGGTTGTGGGGATGGCGTGGGTGCTGGAGGCGAGCAGGCTCACCCCAATGGAGGCGTCAATCAGGCCGCGGACCGGGGCCAGGGTGACCAGGTTCGAGAGCGCCAGCAGCGTCGCCGCCCCGGCCAGCCTGCGCCGCGCGGCCAGGACCGCGACCACCCGCAGCAGCGCCACGATCACGGCGTAGCCCCAGAGCGACCAGGCGAGCAGCCCGAGCGCGTGCAGGAGCGGGTCGACCGGGAGGTACTGGTCGCGCAGCCCGTCGCGTAGCCACGCCCACGATGGCAGCCCGGCAAGGCTTGGCGGCCCGGCCGCCGCGCGCAGCACCACGGGCAGGCCAGCCAGGCTCACGGTGAGGCCGAGCGCCGAGGCAAGTCGTCGCAGCACGGCTCGCTCCCCCCTCCTGCTACTGGCCGAGGACGCTTTGGCTTTCGGCGACCGCAAGGGTCGCGGTCGCGGTACGCGACAGCGGCGGTAGCGCCGTCCATGGCCCGCCCGGGGTGCGCCAGCTCACCGCGAAGTCAAACGTGCACCGCACCGTCACCCGGTCGCGGGCGGCCTGGTAGGTGTGGGCGATCGAGGAGCGCTGCGGGAAGGGGTGGCCAAGATCCTTGCTCGTCATCGTGGTCCCGTCCCCGAAGTCCCAGCGAAACGCCGTCGGGGTGGCCTGCACCTGGACCGTCACGCCAAGGGCGCTGATGGTCTTGGTGAGCGGGCGGCCGTCATAGCCCTGGTACCAGTACCAGGTCGGCAGCCCGACCAGCGCGCGGGTGGGGTTGGTGCGAAGCTGCCCAGCCGGCAGCGGGAGCCGATCACGTGCGGACAGGGCGAGCTGGACGGGGTTCACGGTCGCCCCTGGGATCGCGGGGTTGCCGCCGGGGCCGAGCCGCAGGAAGCGCACGTCCACAAACGAGCCGCACTGGATGGTGAACAAGCCGACGTCGGCTGGCTGGCCCACGTAGGCGCTGGCTGGGCCGCTGGCGCTTGCCAGGGTGTACTGGCACGGCGCCCCGCCACCCCTGCCACCCCCACCGCCGCCTGTGGAGCCGCCAGCTCCGGTAGCGCGGGCGTCGATCTGCACCGGGACGCCTTTGGGGTCGACTCCGATGGTGACGGTGCGCTTCCACTTGTAGGCAAACGCCGGGCTGGCTTGCACCAGCAGCAGCCCAGCGACCAGGCCCGCCAGGATGGCGCATCGGCGTCGTGTCATGGCGTCTGCTCCTCGATGATCTCCACGACCTTCCAGGTCCCTCCGGTGAACTTGAAGCTGCGGTGCTCGCTGAACCGCTCGTTGGGGTCGGGCTCGGCGGGCTTTCCGGTCGAGGGGTCCAGCACCACGCTGTGGTTGATGCCCTCGTCAGCGACGACGCCATCGGTGGCGTTGACCAGCAGCACCTTGGGGTGGTGCTGCACGCTGATCCGTACCGGCTGGCGCTTGGCCTTCTGCTCGGCAACCTCGGACCGCACCGCGCCCAGCGCGCGTCCCCCGAGAACGCGCTGGGCAGCTTGCTTGCGTCCAGGCGCCGCAGCGCGTCGGCGTACACCTGCCAGGAGCGGGTGAACGCGGCCAGCAGCACCGCCGACGGCGACCGTGTCGTCGGCGATGAGGTGGTTGGCACCACCGCCGAGGTCGTCGGACCAGCCGCGGCGGTCGTGGTGGGCGGCGTGGGCGTCGTGTCGCCCTGGCAACCGGCCAGCAGCATGGCGACCACTAGGAGAGGGAGCAGGCGTCGGAGCGTGAGCATCAGGGTCCTTGAGCTTGGGGTTGGGTGATGCCGGTCCGCGGCCGGGCGAGCGCGTGGACGGCGAGCTGGATGTCGCCGCCGGACAGCGCCCCGAAGATCGGCGGTCGCATGGCCTGGTGGAGCGTGACGGTCACCGAGCCCGGGTCCGCGCTGACCTGGGCTTGGCCGTCGAACCTGGTGGCTTGCAGGTAGCCGCGGGCGGCCTGGCGGGCACGGGCGGGGTCGAGCTGGGCGATGTGGCCATTGCTGGCCCGGTAGACGGCCTCGTCGAGCTGGGAGGCCCCGGCGCGGGCGGCGGCGTCCGCTGCTCCTTGCAGCTCGCGGTGGCGGGCGAACACCAGCCCGCCGTCGGCGACCAGGCCGAGCACCGCCAGCAGGCCCAGCATCATGATCAGCGTGAGGACCAGGATCTGCCCGTCCTCGCGGTGGCCGTGGTGGAGGGCGGCTCGGGCACGCTGATGCAGAGGCGTCATGGGACGGCTCGGCTCCGGAATAGGTCGATCGGTTCAAGCTGGCGGGCGGTGAGCGTCACCTGGCCAGGCAGCAGCCCCAGGGTGGGCAGGTCACCGAGCCGCACGCGGTAGCTGGTGGTGACCAGCAGCGTGCCGCCACGGGCGAAGCCTTGGGGGTCGACGCTGACCTGGAGGCGGGCAGGGTCCAACCCGTAGCCGCTGGCGGTCTGCCGCGCCTCCGCCTGGCCGAGGCGGACGGCCTGGCTGGCGGTTGGGGCGTCGGCGGCGGCGCGGGCGGCCTCGCGGGCCACCCCGGCAAGGGCGGTGCGGGTGTCGGTGAGCCGGCCGATCCCGATCAGCCCGGCGGCGAACACCAGCAGCCCCAGCGCGACCACGGTCAGCTCTAGCGTGGCGGTACCGCGCTCGCTGTGCCGCCGGGTGCGATGGGGCGGGCAGGTGGGAGTCATGGGGTGGCTCCGCTGGCGGGCGCTTGGGTTCCGGCCGGTTGGCTGGGGCGGAAGTGCTCTGCGAACGTGCGGGCGGTGGCCCGGAGCTGGATGCCGCTGCCGATGGGCAGCAGGGGGTGCAGCCGGGCGGTGACGGTCGCTCGGGCGACCTCGGGGTCGCGCCGCACGTCCACCGTCGCGGTGGCCGCATCGCGGCCCAGGCCGACCTGGAGCAGCTCCAGGGCGCGTGCCCGTCCGGCCTGGGGGGTGCCGTCTTCGACGGCGGCCAGGCGGGCGGCGTCCTGGGCGGCGCCGAGCACGACGTGCTGGGCGTGCCACCACAGCCCGAACTGCAAGCCGCCCAGCACCATGAGCATGAACAGCCAGGCGACCAGCGCGAACTCGATCGTGGTCACGCCGCGCTGGCTGGCGAGACGGCGGCCGGGCCTCGGTATCGGTCGCATCTGAACTAGCTGCCGCTGACGGTGCGGGTGAGGTCGCCGAACTTGTCGGCGACCGCGCCGAAGAACAGCTTGACGGCGGCGAACAGCACGACCACCACCACCGTGGCGATAAGGAGGTATTCGACCGCTGACAGGCCGTCCTGGCGTCGGTGCAGGTCGAGTGCGGCGCCGTGGGCGCGGGCGAGCAGGCGCAGCAGGCGGGTGTGGATCGTCTGGGACCAACGGTTGGCCGTTGGCGTTGGCATGGGGACCTCCATCAAACGGCGGGTGTGGAAGGTGCTGGGACGATCTTGGTTCGGGTGGGCGGGTCGGCTATCAGCTATTGGACAGGCGCAGCAGGACCACACTTGCGGGCCAGAGGATCACCAGGAAGAAGGCCGGGAAGATCAGCGTGGCCACCGGCACGATCATGGTGACCTGGGCGCGCTCGCCGGCCTCCAGCAGCGCTAAGCGGCGCCGCTCCCGGGCGGCGTGGGCTTGGGCTCTGAGGGTCTGGAGCACGGGGGTTCCTTGGCGGGCGCCTGATTGCAGGGCGCCGGCAAGGGCGGCCAGCTCGGGCAGGTCGATCTCGGCGGCCATGGTCGTGATGGCGTCCACGCCTTGCTGGCCTTGGAGTCTGGCCAGGGAGAGCCGCCGGGACAGCTCGGCGAAGAACGGTCCGCTGCCGGCTTGGGCGGCCTCGGCGAGCGCCTGCTCCAGCCCACAGCCGGCGGAGACGGCCAGGGCGAGGAACTCGCTGGCCGCGCCGAGGCCGACGAGCAGCTCGCTGCGCCGCCTGGCGGTCTTGCGGGCAAGTTCCGCGTCGGGGGTCAGGAACCCGGCGACCCCAGCGGCGAGCCACAGCCAGGCGGGCCAGCGGCCGAGCGGGGTGATGGTGAGCTGGTTGAGCACGGGCAGCAGGCCCAGGCCGACCAGCGCGCCAAACACTTTCTGCCCGGCATGCAGCGCCGGGCCGCCGGGTTCGCCCGCGAGCCGCAACCGGCGGGCCAGCCGCTGGGTGGGGATGCCGAGCAGCTCGGCCAGCCGCAGGCCCAGCGCTCCGGCCGCCCGCAAGGGCGGGACCAGCAGCCGCTCAAGGGTCGGGTTGGTGAACGAGGTCGCCTCCGGGATTTCGGGTGGGGTGTCGGGGCGCAGCGCGGCCAGCCGTGCGGCCAGGCTCGGGCGGGGGCGGCCGATCGGCTGGGCGGTCAGCAACAACAGCAACCCGATGCCACCCAGCAGCGGCCAGCCGATCACCTCGACGGTCGAGATCATTGCGCATCTCCCGAGGCGGCGGTGCGCTGAGTGCCGGACCCGGAAGGCAGCAGCCGGGTGCCGAGGTAGTCGGGGTTGGTCTGGCGGATGACCAGCAGGATGACAAACGGCGCGGCGGCGATCAGCCTGGCCGACAGGCGCTGCTGCGCCTGGCGTGCCCGCATTTCCCGCAACGTCTGGGCTTCGGCGCGGATGGCGGCGGCCAGATCATCCAGTACGTCGGCGAGGTTCCGGCCGCCGAGGCGATGATTGAGGGCCACGGTGGTGGCCAGCAGGTCGGCCAGCGGATCGCCAAGCCGCCGTGCGAAGTTGCCCAGCGCATCGGGTAGCCCGAGCACGGCCGCTTCGGCGGCGAGCTCGCCAAGCTCGTCGCGCAGCACGGGTGGTCCCCACGCTGCCAGCCCGCCCAGCGCCTCGGTCACGCCCAGCCCGCCGCGGACGGCGTCGCGCAGGCTGGCGGCGACCTCGGCGACCGCCTCGGAGCGGGCCGCCTGCGCCCGGGCGTCACTACGCGAGAGCCAGGCGCGCGGCGCCAGGAACCCGCCGATGGTGGCGGCCAGGGTGAGCACCGGCCAGCCGGCAAGCAGCCACACCCCGACACCGGCGAGCAGGCCCGTGACCGTCCCCGCCAGCAGCGCCGACAGCCTGCCCGGCTCGACGCCCAACGGGCGGGTGGCCGGGCGGGTCAGCCCGTCAACGAGCAGCACCAGGCCCAGGCCGGTCAGGCAGGCAACACCAGCGCCGTCATGCTCATGGTTGGCCTCCCAGCATCGCGGCGGGCTCCCAGCCGGCCCCGACCAGCCGGTCCATCTCCCTTGGGCGCAACCCCGTGAAGGCCGGCGTGCCTTCGGGGCCGGTGCGCACAAGCTCGTTGGTCAGCAGCCGTCCGCCCTCGACCCCGGCCACCTCGACAATCTCGGTCAGGACCCGGCGGCCGTCTGCGAGCTGGCGGAGCTGGCAGACCAGATGAATGGTCTGGGCCAGCATCTCCGTCACCACGGCGTCCGATAGCGCTTCCTCGGCCATCTTGGTGTAGGTGTGCAGCTTGCTGAGGGCCTGGCGGGCGTCGTTGGCGTGGATCGTGCCCATCGAGCCCTCATGCCCGGAGTTCATGGCGTTGAGCATGTCCAGCGCCTCTGAGCCGCGGACCTCGCCGACGATGATCCGCTGGGGGCGCATCCTGAGCGCGTCGCGGACCAGTTCGCGGATACGGATCTCGCCCAGCCCCTCGACGTTGGCGAACCGGCCCTCCAGCGCGATGCAATCCTCCAAGTGGTGGTCCAGGGCCAGCTCGCGGGTCTCCTCGATGGTCACGACCCGGTCCAGGCGGGGGATCTCTGAGGCGATCGCGTTCAGCGTGGTGGTCTTGCCCACACCGGTCCCACCCGAGATCAGCACGTTCAGCCCGGCCCGTACGACCGCGCGCAGGAACGCGGCGACGGCAGGGGTCAGGGTGCCGAGGGCGAGCAGGTCGCGCATCGAGTGGGCCAGCAGCCGGTGGCGGCGAATCGTCATACACGTGTAGGGCGCCAAGGGAGGGCAGATCACATGCAGCCGCGAGCCATCAGGAAGGCGCGCGTCCGCGCGGGGGTTTGCCTCATCCAAGCGCCGCCCGGTCACCGCAACGGTGCGGGCGGCGAACGCCCGCAGCTCCGCCTCCGACTCGAACCCGGTCGGGATGCGTTCCTTACGGCCACCCGCACGGATCACAAACCCGTCGGCGTGGCCGTTGACGAGTAGCTCCTCGAGATCCTCTTGCGCCAGGTAGCGCTCCAGTGGCCCCAACCCCAGCAGCGCGTCGTAGACCTCCTGCGCGACCTGCTCGCGCTGCTCATCGCGCAACGGGACGCCCCCGGCGACGACATGGTCGCGGTGGGCCTGGGCGAGCTGCGCGCTGATGACCGCCCACACCCGGGCCTCGTCATCCTCGGAGGGGGCGAACAGTCGGGCCGGGCCAAGCAGGCGCGCAAGCTCCGTCGCGGCCTGGCTGCGCACCTTGCCGGCGAGCTGCTCGACGGCGGGGTGCTGGCCGTTGGGATGGGCAAGACTGCTCATGCCGAGGCCGCCTCCCGCTCACCCTGCTCCACAGCGCCCCGTCCGCCCCGGCGGGCGTGACGACCCCGGGCGTCCCGACGCGACGGCTCGCCGTCGTCTGGTGGCGACAGCGCGGCGGCCAGCGTCTGGTAGGCGCGGCCCAATCGCCCTGCGGTGGGCGGCTGGCCGGTCT
>WNGE01012278.1_pt1 | contig 12752 bp, 10 predicted proteins | sample 5400651 | NCBI WGS metagenome assembly WNGE01 (sample SAMN13153370, study PRJNA577476) | soil metagenome | isolation source: 60 cm soil or saprolite under grassland replicate 2 | place: USA:California | collected 2016-06-15 | reverse complement strand
GGCCTCGCGGCCGCTCAATGGCAAACCGAGCGACAGCACCTGGCCGCCGTGGATGGCGAAGTGCGCGATCCTCAAGGCAAGCGTTCCCTCGACTACGCGGCGCTGGTGAAGGGCCAGCAGCTGACACAGAGCGTTCCCGCGGACATCCCGCTGGCTCTCGCAACAGATTCGACCGTAGCAGGTCAATCTCCGCCCAAGGTGGATGGCCGCGACTTCGTAACCGGGAATCATCTCTACCCGTCGGATGTCAAGTTGCCCGACATGCTGCACGGCAAAGTACTTCGCCCCCCGTCCTTTGGAGCAACGTTGCTGTCGGTGGATTCGCACCAAGCCCAGCAGTTGGCCGTCACTGTAGTCCACGACGGCAATTTTGTTGGTGTTGCCGCACCCAGCACCGAGGCGGCATCAGCCGCGGTGGCTGCCATTCACGCCGAATGGAAATCTGAGCCGCAGCCTTCAGGCAAAGAACTCTTCGAGTATCTGAAGAAGAACCCGGTTGAAGGCCGAGATCCAACCGGCGACGGCGATCGCTACGAGGTGGGCAGCGTGGATCAGGCCCTGGCTTCTGCCGATCACCGGCTGCAACAAACCTACACCGTGTCCTACATCGCACACGTTCCGCTCGAGCCACGGGCCGCCGTGGCGAAGTGGGACGGTGACAACTTGACTGTCTGGACGGGAACGCAACGCCCCTTTGGAGTGCGCTCTGAGCTGGCGGAGGCGTTTCATCTGCCCGAAGACCAAATCCGGGTGCTGATGCCCGACACCGGCTCAGGATATGGCGGGAAGCATACGGGGGAAACGGCGATTGAGGCCGCGCGGCTTGCCAGGGCAGCCAAGCGACCCGTCAAAGTGACGTGGACTCGCGAAGAGGAGTTCATCTGGGCGTACTTCCGCCCGGCGGGCGTGATTGACGTTATGAGCGCGGTTCGCGCCGACGGCACCCTCGCCGCCTGGGAATTTCACAACTACAATTCCGGCTCGGCGGGAATTCGCACTTACTACGACGTGCCGAACCAGCGCATCGTGTTTCATCCCACGCGTTCTCCGTTGCGGCAGGGATCCTACCGCGCCCTGGCCGCCACCGCGAACCATTTCGCCCGCGAGTCGCACATGGATGAGCTGGCGCACACTCTGAAAATGGATCCGCTCGAATTTCGGCTGAAGAATCTGAAGGATGAGAGATTGCGCGCGGTCTTTGAGGCGGCCGCGAAAAAGTTCGGCTGGGGAAAGACGGCCGCGCCCGGCCACGGCTTTGGCATGGGCGGCGGCTATGAAAAGCTTGGGAACATTGCCACCTTCGCCGAGGTCAATGTGGATCGCAAGACGGGCGGCGTCCGAGTGGTGCGCGTCGTTTCCGCGTTTGAATGTGGAGCGATCGTCAACCCCGACAACCTGCGCAATCAAATCGAAGGATCGAACGTCCAGGGCCTGGGTGGAGCGCTTTTCGAAGCCATCGAATTCGAAAACGGCAAAATTCTCAACGGGCGGATGTCGGAGTATCGAGTTCCGCGCTTCAGCGACCTTCCCGTTATCGAGACCGTCCTGCTCGATCGCAAGAACCTTCCTTCTGCCGGGGCGGGTGAGTGCCCGATGGTAGGTCTTGCCCCAGCCATCGCGAATGCGATCTTCCAAGCCAGCGGAGTCCGTTTGCGCGCGCTGCCGCTGGCGCCCAATGGCCTGAAGGCGTAGCGCCGGCACCTTGCCGGCTGTCCCGAGGGCGCGCCCTCGACGCTAGTCGCCGATGTTCAACCGAAGATGTTCATTTTTTTCGCTATCTGCTTGGTACCCCAGCTTCGCGCTTCTCCCTTGGGGTGCTAACCTGGTCGGCCTGCAACTCAATTGTGAGTCCAGCCAAGGCAGCGTGGTTCCCTTAGCCGGAGCCCGCGTCCACCAAGAAACTCGTCCCTATCCCTTTTTGTTGCCTCCAGTCTTCTGTGCCTTCGCGCGAATGAAGGAGTAGTTCAACTGCGGAAGCGGATTGAAGCTGGCTGCCTGGGAGCGGTACTCCTGGGCCTTGGCGCTGTCGCCCTTTCCTTGACAAGCCTCGGACAGGCGGTAAAGGTTGCGCGGGTTTTGCAGGTTGGCCTGCTCCAGTTCCGCGATCGCGCGGTCGTAATTCTTTTCAGCCAATGCGATGACGCCGGCCAATTCATGTGCCTGTTTGACCTGCGCGGGATTTTTCGAAGCCTCAGCGCCCTTGCGGAATTCCTCCGCCTCCGCCTTAGCCGTGGTGTAGTCCTTCTTGCCCACCGCGATCATCGTCAGGTTGAAGTGATGAAGTCGCCTGGCATTTTCCTTGATCCCCTGGGACAGGGCGGAACCTTCCGTCACCTGCAGAGAGCGATCAAAGGCCTTCTGCGCATCCGCATACGTGCGCGCCTCGAGCAGGATGTTACCCTTGGCCTGAAGGTCCGCGGCCATCGCACCCGCGTCGTTTTTCTTTTCCGCGACGGCATATTCCTTGTCGATTTCCTGTACCGCTTGGTCAAACTTGCCGCTGTCGGCGGCGACCACAGCCATACCGAAGAGCGCGAGCCGGGTGTCCCCGTCACTGCGCGCCTGATCGATGATCTTCTGCAGTTCAGCGTTTGCTTCTTGCGGCTTACCCATATAGGTAAGATCAGCCGAAATCCCGAAGTGCGACGCAACGAAATGCGGGTCAACCGACAGTGCCTTGCGGTACTGCGCAATCGAGTCGTCGAATTTCCCCATCTTCAGAAGCAACTCCGCGTACGAGTCGTAGGGATTCGGATCGTTCGGAATCAGCTCGATGTATTTCTTGAATGCCTGCTCGGCATTGGCATAGTCGCCCTGTTGCCTGTAGGAGTAGCCCAGGATGTTATAAGCGGCTGAGTAATTGGGAGCGATTTCGGTGGCCTTCTTATAATGCTCAATCGCCTGAGCGAACTCCTGTTGGCCGAAGTAGTAGCCGCCCAGGTTGAAATGTGCGCGTTCATCGCTCGGATACTCGGTCACCAGCTTCTCAAGATATTCCTTCTGCTTCGCCACTTCGCCATTCGCTCCCGCCTGGTTGGCAAGGATGAGGAGTTTCTCCCCTTCGGAAGTTTTATCCGCCAGGCTCACCGCCTTTTTCTGATGCTCGAAGAATTCTTTAGCCGTCGGAGAGGCGTTGCAGCGAGCCAATTCTGCAGCGGCAAATTCAGGATCGAGCGCGATCGCGCGGTCGAAGTGTGCGAGCGAGTCTTGCGCCAAAAGCTTTTCTGCCAGGGCGCGTCCTTGCAGAAATTCGTTTCTTGCCTCTTTTGACTTTGTGGTAATGGGAATCTTTCCTCCCTCAGACGAAGCACTGGCCGAAGTTGGATTTTTTGTCTGGTTGCATGCACTCGAGGCCGCCAGAGATAACGCAACGACTGCGGCCAACAAATAACGGCTCGAAGCTTTCAGTTGCATGGAATTGTTCCTCCGAATCTGAGCGATCGACACCTTTCACGAGTCTCTTGTATCCCGTACTTCGTCGCTCCGTGAGGCTGTTCGCCTTCGAAGTTCGACACGACGCGGTGGATTGGCACCTTACAGCGGATGCATGCCCTAAGGGCCTAGACGAATGCGCTGTAAATCGGATAGCAAAACTTAATCGGAATGGACCGAGGTTATCGTGACATAACAAAACATAGGTGTCTAGGGAGGGCCGCGGCTTTCGCCGTGCCGATGTGCGGCTCACGAACAAGGCAGCCCTAAGGGGGTAGCACGGAGCGCGGTTGCCGGAGTCCACAAACCGTGCTCGTATCGGCTGAAAGCTCTCTTGGCGATTGCTGTTGTAACTACCGCGATTACACCAACAACCACCAAGCCGCCTCGCCCCTCTAGTTATTCCCTTTCTGTTCGCCCTATGCCATACTTCCCTCAGAAGGGTCAGAGAACCGTCGCCAAGGGTGAGGCGGAGCAACGCACCTTGCGCGCCGAAAAGATTTAGTTTCGGACGCGTTTTCCGACCCGACGCTCACACGTCCACAGCCTCAAACAAATTACGATGCAACGCACTCACTTAAACATCGTGGCCACTATCGACACCAGCATCGGACGCATGCCGGCGAACGTCGAGGCCGAACGCCGAGCACCTCAAGCCCGAAGATTTCTCTCTCGACGCCCATCGCCGCATTTACTCGCGCATGATGGACCTTTCCGACTCCTCGCGCCCCATCGACATCATCACCCTGGTCGAAGAGCTCGAGCAGAAAAAAGATCTGCAGGCGGTCGGCGACGTCGGCTACATCTCGGGCCTGCTCGACGGCGTCCCCGACCGCCCCTCGATCGAGCACTACGTCCGCATCGTTCGCGACAAAGCCATTCTCCGCGGCCTGATCAGCGTCGCCCAATCCGCCATCGCCAAGGCCTCCGAACAGGCCGACCCCGCCGACGAAATCCTCAACGACGCCGAAGCCGCCGTCTTCGCGCTCTCGGAAAAGCGCATCGGCAAAGGCTTCCAGGGCATTCAGGAAATCGTCCGCAATTCCTTCGGATCGGTGGACGCCCTGCTCCAGCGCGGCCAGCGTATCACCGGACTCGCCACCCACTACACCGATCTCGACGAGTTAACCAGTGGTCTGCAGACCTCCGAGCTCGTTATCCTGGCCGCCCGTCCCTCCATGGGCAAAACCTCCCTGGCGATGAACATCGCGGAGAACGCTGCCATCGACGATGGCAAGGTGGTCGGAATTTTCTCGCTGGAAATGTCAAGCGAAGCGTTGGTGCAGCGGCTCCTCTGCTCCCGTTCCTTTGTAGACTCCCATAAGTTGCGGACCGGCTTTCTCACACGGGACGACATGCAGAAAGTCGTCCGCGCCATGGAAGAACTCGCCCACGCCCCCATGTTCATCGACGACACCCCCGGCATCTCGATCAGCGAAATGCGTGCCAAGGCCCGACGTCTGAAACAATCGCAAGGCCGTCTCGACCTGCTCGTCGTCGACTACCTCCAGCTCATGTCCGGCGGCAGCCGGCGCTTCGAGAACCGCACCCAGGAGGTGTCTTCGATCTCCCGCGGACTCAAGGCCATCGCCAAGGAACTCCGGGTCCCGGTCCTCGCCCTCTCGCAACTCAGCCGCGCCCCCGAAAGCCGCGGCGGCGACCACCGCCCCCAACTCTCCGATCTGCGCGAGTCCGGCTCCATCGAGCAGGACGCGGACGTGGTTGTGTTCATCTTCCGCGAGGAGATCTACAAACAGGACGACCCCGAACTCAAGGGCCGCGCTGAAATCCTCATCGCCAAGCAGCGCAACGGCCCCATCGGTAAGTTCCAGCTCGCGTTTTTACACAACTCCACCCGCTTCGCCAACCTGATGGAAGGCAACAACGAGTCCGTCCAGTAGCAAGGTGGAGAGACGGGCGCCCTCGCCCGTCCCGCGAAATCGGGGAGTTGTAACCGCCGACATAGCCGCGAAGCGGCGTAAGAATGCAGCCCAGAGCGTGAGCTGTGGATCCCCAGCGGAAAAGAAGCGAGCCCCGGAGGGGCGAAAGAATGGCTATGGCGCAGACTATGGCCGAGTGGCTTCGGGCATGCCGCGACTTGAGCGGAGTGCGGAGAAAACCCGAGGTTTCGTATCAGGGCGCTTTTAGCATGCCGTAAGTCCTTAACTCTCTCAACCTCAACCGCCTCCAGGGGCTGCCCTTACGATTTTGACTTTTCCCGCAGCCTGTAAGAGCCTTCCAGGAACGAGTCCGAAGAGTGCCGCTCCCGTCCGTGAAGTCCCGGATGGACCAGTGAAGTTCTGACTATCGCGAGACCTCCGCCCCCCGATTCCGCCCCCCCTGAGCCTGTGGAAAATCTTGTGGATGAGATGGACACGGACTCGAATCAAGTGAAACCGACTGGCCGGTCGGCGCCTCATGCTTTTGTCAGAATCCAGCTAACATCATGTTTCTAAATTGGTTAACTGTCATCCGTCAGCGGAGAACCGGAACCTCTGCCGAATCAGTACTTTCGTCACCAATTGTGAGATTTGCACATATATGAAAGCCCGTATCACTCACATTCGGGCGGGCATGACCAGCTTTTGATCCTGCGGAGTAACCGCATTTCGCATTCACGGCTACCCGCCATCGCGCTGACGGCCCGGCCTTGACCTTCCGTGTCGGCTTCCGAACGATCCTGGAACCGCTTCTCTGCTATACTGTGTTTACGCTTTTGTCACGGTTTGCTCGTCACGCGGTGATCCGTTGTTGGATCAGCTTCATCTCCGCCTTTCCTGCCCGCCGTTTTATTCAGCGTAAATCTCAAACGTGAGCGGCATGAACAACTCCTGACGTGTGTCTGAGTGTGTGACCACAGGCCACTCCAGAAAGAAAACCACTTTAATGATTACATTTTCGGAACTGCCCTTGTCTTCGGCCTTACAGCGGAAGCTGGCGGCAGCTCAATTCACTAACCTCACCCCGATCCAGGCGCGTGCCATTACTCCTGCCCTGGAAGGCAAAGACGTCATCGGCACTGCCCAGACCGGTACCGGCAAGACACTGGCGTTTCTGATTCCAATCCTCGAAATGCTCGACCTCGAACCATCGAGTCAGGCAAGCGCCCTGATTTTATTGCCCACCCGCGAACTGGCCATGCAGGTCCACGAGCAGTATGAGAACCTGCGCAGCAAAAACACGCCCAGGGCGGCGCTGGTCATGGGCGGCGCATCGGAGAAGGCGCAGATCCAGAGTCTCCGCGCCGGATCCCCGCTGGTGATCGCGACTCCGGGACGGCTGCAGGACTTCATCACCCGGAAACTGGTCGACCTGCGCCAGATAGAAATTCTTGTGCTTGACGAAGCGGACCGCATGTTGGATATGGGTTTTCTCCCCGCGATCCAGCGCATCCTGTCCGTGTTGCCCAGAGGCCGGCAAACGCTGTGTTTCTCGGCGACCATGGAGCAGTCCGTCGCCCGGCTTGTGAACGACTACATGCACGAACCGGTACGCGTAGCCCTGGGTTCGGTCCTGAAGCCCGCGGAGAGCGTGCAGTTAAAAGCCTACGAGGTGCGTCCCGGGGAGAAACTGGAACTGCTCCGGCAGTTGCTGTACGCAGAAAAAGGACAAACCCTGATCTTCACTCGCACCAAGCGAGGCGCGCAACGACTGGCCCAGGAACTGGTGCGGGACGGCCTCAATGCCGCGATGATTCACGGGGACCGCACGCAGGCGCAGCGCAACGGAGCCTTGAGCGGGTTCCAGGAAGGCCGTTTCCAGGTGCTGGTGGCCACCGATATCGCGTCGCGCGGCCTGCACGTCGACGACGTGGCGCACGTAATCAACTACGACCTGCCCAAGATGGCCGAGGACTTCATTCACCGTGTCGGCCGCACCGGACGGGCCGGATTACAGGGCCGCGCCTCAACGCTGGTTGCCGGTGTGGAAGTCATGGAACTTCGCCAGATTGAACGCACCCTGCAGTTGCATATCGAACGCAACCAACTGGATCCCTCCGCCGACGAACGTCCAAAGCGCCTGATTCAAAACACTCTCGCCAGCCGGACGCTAACCGCGCTACCAGGTGAGGTTTTTGTGTAGCCGGTGTGGCGCGGACACTCTTGTCCGCGTCCTTTGACGTTGATCTTCCCGCTTGAGGATCTTGGGGAAGGCCGGCGGGTGTCCCACTCGTCGTGCACTTTTGCGATGAGTGGGATTAGTCCCGGGGCCGTTCGGAGTAGGTCAAATCAATGGGTGCACCCGGACTGTTGGGGCGGAGCGCTTTCAGCGCTGCGGATAATTCAACATCTGGCTTACCGCTCGATTCCCTTGCCGCTGCCGGGTGTCGAAAGTTCGACAGAGCTCGGCTCCTCGGAACCAATGTTGAACAGTGCCGCCTGCGCTTCCGCGTGTTCGCGCAACTCGCGCATCTCGTCCGCGCTATCCACGCTGCCTTCCGGCTTCTCCTGCTTGCGCTGGACCCTGCGCTCCGCTTTGTCCCGTTGTTTCTGCTGACGCTTTTGCTCTTTCTGACGCTTGGTGAACGTTGATCGGCCTCGTGGCATTCCAATCCCCCAATATCTATTCGTTTGGTCTCGCGCGCCGGCAGCGCACTGGCGTCTGCACGGATTCAAGGCAAGCCGGAAATGCTACCAGCGCGGCTCGCGCGGTTGCCGGGCGTGGCCACGATAGTCATCGCGTCCGCGTCCCCCGCCCCCGCCGCCAAATCGCTGACCACCGCTCTTTGGCCGGTCGGACTTGGGTTTCGCTTCGTTGATCGTCAAGCTGCGTCCCCCCAGTTCGGTTCCATTCAGGGCCGCAACCGCCTTGTCGGCTTCGCCGGCATTGGTCATTTCTACAAACCCAAAGCCGCGCGCGCGGCCCGTGTCCCGGTCCGTCACGATGCTGACTTTTTCGACTGCACCGTGGGCCTCGAAAAGCGCCCGCAATTCCGACTCGGTTGTACTATGCGGCAGATTCCCAACATAAAGGTTCTTCATTCGATCTCCTCTTTTTGTAACTCAGGTAGCACCTGGGACCAGGCTTCGCTGCGCTTCAAATCCCGTGTTTCAAGATCGCGCGGGGGCGTCGGTTTCTCCCGCATCGCCCTGGAGCGAACCACAGACGCGGACCGCACGGCTGAGATCCGCCGCGATGCTTCCAGGATTCCCCAGCGTAGCGGCGGGCGTCCGGAAGCGTCGGCTGGCAGGATTGCTTTCGCCTCGTCTGGGAGAGCATCACCGCCATCGTTCTGGACCGATGGCTCTGCTTCCGCGTTCGGTGAATCGGCCAGGTACGCGGGCTTGCCGACGAGGAACGCAAGTTGCTGTGGCGGCGCGGCCCTGCGCAGGTCTTCACAAAACTTGTCCCGCCGGCCCGTTGCGTTTCCCATGTGAATGAGCACCAGGTTGTACAAGTCCGCACGCCACCAGGAACGCGCTTCGTCGATATCGGCGGCACAGTCCACTTCCATGCCAAGCTTACGCATCGCATCCGCGCGTAGGTCTCGCTTTCTCGCTGAGGTGTCGACCAGCAGCACTCGCTTTTTGTGGAGCGCGTGCGGCAGGGGCGGGGAAAGCAGCAAGCCAGCGATCGGCGCCGTCATGCGGACACCGCCTTCGGCTTCGAACCGGAGGAAGCCGCCGCCTGATTGCCTTGCTCGACCAAGCTCTTCAGCATTGCGCGGTTTCGCTTCCGCCGCGCAATCTTCTTCTTGCGGTCCTTGTGAAACCTGGATCTATCGCCATTGCGTCCCGACATCGTCAACTCCCGTTTCTGCCGCCCCGGATGAGCGCAATTACTCTACAGCGATTCCGCGGCGCATTCGTGCCTTGGATTGAATGAAGGTTATGGTTGCCGGAGTTCCATGTGGATTGGCCGGAACTGCTTCCCAGTACAGCACGCCCCGCGCCCCCGGTATCGATCTTCTCAATCGCGAAGGCGCAAGATGCCAGGATGATGAGTCTTCGAGGTCAAGTAGTTCAAGTATACGCTCTTTGCGTCGCTCCTGCTGAAAGCATCGCTCACCGTGACTGCGGAGAACCTGCACCTCCCGCCATCGGCTTGCTAATCGCGGGCTCTGCGCGTACTATAGCTCTGTGCGTTAGACCGAATCGGTCGTGAGCAGCTCTCGCCTCAACAGCCAGTAACCTGCCAGCAATACCTCCGAATCTCTCCAGCGTAAAATCGATTGAAAGGAACACCAGTATCAACATGGCAGAACAAGGAACAGTAAAGTGGTTCAACGACGCCAAAGGCTATGGCTTTATCAGCCGTCAGAATGGCGAGGATGTTTTTGTGCACTTCTCGGCGATCCAGGCAGGCGGTTTCAAGAGCCTGCAGGAGGGCCAGACGGTGCAGTTCGACGTCACCAAGGGGCCCAAGGGCTGGCAGGCTGAAAACGTTCAGGCGCTGTAAGTCTGTAACTTTGAAAAAGGCGATTTTCATGAAAATCGCCTTTTCACCTTTTCGTAGCTCTGGCGACCGAGTTCGCCTTACGGAGTCTCTCTGACACGCGACGAATCAAGCACTTCCTACCTGATCATCCGACATAACATCCGGACCTACGAATCCGCGGGCGTAGTCCTGGTCCTCAAGGGCCGGCAGAGCGCCGAAACAACCTTGAAGAAGTTCGAAGACTGCCAAACCTCAGCCGATCGCCACGAGGGCTGGCGCTACTTCATCGAGAGGACCGACCTGAAGCCGGGGATGGATCCGGCACAGGCGACCCACCGCCGCCAAATCGAGCTGGAACTTCGCGAATCGAAAGCACTGCAGGAAACGAGTGTTCTCTTTGGCCGCGAAGGTATGTCCCGATAACCCTCCCCCGACGCTTTGAACGCCCGGCAGTCCGGGCTGGCAAACCCTCAGCTCCAGAGGGGCGATCTAGCCCAGCGCTTCAGCGTGTGCGTGAGAACTCGCTGTCGGGCAATTGGCTGGAACGAAAGCCTGGGAACCCAGCCCCGGGGGGACGACCCAGTTCTCACACCCTCCTCCTCTTCCGTTTCCCAGGGCTTGACAGCCCCATAGTGTCAGATCACGATTCACAATAGACACCATGCCGCAAACTGCAACCACCGTCCAGCTGCAGCCGCAAACTTTGGCGACATTTGCCGCTTACATCCGCGAGGCTGAAGCCGTCATGGAGCAAACGCTCAAGGCGAGGGGCCCATTTTTGTGGTCGGAGGGGGGCCCGGAGAGAGCCCAGCAGGTCCGCGCCGGACAAGTGGTGGCGCAATTTTGGTCGGGCCGCGGGCCGCTCAAAGTGCCCAATGGTTTGATCCATGACTGGATTGGTGCCGCCTTCATTCCGGCTGTCAACCTCGAAAAGACCTTGGCGCTGATCCAGGACTACAATCACCACCAGAATATCTACCAGCCCGAGGTGATGGCCTCCCGGCTGATCAGCCATCACAACAACGATTTCCAGATCTACTTGCGGCTTCTCAAGAAGAAAATCATAACCGTGGTCCTCGATACCGATCACGATGTGCACTATCGTCCGCTTGAGCCAACCCGCGCGCTCTGCCGCTCCTACACCACGCGGATTGCGGAAGTGGAGAACGCCGGCACCCCGAAGGAGAAAGCTCTGCCCCCCGATACCGGTCACGGATTCCTGTGGCGCCTGTATTCCTACTGGCGATTCCAGGAGCGTGAGGACGGTGTGCAAATCGAGTGCAGAGCCGTTTCGCTGACGCGGAATGTGCCGCTGGGCCTCGGATGGATGATCGAACCAATCATTCAAAAACTCCCCAAGGAGTCACTGATTCGCACTCTCGAGGCAACACGCCAAGCGTTGCATGGCGAGGGGACTTAGTCCCGACTTAGAACTGAACCTCTCCCCTCTCCAATTTTCGACACAGAGGGTGCCACTCATCGCGTGGCTGCCCCCGCCAGCGGCAGTCAGATTGTCGACGACCTTGTGGTTCCCCGACATCGCGTAGCAGCCATGACCAACGGGCGCGCACGCGACGAACACCATCGCTGGTGCGACTCCGCGTGCACAACCCGAGTGTTCGACGACAGGGAGTGAAGTGCTGATTCGGCCTTGCGGAAGAAGTAGTAGTCGGCCGTGTATGGCACGAGCTGGGTCTTCCCCACATCGACGGGGACAGCGCAACCGTCAGCGGAGGGATTTCCCCCATGGTGCTTAAGCGCTGGACGAAGGTGGTTTTGGCCAGGAGCCGACCGCCCATTGGTCTCTAGCTTGACGATCATGCGGCAACGAATTAACCATGCCGCCTAACCGCTCCCGCAAGTGCAACTGGAAACGAGAAACTCGCTACTCGCCTGTCGCTATTCGCCACTCGCCACAGCTTCTTCCAGCCTGCATTCTTCCGGAGACTTATCCGCGCGCAAGCCCATGAACACAGGCGCCCGGAGTTTCATGCCGCCTTCGGCGGTTTCGTGGGTCCACTCGGAAAATTTGATTTCGGCGACGACTTTTGGGCGCACGAAGTGGACTTTACGCAGGGCGGCGACTTCCCCGTAGAACGGGTTCTTCTTCGTCTCGAGTGGGCGCAAGGAGTCGGACACTTCTTTCAAAGTTCTCTGATCGAAGCCGGTCCCCACCTGGCCTACGTGAATTAACCGGTCCTGCTTGTCGTACAACCCGAGAACGAGCGCGCCAAAGTGTTCGCGGCTGCCTTCGGGGTCAGTGTAGCCTCCGATGACGCATTCCTGGCTGGCGGTGATCTTGATCTTCAGCCACTCGCTGGAGCGCTTCTCGTCGTAGGTGCTGCTGCGCTTCTTGGCGACGATGCCCTCGAGGCCGCGCTGCCGGGCGGCTTCAAAAAGGGCGATGCCTTTCTCGGGATAGTGATCGGAGAAGTGAACGACGGCGCTGTTCTCGATCATGGACTGCAATTGTCGCTTGCGCTGCTCCAGGCCAACTCGGCGCAGGTCCATGCCATCGAGGTAGAGCAGATCGAATGCGTAATAAATGACTGGAACCCCCTCTCGGCCCGGGAGGCGATGTTTGCCCCGGCGGAATCCGGTGCGCTGCTGCATCAGGCTGAAGGAGGGGCGACCCTGGTCGTCGAGGGCGACAATTTCTCCGTCCAGGATAGTGCGCTGGGCTTTTACGAATTTGGGCAACTCGTGCAGTTCGGGGAATTGCTTGGTAAGGTCGTTCTGGGTACGCGAGACCAGGCGCAGGCCTCCGTCTTCGATGAACGCCACGGCGCGGTATCCGTCCCATTTGATTTCGAACAGCCAGTTCGGGTCGTTGAAGGGCTTGGCGGCGGTGGTCGCGAGCATGGGGTGGATCACGGCTGGCATGGCTTTATTTTCGGCGCCGGCAAAATTCTTTACCACAGAGGGCACGGGGGGCACAGAGG
>WNGE01010740.1_pt1 | contig 12754 bp, 13 predicted proteins | sample 5400651 | NCBI WGS metagenome assembly WNGE01 (sample SAMN13153370, study PRJNA577476) | soil metagenome | isolation source: 60 cm soil or saprolite under grassland replicate 2 | place: USA:California | collected 2016-06-15 | reverse complement strand
CGCGGCGCAGGTTCGGCACCGGTGCGGCCTGCATGTCGTGCATCAGATAGTAGGGGCCGTTCGGGGTGAAGGCGATCTTCGGCTTGGAGTCCATGACGGCCATGTTACGCTAGCTTCGGCAACCGCGAAGGCGTAAGAGTCGAAGCAACTTGCCGCCGACTTCGTTGCCCGGTTCAGTGCACGACGTGCCGGTGCTGGCCGCGCCGGTCGCTCCCGTCCGCGCGGCGTTCGACGCCGCTGTACGGCGCTTGAAGCTGCTTGCGGCGATCCACTCCGATGTAGAGCTTGCGGCGCTCTATCCCGCTGTAGAGCGCTTGAGGCAGGGCGCGAGCTTGCAGGATATCGAGCGGCGCCACGGCCGGCTCGCGGACGAAGCGCGCGCCGGAAACAACGTAACCGGTGACCTCTCCGCCGGCGCCCGTGGTGAACCTGAGGCGTTCCCCGAAAGCGAGCGTCGCGAAGGCGCTGCTCCGGCGCATGATGAACGTGTGCGATTCGGGCGTGCGCTCGAGAATCACGCGCGCGGCGTAGGGGTTCGGAGCGCCCGGCGCGACGAGCGCCAGCTGGCCATCGAGCGCGGCCACGAACATCGTCATGTGCCTGTTCTCCGAGCGATAGAGGCCGCAGTAGCGCTCCGCGTCTTCCGCGAGCGCGGGCGCGGCGCGCGCCCTCGCTCTGGCGACGACAGGCGTCAACAGCTGGAGCGCATAGTCGCAATAGCTTGCCGGATTGCCGTCATCGGCGTTCGTCAGCACCGCGACGCCGAGCTTCAGCGCCGGGACGAACTCCACCATCGCCGCAAAGCCGGGCGTGGTGCCCGGATGTCCGACGCGCACCCGTCCATCGACGCGGCGAACCCGCATGCCGAGTCCCCAGGCGGTCTGCCAGTCATCGAGAAGCCACTGCGGGCGATGCATCTCGCGCAGGCTTTTGGCGCCGAGCACGGACCCGCCGCCTCCCATATGAAAAGCGAGATAGCGGCCCAGGTCCTCGATCGTCGAGGCCATGCCCCCCGCGGGGCCGACCGCGCCGTGGTCGGCCCGCTGCGCCGGCACGTGCAGCTCGCCGGGCGCCGGCCGCGAGTAACCGGTCGCGAGCCGCGCTTCATCGCGATGCGGCATCGCTTGGGTGTTCGCCATCCCCAGCGGACCGAGGATGCGTCGCTCGAGGTATCGCGCCCACGGCTCGCCGCCCGCCGCGGCGATCACTTCGCCGAGCAACGCGTAGCCGACGTTGGAGTACTTCCACTCGGTGCCCGACGGATACGTGGCGCTGAAATGATCGGGAATCTGCGCCGGAAAGCTGGGCTCGCTCCACCACGTGCCAGGCAGCTCGCGCTGCAGACCCGAGCTGTGCGTGAGCAATTCGCGGATCGTGACATCGAGCACGCCGAGGTTGCGGGCTCCGATCGCGGTGGTCGTCACGTGGTCGCGAACCCGATCGTCGAGCCTGAGCTTTCCGGCCTCGTGCAATTGCAGGATCGCGAGCGCGGTAAAAGTCTTGGTGATGGAGCCGATGCGGTAGAGCGTTTGCGGCGTCGCCGCCGTTTTCGCGCCCACGTCGGCGTAGCCGAAGGCCTTTGTCCAGACGGGCTGATCCCCGTGCACGACCGTGAGCGCCACGCTGGGGATGTGCTGTTGCAGGGCCGAATACGTGGCCCACGCGTCGAGGAGGGGAAGCGCCTGCGCGATACCGCTTGTCATGGCTCCTGGCTTTGTCGAGGCGTACTGGTTCGATCATGCAGTCGCCGGAATCGGCAGTCAAGCGGGCGTAAGCCCGTCGGAAAAACCAGGAAGTTATACTAGGGGAGGACGCTTCTTGGTATAACCGGCTCGTCTCCCCATGAAAATTCCCGCCGGCTTCTTTTCCCTGCTTTTTTCCCTCGCCGCCTCCGCCCAGCCCTTTCCCGCGAAACCGGTGCGCATGGTCGTGCCCTTCCCGCCCGGCGGCGGCGCCGACGCGCTCGCGCGCCTGATGGCGCCGGAGCTCGCCGGGATGTGGAAGCAGCAGGTGATCGTGGAGAGGACCACGTGGCGCAGTCGCCCGCGGACGGGCATACGCTCCTTATGAGCTCGACCGCGTCGCTCACCGAAAAGAACGTCTCGCAGTTCGCCCCGGTGACGCTCGTCTCCGCCTCGCCCTACGTCGTCACCGCCAACCCGAAAGTCCAGGCGTCGAACATCCGCGAGCTGATAGCGCTCGCAGTAGCGAACCCCGGCAAGCTCAGCTTCGGCTCCTCGGGCACCGGGGCGGCCTCGCACCTTTCCGCCGAGCTCTTCAAATCCATGGCCAAGGCGGACCTGCTGCACGTGCCTTACAAAGGGACCGGCCAAGCGGTCACCGACTTGCTCGCGGGGCACGTCGATCTCCTCTTCGCGCCTTCGCAAGCCGTGATCCAGCACGTCAGGGCCCGCAAGCTGAAAGCGCTCGCCACCACCGGCGCCAAGCGCTCCGAAACCCTGCCCGACCTCCCGACCGTCGCCGAGTCCGGCCTCCCCGGCTACGAAGCCGTCGGCTGGTTCGGCCTCCTCGCCCCCGCCGCCACCCCCAAGCCCGTCGTCGACAAACTCAGCGCCGACGCCAACCGCGCCCTCACCGATTAAGCTGATGCGGGAAGCCGGCATCAAGCCGGAATAGCTCCCGTTTTCAGGAGTTCCGGTTTGACCCGGCTGCTTTGACCATGTCGTAGTAGTGGCGGATCACCCAATCGTCGAGCGCGGTGATCGTTTTCGCGAGCGAGTCACCCAGGGGCGTGAGAGCGTACTCGACCCGCGGGGGCACCTCGCCGAAATCCCGCCGCGCGATCAGCCCGTGGCCCTCGAGCTCGCGCAGCGTCTGCGTGAGCATCTTCTGCGACACGCCCGCGATGCCGCGCATCAGCTCGCCGTTGCGCCGCGGCCCGCGGCGGAGCAGCGGGATCAGCAGCGCCACCCACTTGCTCGCGAGCAGGCCGATCACGTCCCGCGACGGGCAGGTGTCGCTCCACGGGTCGGCCGGCGCCCTGCTTCGGGCCGTGGCGCGCGGGGCGGGCTTTTCGGGGTTCGAGGGGGCTGAAGGGCGCAGGGTCGGCATGGCGTGTCCTTGGTTACTAAAAGGTGCGTACTAGCAAATTCGTAACTGAGCACGTATGTTAACACGCGCGGTCACAAGCGGGACAGTCCCGCGCGAACCGCCCTCACCCTTACTACGGAGATCGACCATGCTTACGTTCAACACGCTGCGCACCGCCGCCGTCCTGACGGCGCTCGGGCTCGCCGGATCGGCGCTCGCCCAATCCCCGGCCGAGCGGCCCCTCACGCCTCCTCCCGCGCCGGAGCGCCAGGCACCTGCGGTCGAGCGCAACCTCAAAGTCTTCGACGTGCTCGACTTCGACGTCTTCAGCAACCAGAAGTGGGACCGGCTGCACGAAAGCCACGCGAAAGACATCGTCGTCACCTGGCCCGACGGCCACGAGACCCAGGGCATAGCCAAGCACATCGAGGACCTGAAGGCGCTCTTCGTCTTCGCACCCGACATCACCATCAAGGTGCACCCGATCCGCTTCGGCTCGGGCACCTGGACGGCGGTGACGGGCGTGATGACCGGCACCTTCACCCGCCCCATGCCCGCCGGGGAAGGCAAGACGATCGCGCCCACGGGAAAGCGTTTCGCGATCGGCATGGCCACCATCGGGCACTGGAAAGGCGCAACGATGGACCACGAGTGGCTGTTCTGGGACAACCAGGACTTCATGAAGCAGATCGGCTTGGCCAACTGAATCGCAGGCAAGGCCTCGCCGTGCTCCGGCGGGGCCGCCGCTCGGCTGCGCTTGCGCTCATCTTCGATCGCCGGAGTAGCGGCAGGGGGGACTTATCGACTTTCCCTGATGATGGGAAGAACCCGAACGCGCGCCCGGACTTCGTCAACGGATACGATCGCGCCTTTCTCCAAGTCAGCGGATACCGTGCGTAAGGCGGCAATGAGACGCGATATTCTTGCTGCTTCGCCGAGCGAGGTGAATCGAAGAATGACCACGCTAGGGGAATTCGCCCCGGATGCCGCGAGGATCGCACCCGGATCGAGATCGTGAGTGACGAGGACAAACCCTCGTTCTCTTGCCCAGGTCAGGATTTCCGGGTCCTTGGCTTGCGTGGCCCCGACGGATGACCAGTGAACCGCCTCTATGCCGGCCGCTCGAACCGCCGCCGCCCAGCCGGGCGACAGGTTCATATCGACCAGCAACTTCATCTGTCAGGCAGTGCAACTTCCCTTTCTTCTGCACGCCAGGCCGCGTAGCGAAGCGCCTGAAGAACGTCTTCACGCTCCAGGTAGGGGTACGCAGCCAGCACCTCGTCTACGGTGTGACCCGCGCCGATGAGCTCGACGATCGCGCCGACCGTCACGCGCATGGAACGTATCGTGGGCTTGCCGCCCATGAGGTCGGGGTCGTGGGTGATTCTGTCGAAGTCCGCCATGGCGTTACTCTAACACAGGGTCCTAGGACAGTTGACCGACACCCTCTGCAGCCGTTTCAAACCGCCGAATCGAAGAGAGGCGGTTCGTATCGCTCATGCCCCGCGAGCCGGCGCGCGTAGGCCAGCGCGGCGCGAACGTCTTCCTCCTCGAGGTACGGGTAGTGCTCCAGGATCGACCCACTCTTCGCCTTTTGGCCTTATGATTCTTGCGGCATCTGCAGGGAGAACAAGCCATGACGCCCTTCAAATCTGGTTCGAGCTTCGCACGCTCCTTCGCTCTTCTTGCTCTCGCAGCGCTCGCCTGCCCCGCCCTCGCCCAGGTCGCCGCGCCGCGAACGTTGCCGGAGCTGAAGGCCGAGGTCCAGGAGCGCGCCAACCGCCACGCCTATCCGGTGTCCGAGCTCGATCCGGCCGAAGTGCGCGAGGCGCTCGGGAGGCTCAAGAGCCTCGACCGCGACGAGTGGGCCGCGGCGTGGAGCGCGATCGGCGACCGGCATCTCGCGCAAGGCAAAGCGCTCGAAGCTTCAAACCGCGCGGACGCCTCCAGGCACTACAAGTACGCCTTCGAGTACTACCTCTTCGCGCGCTTTCCACTGGAGAACTCGCCGGGAAAGGCGAAAGCCTACGCCAAGGCGCTGGAAGCCTTCGCCGCTTACGCGAAGCTGCAGAATCCGCCGATCGAGACCGTGCGCATTCCCTTCGAAGGAAAAGAGATCGTCGGCTATCTGCGGCTGCCGGCGAACGTGCGACCCGCGCCGCTCGTCCTCACCATCGGCGGGCTGGACGGCCGCAAGGAGAACGCCTCGTTCCGCAGCGACGCCTACCTCGCGTACGGCGTCGGCTATTTTTCCTTCGACATGCCGGGCACCGGGCAATCGACGATACGGCAGGTGGTGCCGGGCGCCGAGCGCGAATTCACGCGCGTGCTCGACTACATCGCGACGCGCCCCGACCTCGACGCGAAGCGCGTCGTCGTCTACGGCGGATCCTGGGGCGGGCACTGGGCGGCGCGCCTCGCATACACCGAGCGCGAGCGCATCCGCGGCGCGGTCGTGCAAGGCGGGCCGGTGCACGAGTACTTCCAGCCGGAATGGCAGAAGAAAGCCATCGGCACGCGCGAGTACCTGTTCGAGCTGTTCGAGGCGCGCTCCGCCATCTACGGCGCGAAGACGCTGGAGGAATTCCTCGCCTACGGCCCGAAGATGTCCCTGAAGACCGCCGGCTGGCTCGAAAAACCGTCGGCCCCGATGCTCGTCATCAACGGCATGCGCGACACCCAGGTCCCCGTCGAAGACCTGTTCCTGCTGATGCGCTCGGGCTCCCCCAAGGAAGCCTGGATCAACCCGCAGGGCGGGCACATGGGGAGAAACGTCGCGGTTTCGGATCAGAAGATTTTTGAGACCGTGACGTTGCCGTGGGTGGTGCGGATGGTGAGGTGATTTCCGACCGACCGGCCACCCATTTTTTGGCGACGGCAAGATAACGGCAACGGTTTTGTGAAAGTCCCGGAACCACAACGTGCTGAAATGCAAGCGCGACCGCCTTGCGCGCGGCCCCGCCAGGTGAGTGTGATACACTAATGCAGTAAGTAGCCCTCCGAGCACAGCGCGGAAAACAAAGGCAGGCCAAGGCCTTTGCGGCGGGGGCAGTGAGTTGTTGGTCATCGCGGTAGGCGCGAGGGTCGTAGTCCCTCTCCCTCCTCAGCCAAACCTCCCTTCCGTCCGTCGCCCTCTAGGGCGCCGTTCTGCGGCTACACGGACGAAAGGAAGGTGCACAATTCGCGCTACCGATGCCGGAACAAGGCCGGCTGAGAAAACTCTCAGGCCGGACAGTGCGCGACTCCGCAGCCCACAGGACCTGCGGTCGCTTCCCGGATACCGCGAACGGGTTGACCCGAAAAGGGAACCCCTCAAGAGAATCGTCAGGCATTACCACCTTTCTGCGTCCATGCAATGCGGCCTGTCTAGCTGCCGGCAATGGCATAAAGATGGTTACCTTGTCGAACTCGAATCCGGCGACTTCACGAACGTGGGGCACATTTGCGGCAAAGATTTCGGCGAGAAATTCTCGATCGAGAAAGCCGCCCACGACGAAAAGATCCTGCGGCCGAGGCTGATCAGCAAGCTCGGACTCGGGAAATCCCATGTTGAGCAGACACGCTCGACGGTCGACGACTTGGCCGAGCGCGTTCAGGTCCTTGTTCGACGCCGGAAGGGATTGCGCGACCAGTTCCCGGCGCTCTTTGCCGCGTTGTCGCGCCGAGCGAACCAGGGAAAGCCTGAATTGGTAGAGGAAGTGGAGCGCACGGAGGATGAGATCGATGACGCTATGGCCATGAGCCCGGGCCAGAGGCGGGAAGCGCTGAAGTATCGGCAAGTACTGCGCGGCCGCATTACAGGGCTGCCTTTCGTCATCGCTGCCGCGACCGGCGTCTTCGAGTTGCGCGCCCGTAGCGCCGAGTTCTGGGACCTCCAAGGTTTGCATGCGATGGGGATCGATAAGCTGCTCGCGTGGGAACGATGGTTGGACGATTTCGATGGGCAGCTAGAGAAGGCCGGGCGTCTGGCCACTGACGGCGAAGCTTTCTTCAAGGAAAGCAACCTCACCCAGCTTGCGCTCATCGCGCAAGATGGCAGGGAGAAGCGTGAGATTGCCCGGATCAAACCTCTCGATTTAGAGCAAATCCCGCCCGACACCGCCCAAGCTGCTGCTGCACAAGTCCGGTCGCTTAGTCGCCGCGAACGCCGGGCCCGCAAGTTCATCAACTGGGCATCGAAGCAGGACCCCAACTAGGATACACCCTGGCATCTCCCGTACTCTTTCATAACGATGCCATGGCTTTTTCGGTACGTAACCATTATGTCCCAGTGTGGTATCAGCGTCGGTTCTTTGAACCTGGAACAGGTCAGACTACATTCTTTTATCTTGACATGAAGCCCGACGCGATTCGACTCCCGGGCGGACAAAGCAAGCTGAAGAAGTCAATGTACGTTCGGGGGCCGGTAAAGTGCTTTCAAGAGGAACATCTGTACACGCTGCACTTCGGAAAGCATGCCTCTGACGTCATCGAAAGACGTTTTTTCGGGCGCATTGACGCTATCGGCGAGAAGTCGGTGCCTTTCTTTGCAGACTATGGAATGCGCGACGGAGTGCACGAGGCATTCAGGGGAATGATGGATTACGCCGCAGCCCAACTATTCAGAACGCCAAAGGGCTTGAAACTGTTGCAAGTGCTGGCGGGTACGTCGGACCATGAAAAGACGCTAATCGCAATGGGGCACTATTGGCAGCTATATCAGACCATCTGGAGTGAAGGAGTTCTGGAGGTATTCAATTGCCAGAACTCCCGTACCAAGTTCATCATTTCGGACAGCCCGGTGACGGGGTATAACTGTCAAGTGTTCCCCGGCTCTCAAGAGGTAGCAACGTACGGGATCGCACTCTTCGAGAGAATTGGCACCCGAACTCTCTTCCCTCTGGACCGTGAGCACTGTCTGTGCATTACCAACTTGCAGTACGTCCGCAATCCAAAGGTTAACCCGCTAAAGATGCGAGAGAACCCACGGTACTATGGGCAAGGCCTTTGCGACCTTCGAAAAGTTCAACGTGGGAGGGAGATTGAAGAAGACGAAGTCATCTCTATCAACTATGTGCTCAAAACTCAAGCCGCACGGTATGTGGCCTCTACCACCGAAGAGTGGCTCTACCCGGAGAACAAGTTGAAGCAGCGATTCTGGTCGAAACTCGGCGGGCGATACTTCTTGCAACCAGATCCGAGAAAAGTGTCTTTCACCACGGGGATCATCACGGGAGGAGGGAGAGGCCGCTCGTTGGGAACAAACGAATACGGGCACTACAACATCGACGACCCACGCGCCGTGGCTCTGCGAGAGGTTGAATGGAAAACGTTTCAAGGAGCAAAGGCTGCATGGGATGAGCGCGACCGTCGGGCTGGCAGAGCACCACCGCCCATCAATCCAGACTATCTCTGACCGCTGGCGCGTTTACGACACGTCAAGCCTATGGCCGCCCCCGCTTCCGTTTCCAACACTCTCTTTTAGGCTGCCCGCAGCCAAACCTCAATGTTGCGCTTTGAGCTTCTCTCGACCTCGGGCGCACTCGGCCATGATGTCCTTGGCAGCTCGAACTGCCTCCTCTGCTTGATCGACCCGAACTGTTTCGCCGAGCTCATAGGTAGCAAGTTCGCGTAAAGGCTTCAACATCCGCAGCTGCGCGGCAATCTCTCTGCTTATCACGCCTAGCAAGTAGTCTAGTTGTCTGTCGGGACGTTCTAAGCGCTGAAATAGCCATTCATGGGAGCCAGCTCTTTCAGCTTTGGCAGCTTGGCTACGGTAAGGAAGCTGCTCCTCAAATTGACGTGCTGCGTGAAATGCGCCGTAGTAGGCGCGGTCAATCACAACGCGGTAGTCGGGATCGGCACCCGCGGACGCCAGCAGCTTTACAGCCTGGGCTAGAAAATCTTCCGGCTCGGCCACGTCACGCGGCGGCGCGAAGGTCCTTCAGGTGCGCCCTGGAGAAGGTGGCGACCATACCTTGCGGAAATGTGCCCTCCGGAAGCCTGGCAACAACAAGTCCAGCGAGGTCGCGGTTCATAGCGTGGATTTCCTCGACGCCAATGTCCAGCGGGATGGTTAGGTAGAGATACGCGGGATCCTCTGGAGGACGCATGATCTTCAGAATCGTGACCAACTTACCCGAGAACATGATCCTGTGCGCACGTTGAATTTCACCCATCAGGTCAAGCACTGAAACGATGGCCTGATCACTTAACCCATGAGTTTCCATAACGCCCACAGCATCCTCAAGGACCGAGAAATCTATCTGGGATAAGTCGGGATAAGTCTTTTTTGCCTCAGGTAAGCAATGCCACACCTCAAGAAGTTGACCCAAGCTGACGGCTGCCTGCCAGACTTTGGAGAAGAATCCCCTCTTTGGCTCGAGCAGCCAACTGCCAATTTCTCGAGCCTTGGCGTACAAACCTGCATTTCCTAGTGACACCCAAAATTCATGCTTTGTCTCTGCCTCACCGGGCAGGAGTAGTGCCTTTCTGTAGTATTCAAGCGCACCGTCTACATTGCCACAAATCGCAGCAAGCGCACCGAGGCGAGCAAACGCCTGCTTCGCGTCAACTTTCCGCAGCTTCTCTATCGCTCGAACCAGTGTTTGAATCTCAAAAGCGTTCCAGTCCCTAAACCGATCACTTCCGTCGATCAAAGCATTCAGGGCGTCAACGGTCTCGTCAGCGAGGGTCTGCGGGACTCTAGTCATGTGTTGGAAGGAGCGCTTAGATTCTCAGGCTCGGATCGCAATTGTGCCGCAAGCAAGCATCTCGCGCTGGCCAGTCAACCTCAAACAAGAGTAGCGCTTCTCTCTGCGGCTGCCCGTCACTTGCACCGTTTTGGGTCTAACTTTGGGTCTTCGGCGGTTCATTTCTGCGAAAGTGGCACGTAACTTACTGATAAATTTGGTGTCCCAAGGGATTCGACCCCCTGAGAATGCATACCTGCATGGGGTGCAGGTACGCTACCGCAGGCTAGCGTTTCTCTTCTCCACCGTCCCCGCCCCCGGACAAAGCTCCTTCTCCGAAAGCTTGTTGAAACGCCGAAGACTTGCATGCACACCTCAATACCGTGGAGGCCCCCGTTTGGGGTCGAGGTGGAGCACGCCGGTGACGACCTCCCTTTTGCCGCGCACGGTGCGATGTAGTTTATGCCCACCCATTTGCCACTTATGATTAGCGAGGCTGTTTCTCAGAAACGAAATCGCTAGGGCGCAATTTTCTATTGGTGGCACCCACGCGCCGAAATACTTCCCCGTTCGTTAGAAGGCTCACAAGAACGGAGGACTTCGGTATGCGCACTTGAAGAATTAGCCTATGCGCGATGTCATGCCACTTAAATTCGGGTTTGATCGCGGGAGTAAGCCCTTCAACAATAGCTTTCTTGAGGTCTCGCTCGTACGATTCTCGTAGGCATGTCTCGGAATCACGGCATTTTTCGCCATAGTGACTAGCAAGGTCGCGCTGTACGCCCTGAGGTTCGCCGTAGTCGTTCACGCCGATATAGATATCGCCACCGGTGGTATTTGAAAATGCGCTTGCAGCCTCGAGAAGTTCATCAGATTTTGCATCTCGCGACTTGAATCGGATATACGGCTTAAATTCCAATACTTCACTCTCGCCCCCAGCAAGCGCCTGAGCTATTGGCAACAACTCTGCTGTCTTACGTGGGGGCACATTGAACAGCGATTGCTCCGCTCCCCAACTGGTTCTTTGCGGAGACTCATGGTAGTGATCAAGAGCATAACCGTCACCCAAGGCCACCCAAACATCCAACCTTTGCGGCGCAAATGGGAGCTCAACCGATCCGGTTTCACTGGTCAATTCGATCACCCGGCTGAACTCCTCGCTGGACCCTGAGGCGCCCGCTGTGCAAAGACACAGTGGGGCCGAGGTGTGACGTTCGATAGTAACGATCAGCTCTCGTGCTTGAGTGCGGAGTTGCCGAATTCGCGCCCGATGATCTGGAATAATAATCTCATACTGATTAGTAACAGTCTGCGAACTCATCCAACGGTCACTGCCAAGGTACTGGGCAGCCAACCTAGGGATATCTTGGCCAAACACTTGATCTTTAATACTCAGAAATGGTCCACTAGGAGCGGGGTAGGAATAGTTTGTTGTTAATTTTTCATGAGGTTGTGCGCGCCAAGTCGGCCATTCATGTGTTTTCGGGTCAGAATACTCGCGGTGCAAGTAAGCTAGGTCTTGGAATTCGAATTTCTGCTCGGCGCCTACGATACTCTGCCAGTTGGCCAATTGCATTCCCAAAGACTCTGTGCCTAAGGGTTCGGTCACTTCGTGGCAAGATTCCACAAGAGACACCTCACTACGAAGTTGAATGCGCTTGACGCCCTCGGCGTGATACTCGAGCAGCACAGCTGCAGTTCCAAAGTTAAACCACTTCTCGCTCACTTTGATTGCGACGGTTCGCACTCTCAGAAACCAAGTCTGAAAGCCAAGTGGACGAGACTCGCTCATTAATCGAGCAAGGTTGTTGAAGCTTATGGTTTCGCCGGGTGTTGGACCCACTGCGTGTCCTATGTTTCACTGCTTCGTTGTGCTCGCGTACATAGTCGTAGTTCTTGGTTGAGTCTAGGTGATTGTTGAACGCGATGCACGGCCTGACAACGTCGATGAAGGCTGCACCTGCGGGCCGTTCTACTCCACTGCGAATTCCTCGCCCAGCCGCGCGACGATGTCGCGGGGCGTGCCCGCCGGCACGTAAGCCCCGTAGAACATGGTGGTGTCGAAGCCGGGATACCCCAGCTCCGCCATCGACGGCACGTCGGGCAGCACGCCCAGGCGCGTGGATCTCGCCACGGCGAGCGCGCGCAGCTTTCCGGAGCGGATGTGCGGGAGCGAGGTCCCGATGAAGTCGAACATCGTCGTCAGCCTGCCGGCGAAGATGTCCTTGAGCGCGTCGGTCGCTCCCTTGTACGGGACCTGGATCATGTCCACGCCTTCCGCCTTCTTCAGGATAGCCGCGGAGATGTTCGCGGTCGAGCCGTTGCCGAGCGACCCGTAGCTCACCGCGCCCGGGCGCGACTTCGCGAGGTTCATCAGGTCCCTGAACGTCTTCACCTGCGACGAAGCATCGACGACCAGCACCAGGGGCACGGAGGCGACCAGGGCGACCGGCTCGAAATCCTTCAGCGAGTCGAAGGGCATCTTCGAATACACGAAGGTGTTGACGATCATCGTTCCGGAGGTGGAGAGGAGCAGGTTGTAGCCGTCCGGCGCCGAATGCGCGCCGGCGGTCGCTCCGACCAGGCCGCTGCCGCCCGGACGGTTCTCCACGATCACCGGCTGCTTCAAGCGGGCCGCGAGCTCCTGGCTAACCACGCGCGGGATGATGTCGCCCACCGTGCCGGGCGCCGAAACCGTGATGAAGCGTATCGGCCGCGTCGGGTACGTCTGCGCGCCCGCTCCTCCTGCAAGGAGGAGGAACGCGGCCGCCATGCAAATCGATTCTTTCGAAATCATCCGCCCTCCTCCAGGACCACGATTCACTCGGCCGCGGTTTTTTCCCGCAGCGTCACGAACTCCTCCGCCGCCGTGGGATGGATTCCCACCGTGGCATCGAGCTGCGCCTTGGTGAGGCCGGCCTTCACCGCGATGGCGATGCCCTGGATGATTTCCGGCGCGTCCGCGCCCACCATGTGCGCGCCCACCACGCGCTGGGTGGCGGCGTCGACGACGAGCTTCATCAGCGTGCGCT
>WNGE01027317.1_pt1 | contig 12756 bp, 15 predicted proteins | sample 5400651 | NCBI WGS metagenome assembly WNGE01 (sample SAMN13153370, study PRJNA577476) | soil metagenome | isolation source: 60 cm soil or saprolite under grassland replicate 2 | place: USA:California | collected 2016-06-15 | reverse complement strand
TTGTTTCGCCTATCCTGCGCAGAAATATAAAGGCTATAACTTCCAAGCTGCCGCTGTTTCGGTGAACCTACTCGGCAACTTGAAAACGGAAACCAGATGCTTGCGCACTCCAGAATTAGTTAGTTCGAAAGCGCACACTGAGGTGATACATGGAGTGGCCTTCAAGGCAAGCGAGGGTGGCGAGGCGGGACTGGGCAATTATAAAGATCAACATGTGTACAGGACCTACCACGGTCAGAAATGTTACGAGTTGCAGGTGAGCATCGCGCTTTCAAATTTCGCAAACTTTGATCCTGGTACGATCAAGGAGTTCAACGCGCAGGATCAAAAAGAGGTATATGGCCGACTGAGAGTCGTCGTCGAAACCTTCCGATTCTTGAAATGATCGGTACCTAACCCGGATTGAGCTATGACCTTCTCCAACATCCTCTTCGAAAATAAAAACGCGATCGCTTACGTCACCGTGAACCGGCCGAAGGTGCTCAACGCGCTGAACATGGCCACGATGGAAGAGCTGCGCTCGGCGTTTCATGAGATTAAGAGTGACAGCAGCGTGCGCGTGGTCATCCTGACCGGGGCGGGTGAGAAGGCGTTCATTGCCGGGGCGGACATTAGCGAACTGGCGCAGCACGACGCCGTCTCGGGCAAAGAGTACACGCACCGCGGACAAAGCGTGCTCAACCTGATCGAGAACCTGGGCAAGCCGGTGATTGCCTGCATTAATGGATTTGCGCTGGGCGGCGGATGCGAGATGGCCATGGCCTGCACCATGCGGCTGGCCAGCGAATCCGCCAAGCTCGGCCAGCCTGAGGTGAAACTCGGAATTATTCCTGGTTACGGCGGCACACAGCGGTTGCCGCGACTCGTAGGAAAAGGAATTGCCATGCAGCTCCTTCTAACCGGCGAAATGATCAGCGCGCAGGAGGCTCACCGGATTGGTCTCGTGAATCAAGTGGTCGCGCCGGCAGATTTGATTCCGCGTGCCGAAGCGATTGCGCAGAAGATCATCGCCAATGCCCCATTGGCCGTGCAGTACACGATGGAAGCGGTGAACAAAGGCATGGAGATGCCGCTCGCTGAGGGCCTTTATCTTGAAGCAGTCTTGTTCGGGGCGGCTTGCGCGACGGAAGATAAAAAAGAAGGTACGACGGCATTCCTGGAGAAGCGTCCGGCGCAATTTAAGGGCAAGTGAATTGAGCCCACGGATCGCGCGGATTTCACGGATACTTTATTATTGTCGCCTTGGCAACCGTGGACGAGCGGCCCTTTCAGGGCCGCGTAACCTTACTTATTACGATCTAACGCGGCGCTGAAAGCGCCGCTCTTCCACGGTGGTCCAAGACATTCACGTGAGTATGATCCACTCTTTGTCCATAGCGCGGCGCGTCTACGACGAAAAGGATTTTCACGAGATACGAGACTTCCTTGAGGCGGTGGGCTTGGAACAGCAACCGGCAGAAGGGGACGGAAAATGGTTGTCCTTCGTGGCACCGGCCGGAAAACTTTGGCTGAGTCAGCTCAGCGATGAACATTCTCCCCAATTTCGTGAGCTAGTGAAAGATTGGGACCGGATGCTAGTCCTAGAGACAAGCGATCCTGAGACTGTCTGGTTTATTGCCCATAAACGCGGGTACGAGGTTGCCTGGAATTGGGTCTCGAAAAAAGCTGGCGAACACAATTTCGCAATCAAACTGCCCGGTGGTCTCGTGGTGACCATTCGCGACACGCCCAAGCAGTCGGTTGGGACCAGCGGCGATCTCAGCGGTGTTGGGAAGCGATTTGTAGTCGTTGTCTCCCGATTCAATGCATTCATCACCGAGAGGCTTCTAGAGGGCACGATCGATGGCCTTAAGCGCTCAGGAGTAAACAGGAAGAATATTCACATCGTGCGCGTCCCCGGCGCCTTCGAAATCCCTTCTGCTGCCCGCACCCTCGCTGAAACGAAAAAATACGATGCCATCATCTGTCTCGGATGCCTGCTGCGTGGAGACACCGCCCACTACGACGTAATTGTCAACGAAGTCACGCGCGGTATTGGCCAATCGGCGCAGGAGACTGGAGTGCCGCATGCTTTTGGCGTGCTCACCTGTGACACGCTGGAGCAGGCAATCGATCGCGCAGGGCTGAAGATAGGTAATAAGGGATTCGAGGCCGCGCTGGCGGCGGTGGAGATGGCGAATCTGAAAACAGCTATCAGCCATCAGCCATCAGCCGTCAGGAAAAGCAAAACTGTCGTTGGTCGTCGGTCGTTGGCCGTTGGCAAAATCCAAAACAAGAGCTCAAAAGTTCGACCTGCAACTTCTCGTCCGAAACGCAAGCGCTGAATCCCAGATTTTTCTCCTGTAAACTGAGAACATTGGTCGCGCCGCAGGAGTTGACGACCGAAGGCCGAAGACCGACGACGTTTTTGCCAACGACCAACGACGCTTTTCCATGGGCACCCGCCGCAAATCCCGCGAACTGGCTCTTCAGATGCTGTTTCAGGCCGACCTCGGCAAGCAGCCGATCGAAGACGTTCGCAAGACTTTCTGGAAAGGGCGCGGCGACGTTACTCCTGACGTCAAGGGCTTCGCAGAGGACCTGTTCCGCGTGGCAATTGATCGGTCAGCCGAGGTTGACAAGAGAATCGAAGAGCACGCGGAGAATTGGCGTATGGATCGCATGGCCGCGGTTGACCGCAATATTCTTCGCGCCGCAGTTGCAGAGTTGTTGGGATTCCCGAAAACACCGCGCGCCGTCGTGATCAACGAGGCCATTGAAATTGCGCGAAAGTTCTCCGCTCCCGAATCAGTTCAGTTCATCAACGGTGTATTGGACAGCGTCGGCAAGGAGATTGAAGCTCAGGGGTCAGGCGTCGGGAGCTAGTTTCGCCATCAAAATGCCGTATCTGTAGCAGGTTGTTCGCGGCTCCGAAGCCCCAAGTCGTTACGGCTTCACCGCAACCAAATCGGGATTGCACGTAATCGCTACAGTCCCGCTGCCGTTCTGTGCGGAAGTAGTTGTGACTCCCGAATTGTTGGTGACCATGAAGGTTCCGGCTCCCAAACTCAAAATCGTATATGTACCATCGTTGCCGCCATCTTTCATTCCGGCTATCACCATCGTTTCACCGACCGTGAGCGGCGGTCCCGAATTCACTACGTAGCTGTAGGTCGTATTAGACCCATTCTGCGAAACGGCAGAAATAGCAATTACGGTTTTCGGAACTACGGTCGGAGGATTTCCCGGCCCAAAGCACAGCGGAGATGTGGCAATCGGGAAACTGATCTGCTGCAGGTCCGCACCCGAGGCAGTGTCTACAACGTGCACCGTGCCATCATCGGCGCCGACGAATAACAGATCGCCCGCCGGACTGAGTGATGCGCTCAACGGAATTGCACTGCCGCTCAGCGAAATCAGCGAACTCGCCGGGTTGGCGATGTTGAACGCGATGATGAACGCCAGCCGCGCAGAATTCGGAGGTGGACTTTCACCAAGGATGTATGCGGTTGATCCATCCCCGGAAATCATCAGCTGCGTGGGAACGAACGGGCCTTGGCCGAGATTGAACGCCGGCGACACGGAATTCGCCAAAGTGAAGAAGCCTCGGGGCGCGGGACACCCGGGAACATTCGGCGCAGGGCTGCCACCAATTGAAGCTGTCAGGGTTTCCACATCCGGCGGAGCCAGAGCCAAAATCGTGTTTCCGTCCGGCAGCGCTCGGACCATCGTCGCGCCCGTCGTCGCAACGCTGCCGAGCGCTGCGCCGGCAGTGGGATCGAAGCATACCGGAAATGAAGCGTCGCCAGCCGCGTCTCCGCCAGCCAGATAACCGAACATGCCATTGCCAAGAAACGCGGCGTCGGTGGCAGTAGCGGCGAGCCCGATCCTCTGCAGCGCATCCACTTTGGAATAAACGTAGAGTGTGCTTACCTGCGGAGCCGGAGGTGGCGGCGTCGCCACGATGTAGGCCTTCAAGTTGTCCGGCGAAAATGCGGCCGCCGTGGCGCCCGTAATCAAAAGCGATGTGATCGTGCGAGAAGTGGTGCTGCAGCTGTTGCAGACAAAGACCTGGTTCGGACTATCAACCGTGTCGGAGAAAATCACCGTCGAAGCGTCTGGGGACACAGCCAACACTGTCCCAAAAGCGTTGGTGAACTGGGAAGCGCTGGATCCGTTGAACACCATCGCGCCGTTCTGGCCAAAGTGCGAGGATGCGACTCCCAAGTAGGCGTTGGATCCTTTTGGCTCAAACAGTATGGAGTTGGGCGAAGCCGGCAGCACAACCGGCGAACCCGCAGAGAAAGTGGACGTGGTTGAAGATTTCGTGATCGGAACGACGGTCGCGTTGCATGTCGCGTTAGTCGGATTCGCCGTAATACATGCCGTAGTAGTCACGTATGCAGTGGGGCTGGTTGGGGCCGTAGTGCTGCGGACTGTGAAATTGATCGCCGATTTCGGATAGATCGGCAGCGATGGCTTTATTCCAGCGTTGCAGGTCGGCGGTGTACAAGACGCTGTTACGGCCGCGGCACCGATTGCCGACGCTTGAGAGGTCCCCACACTGCCAAACACCGTGCTGGTGTTGTTCCCGGATGCCGTTACCGCAATGGGATTCGAAGTGTTCCAGGCCAGCGGAACCCCAGTGAGCGTCATCCCCAATCGTTTGTACCGGGCAGGTCTCAACCAGCACCGTCTGACTGTTCAGGCCGCTGGCAGAAGCGAAAATCATTCCTCGGCCAGGTACGCTGGCGCTGACGATTGCCTGATTCAACGCGGTGGTCGTCGGCGGAGTTGACGTCAAGTTCACAATGCTTGAGCTGCCCGTAGGAGTCACTTGTTGCCAGATGAATGGTCCCACGCTCGTCGTGATGTCTGTGGAGCCACTCATCGCGGTAGCTTGATAGACCCAACTTTCCGGTCCTGCCGGTGCGCCCTTCGATAAGCACGCGTTCGAAAGCGTCGGATTTTGGCTCGGCGCCTTGCTTACCGTGATGGCGGTAATCCGCGCATGAACATAAACCGTAATCGGCGGACTGCTTACGTTCTGGGCGGTGGCAGTAAGTTGCGCCGTTCCTACGGTTCCTGGTGTGCAGACCTGCGGATTGGTAAGTGAATCCCAGGTGCCGGCGCACGCCGCCCCGTTACTGGCGATCGTGACCACCGTGGGATTACTCGACAAGAAGGAAAAAGTCTCATTGATCGCATTGTTCTGTGCGCCCTTGGCGCTGGCGGTGAAGCCCAGCGTTTTGCCTACCTCCAGCGACACGTTCAGCCCAACGGCCGACGAACTCGTCAGCGAAACGCTCGTAGGCACCGGATTGGTAATGATGTTAGTAGTCTGAGTATGCCCGCAGGACGCCAGGAAAGCACAAAACAGAACTATGCAGCCCAAGGCTGCGAAGGAGACAGACCTACCCATGGACCCTTCCAATTGAGAATGAGACAAACTGGTTCTGGAAAACAATCAGTGTAGAGGCTATGCTTTTTTTGAGCAACTTCGTGGGCCCGATCGTTCGAGAGTTACTGAAAAGTGAGATGCGCGACAAACACGGTTGACGCCATGGTTTTGAGATTGTTATATTTATTAGGTTCCGCGAGTTGATCGTGACTTGTCTGCAATGTCCGTGCTTTGCGCTTGCCTGCGCGCGGCGGCACTGGAAATCGGCAGTTGAGTTTTAGTAATATGTCTTCAGCAGTGAAGACCCCTCGCTGAAACGTTCCGCGAACCGCTCCTTCAAAGGAGATTATGCGGGGCGATGCTGGCGAAACGGAGCTTCTCCCAATAAGGGCTTGCAGCCACCGTCGTCAGACCTGTCAAGGAAAAGCGAATCTCCGGCGATGGTGTGGCCGGAAGTATGGATGGCGTAAGCCGTTCAGCCCTGAATCCTGGAAACGATCTGGGAACCTTGTTTTTGGTCAGCCGGTTTGGCGGGAAGTTTGTGCCGGCGTGAATCGCAGCGTCAAGGAGCGGCAAGAGTGCCTACTTTCAATCAGTTGGTCCGCGCGGGACGGAAGCATCCGCGATACAAGACCGCAAGTCCGGCCTTGCAGCAGTGCCCGCAGAAGCGCGGCGTTTGCACCCGCGTTTACACTCAGACGCCCAAGAAGCCGAATTCGGCCCTGCGCAAAGTTGCCCGAGTTCGTTTGACCAACGGAATTGAAGTTACGACTTACATTCCCGGCGTCGGTCATAACCTGCAGGAGCACTCGATTGTGCTGATCCGCGGTGGCCGAGTGAAAGATCTGCCGGGTGTTCGTTACCACGTAATTCGCGGAACGCTGGATGCCGTGGGCGTTGCGAACCGCATGCAAGGTCGCTCGAAGTATGGAGCCAAGCGGCCGAAAAAGGGATAAGAAGCAAGTTTCAAAGTTCCAGAAACCTTGAAACTTTGAAACATTGAAACCTGGAGTTTGAATGCCTCGCAAAGGACATATCGCAAAGCGCACCGTCGAGCCGGATCCGGTTTATGGTTCCGATCTCGTCACGAAGTTTGTCAACTCCATGATGTGGCAAGGAAAGAAGAGCACTGCCGAGGGCATCTTCTATGAAGCCCTCACTCGCATGGAGAAAAAGGGTGGCGACGAGGCCCTCAAGCTGTTCAAGAAAGCGGTCGAGAACGCGAAGCCGCTGCTCGAAGTCAAGAGTCGCCGCGTGGGCGGCGCGAACTATCAGGTCCCGGTTGAAGTGAATCCGGACCGGCGCACCTCGCTTGCAATCCGATGGCTGGTGACTTACTCCCGCGGACGCGCAGAAAAGGGAATGGTCGACAAGTTAAGCAATGAATTGCTCGACGCGGCCAACGGCAAAGGCGCGGCCATCAAGAAGAAAGAGGACGTACATCGCATGGCCGAAGCAAACAAGGCCTTTGCGCATTATCGGTGGTAGAAAAACAGCTCTTAGCTTTTAGCCCTTAGCCAGAGCAAAGGGTTTAAGCCAAGAGCTAAAGGCTAATAGCTAAAAGCTGATTTTAGATGAGTACCCCCGCAAACATCGCTGGCGCACCAGATGTCCGCAAGGATGACAGAAAGAAAGCTGTGTCCAGAACCGTCCCATTAGAGCGCTGCAGAAACATCGGCATCATGGCCCACATCGATGCCGGCAAGACCACTACGACTGAGCGCATCCTTTTCTATACCGGAAGGACGCACCGCATCGGAGAGGTCCACGAAGGCACCGCGACCATGGACTGGATGGAGCAGGAGCAGGAGCGTGGCATCACCATCACCTCCGCCGCTACCACTTGTTCGTGGCGCGACATTCGCATCAACATCATCGACACTCCCGGCCACGTGGATTTCACTGCCGAAGTCGAGCGGTCGCTGCGTGTACTCGATGGCGCTGTCGCCGTGTTTGACGCCGTTCACGGCGTCCAGCCGCAATCGGAAAAAGTCTGGCGGCAGGCCGATAAATACGGAGTTCCGAGAATTTGCTTCATTAACAAGATTGATAAGATGGGCGCCGATTTCGAGCATGCCATCGACACCATTCGCAAACGCCTCAATGCCAAGCCCATCGCGATCCAGATCCCAATTGGACAAGAAGACAAGTTCAAAGGCGTAGTTGATCTCCTGACCATGAAGGCGATCGTCTGGAACGATGAGACCATGGGGGCGGAGTACGTCACCGAAGAAATTCCCGCGGAGCTGAGGAAGAAAGCCGAAGCTTTCCACGCCGCACTGGTTGAAACCGTCGCTGAAAATGACGACGACATGCTGCACAAGTTCCTCGAAGGCGAAGAAATTTCTGCCGCCGAGCTGAAAGCGTCGCTGCGCAAGTCAACCATCGCATTGAAAGTATTCCCGGTTGTTGTCGGCACGGCGTTCAAGAACAAAGGTGTGCAGCCGCTGCTCGACGCGGTTGTGGACTATTTGCCTTCGCCGCTCGATGTTCCGGAAACGCCTGGGACTGATCCGGATTCCGGCAAAGCCATCGTCCGCAAAGCTTCTGACGATGAGCCCTTCTCGGCTCTCGCGTTCAAGATCATGGCTGATCCGTTTGTGGGTCAGCTCACCTTTATTCGCATTTACTCCGGGCAGCTCAAGTCAGGAGAATCGGTGCTGAATTCCCGCACCCAGCGAAATGAGCGCATTGGGCGATTGCTGAAGATGCACGCCAACAAGCGCGAAGACATTCAGGAAATTTTGGCGGGCGATATATGTGCGGCTGTCGGTCTCAAGAACGTTTCGACCGGCGACACCATTTGCGATCCCAAGCATCCGATCACTCTGGAATCGATTGAGTTTGCGGTTCCCGTGATTTCGGTTGCGGTTGAGCCTAAGACCAAAGCCGACCAGGAAAAAATGGGCATGGCGCTGGCCAAACTGGCCCAGGAAGATCCCACCTTCAAAGTTCACACTGATCCCGATAGCGGTCAGACCATCATCAGCGGCATGGGCGAGTTGCACCTTGAGATCATCGTGGACCGCATGATGCGTGAGTACAAGGTCGAAGCCAACGTCGGCAAGCCGCAGGTCGCGTATCGCGAGACCATCCGCAGGCACGCCGAAGCCGAAGGCAAATACATTCGCCAGACCGGCGGTCGCGGCCAGTACGGGCACGTGAAAATTTATCTTGACCCGCAAGAGCCGGGCAAGGGCTACGAGTTCATAAACGACATCGTTGGTGGCACAGTGCCCAAGGAATACATCAAGCCAGTGGACCAGGGAATTCAAGAGGCGCTCGAGGGGGGAGTAATGGCTGGCTACCCAGTCGTGGACGTGAAAGTCACGCTCTACGATGGCAGCTATCACGATGTTGACTCGAACGAAATGGCATTCAAGATCGCTGGTTCAATGGCCTTCAAAGAGGCCGCGCGCAGGGCGTCCCCAGTGCTCCTCGAGCCGGTGATGGCGGTGGAAGTTGTCACTCCGGAAGATTTTGCCGGCACCATCATGGGCGACCTGAGCTCGCGCCGAGGACGCATTGAAGGTATGGAGCACCGGGCGGGTTCGCAGGTGATCAAGTCCATCGTTCCGCTGGCGGAAATGTTCGGTTATGCCACGCACATGCGCTCGAGCACGCAAGGCCGCGCGGAATACTCGATGCACTTTGCGCGATACGAAGAAGTGCCACGCTCGGTAGCCGATGAAATCATCGGCAAGGCCCAAGGCGGCAAGTAGATTCTGGATTGTTGTGGGCAATGGCCCAATCGTACGAATGGGCACGGTCATGCGAATCATGCCGATCGGCACGGAACCAGCGCCAGAGGCGCGGAATATAGATAGCCCAGGGCGTAAGCCCTGGGTAGGCGTGAAAAGCGACCGAGTCCCGTAGGGACGGCAGAAAAAACAGGTTTCGCGCCGCTGAAGCGGTTCGGAATGAGAGAGATTTTGGTTTCAAGCTAAGAGCTAAAGGCTAATAGCTAAGAGCTGAGGGAAAGAAGAATGGCAAAGGAAAAGTTCGAGAGAAATAAGCCGCACTGCAACGTGGGCACCATCGGTCACATTGATCATGGCAAGACCACGCTGACGGCGGCCATCACCAAGGTTTTGCAGAAGCACAATCCGAAGATTGTGTTCCGGTCGTTTGATTCGATCGACAACGCGCCGGAAGAAAAGGCCCGCGGAATCACTATCCGGGCCACGCCGACTACATCAAGAACATGATCACGGGCGCGGCGCAGATGGATGGCGCGATCTTAGTTGTTGCAGCGACCGATGGTCCCATGCCGCAGACGCGCGAGCACGTGCTGTTGGCGCGCCAGGTTGGCGTGCCGTACATTGTCGTAGCGCTCAACAAATGTGATGCGGTGGATGATCCCGAACTGCTCGATCTGGTGGAGCTCGAAGTCAGAGAACTTTTGAAGACCTACCAGTTCCCGGGCGACGATGTTCCCGTGGTGCGACTTTCCGCACTCGGCGCATTGAACGGCGAAGCCAAGTGGGAAAAGCAGATCGACGCGCTGATGGAAGCGGTGGACAAGAGCGTTCCGCAACCGGCGCGCGAGCTGGACAAGCCCTTCCTGATGCCGATTGAAGACATCTTCTCAATCTCCGGGCGCGGCACGGTGGTGACCGGGAGAATCGAGCGCGGCAAAGTGAAAGTGGGCGAAGAAGTAGAAATCGTCGGCTTCCGCGACACTCGTAAAACGGTTGTGACCGGAGTCGAGATGTTCAAGAAGCAACTCGACGAAGGCCTGGCGGGCGACTGGTGCTGGCCAAGGGTGGATCGATCACCCCGCACACCAAGTTCAAAGCCGAAGTCTACATTTTGACCAAAGAAGAAGGTGGGCGGCATACGCCGTTTTTCAAGGGCTATCGTCCGCAGTTTTACCTGCGAACGACGGATGTAACCGGAGTCGCCGAACTGCCAGGCGGCACCGAGATGGTGATGCCGGGCGATAACGTGCAGCTGGTGATCGAGCTGATCACACCGGTGGCGATGGAGAAGGGCTTGCGCTTTGCCATCCGCGAAGGCGGACACACGGTGGGCGCGGGCACGATTTCGGAGATTGTGCAGTAAGAGCAGTCAGATTTTAGCCCTCAGCGTCAGGGAAACCGGGACGCTGAAAGCTGACATGCATCAGCCCTGAAGGGGCGGGATGTGAAAGCTGATGTGAAACAGTCCCGAAAGGGGCGGGATGTGAAAGCCCGGCACGGAAGTGCCGGGTAGTAAGGCGAATGGCCGGAGCCCCGGAGGGGCGGCACATGTTAGCCCAGGGCGTAAGCCCTGGGTAGGTTGAAAGAGCGACCAAGTCCCGTAGGGACGGCACAAAAGCAGGCTCCGAACCGCTAAAGCCGTTCGGAATGACAAATGGTTAGGGTTGGGTGGCTCGCAGAGTCACTAAACACCTCAAGTTCTTTCCTTCCGGAGAAGCCGGAAGGGGTCAGGAAACGAAACGTGATAGGAAACGAAAAAATCCGCATCCGGCTGAAGGCATACGATTACCGCGTGCTCGATCAATCAACGACGGAAATTGTGGCCACAGCCAAGCGTACAGGCGCGCAGATCGCCGGGCCGATTCCGTTGCCGACGATGAAAAACAAGTACACGGTGTTGCGGTCGCCGCACGTGGACAAGAAATCGCGCGAACAGTTCGAGATCCGCACGCACAAGCGTCTGTTGGACATTCTCGATCCGACACCGCAGACGGTAGATGCGCTGATGAAGCTTGATCTGCCCGCTGGTGTAGATGTGGAGATAAAGGCTTTCGGGAAAGAGCATAAATAGACCATGTGGGGACAGCCGCCCTCGGCTGTCCGGTGGAGCAAGGCTCCACAATTTCGCGGGCGAGGGTGCCCGCGCCACACAGGAAGAAGCAAATGGCAAAGGTAGCAGGAATACTGGGCAAAAAAGTCGGGATGACGCAGCTGTTCGATTCGAAAGGTGAAGTGCGTCCAGCCACCGTGCTGCAGGCGGGCCCATGCGTGGTCACCCAACACAAGTCTCAGACGAAAGACGGCTACGATTCAGCACAGATCGGCTTGGTGGAATTCGTAAAGGAATCGCGCTTGACGCAGCCCATGCGTGGACACCTGGCGAAGAACAATGTTCCGCCGGTGAAATTCATTCGCGAAGTTCCGATCGAAGCCGACGGTGATGCCGGGATCAAAGCCGGCGACCGTGTGCTGGTCGAGATTTTTGAATCCGAAAGATTTGTGGACGTGGTCGGCGTCAGCAAGGGCAAAGGTTTTCAGGGTGTAGTGAAGCGCCATCACTTTGGCGGCGGCCCAAAGTCGCACGGTTCAATGTTCCAAGTCACCGGCTCGATTGGTTCCTCAGCATTTCCATCGCGAGTCTTCAAAGGCATGCGGATGTCCGGACACATGGGCAACGCGCGTGTGACCGTGCGCAATTTGCGCATCCTCGGCGTGGAGAAGGACGACAATCTGCTGGTAGTTGAAGGCGCCGTTCCCGGGCCGAATGGTGGGTATCTGGTGATCACTAAGGCGAAGCATCCGCCGAGAGAGCGCCGCGGATTTGCCGGCGCGGCAACAGTTGATCCGTTGAAGGCAGCCAAGAGGGCAGCGAAAAAGGGATAGTGTAGCGCGGGCGCCCTCGCCCGCGTTGCTGGGAAAAAACATGGCAACCATTGACATTCACGATTTGAGCGGCAAAAAAGTTGGCACGCTCGATCTCGCCGACGAAGTTTTTGGCGCGATCAACGAAGACCTGCTCTGGGAAGCGGTCAAGCACTACCGCGCCGGGCAGCGCGCGGGCACCCACGCAACGAAAAACAAGAAGCTGGTCTCGGGTGCTGGCAAGAAACTTTGGAAGCAGAAGGGCACCGGTCGCGCACGCGTCGGTTCCATCCGTTCGCCGCTATGGCGGCACGGTGGCACCGTGCATGGCCCGCAACCGCATTCGCACGCATATACTTTCCCGCGCAAAAAGCTAATGGGCGCCTTGCGCTCGGCGTTAGCGGCGAAGCTTGCAGATGGAAAGCTGATCGTGGTCAACGCGTTCTCCGTGGGTGAGCCGAAGACCAAAGTCTTCCGCGAGGCGCTGGATACGTTGAAAGTTGATAAGACCGCGTTGCTGGTTGAAGTGGCGAACCATGGCAATCGCAATCTGGATTTGAGTTCGCGCAACTTGGAAGGTGTGGAACTGATCACCAGCAACGAAGTACATCCGTTTCACCTCCTGCGCTACGACCGCGCCATCTTTTCGCAGCCTGCGATTGAGAAATTGCAGCTGTCTTTGAAGAACTCGGCGTCGCGTCGCCAGCATTCGGCGGGTGAAGGCGAAGGTAAATCGCCGAAGAAAGCCGCGCGGACCCCGCGCACTCGCAGCAGGAAAGCGGCAGAGGTGGCGTAATGAAATCTGCTTATCAG
>WNGE01006703.1_pt1 | contig 12756 bp, 12 predicted proteins | sample 5400651 | NCBI WGS metagenome assembly WNGE01 (sample SAMN13153370, study PRJNA577476) | soil metagenome | isolation source: 60 cm soil or saprolite under grassland replicate 2 | place: USA:California | collected 2016-06-15 | reverse complement strand
CCGGCAATTCAACTCGGTAGGAACACGCAGAACTCGTTGCCCTCGGGATCGGCGCAGATGTTCCAGCCGATCTCGTCGTCCTTGGGCCGCAGCAGTGTCGCACCCGCGTCCAGCACCGGCTGCAGCGCGGGCGCGGTGACGTCCCAGTGGATCCTGTTCTTCACCTGCTTCCTTTCCGGAACGGGAACAAACACCCAGTACGGGAACGGCAGGCCCGGTACGTTCTCCAGCCAGTAGTACGGCGTGCCCGGCCTACTCGAGAATTCACCGCCGACCGCGTCCGCCCACCAGCGCGCCTGCGCCTCCGGGTCCGCGGAGTCCACCACGAGCTCCATCAGCCGGTACGACGGAACGGTCTCCCGGACGAAGCCACAGAACTCACCACCCTCCGGATCCGCCAGCACCGTCCACTGCTGCCCGTCGGAACTCGGCGTCAGAACGGTCGCCCCCTCCCGCTCCAAGTCCGCGATAGAGCCGGTGTGTACGTCGAGATGGACCCGCTGCTTCACCGTGCGCGGCTCCGGGACCTCGTTGATCCAGACGGTCTTCTCCGGGATGTCGCCGACCAACATCTTCGGGTGGTCCGCCGACGGGGTCAGCCCGAGCACCTGCGCCCAGAACGCACCCATCGGACTCGGATTGACCGCATCCACACACAAATCCTTGAAGCGCGCCACGCTCATGGCCAAACCCTAATCGGCGCGGCCGACAAACGAATGCTTATGCGGACTTGAGGCTGCCGCCGTCGATGACATAGTCGGCCCCGTGGATGTTCGCGGCACGCTCGGACGGGTGAAACGGTGTTGACCCGCACGCCGCGTGGCGCCAGTTCCTCACTGAGCCGCTTGCCGAGCTGCGTCAGCGCCGCGTGAGATCCTTTTCACCGGATCGGCGTTAGAGTGCGATCCGGACGATCAACGGGCCTCCAGCGGGGAGCGAGCATGACGACGATCTACGACGTCGCGCGTAGATCCGGTGTGTCACCGGCCACCGTGTCGCGGGTGCTGAGTGGGCGCCGCAACGTGGATCCGGAGCTGTCCGAGAAGGTCCGCGCCGCGGTGGCAGAACTCGGCTACCGGCCGAACGGCGTGGCCAGAAACCTCCGCAAATCCAGCACGAACCTGTGGGCCGTTGTCATCTCCGACATCGAGAACCCCTTCTTCACCTCGCTCGTCCGGGGCCTCGAAGACGTCGCGCAGAACGAGGGCTATCACGTCGTACTGTGCAACGCCGACGAGGACCCGGCCAAGGAAGCGGCGTACGCGTCGGCGGTGCTGACCGAGCAGATGGCCGGCGTGGTCATCTCCCCGACCAGTACGGCGGAAGGCGTCCAGCAGCTCGCGGACGCGAACATCCCGATGGTGCTGATCGACCGGCGGGTCGACGGCGTCGAAGCGGACACCGTGCTGGTCGACAACGAGCATGGCGCGACCGAGGGCGTCAAGCACTTGATCGACGGCGGCTATCAGCGGATCGCCTGCATCACCGGTCCGCGTCGCGTGAGTACGGCGATGGACCGGTTGGCCGGCTACCGCTCCGCGTTGCGAGCCGGCGGCATCCGCTACGACAAGGACCTGGTCCGCCACGCCGACTTCCGCGAGGCCGGCGGCTACGCCGCGATGGAGAGCTTGCTCGAACTGGGGGAACCACCCGAGGCGTTGTTTGCCGCCAACAACCTGATGACGGTCGGCGCCCTCGAATGCCTTGCGAAGAAAGGCGTCCGCAGCCCCGACGACATCGCGGTGGTCGGCTTCGACGACATCCCCTGGGCCGACCTCGTCGTACCCAGCCTCACCACCGTCGCCCAACCCACCTACGAACTCGGCCGCACCGCCGGCCTCCTCCTCAAGGACCGCATCGCCTCCCCCGGCCGCCCACCCTCAACCGTCACCCTCCGCACCGAACTCCACATCCGAGCCACCTCAGCGCCGCGCAAGTAGCTCGCATCCAAGGGGTTATCCGCTCGCGTTCCGATGCCCGCGGTGAGAGCGGACCTGCCTCACTCACCAACCTCGGCGGTCAGCCGCCGACGACCGACGACTGAGCGCGGAACCACTTGCGTCCTGCTGCTTGATGAGTGCCGCAGGTCCGGCACGACCCGGGCGACCCGGTGGCGACTCCCGCACCGCCGGGTGGCGGACTTCCAGGCCATCACAATCGCAGAGTTCGACGCGACCGCCGCAGGAAATGCGCGCGCTCGCGTCATTGTGATGGCCTGGCGGTCCGCCTCACGGCCTGGGCAGGCCGGCATCGACCCGAAGCCACTCGGTTCGGACACCCTCACCTTGAGCATCCACCAACCAGATTTCATCCCCTTGTGTGGTTGACCCGTGCTCAAGGTGTGCCACCGGCGGTGCGCCGGTCAGTGTGGCGGCGGGGGCGGGGTGTGGCCTGCTTGGACCCAGCTGATGTAGTCGCGGGCGATCTGCTTGTCTGACCTGAGTTGTAGGCCGGCGGCCAGGGCTCGGGCGTTGTTCAGCTGGAAGGTGCCGTCGTTGGAACCGTCGTGGGGGAGGTGGAAGCGGTCTTCAGCGGCGTGCCAGTTGATGGCGGGTGGGTTGAGTACGGCGGAGCGCCAGGCCTCGGCGAGGGTAGCCATTCTGGTGGTGGGGCCTACGGCGTTGAAGGGGCCGGGCATGCGGTTGACGGTGAGGTGGAGGAGGAAGGCGGCGAGGTCGCGGGCGTCGATGTACTGGATCGGCTGGTCGGGGCGTGCGGCGCATTCGAGGGGCTTGTCGTGGGCCAGCGCCTCGCCCCAGTTGCCGAAGTCGGGGTTGTAGGGTCCGACGACGAAGCCGGAGCGTACGGCGGAGGTGCGGTCGCCGAAGCGGGCCTTGAGCAACGATTCGCACCGGACCTTGGACGGACCATAGCGGTCCATGGTGAACACGTCCTCGCGTGCGTCGTCCGGCCAGGGCAGGAGTGGTGCATCTTCGGTCATGCCGGGGGTGGTCTTGCTGGCGTAGACCGCGATCGATGACATGAAGGTGTAGTGGCCGACCCGATCCCGCAGCAACCCCGAACTCAGCCGTACGTCGTGGACGAGGAAGCCGGACATGTCGATGACGCCGTCCCACTCCCCCGTCGCCAGCGCATCGGGCGCCGCACGGTCGCCGATCAGGCGGCGCGCTGACGGAAACAGCGACGGGTTGGTCAGTCCTCGGTTGAAGAGGGTGACGTCGTGACCGACGGCAAGCGCGGCCTCGACCACGTGGCGGCCGAGGTTCTTGGTACCGCCGAGAACGAGGAGTCTCACCCGACCAGGCCCCCGAGTTCGGCCAGCAGTGGGTCGATCCAGTTCTTCGAGTCCGGGATGGTCCGGAGACCTTCGGTGACGATGAAGGCCAGCGCACGCAGGCAGAAGCAGGCACCACCGACCTTCAGCTGACGGTCGACCACAACGGGATCGGCGCCGGAGGCATCGATGTAGGCGGCAACGATCGGAGCTCGGTCGTAGCCGAGGGCAACTGCGTCGCGGACCAGTGTGTAGAGGTCGCTGAGATGCGGAGCGCGGTATGCAGCGCCCCAGTCCACGGCCGCCCACCTCGTGCCGTCGCTGACCAGGTTCTTCGGCACGAAGTCACCATGTACGACGGCCGCCGGCGCCTCCCTCTGCAGTCCGGCCAATGCATCCACCAGCGGTCCGAGATCGAAGGTCAGCCGCGGCCCGACAGTGTCCGCCAATTCCTTCACCCGCTCCGGAGGGAACTCGCTAGCGCCCACAGATCGAGAACGAATCGTCGTCACCAGTTCGGCACAGGCGACGAAACCCGCCGCCGACGGCTCCTGCTCCAGGTTCACCCGCCCGGCATCCGCCAACACGAGAACCCCAGCATCGGCGTCCCGCCGCTGGTGGATCAAGGACGGAGCCGGCAGTCCCAGCGGTACGACGAAGCGCTCGTACGCCGAGGCCTCGTCCGCCTCACCATCCGTCCCTCGCTTCGCGATGACGCTGTGAGCGCCGTACGAAAGACGCCATACCTCCGACGAACCCCACTGGCGGAGCAGTTCGCCGCGCAGCGCCTCAATCGTGGGTGCCTTGGTTGCCCGGAGTACTGGATCGGTAACGCTTTCGAGCCACCCAGGAAGCATTCGAGAAGTAGACCACGCGACGCTGCGGGCCGCTCACGAATTAGCGCAGAGTCGTCGTCTGCTCCATTGTGTCGAATGATGGTCCGCGTCAACCAGCAGTGACACATCTGGCAGGCTTTGGGTATGACCTCGAACGCCACGCACGCCTGGGGCTTCGGCCTCGCCACCGTCACCGCCGCCGGCAACGTCCTGGACGTCTGGTACCCGGCCCCCGAGCTCGGCACCAAGCCGGACGACGCCAAGGCGCCGGCCGAGCTGATCGCGGCCGAGGGCAACGACGAGTTGCGGCAGGTACGGCGTGAGGTCGTCTCGGCCGAGATCACCTTGGACCAGGCACCGGACGGCACCACCGCGGACGCCTACCTCCGGCTGCACCTGCTGTCGCACCGGCTCGTCCGCCCGCACGGGGTCAACCTGGACGGTATCTTCGCCGCCCTGCCGAACAACGCGTGGACATCGCTCGGCCCGGTCCCGGTCGACGCGATCGAGCAGGTCCGCCTGCGGTCGCGTGCGGCCGGTCAGCACCTGAGCGTGACGAGCGTGGACAAGTTCCCGCGGATGACGGACTACGTCGTACCGAGCGGGGTCGGGATCGGTGACGCCGACCGGGTCCGGCTGGGTGCGCACCTGGCCGCGGGTACGACCGTGATGCACGAGGGCTTCGTGAACTTCAACGCCGGCACGCTCGGTACGTCGATGGTCGAGGGCCGGATCGTCGCCGGTGTGGTGGTCGACGACGGCAGCGACATCGGCGCGGGCGCGTCGATCATGGGCACGCTCTCCGGCGGCGGCAAGCAGGTCGTGTCGATCGGCAAGCGCTGCCTGCTCGGCGCGAACGGCGGCACCGGCATCTCGCTGGGCGACGACTGCGTGGTCGAGGCCGGCCTCTACGTGACCGCCGGCACCAAGGTCACGCTCCCCGACGGCAGCGTGGTCAAGGCGCGCGAACTGTCCGGGCAGCCGGGCCTGCTGTTCATCCGCAACTCGGTCACCGGCGCCGTCGAGGCCCGGGCGCGCAAGGGTGAGGGCATCACCCTCAACGAAGCCCTGCACGCCAACGCGTGACAGCTGCGAACCAACGCAAGGTCCTGTACGTCAACAACTCTGTGACCCGTAGAACGGAACCCGGCCCCCGCCCCCGGACGTTGGGAGCGGTATGCGGATGAAGCGGGGCACCGTCGTTGCCTTGAGCGCCATAGGTGCGCTCAGCCTGGTGATCGGCGCTGCCATCGCGTGGGTCGGCAACAAGGGCATTCCGCAGTTGCTGCCACCGCAGGAGCAGTGCGAAGCCACGGTCAACGGCGAAACCGTCGTACTGGATCTCGAGCAGGCGGAGTCGGCGGCCATCATCGCGGGTGTCGCCGTACGACGGGGATTGCCGGCTCGCGCTGCCACGATCGCACTGGCGACGGCGTACCAGGAGTCGGGACTGCGGAACCTGAAGCACGGCGACAGGGACTCGCTCGGGCTGTTCCAGCAGCGGCCGTCACAGGGATGGGGCACCGAGGCGCAGGTGCGGGATCCGCACTACGCGGCCGGGAAGTTCTACGACGCGCTGGTGAAGGTCCCCAACTATCAGCAGCTCGCGATCACGGTGGCGGCCGACCGGGTGCAGCGGAGCGCGTTTCCCAACGCCTACGCGGATCACGAAGCGGATGCGCGAGTACTGGCGTCCGCGTTGACCGGTCAGTCGAAGAGCTCGTTCAGCTGCACGGTGAATACCGCCTCCGTCGCACCGGAGACGATGGGCCGGAACGGGCTTACGCCACGCGCGGACGCCGTACGGACGGATCTGATCCGGACGTTCGGGAAGCTGTCGACCGGCGGGTATGCGCCAGGCGGGATTCGGACCGGCCACATGGAGGGCTCGGCCCACTATGACGGGCGTGCGGTGGATGTCTTCGTACGGCCGATCTCAGCGGCGAACACGACCAAAGGCTGGGCGATGGCGCAGTACCTGGTGGCGCGAGCGGACCTGCTGAAGATCCGCACGGTCATCTTCAGCGACAAGATCTGGACCGCCGGCGGCCGCTCGGACAGCGGCTGGCGCGACTACACCCCACCGGACCGCTCAGGCGACCCGGCCATCCTCCGGCACCTCGACCACGTGCATTTCGACGTACTGGAGCAGTAAGCAGCGCAAGGCCGGCGTGCCCTCGCAAGGATCACGCCGGCCAGTGCTCAGGCGATTACTCGTCGTGCTCCTGCGGCGGGAGCGCCGCGATGAACGGGTGGTCCTTGTCGATCTTGCCGAGCTTCGAGGCGCCGCCCGGGGAGCCGAGGTCGTTGAAGAAGTCGACGTTCGCGGTGTAGTAGTCCTTCCACTGCTCCGGGGTGTCGTCCTCGTAATAGATGGCCTCGACCGGGCACACCGGCTCGCACGCTCCGCAGTCGACGCATTCGTCCGGGTGGATGTAGAGCATCCGGTTGCCCTCGTAGATGCAGTCGACGGGGCATTCCTCGACACAGGCGAGGTCCTTCAGGTCAACACACGGCTGCGCGATGACGTAGGTCACTGCAACTCCTCCTATGACAGGCAAGCGCAGCGCGGATTCGGGGTGCTGCGATGCGGTGGTGCAAGGTATTTAGTATCACGGTAGTACTTCGCCCACTCTGCCAGGAGTCCGCATCGTGTCAGGCCCCAATTCAGGCGTCCGGGCCCGTGATATCGGCCACCGTGTCGTCGTCCGGCACCGGATCCCCGGCGGGCTCACCGACGTCATCGGCGTACTGCAGTCTTGGGACCCCGAGGGCCTTGTCGTTCGCCACGCTGACACCAGTCTGCACCCGATTCGTGTCGCCGATGTGACAGCGGCGAAAACCATCCCGGAGATGCCACTGCGCCCGGTCGACGTTCAGCAACTGTTCCTCGCCACCGCACTCGGCCGGCCCGCGGTCGAGACGTCGTACGTCGGGGAGTGGTTGCTCCGGGCATCGTCCGGGTGGACCGGCCGGGCAAACTCGCTGCTGCCGGTGGGAAACCCCGGGATGCCCGTGCCGGACGCCCTCAAGCACGCTGAAGCTTTCTACGACGAGCGCGGCCTGCCGCCGCTCGCGCTGGTGCGGCTCGGCACGCCGGAAGCCGAGGAATTCCTTGCCTGTGGGTGGATCGACGCCCGCCCGGAGCAGTCCGACGTACTCGTCATGCACACCACGCTCGACCACGTGAACGCTTCCCCGGCGTACGACGTACTCGTCGCGGACCACCCAGATGACGCCTGGTACGCGGCCGCCTTCGACGGACGGGTGCCCGAGCCCGCGCCCACGGTGATGGAGAGCGCGCCTAAGGCTGCATTTGCCTCGATCACGCTGGACGGTAACGCTGTCGCCGTCGGCCGTGGCTCGATGACCGGCCATTGGCTTGGTATCGACGCCATCCGCGTCGACCCGTCGTACCGCCGGCGCGGCCTCGGCACCGCCCTCCTGCAGTCCCTGGCCCGCTGGTCCGGTCCGCTCGGCGGCCGCCGTACCTATCTGGAGGTCCTGGAGGAGAACGCGGCCGCTGTGACCGCCTACAGCAGGCTGGGCTACGCGGAGGCGTACCGCTATCGCTATCTGACCAGACGCTGAGCCGCAGCCGCTCCGACGAGCGTCAGCCCGACAAAGCCCGCCAGTACGACGCTCAGCGCGGTGCTGGGAGCTGTGTCGAGCGCAGCGTAGGTGGAACCGGCCAGAGCGACACCGAGCGCCCCGGAGAGCTGTGCGTTGGTGGCAACCACGCCGGACAGGTCAGCGGCGTACTGAGGGGACATGCTGGAGGTGACGGCGCCGATGAGCGTGTTGGCGCTCATACCCAACCCCAGCCCGCCAATGCCGAGCAGAGCGAACAAGAGCAGCCCACCACGGCCTCCAAGCAGCAGATAGCCGAGCACTGCCAGGTAGCCGGTCGTCAGGATCAGACAGCCGATCACTGGCATTAACCGCACCTCCCGACGGAGTCGCGGAAGTACGGGCCCGGCCAGGCCGAAGGCGGCAACCCAGACGACCATGGCGAAGCCGGAGTACGCAGGGCTCTTGTGGAGACCGTCCTGGAGGTAGAGCGCGAGGACGAAGAGCAGAGCGAAGTAGGTGCCCGACGTGCAGCCGTGAGCGAGCAGACCGGCTCGGACAGACGCGTTGCTGAGCACCTGACGAGCGATGAGTGGGCGACCGCCGCGTGCGGCTGTACGGCGTTCGCCGTACTCGAACAGGACCAGGGCGGGCAGGCTCAGGAGGAGGCAGAGCCAGGACCAGGCGGGCCAGCCGCGTTCGGAGCCCAGCAGGAGCGGGACGATCACGAGCAGGACCGTCGCGGACAGCGTGAGTACGCCGAGCAGGTCAACAGGATCGCGACCTGTGGTCTGGTCGGCGGGCAGGATGCGGCGGGCGGCCAGCATGAGCGCCACACCGATAGGCACGTTGACGAGGAAGATCGGGCGCCAGCCGCTGCCGAAGAGGTCTGCCCCAATGAGAACACCACCGAGGAACTGTCCGGCGACAGCGCCACCTGACAGGGCGACGGAGAAGTAGCCGAGGGCCTTGAGCCGATCTTGGCCATGAAAATGCAACTGGATGCCGCTGAGCACCTGCGGGACCATCAGCGCGGCACCAGCGCCCTGGACGAAGCGGGCGACGGTGAGGCTGACGACCTCGGGCGCCAGGCCACAGGCCAGCGAGGCCGCCGTGAACACCTGCAGACCGAGCAGGAACGTCGTACGGTAACCGAGCGACGAGCCGAGCCTGGCGCCGGTGATCAGCAGGACGGCGAACGCTACGACGTACCCCGAGACGACCAGCCCGACCGCGCCCGCCGAGGCGTGCAGGTCGGCGCGGATCGACGGGCCGGCGACGTTCGCGACCGCGGTGTCGATGTTCGCCATGAACTGGCCGGTGAGCAGGACGGCCAGGATCGCGGTCCTGTTCGCCGTACGGGTTTCCACTTGCATCGTGTTTTCCACGCCGCTGGAACGGTCTGGGGCGCCGTCATGTGAGGGCGCTACCCTCGGGGACCATGGCGGATCACGTGGTGGAGCGGCCCGAGTACGCGGGGGACTTCGAGGGGACGGTGCACGTGGAGTACACGCCGCACCCGGACGACGGGGTGGCGGACCCGGGCGAGGTCGTGTGGACGTGGGTGCCGTTCGAGGAGGACTACAACCGCGGCAAGGACCGGCCGGTGCTGGTGGTCGGGTCGGACGGGCCGTGGCTGCTGGCGCTGATCCTGACCAGCAAGGACCACGACCGCGACGCCGCCGACGAGGCGCGTTGGGGCCGCGTCTGGCTCGACATCGGCAGTGGCCCGTGGGACCGGGAGGGTCGTCGCAGCGAAGTCCGTCTGGATCGCGTACTACGGATCGACCCGCAGCAGGTACGACGCGAAGGCGCCGTCATCGGCGAGGAGCTGTTCAACCAGGTGGCCGCGGCACTCCACACCCTCCAGCGCTGAACTCAGCTCGGCGGGCGGGTCGTCGTACCTTGGCTGGGCGTCGGTGTGGTCGTGGCGCCCGGGGCCGGGGTGGTGCCCGGCTTGGGCCCGCAGCGGATGTCGTCGGCGGCGTTGTACTTGGTGGTGAACGACTCGGTCTTCACCCGGACGCCGTTCTTCGAGAAGTACCGGTAGATCGTGATGTCGAACCCGGGAGTCGGCGACTGCGGCCGGCACTTCGGATCCGTGCTGTAGACCACCTTGGGCTGGCGAGGGTTGGACTTCGCCGACTGCCCGGCGGTGATGTCCCAGACCTTGGTGCCCCAGATGATGACCCGGATGCTGCCCTGGCGGCCCGGCGTGGAGGCGCGGAAGATCGTCTGCACGAGGATGCCGTGGCCGGAGTCGTTCAGGAACTTCAGGTCTACCGCCGGCCAGGCCACGGTCGCCTCCCGGCCGATCGGGTAGCGGCTGATGTAGACGCTGTGTGCCTTGTGCTCGACGTCCTTCAGCCCGGCGAAGAACGCGGCGTTGAAGGTGGTCGTCGCCGACTGTGACACGCCGCCACCGAGGTCGAGGACGAACTTCCCGCCGTTGATGATGTTGCCCTCGGTGAACCCGTTCTCCTTGGTCCGCTCACCGACGATCTTGTTCAGGCTGAACGTCTCGCCCGGTTTGAGCAGGGTGCCGTTGATCTTGCGGGCCGCCGTACCGATGTTCACGTTCCGGTACGGGGCGTAGGGGAAGTAGGTGGTGAAGTCCCCCATGATTTCCTTGATCCCGAGCGCAGTCGCCGCTTCGGTCGTCAGCGTCGCCTTGGTCTGCGTCAGCGGGACGCTGGCGCGCCGCTCACCGACCGGCTTGGGCAAGATCGAGAGGATCGCCGGGATCACCTTCGCCCGGTCGACCACCATGCCGTCGACGGCCGGGATCACCTTCGGCCCGGCCCCGACGATCTGGACCGTCGCGTCCTTCGGCAGCGTCTCCAGCGACTTGAACCGCTCCTGGAATACCGGCTCCATCTTCTTGGCATCCAGCGTCGGGGTGAACGACCCGTCCTTCGCCGTCAGCGTGAGCGCCGGCGCGATCTCGGCCGGCTCCAGCTCGACGGACTTGTCCCCGACGGTCAGCCGGATCGGGCCGGACATGGCCGGTACGGCGTACTCCTGCATCGCCTTGTCGATCGCGTCCGACCCCGCCTGCGGCTTGGTCAGCGTGACGGGCAGGTCGTCCGGGGTGTCGTCGGCCGGGAAGGCGGCGATCAGCGCACCGGCCGCCTTCGCCTTGTCGAGCTCGACTCCATCGGCGGACGGGTGCTGGACGGCCTTCGCGTCCTCGAACGTGATGGTGCCCTCGGTAGCCGGCCGGTTCACCTGGGTCGCGAGCTTGGCGACGGCCGCCTGCAGCTTCGCGTCGTCCTTCTTCACCACCGGCTTCACCGCGTCGCCGCCGGTCAGCGCGTTCCAGATCCGCCCCGGGGCCAGGCTCCGGCCCGCGCCGGTGGCCTTGACGGTGGCGTCCACGTCGAGGGTGAGCCCGGCCTCGGCTGGATTGACCTTGTACGTCGAGTCGCCGGCCTTGACCGCGATCGGTTGGGCCAGGCGATCCTTCAGCCCGGCCTCGAGCTTGGCCTTGGCGTCACTCTCGGACAACCCGCCGAGGGGGATGCCGAGCACGGTGGTGTGGCTCGGGATCTTGTCACCGGCGAAGGCAAACGCCGCTCCATACCCGACCACGAGCACGCCGAGACCTGCCGCGGCGATGATCCCCGCGAGCTGCTTTCTCCCCACCGGACGAAGTCCTCCTGCTCGGAGCCGGGTGTCAGGCTGCGTCCGCTCGGGACACAAGGGCACATCTTACGGGAAGGTCAAGACCGCTCCGTCCGACGGGTCTGCCCCGGTCTGCCCCTACAACTCCCGGTAGCCGCCCGCGTAGTAGATGAGCGCACCGGCCTGCGCCGGATCGCCGACGCCGAGGCTGAGCACCTCACCGACCACGATGGTGTGGTCGCCTCCGTCATACGTCGCCCAGGTCCGGCACTCGAGCCAGGAGAGCGCTCCCTCGATCACCAGGCACCCGGTCTTCGGGCCTGACGCCGTACCGATCCCGTCGAACTGCGTGTAGAGATCCCGCCCCGACCGAGCGAACCGGTCCGCGATCGCCTGCTGGTCCCCGGCCAGCACAGACACCGCCCAGTACCCGCAGTCGAGTACGGCGGCATGCATCCGGACACCCTTGTCGACGCACACCAGCACCAGCGGCGGATCCAGCGACAGGGAGGTGAACGCGTTCGCGGTCATCGCGTGCGCCACCCCGTCCTGGAGCGTGCTCATGATGGTGATGCCGGACGCGAACTGTCCTAACGCCGCACGGAACTCCGCAGGCGTGACACTGCCACTGGGTTCCGAGGACGACACGCCAGCAGCCTATGCCCGATAGATAGTTGATACCTCAACCCGGACTGTGGTTCCGGTCACGAGTCGAATCGGCTCACAGGCCGGCGAACAGGTCGTGCTCCAGACCGTCCGGGCCAGGAGCGGCAGTCCCCTTGACCAAGCGGTAGGCCTCCGAGGCCCAGACCTCGTTGCCGAGGTTGTTGGACAGCGCGAAGAACGGCCCGTCCAGGGTGATCTGGGTGGCGTGCGCCTTCAGCGCGTTCATCTTCTGGTCGATGTACTGCCCGCCCTCGATGACGCAGTCGATGAACCGGTCCGGCGTGACGAACGGCCCGAGCGGCCCCTCCGGATCCATCCCCTCGAACGTGGTCGTGTCGCCGGACTCGCGCAGCTTGCGCAGGCCTTCCCGCAGGCGCGACTCGGCCATCGTGTTCCAGTAGATCTTCGGGATGTCCCACGCCTGGCCCAGATCCTCCCGGTACGACGGGATGCCGGCGAGCGCGGCCGCGTACGTCGCGACGCGGTGCGCCTGGATGTGGTCGGGATGCCCGTAGTTCCCGTACTGGTCGTAGGTCACCAGCACCTGGGGACGTAGCTCGCGGATCACCGGGACCAGGTCGTTGGACGCAGCGAGCAGGTCGGCCTGCCAGAAACTGTCCTTCCGGGTATCCGGTGGGACATCGGCGTTGCCTTGCTCGTTGTAGATCATCCCGGTATCGCGGTACTTCCCGGCCTCGCCGAGGAAGCGGTGGTCGGTGACGCCCAGCTCGGCCATCGCGGCGGCCAGCTCGCCGATGCGGTGCTCGCCGAGCTGGTCGGTCTGGTCGGAGGCCAGGTGCACGAGCTCCGGGACCAACACCTCAC
>WNGE01020972.1_pt1 | contig 12757 bp, 13 predicted proteins | sample 5400651 | NCBI WGS metagenome assembly WNGE01 (sample SAMN13153370, study PRJNA577476) | soil metagenome | isolation source: 60 cm soil or saprolite under grassland replicate 2 | place: USA:California | collected 2016-06-15 | reverse complement strand
AACATCGGATAATACATAAAAAAGTAGCCACCGAAGTGGCTACACTAGATGGACATCCGTTGACTGATCAGCGCATGCCCTCTTTGGCTAATGCAAAGTTGAAAAATATTTTTTGATTATCAAGACAGTTCCTTATACATTCTTACTTTTATTGAACAGTTTATATATAATGAACCTTTTGTAGTAAACATGGGGTTCCAAACTTTTGAACTCCCGAAAATTTTCCAAAGGGATTCCTTGGAACAAACATTCGAACTTGCTGATAAAAAACAAAGCGTAAAAGTGAGTGACACAACGAAAGCTTAATAGTTTCCTACAGCTTGTCCAAAAAAATTATTTCTTCTTATAAACAGGTACTGTGCTGCACGCCTCACCATACATAATGCTTTTGGCATAAGGTCTTAACTTATTGGTAATTTCCACGTAAGCAACTTCGGGAATTTGAATATCGCCGCAACCTTTTATTACAACTCTTTTATCTTTAAAATCTTCGCCATTTACAGCAGCAACTTTTTTTATAATAATATTGGTGATTAAATCCTTTTCATTTCCCACCGCAACTTCTTTGGTTACAGGCTGCAGATAGCTTGCCACAAGCATGTATGCCCACACGGGAATAATGGCATCAGCTGTACAGGTGACGGCAACATTTTTATTTTCATATTGCTGCCAGTTAAAATTTTTCAACACCTCCCTGAAATCTTTTTCCTTCAGTATAAGACCCATAAACAAGTAGTCTTTTAAATCGAAAACAACAAGCTCTTCTTTAGGATAATAATCTTCAAGATTAATTGTTATAACTCCGCTTTCAGCAACTCTATTCACAATTGTTTCGTCCATATAAATTCTTTTTGCAAAGTTAATCAGGAATTATGCAAATGATTTAGGCAGAATGTTTTTATGACATTTTACTAACTGCTTTTTCCTTATAGCGTAAACAAAAAAGCAGGCCACAAAAACCTGCTTGTAAAATAAATATTTTGTTTATTAATAAAATGTAGACCGATAATCTTTAACGTTGGCTGCCTGACGCAAGGCATTTAAAGATGCATAACCTACCTGCGATTTCATTTGTGTTTCCAAAGTTTGCCGAAGCATTGTAGGATTGCTGCTTAAAGAAGATGTAGCATATACACCTTCGCCACGTATTACGAATACGCCCGTTGAACCCGCAATGGATGTACTTACTTTATTTTGTAATTGCTTATTGAATGCAGCACCAATAATTTTTATTTCGTTTCCAACATTTGGTATTACAAATGCCTGGAATGAGATGGTATCAGCTCTTTGAACAGAGGCACCTGCTGATTTTGCAATTGCATCAAGCGTATTACCTTTTATTTTGGCGTTAATGATTTGATTTGCTTTTTTCTCATTTCTCACAATGGGCTCCACTGTTTGTCTTGCAGCATGAGCATTCATTAAACCGGGTTTGTTTATCGCTGTTATAATAGCGACAACATAATTACCATTTACTTCAAATGGCTCAGAAACATCGCCCACTTTATTATCATAAATCCATCTTACAAATTGCCTGTTTTCTCCAATGGCTCCTACAGAAAAATCATTTTCTTTTATATCTGCAGCAACCAAAGCCGCTTTATTCAATTTTGCAGCGCCGATTTCAAATTGTTTTATTTCCCTGTTATTGGCAGAAAATTGTGTAGCTGCAGCATTGGCTGCATTTATAGTTTCCTGGCTTGCAGTAATTGGCTTGGAGAGATAAGCAATTTTATATGCAGGAGAGGACCCCTTTTGTCCGAGAATTTCTATATAATGAAATCCATAAGATGTTTGTACAACTTTTTTATCGCCGGTTTTCCCAATGAAAGCAAAATCATTAAACTCTTCTACCATTCTTCCTGAAGTAAAATAATCATACACGCCTCCTTTATCCTTACTTCCGGGGTCATCAGAATATTTGGCGCAGACAGAATCAAAATTAGAACCTGAATTAATTAAGGCTACAGCGCTGTCCAATCTTTTACGCGCAGCACTATCATCTCTTATCCTCATCAAAGCTCCTCCTTGTTCCTGTTGCTGGTGTGTAGAAACAAGTATATGGCGCACTTTAACAGAATCGGGTAATTGTTTTACATCAATCATCTTTGCCAGTACATAATTATTCGCGTCAATGTACGGTCCGTAAACTTCTCCGGGAGAAAGCTTGAATAATGAAGAATCATTTACTTTTTGTTTGATCTCGTTCTTATTTATATAGCCATTATAAAAAGGAGTTTCCGTTCCATTTTTTGCAAGAAAAGATTTTTCGTCTGTTGCTGCAGCAAATTGAGGTTTTAACTGTTCTAATTGTGAGAGAACAGCAAGTGTATCGTCCTTACTTGGAGAAGCATCAAATGATACATAAGAAATTTGTCTTGTCTCTTCTTTCTGTTCAAAGCGTTTTGCATGTTTCTTTACATAAGCTTCTATCTCATCATCAGTTACTTTTACGGTACTGTCGCTTACAGTAGTGTAAGGTACAGTTACATATGATATTCTTGCTATTGAATTATTATCTGCATTTGTTTTTTCTGCAAGCCATTTTGGTACATACACTGCGCCAGTTATCATGCTTTGATATTTTTGGCGAAGCGACTGCTGAATAGCTTGTTCGAGATATGGAGTTATCTGGCTTAACCTTGGATCATTAGGTGTTTTTTTCATTTGAGAAAAGAATTGCCGCGCTTGTTCCACATTATAAGCACCGGTGGTTTTGTCACCAAATATTTGCTGTAATACTGGCGGCGGATTATCACTGAACCATTCATCACTTTGTTCCTTGGAAGTATACCGTAATCCAAGTTTATTATATTCCTGTTGCATTACAGTTTGATCAACTATATATTCCCACACACTGCCAATAAGCTGAGTACGTTGTGAGCCGTTTGCCTGTTCATAAAAGCTGAGTTTATTATCAAAATCAGTTTTATCAATGCTTACACCATTTATCTTGCCAACGGTAGAAGTATTTCTAAACATGCCACCGCCTTTACGCGTAAGTGCATCTTGTAAAATAAAGGCTAATAAAGACAATGCAATCGCCCCGAATACAAACCACGCAGCCTTCTCGCGTATTCTTTGAATAACTGACATAATATATTATATATGAGTTTGAAGAGGATGGCAAAAATAGGGGAATAAAACGTTTGAACAAATTGTGAATAACTTAGAAAATATAGCTGGGCAAAGAGTTTAAGGAAGAATTAAGTGACCACAACGACATTATTTTATAGAGCAAGAAAAAATCTGGTGTTTTGCCTTTCAAAAATCCTGTTTGATACCTATTGGCGTGAAACCATTTTTAACAAGGTACGGTTAACAATACTGTAACAATGTTCATAAGGTTGCTGTTTACTATTTTTACTCTGCAAAGCTTTGGAATAAATAACGGCATAAGCGGCAGTTTTTACTTTTTTCAAATATTCGACACATTTTCAGTCATCTTAATTAACAGTTAATATTGTGTGTATTTGGGTATGTGTATAATTAGTAATTCATTTGTTAACAATAGTGAATAATAGAATTAAATGCTTTCCCATGCTCAATTATAGTTTGTGCATTCGTTGTTTATTCCTGTTGGTAAACACATCATAATTAACTTTGCACAATGGGGACAAAAAAGTTATCACGATATGCACACTCGTAATAGTAATAAGGTTTTTTAATAATAATGTATTAATACTAATACTACAATGGATATAAACATTGCTACGGCAAAAAATAAAATTGAAGAAAGAGGCTTTCTTGATGTTGACGTTGATCCGTCTCTTGATCTGTTTCACGAAATAGAACGATTGAAGAAAGAAAAAAATGCAGTTGTACTGGCGCACTATTACCAGGAACCTGATATACAGGATGTGGCGGATTACATTGGCGATAGTCTTGGCCTTGCACAACAGGCTGCAAAAACAAACGCTGATATGATCGTTTTTGCCGGTGTACACTTTATGGCTGAAACAGCAAAGATTTTAAATCCCACAAAAAAGGTTGTATTACCAGATTTAAAAGCAGGGTGCTCTTTGGCAGAAAGTGCGCCAGCGGGCCTATTTAAGCGATTTAAAGAGAAATATCCCGATCATGTTGTTATATCTTATATCAACTGTACAGCTCAAATAAAAGCATTAAGCGATATAATCTGTACAAGCAGTAATGCGCTTAAAATTATTGAAAGTCTTCCTTCCAATCAGCCTATTATTTTTGCGCCTGATAAAAATCTGGGCGCCTATCTTAATAAAAAGACTGGGCGCAATATGCTTTTGTGGAACGGCGCCTGCATTGTGCATGAAATGTTTAGTCTTGAAAAAATTACCAAACTCAAATTGCGTCACCCAAAAGCAAAATTAATTGCTCATCCTGAATGCGAAGATGCAGTTTTAAGACTTGCAGATTTTATAGGCAGCACTACCCAGTTATTAAAATATGCTGTGCAGGATGATTGTAATGAATTTATTGTTGCAACAGAAACAGGTATACTGCACCAGATGCAGAAAGATGCGCCTGATAAGACTTTTATTCCGGCGCCTCCTGATAATTCATGTGCATGTAATGATTGCCCTTTTATGAAATTAAATACTTTAGAGAAAGTGTATCTCTGCATGGAATATGAAAAACCGGAAATAACGATGAATGAAGAATTAAGACTTGCAGCTTTAAAGCCAATTCAAAGAATGCTGAATATAAGTAAGGCTGCAGGGTTAATAGGTTAATAGTTAACAGTTAGTGGCCGGATTTTTATGATACTAACGTTTGTATCTTATGGGCATCTTAGTTTTTATGATACCAGCGTTCGGTACGAACTGGCATCGCCTGCGGGGCCTGAGCCGATGCCTATCGGCATCACTCACTTGTACAATTGGAATTTTATTGAACAGGTACAGGTACGCTAAACACAAAAGCTACGCTGCATACGTGCACCAGAATAGGCATGTACAGTGCATGATACAGAGGCAAGCAACAGTGCAATAAATATTTTGCGATAATGAAGCATAAACAAAAAGGTTTGATGCGTACAAGCTAAGGAAAAAATTTCGCGTTGAAGAAGAAGTTTGTTTGTGCGGAGATAAAGAAAGATTTTGTAGTTAGCTGAGTCACAGGTACGTTACCCACAAAGGCTATGTGGTATAAAGCCTCAGGATTGAGGAATTTCTTCCGCGAAAATTTTTGTGAAACAAACTTTTACAGTTATCAATAGCTCTGGCAGGATTTTGGATTTAATGATAATAAATCTTTTTACTATTAAAACTTCATGTTATGCATATGCAATCTTTTATCAGAGGTATCACCATTGGTTTTGTATTGGGAATTTTATTTGCACCTGACAGCGGCACAGAAACAAGAAGAAAAATTGCAGGAAAAGCATCGGATATAAAGGACAAGGTGAAGGACACATACGACACCGTTTCAGACAAGGTAGGTCAGGTGAAAAATAAAGCAGGCGAATTATTTAACAAAGGAAAAAGAGAATACAACGATCTATCAAGCTGAGCAGGAATGCATTAAAGAAAAACCATGGAGAATCTCCAAATTAAATAGCCTTATCAACGGGCTATTTATTTTATTTTATCAGTTCATCCCTGGAACTCTTTATTGATCCTTCCTTTGAAAATTGAATATTGAAGTGAAAAAACAAAACAGCACTGCCAAAAGGTAGTGCTTGTTTTTTATTTACTTAGCTGAAGGGTTATCACTTCAAGGTTATAAGCTTTATTAAGCAAGGCACAACCTATCCCGTTTGCGGAAGGTATGTCACAGCACAAGCAAGGCTGCATACCCCACTGAAATGGGTAGAAATAATAGTTGATGAATTGTAAAAGAGATATATAGCGAAGCTGTTGTTTTTTTATCTCTTGTTTCTATTGTAATTATATGAACTGATCATTCAGATTGTGAATAGTAATAATTTGTTTCAAAGCATTTTCAACAGAAGGATACTGGCTCAAATATTTTCGATCAAGCTTTTTATCCCAGACAATTGTATGTTGTCCCTTCGTGCTTACTTTTTCTACAATTAGATCAACGCTGGCAGAAGTATTATTGTAAACACCGGATGTGTAAGAACTGCTTTTGTAAACAGAAAATGAAATGTTTTTGCTTACCGGTTTTGTTTCTGTTGTTTCTTTTGCCGGCTTGTATATTACGGCTCCGAGAACCATAAGAGCGGGGAACCATACTAAATACTTGTTCATAAAACCTCCCAGTATTTTTTTGTTTTTCATAAGCAAAGCTCAAATGACCGCTGTATGATTTCAACCCATTACTTGCTTTATTCGACCCGATACTTGCTTTATTGAATTGGAATGATAACATAGATGTCGTACCAGGAAAAGTCGCGTTTCTGGGGGGAGCACTACAGGGTGCGGGTAACAATGAAAATCAGTTTTCCATTTTACCGTTTTATTGATTATCTTTCTTTATTCAGATCCGTACACTAATTCTTCACTGCTTTAATGAAACCGTCTGAACGCTTGTCATTTATCTTTTTAACTTAAAATCATTTGTATGAAAAAAATTGTTTTATTTATGAGTTTTGCAGCATTTTTATGGTCATGCAACAGCAATAAAGAAAAAACTGCCGCAACCGATTCAACAGGCAATGCCGCAAAAAGCACAGTAGATCTGCCTTACAAGGCCTCCTATTCCAGCAGTTTCAGCACCGATGTTTCAGATGCCGATCTGAAAACGGTATTAATGAGTTACAAAGACTGGGCTGACGGTAATATGAACAATGTGGCGAAAGAGTATGGTGATTCACTGGAGTGGGACAGACCGAACGGTGAGCATTATAAACTTCCTAACGCTGATATTATGAAGATGTGGAGCACTTACCGGGATAGCCTGAGTTCCATAACCCTTGATATGCAGGGCTGGCAAAAAATGTATGCCACTGATAAGGGAGAAGGATTTGTCGTAACCTGGTATAAAGAAACCGATACCTATAAAACCGGAAAGGTTGATTCTGCCTACTACCACGATATTAACCAGGTGAAGAACGGAAAAATTACCTGGCTCGGTCAATATAAAAGACCTGCGAAATAATAGAAATATCTTTTATTGTAAAAAGCCTCTGCCTGCAGAGGCTTTTGTTTTTGCGTAATTGTTGGCTCCAACACCGACAGGAAGATATTTCATTCCCGTTTAGTTTTTATTTCTATTGTTGTACGACGGCTGTAGAATGTATGACATCGGTTGTGGAGCCTGTGCCGATGCATATCGGCATCACTCACTTATGCGTTTTGTTTTCTAATCAACATGGAACAAGAAATTAAGTAAAGGCAACGCATCATTCTCATATCTGCGAGACGTAGTTTGAAAAAGTGGCTTTTTTTTGATGATCTTCGCGCTGTTAATTAGAGTCACGTTCAAATGACCAGTTCTCTTCAAAATTTGAGATGAAGTCTTTCAGTTTTTTAAATTCAGGATTATTTTCATTACCATTAAAAATAACCTTACCGTAATCGTTATCTGGTAATATTATATCGAATCTGTATTTGATCCAAATGGAATTCATTTCGTGATCAAATCTTATCTCATCTAATAACTCTTCCTGAAACCGTTGTGCTTTTGGAGATTTTGTGATAGCTTGAAATTTGTGTTTTCGTAGATGTGTCATATCATAATTTAAGAATCACTAAATATAATCATTACTGTCCTTTAAAAAAAGAAACCCATACAAAGAGGAAGGGGCGAAATAAACTATTCATTCAGCAAGTTACTCTCTGCGGAACATTTAAATTCACCCTGTTGAACGATTAATTTACTTTGCCTTTGATGCATTGTTGCGCATCTTTTATATCCTGCAGGGAGACTGAAATATTTTTTTGTTCTGTTGTCACGCTTCTCTGCAATAATTTTTTTAATTATTTTAATGAATGCTTCGCATTCTCTTTATATGTTCTTTTGTCTTGACACAAAAGAACCAAAAAGTCAAGAAAGAAACGATATATAGCACGTTTCTTTCATTCGCCCCTGATTGAACCGTTGTGCTACTGTGACTTCAGCAATTGCGCCCTGATAGCTATGCGAAATGGTAAGTTTGTTGGTTGGCGCAACAAGAGCTAAAGCTCCATCCTGCATTTCCTGAAGCTTGCAGCTCGTAGCTCAAAGCTCACGGCTCTATTTTTTTATATACATGCCATGCAGCAAAAATATCCTCCGCTGCAATCCCCAGCGATTTAAAAAGAGTGATCTCTTCATCATTCTCTCTTCCCTTTTTTGTTCCCGATAGAACTTCACCTACTTCAGCTTTTATATGCTCATTGGTCACTGCTTCTTCTTTTTTGGGGATTAAAAAATCCCCGGCTTCATTGAAAAGCGACTCATAGCAGTCGGTAAACAATTTTGATTTTACTACAGCGGCTGTATCCAGTTCTCTTGCTGCCGGTGTGCTGGAACCCACTGCATTGATATGTGTGCCTGCAGCGATCCATTCACCCATCACCACAGGTTCCCTTGATGAAGTAATGGTGCAGATAATATCTGCACGCTTAACCGTTTCCTTCACGTTTTTATTTACACGTACTACTATTTTATATTGCGACGAAATTTTTTCAGCAAGTTCTCTTGCATTCTTTTGATTACGGCTCCAGAGGTTTACCTGTTTTATTTTTCTCACCAGCAGCATCGCTTCAATATGTCGTTTAGCCAGCTCGCCCGAACCAATGATGGCAAGCCGCTCCGAATTCTCTCTTGACAACAAACGGGTAGCCACGGCGCTGGCGGCTGCGGTACGAATGGCCGTGATCTCTCCTGCATCAAAGAGCATGAGTGGCTGGCCATGCTGTGCATCAAATAACATTACTACTCCCTGGTGAGAAGGAAGACCCGCTTCCCTGTTGCCATGAAAAACACTGATCACTTTAATACCCATTACACCCGGCTTTGCCGCATAACCCGGCATCATACCAAGCAAACCCGTGCGATCAGGAAGCCACATCATTGAACGCAAAGGCTGCGCACATTCTCCGGCGGCAAGTGAACGAAACATTTTTTCCATCACCTCAATGCACTCTTCCATCGGCAATAACGACGCGATCTTTTCTTTATTGACAAACAAAGGTTCCATCCGGTTTTAAATTGTATTGATGTGAAGATGTATAAAGATAGAGTTTTTGGTTTGTTGATTGTTTGGGAGAATGATTGTAATGCGCCGGAATGGAGTTTCAAAATAATCTTTCCTGTGGAGGATGAAGCCCGGCCAACCTGATATAAATGGTAGTTTGACCCCGGTGGTGTGTTTGATGTTCAAAAGCTTTCAGCAGCCATGCATATTTTGTTTCCTCCCAATTGTAAAATTTTACTTTCTCTTTCAAAGAATCCATATTCATTTTTTTGATACCATCAATAGTGAGGTCATAACTTGCCACTACATAATACATCACCGAATCCTTTGTTTGCGCGGTTTTGCTTTCTTCGAGTATCCTGTTGCCGATTATGTTTGGCTCACCTGCTACAAATGATATGATATTCACATTGCTCTGTGCAAGATGCAGCATCTGCTGTGCAAAACTGCGTATACTGTCTGTAGCCTTAAAGGAATATTTATCCGGAGGCATTGTGTTCAGGTATTCAATGGTATATGTTTTAGCTCTTTCCCAATCTTTTAAAAATTGAACTCTTATGTCTTCGTCATTCATCGTTTGTGCATGCACAGTGAAGAAGTTGTACAGGTTTATAACGATCATCATTATTTTTTTCATAGTGTAAGTTTTATACAGAAAAATAAAATAAATTTTTGGGTAATGAAAAAACTTTCAAGTGGGAATACGAGAGCCTTTTGTGCGCTTAGCCGAAATGCAGATGGCATCGTTTCTTCCCGTAGGTACCCTTGCGCCAGATTTCAGGAAAACTTTGTTTTGCAGAAAATAATTACTCCTCCACCCAGTATTTGCAAATACTACCTCACCACATAGATACCAATAGCAAAAAAAGCAAAATCCCTTTTTGTTTTCCCTTGTCATATAAGCTGTGAGGAATTTTTACCAATACTTCATCCCACCATACTGTAAAAGGAACCGAAGATATGCAACGGGATAATCTTAACAGGTTATGGACCAACAGGTATTTGCAGATGACTGGTTGTACAAATATTTGGGGAGGCGGAGATGCCTGCCATGTGACGCATTGCAAAACAATGCTACCCTGTGCACCTAATGCATTATGGGCAATGAAGCACGGCGTTTACGCAGGAAGGAATATTGCAAACGCGATAAAACAAAAACCGCTGCGCCCTTTTACCTACAAGGGATTGGGACAATGCGCAAGCCTGGGTATTGGCAAGGGAATGGGAGAATTATATGGTATTGAATTTACTGGCTGGATCGCATGGATCATAAGGTGGTTTTTCTTTAATTATTATATGCCTTCCAGGAAGGTAATGCTGAGGGAGGTAGCTGACTGGATATATTTACTATTTTCCGGGAAAAGAAAAGATCTCTTCATGCAGAAAAAAAGAGCCAAAACGGTTATTGAATCCAGGCTCGTTACATCAATGAATCTTTATCATCCCCCTTATCACATGGCAAAGACTTCCCATTGAGAAGCGCCGGTAATATTCATTCCTGAACTTATAATCATTTACCAGATAAAATATTCCAACATGAAAAATATAGCATTTAAAAATAAAGTATGCTGGATAACAGGTGCCTCCAGTGGAATTGGCGCCGCACTCGCCGTTGCGTTGAATAAAGCAGGAGCATACCTGATATTGTCTTCACGCAGTGCCGACAAGCTTAACGAGATAAAACAGGCTTGCGAGTGCCCGGATAAAATAGAAATCATGGTTTGTGATATGGAGAAATTAGAAAGCCTTAACGCAGCAGCCATTACAGCATGGAAGATCTTTAATCACATTGACTATATTTTTTTGAATGCCGGAATAGCTGTTCGGGATCTCGTCATCAATACAGAGTTTGAGATGGTAAAAAAAGTGATGGATAGATTCTATGATTCTTTACGGGTGGAATGCGAGGAGTATGGAGTAAGGATCACCATCATAACAGCCGGTTTTGTCAGAACGAGTATTACCATGAATGCTTTACAGGGTGACGGCACAGCCTACAGGCGAATGCAGGAATCGGTTGCTCACGGGATAGCCCCGGATAAGTGCGCAAAACAGATTATACATGCTGTGGATAAAACGTCTTTTCCCTGCGTTATATGCCTTCACTATTAGTAAACATCCATTAAAAAAATTAAGAAATCTCTGGCTCCTGAAACATACCATCTTCAAAAAAATAATTCCTGACTGTGAAAAACAGACCAGCTATATTCTTACCGCAACAAAATGAGGGTTGCTTTTTGGATTTGTTTTTCTAATATGCGTACATTAATACCAATAAGATCAAAAAACCTCAACGTGGTATCAATGTCCGCCTGAACATGCTGTTAATTTAATTTTTCCCAGGAATGAGAATTAAACTAAAAATGATTTTTAGCTGCTTTAATAGTCGCCAAAAAAGCCTCTGCCTGCAGAGGTTTTTTGTTTTGCGGTAATTGTTGACAACACAAAGATGTTTTTAAGAATGATTTTTTTTGTACTTAGCTGAAGTGCAGACGGCATCACTTCTTCCCGTACGTACGAGACTCTTCAACTGTTGATCTTTGTTTAGCAAGGCCACGAGAAGCTCTGCACAAAACCTCACGCCTCATTCTCGCGCTATAGCTTGGGGATAAAGAAGATTTTTTGCGTGCCCACTGAAGCTTCTGGTTTAATCATGTGAACTAATCAAATCACGATGTCAACCTTGCCCGGATTGTTGCCTTTCATGATAGTGCAATCCTTCATTTGTAATTCGCTTCCTTTTGAATTGTAGGTCAAAATGTAATGCACTACCAGGTATTCTTTTTTCCGGTTCAAATTGTAAATAGTAATATTTTGTTTCAAAGCATTTTCAGCAGAAGGATACTGGCTCAAATATTTTGACTCAAGCTTTTTATCCCAAACTATTGTATGTTGTCCCTTAGCGTTTACTTTTTCTATAATTAGATCAACGCTGGCAGAAGTATTATTGTAAACACCGGATGTGTAAGAACTGCTTTTGTAAACAGAAAATGAAATGTTTTTGCTTACCGGTTTTGTTTCGGTCGCTTTTTTTACCGGCTTGTATATTAGGGCTCCGAGAACCATAAGAGCGGGTAACCATACTAAATACTTGTTCATAAAACCTCCGGATATTTTTTTTCAAAAGCAAAGCTCAAATGATCACTGTATGATTTCAACCCATTACTTGCTTTATTCAGCCCGATACTTGCTTTTATTGAATTAAGATAACAGCATGGCTACCTTCCAGAGAAAAGCGGTATTTCTTTTATAGGATGAGCGGGGAATTGATATTCTGTAACACCTGCAAACTTATTGCACTACAGAAGTCGGGGCCCAGAAGGGGGAGGAGCATATCCTCCACTAATATGTTTGGATTGTTTCACGATTGTTTCAGGTTAATGGCATAACAACATAAAAAACCTTCACCGGTATAATTACGCGCAAGGCTAAAAATCTTCATCAAAAAAACTAATTTTATTTATCCCTTAGTAAAATCCTGAACCAATTCCATATCATCATTGGTTAATCTTATAAGCTTTATTGACTTCGTATTTTCGAGACGCACCGCATATACTGTTTCCATTCCGGGTTGTTCAATTTTTTGGATACTTGTTACGCCATACTCATAATAAACACTTCTTACCCTGTCTATAATATTTTTATCCAGGTTATCCAGGCTATACTGCTGAATTGTATATATCCACTTCCCTTTTT
>WNGE01014050.1_pt1 | contig 12758 bp, 13 predicted proteins | sample 5400651 | NCBI WGS metagenome assembly WNGE01 (sample SAMN13153370, study PRJNA577476) | soil metagenome | isolation source: 60 cm soil or saprolite under grassland replicate 2 | place: USA:California | collected 2016-06-15 | reverse complement strand
GAAGTGAACATAAATGAAATTGAGTCCGGGAGTCGTTCCCCAATGCCCCAGCAGACGGGGCTTGACGTCTTCGAGTTTAAGCGGCTCGCGCAACAGAGGATTGGCGTAGAGGTAAATCTGTCCGACAGAAAGATAATTCGCCGCGCGCCAGTAGGCGTTCATTTTGCGCAGTTCTTCCAGAGAAAGAGGCCGGGAATCAACGGACACTTTGGCGAGATCTGAGGACGCAGCCTGATTCATAGAAGTTTCTTTCATCATTACCCTCGTTTTGTGTCTAGCGACCTAATGCACCATCCACACTGATCATCGCCCCCGATCGCTGGCCTCGCTGCTTCGTTATTAGGCCTTGGTCAGAATCCGAAACTGCTCAACCCAGGGTGATCGTCAGGCCTGCGGCCTAATGGCCAGTGATACCTTCGGTCTTCCTCACGAATCGGCAGATCATTGATGGATGCGTGACGCACTGTCATCAGTCCGTGTTCATCGAACTCCCAATTTTCATTGCCGTAGGATCGAAACCAGTTTCCCGAATCGTCATGACTTTCATAAGCGAAGCGAACGGCGATCCGATTGTCTTGAAAGGCCCACAGTTCCTTGATCAGTCGGTAGTCCAGTTCCCGCGCCCATTTGCGCCGGAGAAAAGCGATAATTTGCTCCCTGCCGACGATGAATTCGGATCTGTTGCGCCACCGGCTCTGCTCGCTGTAGGCCAGAGCCACTTTTTCAGGATCACGGGAATTCCAGGCATCTTCCGCCAGACGGACCTTCTGAATGGCGGTTTCGTAAGTGAATGGAGGTAATGGAGGACGCGTCAACATAGCTTCTCCTTGTTATGTCGGTTTTCAAGTTTACGAAGACTATTAGCCACAGAGCACACAGAGCACACAGAGAGATCATTATGTCCTCTGTGTCCTCTGTGTGCTCTGTGGCTATGACAAAGCATAAGCCGCGCCGGTCCTCACTTCCAGCCCAGTTGCTTCTTTGCGGCCGCAATCACCTGGTCGGGTTCGAACCCGTACTTCCGCTGCAATTCCTTGAGCGGCGCCGAAGCCCCGAACGTTTTCATGCCGATGACGTGACCGGAGGGGCCGATGTATCGCTCCCACCCCAATGTGGAGGCCTGTTCTACGGCGACTCGCGCCGTCACGTTCGGCGGCAGCACGCTGTTCCGGTATTCCTCGGTCTGGTGGTCGAAAATCTCCCAGGAAGGCATGGACACGACCCGCGAACGGATGCCTTCGGCGAGCAACTTCTCGTGGGCTTCGACCGCGAGGATGACTTCGCTCCCTGTGGCGATGATGATCACTTCGGGGTTTCCTCCCGGCGAGTTGGCCGGCGAGTCGGCGAGCACATAGGCGCCGCGCGCGAGGCCGGACGCCGGCGCGTATTTGCTGCGATCTAACGTAGGCAGCGGCTGGCGCGACAACGCCAGCGCCGCGGGCTGGTGGCGTAATTGCATGACGTAGCGGTAAGCCTCGACGACCTCGTTGGCGTCGCAGGGCCGCAGCGTGATCAGCCCGGGTATTGCGCGCATGGACGCAAGGTGCTCGACCGGCTGGTGAGTAGGGCCGTCTTCTCCGTCGCCCATGGCGTCGTGCGTGAACACGAAGATGGCGGGCAGTTCCATCAGCGCCGCGAGCCGGATCGCGGGCCGCGCGTAGTCGCTGAAGATAAAAAAGGTCGCGCCGAAGGCCCGGATTTTGGACAACGAAAGCCCGTTCACAATCGCCATCATCGCGTGCTCGCGAACGCCGAAATGCAGATTCTTGGCGCCAGGAGTCTCGGCCTGAATATCTCCCGCGCCAGCGAAGGTCAGAGCCGTCCTGTTTGAGGGACCGAGGTCTGCGGATCCTCCGAGGAACCATGGGATGTTTTGCGCGAGCGCGTTCAGCGTCTTGCCCGAGGCGTCCCTCCCGGCGATGCCCTTTGCGTCGGGCGGAAAAACAGGCAGGTTACGGTCCCACCCCTCGGGGAGTTCGCGCCGCTGCATCAATTCGATTTCGTTTGCAAGTTCGGGATAATGGGCCCGGTATGACTCAAACAGCCCTGTCCATTCGCGCCGTAAACGCGCGCCGCGCGCGCCAATGCCGGCAGCGAAATGCTCGTACGCGCTGTCGGGGACCAGAAATTTCGCGTCCTCGGGCCAGCCGTAGAAGCGTTTCGCTAGCCTGACTTCTTCGTCGCCGAGCGGCTCGCCATGCGCTTCGGCGGTGTCCTGCTTGTGCGGCGCTCCGTAGCCAATGTGGGTGTCCAAAACAATTAACGTGGGACGTCCCTTCGTATTCTGGAAGGCATCGAGAGCTTGTTCGATGCGATCAAGGTCGTTGGCGTCGCCGACCCGCAGCACATTCCAACCATAGGCCAGGAAGCGCGTCACGACGTCTTCAGTGAACGTGATACGCGTGCTGCCCTCGATCGTGATGTGGTTGTTGTCGTAGACCCAGCAGAGGTTGTCGAGACCAAGGTGGCCGGCCAGCGAAGCCGCTTCCGATCCCACTCCCTCCATCAGGCAGCCGTCACTGCAAACTACATAAACGTTGTAATCGAAGATTTCGAAGTCTGGCCGGTTGAAATGACTGGCGAGCCACTTCTCTGCGATGGCCATGCCAACACTCGTTGCGACGCCCTGTCCCAAGGGACCTGTAGTGGCCTCTACGCCCGACGTCCAATGGTACTCGGGGTGTCCGGGCGCCTTGCTGTCGAGCTGGCGGAAGTGGCGGATGTCGTCTATCGTGACCGAGGGCCGCCCCAGCGTTTCATAGTCGGCGTTCACGGCCCGTGTGCGGCTGAGATGAAGCGCCGACCAGAGTAACATCGAAGCATGGCCGTTCGAGAGTACAAATCGATCACGATTGGGCCAGATCGGATTCTCCGGATCGAAGCGCAAGACGCGATTCCAGATCGTATAGACCAGCGGCGCGAGCGCCATCGGCGTGCCTGGGTGTCCGGATTTGGCCTGCTGGCGCTCATGGGCGACTCCTTTCGCTGTTGGTTTTTGTTTCCAGTGAAGCGACTTTGGCCAGGCGACGCAGGTGTCGCTCGGCTTGACTGAACTCGGCCGCCAGGAACGCTTCGACGAAGTCCCAGGCGAGGAACGGCCCCAAGGTCCGAGCGCCAAGGCAAATTATGTTCATGTGATCATCTTCGACCCCTTGTCTGGCGGAAAAGTGATCGCTGATCAGGCCGGCTCGAACGCCCGGAACTTTATTTGCGCAGACTGACGCGCCCACGCCGCTGCCGCAAACGGCTATCCCGCGCTCCACCTTGCCCGCCGCCACCGCCCGGGCGAGCGGGGTGACAAAATCTGGATAGTCGTCCCCCGAATCCAAACGATTAGCCCCGAAGTCGACCACCTCGTGACCCGCCGCCGCCAGGCGCGCAAGCAGATCTTCTTTCAACCAAAACCCACCGTGATCGGTCGCGATTCCGACACGCATATACCCTCCCAAGAAAATAGTGAATAGTGGGCAGTGGATAGTGGGCAGTTCGTGAACATTAGCGGCGCCGTTTCTGCGAACCATCCACTGTCCACTGCCCACTGCCCACTATCCACTGCCCACTTTCATCGTTTCGTCTGGCGCCGGATTGTGCCACCCTCCCGCGGGCGAAACGTGTTGATCGACTTCATCCGGCCCCCAGGAGCCTGGCTCGTACACATAGACCGGCGTGTCTGCCTTCAACGCCGGATCGACGATTCGCCATGCTTCTTCCACATAATCCTCGCGGGCAAACAGAGTCGCGTCTCCCGCCATTGCGTCGCCCAGTAGCCGTTCGTACGCGTCCATCTCACCGGCCTGCGGATGGTGGCTCACTAGCATTTCCACCGCCTGGCCGGCCATCTCAGCTCCAGGAGTCAGGGTCATCATACCCAGGGCGATTGTCACGTCCGGACTAATCCGCAAGCGCAGGTGATTAGGCTTCAGAGCCTGAGAGGGATATATCGTTGGTGGCCGGCGGAGGCGAACGAGAACTTCCGTGCATGTCAACGGCAGGCGCTTCCCGGCGCGAATGTAGAAAGGCGCCCCTTGCCAGCGCCAGGAGTTGATCTCCAGCCGCAAGGCCGCAAATGTCTCCACCTTCGAGTCCGGCGCCACGCCCTTTTCGGTTCGGTAGCCGCGGAACTGGCCGCGGACGACGTTTTTCACGTCCAGTGGCGGCATTGCCTTGAGGACCTTGACCTTTTCATCCCGAATGGATTCGCTGTCGGTTCGGGCAGGCGGCTCCATGGCCAGGTTGGTCAGAACCTGAAACAGATGGTTCTGCGCCACATCGCGAATCGCGCCCGTCTGATCGTAAAAGGCGCCGCGGCCTTGGATCCCGAAATCTTCCGCCATGGTGATTTGCATGCTCTCGACATGGTTGCGATTCCAGAACGGCTCCAGGAACAAATTCGCAAAGCGGAAGTAGCTAATGTTATGGACCGGCAGCTTCCCGAGATAATGGTCGATGCGGAAGATCGCCGACTCTTGAAAAGTCGACAGCAAGGTCTGGTTGAGTTTCCGGGCCGAGTTGAGGTCCGTCCCGAAGGGCTTTTCGATTATGACGCGGGCGTTCTTCGCGCACCCCGACTTCCCTAGCTGTTCGACGACCGTCGCGAACAACGTAGGCGGAATGGCGAGGTAGTGCGCAGGACGCTCGGCCGCGCCGAGCTCTTTGCGGAGCTTTTGGAAAGTCGCGGGGTCTTGATAGTCGCCGTCCACATAACGCAGCAAACCGGACAACTTGCCAAATGCCGCGGGATCGACACCGCCGTGTTTCTCAAGGCTGTCGCGCGGGGAAAATCATCTTGTAGGCCAGATCTCCGGTCGCGCCGAAGAAGACCAGGGCGTCGGAGTAGGAATCACTCATGGCTTACTCCTTTTCTCGCGCGGTTATTTGCCGGCGACTTTCTCCAGGTGTCCGCCGAACTGGTAACGCATCGCCGAGAGCAGCTTGTCCTGAAAATCGGCCTCTCCGCGAGAGCTAAACCGCTGGTAGAGCGCGGCGGAGAGAACAGGGACCGGCACGGTCTCGTCGATGGCGGCCTTGATCGTCCATCGGCCCTCGCCCGAATCGGAGACACGGCCCGCGAACGTCGAGAGCTCGGGGTCCTTAACCAGCGCGGTCGCCGTCAGGTCCAGCAACCAGGATGCGATCACGCTGCCGCGCCGCCACACTTCCGCGATGTCGCGTAGATTCAAGTCATATTGGTAATGCTCGTGGTCACGCAGCGGCGTCGTTTCCGCGTCGCTGGCGTGACCTTGTTTGCCGATGTTGGCATTGCGCAGGACGCCCAGCCCCTCGGCGTAGGCGGCCATGACGCCGTATTCGATACCGTTGTGGACCATCTTGACGAAGTGGCCGGCGCCGTGTTGGCCACAGTGCAGATAACCCAATTCGGCGGTACCGTCGAGCTTTTCGCGTCCAGGGGTGCGCGGAATGTCGCCTCGCCCCGGAGCCAGGCTCTTGAAGATCGGATCGAGGCGCTTGACCGCGTCAGCCTCGCCCCCGATCATCATGCAGTAGCCACGTTCCAGACCCCAGACACCGCCGCTCGTCCCTACGTCCACATAGTGAATCCCCTTCGGCGCGAGTTCCTTTGAGCGCCGGATGTCATCGACGTAGTAGGAATTGCCGCCGTCGATCAAGATGTCGCCTGACTCCATATGCGGTACGAGATCGGCAATGACATTGTCCACTGCCGCCGCAGGAACCATTAACCAGATCGCCCGCGGTTTCTCCAGCTTGCTCGCCAGATCCCGCAGGTCGGCGGATGCTATCGCATTCTCTTTGACCAGCTCTTCCACCGGCTTCGGCGATCTGTTGAAGACCACAACGCGGTGTCCTCCCTTGAGAAGCCGGCGCGCCATGTTGGCGCCCATCCTGCCAAGACCTACAATTCCAATTTGCATAAGAACTCCTCGGAAAATCCCTGGGTACGCATCGCTTCCAGCGTGCAGTCTCGGCTAGAGACCTATTGATCGGAATCAGTCGCCCCCAAACCTGAGCGATGCGTACCCAGGTCTGGTTCCTATAAATTCGTCTTCCACCGAGACTGCACGCTGGAAGCGATGCGTACCCAGGGCGCGTTTTCATTCTTTCAGGGCGTCGCAACGCGGCATGAAGGCTCCTCTCCCGGAAAAAAATCTTCGAACCCATCTGGTTCAATGCGCTTTGTGGGTGATCGCTGCGCGCAGCCGATCCATGGCTGCGCTTATCCCATCGCTTGCGGCAAAGATCGCCGATCCGGCCACGAGCACGTTCGCTCCTGCAGCCACCGCTAACGGGGCTGTCGCTTCATTGATACCTCCGTCTACCACCAAGTCGCATCCGTGCTTGATCTGCTCGATCATCTGGCAAACACGCCGGATCTTCGGCAGTGTCGTGTGAAGGAAAGTCTGGCGCCCGAAACCCGGATCAACAGTCATCACCAGCACCTGGTCTACATCCGGCAGGATTTCTTCCAGCACAGCCGCCGGGGTCGCCGGATTGATGACCACTCCGGCGCCTTTCCCCAGCGCCTTGATGCGACGCACGGTGCGATGCAGATTATTGTTGCCTTCCCAGTGTACAAGGAACGAGTCAGAGCCGGCATCGACGAATTCTTCCAGGAAAAAGTCCGGGTCCGAGATCATCATGTGCGTCACCAATGCCAGACGCGTGATCCGCCTGAGTGACTGGACAATCGGCGCGCCCATCGAAATGTTGCGCACGAAGTGACCATCCATCACATCGACATGGATGCGATCGGCCCCGGCCCGCTCCGCTTCGGCCACCTGCTCTCCCAACCGAGCGAAGTCGGCGTCGAGGATCGAAGGGGCCAGCTTCACGCCATCGTTTCCCATTCCGCTAATCTCTCCTTCACGCCGCGCGAGTCTGGGCGCGGGCGCTCTCAAAAATGTCCACAAACTCGCGGTATCGGCGCGCAATCTCGGCCACGGCGTCCTCGCGCGTTATCTTCTTTGCCCGCAAGTCAACGAGCGGATTCCAGAAACTCGTCCGGCCCACGGCAAAACCGATGAACCCTGGAACGCCGGCCGCAGTCGTCAGCCATTCGCGTACCTTTTCGTCATCTTCGCCTCTGCCCAGAACGATGCAACTCACTTTATTCCTGTCTCCACGCCGCGCTGCGGCCACAACCTTTTCGCAGTCCTCACGGCGGTCGAGCCCCTCTACCTTCCACACGTCCGGTTCAACCCCCGCGTCCTGCAACTCGTGAATGGCCCGGACCATCAGTCGAGGGCGAAGCTCCAGGTCGTACTTTTTCTTATCTCCCTTGACCCGATCGAGCTGCGCCTTCTCCGCCGGGACCAGCAGTTCAAACATGAATAGGCTGCGACTCTCGGTGTGCAGGTATTCAGACAAACGCTTCAGGCGGGCCAGTTGTCGCAGGTTCAAAGCCCCATCGCCCTCGGGGTTGTAGCGAACCAACACCTTGCAGAAGGTTGGATTGAAGGCCTCGATGTGTTTGGCGAAGTCATCGCCGTATTCGAACTCGAACTCCTCCAGTCCGCTCTTCTCGACGGGGTACGCGAACGTGTAACCGCGCGCGGCCGCGTCGCGAAGGATGGCGGCGCCGAACTGCTCGTCCACCAGGATGCCTGCCTTCTCCTTGGGCACGCCGGCTTCGACCGCTACCTTGAAGCCGTCATAGATGACCTGCTTGGCGCCGGCGATCTCCGCCGTCTGCCCCGGGGTCAGATCCTCCCCCCATCCGAACATCTTCAGCTCGAACGAGGAGCGATGATCAAAGGGCAGGATGTACAAGGGATTGACATAGCCGAGATTCTTCATAGGGACTCCTTTAGCTTCCTGAACCGACGGATCAGCGCATTGGTTCGGCGCGCTCCGAATAAGGAAAATAAGCCCCATTGCTTTCCCTGTCGGTACGCGAACGAACTGAGATGACGAACCGCCGCAACCCGGCGGCCTTTTTGTTCGCAGAAGAATCCCTTCCCCTCTACGGCGCATAACCTATTGGTCCATTGCCGTACCGTATATACTGCTGGAGAAATGGTAGTGTGACCGTGTTCGTTCGCTATTTTTTTGCAGATGTCATCTCTTTGTATGCATCGAGCCTAATTCGAGCCACGCAGGATCGGTACAGTACCGGTGTCCCAATGTTACTTGGCCTGATTTAGGTCTGAGAGTGTAGGTAAGCATATGTCGCAATATCACAAGGATCCGGAAACCGTATCTCATCTTTCTCCCGAGCAATACCAGGTGACGCAGTGTGACGGAACAGAACCGCCGTTTGATAACGCCTATTGGGACAACAAAGAGCCGGGTATTTACGTGGATGTCGTGTCTGGCGAGCCGCTGTTTGCTTCGGTCAACAAGTTTGACAGCAACTCCGGCTGGCCGAGCTTCACCAGGCCGATCGAGCCTGAAAATGTGGTCGAGAAGGCTGACACCAGCCATGGCCTGATTCGGACTGAGGTTCGCTCCAGTCATGGCGACAGCCATCTTGGCCATGTCTTCCCCGACGGCCCATCCGAGGAAGGCGGCCTACGTTATTGCATCAATTCCGCCTCCCTACTATTCATTCCCCTCGATAAGCTCGAGAGCGAGGGCTACGGCGTCTACCGCAAGCTGTTCGATACTCAGGAGAAGGAGTAGTCAATCGATCACGCTCCGCGGACGTGTTTTGCGAGGAAGTCGCCGATGTATCTTGCGATCAAGTCGCCGTCCTCTTCGAGCGCGAAGTGACCGGTGTCGAGCAGGTGGAACTCCAGGTTCTTCAAATCACGTTTGTAGGTTTCGGCCCCCTCCGCCGGAAAAATGAAATCGTTTTTTCCCCACACGACCAGCGTCGGCGGTTGATACTTACGGAAGTAAGCCTGCCACTGCGGGTAGAGCGGCGGGTTCGAGCTGTAATCGTAAAAGAGTTGCATTTGAATCTCCTCGTTGCCGGGGCGATCGAGCAGATACTGGTCGGCCGTCCACGCGTCGGGGCTGATGTACTCGACGTTTCGTACGCCGTTCGTGTACTGCGACTTCGTCGATTCGTACGTGAGAAGCTTTCTCAGCGGCTCGGCCTTCTGAGCCGACCGGTCCTTCCAGTACGCCTTGAACGGAGTCCAGAAGTCGCGCAGCCCCTCTTCGTAGGCGTTGCCGTTTTGCACGATCAGGGCTTGCACTCGCTCCGGGTGTTTTACCGCGAGGCGATAGCCGACAGGCGCGCCGTAGTCCTGAACGTAGAGGCTGTAGCGTTCGAGCTTCAAAGTCTGCGCGAATTCGTCGATCACGTCCGCCAGGTTGTCGAACGTGTAATTGAACTTGTCGACCGGCGGGGCGGAGCTATTGCCGAAGCCCGGGTAATCGGGAGCGACGAGGTGGTAACGATCGGCGAGTTGCGGGATTAGATTGCGGAACATCTGCGACGAAGTCGGGAAGCCATGTAACAACAGCAGGGTCGGGTTCGTGGGCGAACCGGCCTCGCGGTAGAAGATGTCGAGCCCTTTAACCTTGGCGGTCTTGTACAAAACGCGCTCGCTCGCCCGGCTGTCGCGATGCCTGGCAGTTGTGCTGCTCATAAGTCCTCCTTCTCTGGTTTCCTATTACAGCGGTTTTCAAATGTATGAAGAATCTTAGCCACAGAGAGCACAGAGAACACAGAGAGCATAATGATCTCTCTGTGTTCTCTGTGCTCTCTGTGGCTAAGATTCTTCACAAGGTCTCCTTCAGCTTCCTGTAGCGACGTATCAGGCTGTTTGTCGAACTGTCGTGGGCGAGGTCGGGTTCGGCTTCGCTCTCGAGTTCTGGAATAATGCGCTGCGCGAGAACCTTGCCGAGTTCGACGCCCCATTGGTCGAACGAATTGATGTTCCAGATGACGCCCTGGGTGAAGACGTAATGCTCGTAAAGGGCGACGAGTTTGCCTAAGGTTTCCGGCGTGAGCCGCTCAACAAGAATCGTGTTCGAGGGCCGATTGCCTTCGCAGACCCGGTGTGGCGCGAGCCAATCCGGCGTGCCCTCGGCCTTCACCTCCTCTAGCGTCTTACCGAAAGCGAGCGCCTCGGCCTGAGCAAAGACATTCGCCATGAGTATGTCGTGATGCCGGTCGAGCGGATTGAGCGGTTTGGCGAATGCGATGAAGTCGCAAGGGACGAGCCTGGTTCCTTGATGGAGCAACTGGTAGAACGAGTGCTGCCCGTTCGTTCCGGGCTCTCCCCAGTAGACGGGGCCGGTTTGGCGGTTGACTTCGGTTCCGTCGAGCGTGACATGCTTGCCGTTGCTCTCCATCGTCAACTGCTGCAGGTACGCCGGGAACCGCTTCAAATATTGGCTGTAAGGCAGGACGGCGACAGTTTCCGCGCCGAAAAAGTCGTTGTACCAAATAGAGAGCAGAGCCATCAGCACTGGCATGTTGCGCTCGGACGGAGTGGTCCGGAAATGCTCATCCATCTGGTGGAAGCCGTCCAGCATGGCGCGGAAGTTATCCGGGCCGATGGCGATCATCGTCGAAAGGCCAATGGCTGAATCCATCGAGTAGCGGCCGCCGACCCAATCCCAGAACTCGAACATGTTGGCGGTGTCAATGCCGAACTTCGACACTTCCGCCGCATTAGTCGAAACAGCGACGAAGTGCTTCTCGATCGACTTTTCGTCGCCTCCCAGCCCCGCGAGCGACCAGGCGCGAGCCGTGTGGGCGTTCGTCATGGTCTCGAGCGTCTTGAAAGTCTTTGAACAGATGATGAAGAGGGTCTCCGCCGGGTCTAGATCATGAACCGCGTCAGCGAAGTCCGCGCCGTCAACGTTGGAAACGAACCTGAACGTCATAGCGCGATCGCTGTAAGCTTTCAACGCCTCGTAGGCCATGACCGGCCCGAGATCGGAGCCGCCTATCCCTATGTTAATGACGTTGCGAATGCGCTTTCCGGTGTGTCCTTTCCAGGCGCCGATCCGCAGGCGGACTGAAAAATCGGCCATCTTGTCGAGCACGGAGTGGACCTTCGGCACGACGTTCTCTCCGTCCACAATGATGGACGCCCCTTTCGGGGCGCGTAGCGCCACATGCGACACAGCACGCTTCTCTGTGACGTTGATTTTCTCCCCACGAAACATCGCCTCGATTCGTGATTGCAGGCCGGACTGCTCGGCGAGTCGAAGAAGAAGCTTGAGCGTCTCGTAGGTAATGCGATTCTTGGAGTAGTCCAAATAGATGCCCACGGCCTCTATCGCCATCCGCTCGCCGCGCATCGGATCTTCCGCGAAGAGCTGTCGCAGATGCGGCTTCGACGCCTTTTTGTAGTGCGCATCGAGCGCATCCCACGCCTGGCGTTTGATCGCCGGCCGTTTCGCGTTTGGTTGTTCGGGATTTGTCATTATTCGTACTCCTTATTCCGGTTTTCAGATGTATGAAGGTTGTTAGCCACAGAGCACACAGAGAGCACAGAGAATATAATCATTTCTCTGTGCTCTCTGTGTGCTCTGTGGCTAACAACCTTCATACATCTGAAAACCGCTCTAACCTGCGGATTTCATAGCGCCGCTCTTATCAAGCAAGGCGCACTTGGAGGAGATCACTGACATCAGATCGTTCCACGACTTCACGAAGGACTTGTCTCCTTCCTCCTGAAGCTGAGCCGCCAGGGCATCGACGTCGATGCCTGCCTTGGCGAACTGCGCCACCACTTCTTCGCAATCACCGCCGCCCGCCGGCAGCAATTCGCCAATCTCGGTGTGGGCGGCAAGGGCTTTCAATGTGCCCTCAGGCATGGTGTTCACGGTGAAAGGCGCCGCGATGGCCTTGACGTAAAGAATGTCGGAGGCCTTGGGATCCTTAGTTCCCGTGCTGGCCCACAACAGGCGTTGCGGACGGGCGCCGAGGTTGTAGACGCGCTCCCAGCGCGGAGAGTTAAGAAGATCGTGTGCCGCCTTGTAGGTACGTTTAGCGATTGCGATGCCGAGTTGGTCGCGGAGCGCCCCGGGCGTCTTTCCCGCGACGGCGACGTCCCAGCGGCTGACGAAGAGCGACGCCACGGAGCCGACATCGGGATTGAGTCCGTCGGCGATGCGTCGCTCGATGCCGCGCAGGAACGCCTCGGCCGCCGCCAGGTATTGCTCGCGAGAGAACAAGAGAGTGACATTGACGGGCACGCCGGAAAAGATCGCCTCCTCGATCGCGGGAAGGCCTTCCTTCGTCCCGGGAATCTTGATCAACACGTTGGGACGCGCGGCCCGCGCGAACAAATCCTTCGCTTCGGCGATAGTGCTGGCCGTGTCGTAGGCCAGAAGCGGCGACACTTCCAACGACACCCACCCGTCCACGCCGTTCGTCTCTTCGTAAATAGGCCGAAAGAGATCGGCCGCCCGAGTGATGTCTTCCAGCGCCAACTCGAAGAAGAGCGCCTCGCCCGACTTGCCCTGTCTTAACTTATCGATGATCGCCGAGTCATACGCCGCGCTGTTCTTGATCGCGTGGTCGAAAATCGTCGGATTCGAGGTGAGCCCCGTGACCGAAAGCTCGTCGATGTATCGTTTGAGCGCGCCGCTATCCAGCAAGTCGCGCGTGATGTAGTCCAGCCAGAGGCTCTGGCCCAAGTCGTGAAGTAGTTGCGTGGCTTTCATTGTGGCCCCTCCTTTGGCGCCAAATTGTTAGCGCCGGCTCCTTGCTTGTTTGACGCCAGCAAATAATGACGCCAAGTTGTTTGCCCGTGCGACCGTTCATACCGATCCGTCCTTGAATCTCTCAAGCCCATACGCCGCGGCCCCGATCAATGCGGCGCGAATGATGACTACATGGATCGGGATGCGCTCCATCAGTTCACTGAGGC
>WNGE01010977.1_pt1 | contig 12758 bp, 10 predicted proteins | sample 5400651 | NCBI WGS metagenome assembly WNGE01 (sample SAMN13153370, study PRJNA577476) | soil metagenome | isolation source: 60 cm soil or saprolite under grassland replicate 2 | place: USA:California | collected 2016-06-15 | reverse complement strand
TGCGCCCGTCCTTCGACACCGACCAAGTCTCGGCCAGATCGCCGACGATCCGTGTGGCGCTCTTGTCGAAGGGATCGACCCGGAGCAGGGTGTTGTAGTGGGGCGCCGCGGGGTGCACGACGGCGAAGGTCTCCTCGCGGTGCGCGTCGTACGAGGGCGGCTCCGCCGGCACCACGAACACCAGCTCCCCGCCGTGGCGCGGCGCCTCCTGGGCAAGGGCCGGCTGGACACCGGCGCCCAACAGCAGGAGCGCGAGGGCAATCGACCAAAGTCTCGTAGGCGCCTTTTTCAGCCGCCTACACCTGAATGGCGACTTTGAGAGCGTTGCCCACCCGATTGACGTACGTGTCGAACGCATCGTGGATCTGGTCGAGTTTGAAGTGGTGGCTGATGATCGGATCGGCCACGAGCTTGCCCTCGCTCATGAGGGCCAGGGACCGGCCGCAGTTCATCCCGCCCTCGCCGCGCGCGGCGTAGATGCGGACATTGCTGCGCACGGCAAGGTTCATGTCCATCTCAACGGGGCCTGCGTACCACGCCACCACCCCGATGCGCCCCCCGCGCTTGACGTTCTCGAGCGCTTCCTGCATGGACGAGGGACCGCCCGCGCACTCGAGAACGGAGTCGGCGCCCTTGCCGCTCGTGATGTCGCTCACGCGCGCCCCCAGCTTTTCCCTCCGCACGTTGATCGTGACGTCGGCGCCGAGCCGCCGGCCGATCTCGAGCCGCTCGTCGCGCGTACCGGTCAGGATCACCCGCTCCGCGCCCAGCGCCTTGCAGAGCTGCACCGCCATGAGGCCGATGGGTCCCGGGCCGAGGATCAGCACGGTCTCCCCGGCGATATAGCCGCCCATGAGGTCGAGGGCCCAGAGAGGCGAGGCGGCGGTCGTGACCATGCAGGCCTGCTCGAAGGTGAGATTGTCGGGCAAGCGGTACAGCGTGTTGATGTGGTTGACGGCATATTCGGCGAAGCCGCCGTCGCACGTGAGCCCCTTGGCGCGGTGGCCCTTCGCCATGTTGCCGTAGTTCAGGCAGGACGTGTACCAGCCCTTGATACAGTTCTCGCAACGCTCACAGCCCTTGTGCACCTCGACAGCCACACGGTCGCCCACGCGGAACTCGTCGACGCCCGGGCCGAGCGCCGCCACCGTGCCCGCGTACTCGTGGCCCATGATGAACTGGCCTTCTGGCTGGCCCAGGAGGTTTCGGTGGAGCACCTTCACGTCGGTGCCACAGATAGACGCGACCTCGACCTTCAGCAGCACCTCGCCCGGCCCCGGCTCGGCCACGGGCCAGGCCTGCACCCTCATATCGTCGGCGCCGTGGAGAACGACCGCCTTCATGGTGGATGGAATCGCCATCAGGTTGTCTCCTTTCGACGACCCGCCCCGCTCGGAGCGCTAGCCGCCGAGGGTATCCCAGGCGAGGCGGGCCATGCTGCCGATGAGCTGATTGGCGGCGGTGAAGCCGGGCGTGCCGTCGGGAAGCGCGGCGGGAACATGCTCGGTGTAGGCGGTCAGGATGAAGAGCGGGATTTCGCCCTTGTAGATGATGCCGGCATCCATGAAGCCTCGCGAGCCCGTGCCCGTTTTGTGCGCGACCTTGGTCCCGAGCGGCAGCTGCGACGGCAGCCGTGTCTTGAGCTTCTGCCAGGACAGAATGTCGAGGCCGAGGCGGCAGAGCTCCCGCGTGGAGCCGAGCTTGGCGGCCGCCGCATTGTCCGTCACGGCGTGCAGGATCATCTCGAGCAGCTTGCCCTGGTCATGGGGCGTGGTGGTGGTCACCTGCTCCAGCGTGTGGTCGGGGCCGAGGCGGGGCGGAATGCCGAAGCGGTGGACGGTGCGCGTGAGGCCGATGGCGTCGCAGTAGCGCTGTATCTCGCCGAGGCCCACCATGTCGACCACGGTGCCGGTGCACGTGTTGTCGCTCACGATGATCATCTGTACGAGCGCGTCGCGGAAGGTGATCGAGAACCCCGGCGTCATGTGCTGGAAGGTGCCCGAGTCATTGTCCTGGTACTTGGCGTCGATGGTCACCTTCTGATCGAGCGAGAGCTTGCCGTCGTGCACGGCCTTGAGCGCGGCCATGAGGATCGAGATCTTCCGCGTGCTCGCCGAGGGCACGGGCACGTCGCCCATCCGGTCCGCCGTCGCGCCCGTCTTCAGATCCTTGAGGTACCAGCTCGTCTGAAACGGCAGGGCATCGCACAGCGCGTTCATCTTCTTGACGAGAGCGTCCATGGTCATCTCCATTCTTCAAACCCCTCTCCCCAGAGGGGAGAGGGTAGGGTGAGGGGCCCGCTAGAGTGCGCCGTTCGTATCGTGCAGACCTTGATCCAGAATCGCAATGCGTTGCGAGAAGTCGTTCGTCCCCCTCACCCTGCCCTCTCCCCCTTCGGGGGCGAGGGAGACAAGGGATGGAAGGTACGCCAGCGGGCCTCGGCTTCCTCGAAGCCGGGGCCCCGGTCGATGAGGGGCAGGTCACGGGCGCGGCGGCGACGCTCCTCGTCCGTGGCCGTCTTGTCCAGATCGAGGGTGGCCGGATCGAGGACGACGGCGTAGTCCTCGAAGGCGCCTCGGGCCGTAACGAAGCCGCGCGCCACGTCGGTGCGCACGCGCTCGGGATCGCGCTCCAGCGGATCGCCCCAGCCGCCACCGCCGCACGTCTCGAAGCGGAGGAGATCGCCGCGCTTGAGCACGATACCGTCGCCCAGCGCCACGAGTAGACGCTCCTCGGACGTGCCGGGATTGAGGGTGATGCGCCCCGTCCGGCCTGCCCGCCCTCCCGCCACGCCGTACGGCGCCACCACCGTGTTCTCCATGCGCGTGGCCAGCTCCGCCTTCTCGACGAGCACGCGCACGTCACGCACCACCCCGCAACCGCCGCGATGGAGACCCGGCCCGCCCGAATCCGGGCGCGCGGCGTAGCGCTCCACCCGCAGGGGGAAATCCCGCTCGACGTATTCCACGGGATAGTTCTCCTGGGCAATGTAGTAGATAACGTCCACGCCGTCGGCGAACGGCCGCGCCCCCAGCCCCACCCCGAGGCCTTCGATGCAGAGGATGGGGCGGCGGCGCGCCTCGTCCCAGGACCGGAAATAGTAGAGGACGTAAACGGGTGAGCCCGCGGGCACCGCGCCGCCATTGGCCTGGGCGAGGCTGCCGAAGATGCACGACATGACCCGGAAGCGCGTGTTGGCGCGCATGCCGAGGGGGGCGGGGAAGCGCGGCTTGAGGATGCTGCCCTCGCGCGCGACCCACTCGTCCAGGTTCCGGAGCAGGCCCTCGTTCACGTCGAGATCGGCGTCGAGCGACTGCAGATAGCGACCGAAGGCGATGCGGAGCAGCCCCGCGTTGGTCGTGTAGTTTATGGGCCCGCGCGCCTGGTCGTCCGAGCGCGAGCCGTCGAGGCGCACGTGATCGCCCGTGCGGCTCAGCTCGAGGTCGACGCGGAAGGGCCGCTGCTCGGCGCCCCCGTCGCTGTCGAGGAAGTCGTGAAAGCTCCAGCGTCCCTCCGGCACCATTTGGAGAAAGAGCTCGCGGGCGCGGGTCCCTGTCTGCGCGATGCACTCGTCGAAGGCCGCGAGCACGGTGTCTGCCCCGTATCGGGAGCAGAGCTCGGTGAGGCGCGTGTCGGCGAGCCGGCAGGAGGCCATCATGGCCCGCGTGTCGCCCTCGACCAGATCGGGCAGCCGCGAGTTGCGCAGGAAGATCCGATAGGCCTCTTCGTTGAGCTGGCCTTCGCGGACGATGCGGACGGGGGGGACGAGGAGGCCTTCGTGATAGATCTCCGTGGCGTGGGGGGAGATGCTCCCCGCGCGCAGGCCGCCGATATCCTGGTAGTGGCCGAAGGTCGTGGCGAAGCCGACGAGCCGTCCCTCGTGGAAGATGGGCGCGGTGAAGACCATGTCCTGATGATGCTGGACCGCGCCGTCCGAGATGTACGGGTCGTTGTACCAGTAGACGTCCCCGGGGCGCATGCTCTCGAGCGGGTAGGTCTTGAGAATGGGCGCGAGCATGCCGGGGCCGCTGCCCGAAATGTGGCAGGCCACGATTCGTCCCTGCGTGTCGAACACACCGACGAAGTAGTCCTTCTTCTCCTTGATGAAGGGCGACATCGCGCATCGCTCCATCAAGAGCTCCATGTCGCGGATGGTCGAGGCCAGGCTCCCTCGGATGATCTCGAGCGTAATCGGGTCCACCTGAACAACTCCCCCGCCGGTGGCGGGGGACCCAATATTCCCCTCTCCCCCACCGGGGGAGAGGGCAGGGTGAGGGGGCGGTGTAGGCGTCATACGCGCTCCAGGAGAAGGTTGTATGCCTCGTCCACCCGCGCGCGAAAACCAGGCGCCACCAGCGGCGTGGAGTCGCTTTGCTCGATGATGGCGGGGCCGTCGAATGTCGTCCCGAGCGTGAGCTCATCGCGGGCATAAATGGGCGTGTCGAGAAAGCCTCTCCCGCGGAAATAGACCGGTCTCCTGCTCCCCCTCACCTCGCCCCCCCTCACCCTGCCCTCTCCCCCTCCGGGGGAGAGGGATGTCGCTGCGGCGCGTTTTGGGAGGGAGCCGATGGCGGTGACCCGTAGCGTGACCAGCTCAATCGGCGCGTTGGGCAAGTCGTAGGTGTAGAGCCGCCGGTGCTCGGCGTGAAAGGTGGAGAGGAGCGCGCCCAGACGCTCGTGCGTCACCGGCCCCTCCCCCAGCGGGCAGGTCAGCTCGAAGCTCTGGTGCTCGTAGCGCAGGTCGGCGGCGCGCTCGAAGCGCATCTGCTCGCGCGGGACCTGCTCGCCGTCGAGCCACACGCGCGCCTGCGCCTCCAGATCGGCCCACGCCGATTCGAGGAGCGGCAGCGAGGCGGCTCCGTCAGCGATGTGGCGCTGGGCCGTGCCCACGGTGCGCACGAACGTGGCCCGGATATCTGTGTCGAGCAACCCCCACGTGGAGAGCACGCCCGGGCGCGGGGGCACCACGACCATGGGAATCTCCAGCAGCTCAGCGAGACGGCAGGCATGGAGCGGCCCAGCCCCGCCGAAGGCGACGAGGGCGAAGCGCCGAGGATCGTGGCCGCGTCCCACGGACACCGTGCGGATGGCGCGCGCCATGGCATTGTCGATGATCTCGACGATGCCGGCCGCCGCCTCCTCGACTCCCAGGCGAAGGGGCCGGCCCACGCGCCCGTCGATGGCGGCGCGGGCGGCATTCACGTCGAGGGGTAGCTCGCCTCCCAGCAGCGCGGCGGGAATGCGGCCGAGCACCAGATGGGCGTCGGTGACCGTGGGCTCGCTCCCCCCGCGGCCATAGCACACGGGGCCCGGCTCCGCGCCCGCGCTGCGCGGCCCCACGGTGAGCCGGCCCGCGCCCGTCACCGCCGCGATGCTTCCCCCGCCCGCGCCGATGGTGTGAATATCCACGATGGGCAGCTTCATGGGAAAGGGACCGATCATGCCGTCCTTGGTGATCTCCGGCCGGCCCTCCCGGATGAGGCAGATGTCCGCGCTCGTCCCCCCCACGTCGATCGAGATGATGTCGCCGAAGCCCGCGGAGCGCCCCACGCTCACCGCGCCCACCACCCCCGCCGCGGGTCCGGAGAGCACCGTCTGCACCGGCTGGCGAATGCAGGTGGCGGCGCTCGTGACTCCGCCGTCGGATTTCATGATGAGGAGCGGCGCCTGCACCCCCTCCGCGTCGAGCGCCTCGCGCAGCACGCCCACGTACCGGCTCACCGGCGGCATGACGGCGGCGTTGAGGGCGGTGGCCATGCTGCGCTCGAACTCGCGGAATTGCGGCAGCACCTCGGAGGAGAGCGAGACGAGTACGTCCGGATACTCCTCGGCCAGGATCGCCTGCATCCGCTGCTCGTGCGCCGGATTCGCATAGGCGTGGAGAAACACCACGGCCACCGCGGGCACACCGAGCTGGGCGAGATGGCGCGCCACCGATCGCGCCTCGCCCTCGTCCAGCGCGGTCAACACGGAGCCGTCCACGTCCAGGCGCTCCGTGACCTCGAACACGCGCTCGGGCGTGATGGGGCGCGTGGGCTTGCTCCAGCCGTAGAGGTTTCCGTGGCGCGGGATGTCGTGGCGGCCGATCTCCAGCACGTACTTGAAGCCGGCCGTGGTCACGAGCGCCGTGGGCGGAGTCTTGCCCTCGAGGATGGCGTTGGTCGCGGTCGTCGTCCCATGGAAGACACGGAGCACGTCGGCGGGCCCGCGGTCGGCCAGGGCCAGCACCTTGCGCACGGCGGTGATGAAGCCGGCAGAAAGATCCGCGGGCGTTGAAGGCGTCTTGGCGACCCAGGTGGCCCCGGTGGCCGCATCCGCGAAGGTGATATCGGTGAAGGTTCCGCCGACGTCGATGGCGAGCGTGCAGGTCTTGGGCATGGGCCTCGCCATTGTAGGGCCACGGGCACGCGGAGGGAAGCCCGCGCTCTTGTGCTTCCCCGCGGCTCCGTCTAACCTAGCCGTCACGTCACCGTGAGTCGATCTCTCATCGGCTGCGCCCGAATGTATGCGTCCAGCGCCTCGCTCTCCGCGGCGTGGAACAACCTCCTCGCCTGGGTGTCCGCCGTTTCGGGTGTCGACCTGGAAGTGATCGAGCACCCCTATCCGGCGCCTCTCGACGATCTGTGGGCACGCGAGGACATGGGCTGTGTCTTCATGTGCGGCTATCCGTGGGCCCTCCGGGCCGCGCGGCCGCGCCTCCTCGCTGCCCCCGTGCCTTCGCCCGCGCGCTACGGGGGCCGGCCCGTCTACGTGAGCGACTTCGTGGTGCGCGCGGACAGCCGCTTCAAGACCCTCGAGGACACCTTCGGCGCGCGCCTCGCCTATTCCATCGAGAGCTCGCACTCCGGATACAACGCGCCCCGGCACCATCTGCTCGGGTTTCGAACGTCTGCGCGCCCGGCGCTCTACTCGGAGATCGTGGGACCTCTCGTCTCGCCACGCCGCGTGCTCGACGCGGTGATCGACGGCCGCGCCGACGTGGGGCCCGTTGACGGCTACCTCTTCGATCTCTGGCGGCGCCACCTGCCCGAGGTGACCGACGCCGTGCGCGTGATCGCCACCACGGAGGCCGCGCCTATACCACCGCTCGTCGCCTCGCCCACCATCGACGAGGACACATGCGCGCGGCTGACCGCGGCCCTCCTCGATGCTCACCGCGACCCCGCGCTCGCCCCCACTCTCGAGGCCCTGCTCCTCACGCGCTTCGTGGCGGCCACTCCGGCGCGATTCGAGGTTTTCCTGGAGTGGCAGCGGGTCGCGGCCGCCGCCGGCTACCCCGTGCTGGCCTAACCTGAACCTATTCCGCCTGAACCTATTCCGCCTGAAGCTATTCCGAAGGGAGCGCCCATGAGTGATGAGCTGGTGCGCATCGAGAAGCGTGAGCCGAGGTTCACCGACCAGTGAGCGTCGCCCGGCTGCTCCGTCCTTCATCGATGGCGATAGTCGGCGCTTCCGACAAGGTCGGCCCCGGGCTCAATGCCTGGCTGACCCTCGAACGCGTCGGCTATGCGGGAGCCGTGTACCTCGTCACGCCCAGCCGGCCCGAGCTCTTCGGCCGGCGCACGTATCCCACCCTCGACGCGATTCCCGAACCCATCGACGCGGTGTTCATCGCCGTGCCGCAGGCCTCGGTGGTGGACGCGGTTCGCGCCGCGGCCCGCAAAGGCGCGGGAGGAGCGGTGGTTCTCTCGAGCGGCTTCGGGGAAGCGGGCGTGGACGGCGTGCGCGCCCAGGGCGAGCTCGCTTCCATCGCCCATGCCCACGGCATGGCAGTGTGCGGGCCGAACTGCCTCGGCTTTCTCAACTTCACGGGCCGCGCCGCCGCGTGGGGCACCACCGTGCCCGACCACGTCGCGCCCGGCCGCGTGGCCGCGGTGGTCCAGAGCGGCTCCATCGGCATCGCGCTCTTGAACGCCGGCCGCGACATCGGCCTGAGCTACCTCGTCACCTCGGGCAATGAGGCGGCCACTTCCGCCGCCGATTACATCGACTACCTGGTCGACGACGACGACGTGCGCGTGATCATCGGATTCTTCGAGCAGCTCCGTCATCCCCAGCGCTTCGTGGCCGCGGCGAGACGCGCGGCCACCCTGGGCAAGCCCGTCATCGTGGTGAAGAGCGGGCGCTCGGAGCGCGGGCGCGAAGCGGTGATGGCCCACACCGGCGCCGTGGCGGGCAGCGACGAAGTCTGCGACGCCGCGTTCCGCGCGGCGGGGGTGATCCGGGTGGGCTCCCTCGACGAGCTCATCGAGATGGCCGCGCTCTGCTCCACGATTTCCAGGCGGCCCACCAAGCGGGGCGTGGCGGTGTTGAGCCCCTCGGGCGGCGAGATCGCCCTCGCCCTGGACATCGCGGACGCCGCGGGGCTCGAGCTGCCTCCCGTGGGGGACGGCGCACCTCGGCTCAAGGCGCTCCTTCCCGACTTCGCCCACGTCACCAACCCACTCGATCTGACCTGGGCCGGGCTCTACGATCCCGCCGTCGCGCGCCAATGCGCGGAGATCCTGGCCGCCCAGCCCTCAGTAGGCACCCTCGTCCTCCTCCAGGACGCCCCGCGCGCCCTCGCCCTCCAGCAGGCCGAGCGCTACACGCGACTCGTGCGCGCGGTGGGCGAGGGTGCGGCCGCCACGCACACGCCCCTCGTGGTCGTGTCCAATCTCGCCGTGGATTTCCATCCCGCGTTCGAAGCGGCGGCCCGCGAGGCGGGCGCGCCCTGCCTGCGCGGGACCGCCGAAGGGCTCTTCGCGGTTGCGCGCTTCGCCCGCTGGGCGACTTCGTTGCCCTCCGACGCCACGGCCACGGCGACGACCGGCCCGTCACGCGGCCCGGCCTTCGCGGAGGCTTCGCGTCTGTGGGCCGCGCGCGATCGAAGCCGCGCCCCCGCCGAGCACGAGGCCCGGGCCCTCGTCGCTCCCTATGGGTTCGAGGGGCCGCCCGAGCGATTCGTGCCGGACGCCGATCAGGCCGTGGCGGCGGCGCGGGAGATCGGCTATCCGGTGGTCGTGAAGGCCATGGTGGGCGGCGTGGTGCACAAGACCGAGCGGGGGCTCGTGCGGGTCGGGCTTCGGAGCGATCTCGAGCTGCGCACGGAGGCGGACGCCATGCTGGAGCGCGCCCGCGCCGCGGGCGGCCCTGTGTGTCGCAGGAGACGGCGCGGGAAATGATTGCGGAGACACGCGCCGCCGCGCTGCTCGGCGGTTGGCGCGGGCGACCCGCGGGCGACGTCACCGCCGTCGCCCGCGCCGTGGTCCGGCTCTCCGAATTCGTTTCCGACTTCCAGGATGAGATCAGCGAGGTCGAGATCAATCCCCTGGCCGTCCTCGAGCGCGGAGTGGCGGCCCTCGATTGCGTCATCGTGCCTCGGCCCGGCGGGTGACGCCATGACGCCCGATCCTCAGATGAAGGCCATCCTCGACCAGATGAAGACAGCCGGATGGCGGCCCACGCACACGCTCTCCGTGGCCGAGGCGCGACAGGCCTTCAAGAGCCGCGTGGCCAAGGGCGCGCCGGTGGCCCGCACCGTGGACCGCGCGATCCCGGGTCCTGCCGAAGACATTCCCGTGCGCATCCATTGGCCCGCGGGGACCGGTCCGTTTCCCGCCCTCGTCTTCTTTCACGGGGGAGGCTGGGTGATCGGTGATCTCGACACGCACGACGTGACGTGCCGCTCCCTGACCAACCAGGCCGACTGCGTCACCGTCTCCGTCGACTACCGGCTCGCGCCGGAGCACAAGTTCCCCGCGGCGGTCGAGGATGCCTACGCGGCCACGCGCTGGGTCGCGGACCACGCGGGGGAGCTTGGCGTGGACGCGGCCAAGATCGCGGTGGGCGGGGCCAGCGCGGGCGGTAACCTTGCCACGGTGGTCGGTCTCATCGCCATCGAGCGTGGGGGCCCGGGACTCCTCTTCCAGCTCCTCATCTATCCCGTCACCGACGCCGCCCTCGACACGCCGTCGGCCCGCGCCATCACCTCGGACGACTATCCGCTCACGCGCGCCGACATGGAATGGTTCTGGGGTCACTATCTCCGCACGGACGCCGATCGCCGCCATCCCTACGCCTCGCCTGCCCTCGCGAAGAGCCTGGCCGGCCTCCCTCCCGCCCTGGTCATCACGGCCGAGATCGACCCGCTCTGCGACGAGGGAGAGCGCTACGCGCACGCCCTCGAGCGCGCGGGCGTCACCGCCGCCTGCACGCGCTATGAAGGCGTCACCCACGGCTTCGTCGGAATGGAAGCCGCCCTCGACAAGGGACGCGCCGCGGTGGCGCAAGCCTCCCAGGCCCTCCGCTCCGCTTTCACCCGCGCTTAGCCCCCCTTTCCCTCGCTCCCAAAGAGGAGAGGGCAGGGTGAGGTTCCGCTCCGCTTTCATCCGCGCTTAGCCCCGCCTTTCCCTCGCCCCCAAAGGGGGAGAGGGCAGGGTGAGGGGGGTCACTCGAAAGCTCGCCTCAGGAAGCCTCCGAGGGCGAGGCGTACACGGTGCTGAATCGCCGCAGCTCCACCTTACCGGGCGGAAATCCTCGCGGCTTGCTCACGTCGGCGCAGGTGGCGAGGTGGACGGTGACGCGCCCTCCGTGCTTGGCCCTGGAGTAGCGCGCGGCCAGCGACGCGGCGAAGCGCAGCGTGTCACGCGGAAGCCGCTCGAGGCCGTCGGGATTGCGCACGATCACGTGCGAGCCGGATTCCGCGGCCACGTGAAGCCACGCGTCGCGAGCCTCCCCGAGCCCGAAGGTGAGCAGGTCATTGTCCGCCGCGGAGCGGCCAACCAGCACGGTCAGGCCGTCCGGAGAGACGAACCGGCGCGCCACCGAGCGGCCCTGCCATATCCCCTGCTCGGGATCGGAGGGCGGCGGAGCGGCGCGGGCGGTCATGCCGGCTAGAGCTTGTAGAATCTCCTTGCGTTGCCCGCGAGGACCTGCCGCTTGGCATCGTCGCCGAGATCGGCGCGGTCCGCCAGCTCCTTCACCGACTTCGGATAGCTGTGATCCCAGTGGGGGAAGTCGGACGCGTACATGATCCGGTCATTGCCCACATAGGCGAGGGCCTGGGGGAGCAGCGGCTCGTCTGCTTCACACGAGAAATAGATGGGATGGCTGTGCACGATCTCGGTGGGTGACCGGGTGAGGAGCTTGGCCTCGGCGTGGCCGCGCTTCTCGTATTCCTCGTCCATGCGCTGGAGGAAATACGGTATCCAGCCTGCCCCCGCCTCGAGATAGGCGATGCTGAGCTCCGGGAAGCGCACGGGCACGCCGTCGAACATCATGGAGGTGATCTGGCGGAGCTGGGCGAAGACATGCGACACGGTATGAGCCTGGATGAATTTCGGGAAGGGCTCGTGGCCCACGTCGGTCATGTCCGTTCCCGCCGCGTGCACGGTGATGGGAACTTTGAGCCTTTGCGCGGTGGCGTAGACAGGATCGAAGCGCTCGTGGCCGAGGAGGTAGTAGCTGTCGGCCGAGAGCATGCCGCCTACGAAGCCGAGCTCGCCCACGCAGCGCTCGAGCTCGCGCGCGGAGGCGGCGGGATCCTGAAGAGGCAGGAGCGCCACGCCCCGGAGGCGCGGGCTCTGGCTGGTCAGCTCCTTGTAGAGCATGGTGTTGTAGGCGCGGGCGAGCGCCACTGCCCACTCGGCATCACGCAGGAAGGGCAGGCCGAGTCCCAGCGTGGGGTAGAGCACGGCCATGGCCATGCCGCCCATATCGAGGGCTTCCGTCCACGACTTGCCGTCACCCGCCCAGTTGCCCTTGGTCCCCATCAGCCGGCGGTCCCATCCGTCCTGCGGAAAGAAGGGCGTGAGGAGCGGGCGCTTGCGGTACGGCTCGTCGAGATGGCGGGCGATCTGCTCCCAGGTCTCGGTCACGTGTCCGTCGGCGTCGACGATCTCGAAGCTCATGTCCGATCTCCCCTGCGGTTAGATGCGGCGTCGGCTATCGCGCGCACCAGAGCGTGCGCTTCATCGGGCAGCGTGTGGCGACGCGGATAGACGCCGAGGGGCCGGGTGGCGTCATTCGTCCGGTCCGTCCCATAGCGTGAGCATGGTGCCAACCCCCTTGGCCTCGGCCTGCGCGTGGATCCACGCGCCGAGGACGATATCACTGATGGCGAAGCCCCGATGCCAGAAGATGATGCGCTCCGCCGGTTCGGCGCGGCGGACCCGCGTGCCGTGCACGATCTCGCCGATCTCGGCGTGCACGTGCTCGCGCCGGAGCGCGCCGCTCGCGATGAGCGGATGGAGCTGGCCGCCGTGCTGGCACTGCGCCCAGTCATCGACCACCAGCTTGTCCACCCGGAACGGTAGCTCCGGATCGATGGCCATGACCCAGCCGTAGGTCACGAGGAGCGCGCCGGGCTCGAGCCACGGCTCGCGCACGAGCACCTCGGGGCGCTCGAGCCGGGTCGCCTCCACCACGATGTCGGCACCGCGGAGAGCCTCCTCCGTGCTGTCGACGGGCCTCGCGTCGAGCCCGAGGGTCTGGCGCACCTCGGCGGCCAGCCGCTCGCGGCTCTCGTGCCGCTTGCTCGTGATGCGCACCTCGCGCAAAGGGAAGAGCGTGGCGAGCGCGGTCAGATTGCTGAGGGCCGTGCCCCGCGCGCCCAGATGCGCCACCACGGAGGAGTTGGGCCGCGCGAGATACTTGGCGCCGATGCCCGTCACCGCGCCCGTGCGCAACCATGTCAGCACCGTCGCGTCCATCAGGCAGCGCGGCACGCCCGTGGCCGGATCGTACAAGGTGAGCATGGCCACTTCCGAGGGCAGCCC
>WNGE01007269.1_pt1 | contig 12760 bp, 12 predicted proteins | sample 5400651 | NCBI WGS metagenome assembly WNGE01 (sample SAMN13153370, study PRJNA577476) | soil metagenome | isolation source: 60 cm soil or saprolite under grassland replicate 2 | place: USA:California | collected 2016-06-15 | reverse complement strand
ATGGGGTGGCTCGTCATGCTCAGATTCGCGATTCGCACCCGCACCCGATCGCCCTTGCGCACCACCAAGTGATCGATGCCCGGGAAGACGCGGGTGTTCCAGGTCCATATGTTGAAATCCAGCATGGTGGAAACCTTCGGCACGTAGGTGCCGGGTTCAAAATCGAAATTGTTCATGATGAAGACGAAATCGCGGTCGACGCGGCGAAACTTCGGGTCGCGCGGATGGATGATGAAGGAACCCATCATGCCCATGGCCATCTGCACCATTTCGTCGGCGTGAGGATGATACATGTGGGTTCCGCTCTTCGTGAGCTCGAACTCGTACACGAAGGTCTTGCCGGGCTCGATGTACGGCTGAGTCAACCCTCCGACGCCATCCATCCCATTCGGCAACAGCACGCCATGCCAATGGATGGTGGTGTGCTCGGGCAGCTTGTTGGTGACGAAGATGCGCAGCTTGTCGCCTTCGACCGCCTCGATCGTGGGCCCGGGCGATTGGCCGTTGTAGCCCCAGAGATTCGCTTTCATGCCAGGCGCGATCTCGCGGACCACTGGTTCGGCGACCAGGTGGAATTCCTTCCAGTCGCCGTTCATGCGCCACGGCAGCGTCCAGCCGTTGAGAGTGACGACCGGCTGGTACTCGGGACCGCTCGTCGGGTAGAGCGGCGGCTGCATGGTGTTCGACGTCGTGGCCGGCGCCTCAGGAATGCTGGCGGCCTGCACACGCGAGCTGATTGCGCCGGCGCCGACGAGCACCGCCGCCGAGTGTCCCAGAAATCCTCTTCGGGAGATCATGATCGGATCCTCTTTGTCATTGACCGGATGTATCGGCTGCTGCGGCGGTGCTGGACATCGGGCTTTGCGCCGCTCCGCCGCCCCCGATGAGCAGAACGCTGAGCAGCTCGCTGCTGCCGAGCCAGAAATCGCGAACAGCCTCGACGGCCGCGATATTCGCCGCGAGCCGCTGCCGCGCTTCGGTCAGGAGCGCGAACACGTCGATCTGCATCGCGTTGTAGCGAAGCATCGTTTCGTCGGAGATGATCTTGCGCAACGGCAGCACTTCGCGTGCATAGAATCCCGCAAGATCGTGGCTCGCCCGATAGACACGGAACGCGTCGCGCGCCTCCGAACGCGCATTGATCGCCCGCTCGGCCAGGCGATTGACGGCTTGCAGATAGGTCTGCTCCGCCTCGCGCACGCGCACCTCGCCGAAATCGAACAGGGGTATCTGGAACTCCACATCGACCCCGCCGGCCCGCCCAACCGACGGCGGCTCGCCCTCGCGAGTTCGTCTCAACGCAGGTCCCGCATCGAGAACATTGATGAACCGCGTCGCTTGAGTCAGCCCGTAGGACTTGGCAAGGGCCACGATCTCGATGCGGCCGATCTGCAGGTCGATGCGACGGCGGATCGCTTCCTGTTCGATAGCGCGCGATGTCCTAGGGCTCGGAGGAAGCGACGGAAGCGCGCTGGGAAGCTTGAAATTTATGTCGCTGCCCCATAATCCCATCAACCGGATCAGCCGTTCGCGCTCGGTCGTCACAGCCAGGCGTGCTCGGGCAAGCTGAGCCGTCACTTCGGCGTAGAAGACCTGCTCGCGCGCCTGGTCGAGCTTGCTGAGCGCGCCGGTCTCGCCCAGCCGCGTCGAGACTTCCGCGATGGTATCGGCCGCCGATTGCGTTTGAATCAACAGCTCTTCGAGCTGCTTGGCGGCAACGGCGCGATAATAGGCCCGGCGCGCCTCGCCGGCGACGCGGACGGTCTCCAGTGCGGCGCGCAGCTGAGCCTGCCAGAACCGGTCCGCGGCAATTTCCGCACGCAGCGGAAGCGTCGCGAGCGCCAAAATGTCGGCAACGGCGGCGGCTTCGAACTCGCCAAGCGTCCCGCTTGCCACATGCGTGATCGTGGTCCTGGGATTGGGCGGAAGGCTCGCGGCAATCATCCTGGCTTCGGAGATGCCGAGCTCGCTATAGGCCGCCTGCAGTCCGCGATTGTTGAGCAACGCGATCTGGACCGCGGCTTCCGCAGTCAACGATCGTTTGAGCAGGCGAACGATCTCTGACCGAGCTGTGGCGGCATCCTCATCGGTGCGGACCGCCACAACGTCCTTCCTGAGGTCCCGATCGGCAATCGCGGCCACCACATCCATGCCGCCATCGGGCGAAAACGTCTTGCAGGCGGCGAGAAGGATCGCGCAGGCGATCATGCTGGCCGCGCGCCGCGAGCTCCTCGGCTCGAGCGGAAACTTGAGCCACCGGCTACGTGAAGATCGTATCGGCATGGCTAGCTCACTGCCCGGAGTGTGGTTTCACGCTCTCGCTCTGATTTCGCCACGGCCCGGGTTCGACCGGCCTGCGGCTGCGGTACGAGGCGATCGTCGATCGGGACTGCACGCCCGGAACTCGCACGTTCGGATCCGCAGGGTCGGGACCGGCAACGGCGGCGGGCAGCACGGGCGCGCACGACGCGCTCAGCACGCCGATTGCCGCGATGCCAGCCAGAAGGATCAATCGTTTGTGAGCTCGCGTGGCGCGCCGCCGTTCGAAGCCGGCGGAATCCACCCGGAAGACCGTGCGCATGGATCCCTCATGAGTCGGATAAGGACGAACGCGAGCAGCCGCCAGGCTGCCGCAGTCATGCTCAAAGCGACGGAAGGGATCTCGGCGGACGGTCCAAGCGGCCCGGTCCTATGCCAGAGGCCCGGTCGGCCGCCGCCGGCGACAGCCGCTCGCCGACCCGGTCCGCCAGGATGGCCATGACGACCAGCGGGACAACGCCGGCAAGGGAATGCAAGGCGCAGCACTGGTCCGCAACCGCGCCGTCCTGTTTTGTGCCGTCGTGATGGTGCGTGTGGCCCGCACTGCCGTGCTCCTCATGGGCCGCGGCATGGGCCAGAGCGGGCGTTGGCTGGACGTACTCGGAGGAAACGATGCCCGCGAGCTGAGCGACCAGGAACAGGCCGATCAGCCAGGGTACAAGGCCTCGGATCGTTCGACACCACGCCATGCGTCTCACCCTCGCGGGGCTCTGCGGAAAGAAAGTCTGGCGGACGCTGACCTGGTAGTCAATGGCGCCATGGTCGTGGCCCTCGATTCCACAAGAGTATTGCACGGGGGCAACGCTGTTGGACTGGCACCCAACTGGTCGGGCGCGCCAGCCGAAGTCGGGCCGTGCTGCCGTGGGAGCCAAACGAGTTTTGGCAAGCAATTTTTCCTGCTCGATAACACAATGCTGACCAAGCCCTCGCGCTCTTGGTGGAGGCACTCGCAAATACCTGCGTCAGAAGCCCAAGAAAGATAGGTCCATGAGAGGTGCCGGTCAGCGCGTCTCCCGCTCCGCGACAGCAGTTCCGTCGCTCACGCGATCACTCGGATGCAGCACCACGCGGTCGCCGGCGGCCAATCCCGAGATCACCTCCGCGGTCCGATTGTTGCTGTGGCTGATCTGAACGGGCGTGGTCCGCGCGCGGCCGTCCCTGATGGAGAACACGGCCCAATCGTCGCCCTTGCGGAGCAGCGCGCCTACCGGCACCGTGAGGGCGTTCTCGGAACTCCAGACGGTGACGTGAACGATCACCCGGTAATCGTGTCCGAGCCGCGACCACGCTTCCGGCGGGTCGACGAAATCGACTGTGACACGGACTCGCTGCTCCTCGATGCCCAATGCCGAAACCTTGAGGAATCCCGCCGGGTCGACGCGGGTGACGCGCCCTCGGATCGGTGATCCGCCCCAGCCGTCGATCCGCACCGGTGCACCGGGTCTGATCTGTACGGCATCCGTCGAAAGCAGGTCCGCCACGACTTCGAGGTCGAGCGGATCACCGATCTCGATCAACGGTGCGCCGGCCTGAACGACCGCTTCGCTCTCCTGAACGATCTTGAGAATGCGCCCGGTAACCGGTGCACGGATCTGAACGCAACAGACTGGATTGGTCGGTGCGCCAACACTTGAAGGATCGATCAGCCGAGCGGCGAGGCTTGCGCGTACGCTCCGCCGGACTTCGATCTGAGCCTTTGCGCTTGCCAGAGCTGCTTCATTGCTCGCGACATCCAGTTTCGCCCTATCGAAGGCCTGGGCGGAGGTCGCTTGCGTGCGCAAAAGGGTCTGCGCTCGCTCCAATTGGGTCCGGGAAAATTCAAGGGCAGCTTCGAGCCGACGCTTCTCGGCTTCCGATTCCTTGATAGCGGCATCGGCAGCTGCCACAGCCGCCTCGAGCTCTTCACGCGAGCGAACATCAATGAAGCTCGGCGTCGTCGGTTGCATGACGGCGACCACCGTGTCGTTTGCGGTCACTTGATCGCCGACGTGACGCGATATGCCCTCCTCTCCAAGGGGGTGCGAGATTCTCATGACTTTCCCGGCAATCGGCGCCGACACCGTGTAGATGTGTCGAACGCGGGTCTTACCTTCATCGTCGACCGTTACCTCCATCGGACCTCTGGTCACTGTCGCAAGATCGACCCCCACCGGCCGTGGCCATGCAAACCAAACTGCGCCGGCCAAACCCACTCCTAGGACAACGACCCACGCTGCTCGCTTGATCCAGATCGTCCGCATGGCTCAGTCTCGCGTCTTGAGAACCGCTACGAGGTCCAGCCGGTTGAGGCGCTTACGTACGACAAGCGCGGACACCAGGGCGGCGGCAATCACGATCCCGCTGGCAAGCACGTAGGTGGAGCTTTCGACGACCAAGCGAGCCCGCATTACCTCGGCGGCCATGTTCGTTCTGAGAAGCCATGCAAGGCCGTAGCCGATCACCCAGCCGGGTGGCTGTGCAATCAGCGTGAGCAGGGTGATCTCGAGGAAAAGAATGCGCAATACCTCGCCGCGAGTGAAGCCGAGGACGCGCAGGCTGGCCAGCTCGCGTGCCCGTTCGGAAAGCGAGATTCTTGCGCTATTGTAGACGACCCCGAAGGCGATGACAGCGGCGAGTCCAGTGTAGATGTTCGCCATCGTGGTCACCAGCACCGCCAGCGCCTCGCGGAAGTTCGCGAGCGAGATGCGCTGCAGAGCCATGCCGCTGACGGTCGGCAATCGCTTGATCGCATCATACAAAAGCTCTCGCGCCTTCGCATCGACGCTCAGGTTCACGCTGTTGACGGCCGGCGCCTCACGCATCAGCCGCGCTAAGGCCTCCGAATCCATCATGCCCTGGATGCCGAAATAATCCTCGACGAGCGCGGTCACCGGGAGGGATACGGTCCGTCGCTGCCCTTCGAGCAGATCGACTTCGACGAAATCGCCGACGTGCATACCGAGGATCTGGGCAAGCCACGCCGAGATGGCCAACCCGCTTTCCGGCAGCGCGACGGAACGCAAATTGACGTCGATGATGCGCCGGAGGTCGGCTTCGCGCGGTCGGCCACTGATGATCACACGGCGCTCGACGCTTCCGTTGCGAATGCGAACTGGAACTTCTCGATAGGGCTCGACTGCAAGAACACCCGGCAATCGGGCAATCTGCTCGACGACGTTCATTGAGCGCCGTTCGACGAAGCTCACCGTGGCATCCTGACGGTCGGACATGAAATAGGTGACGTCGATAAGGTCCTCCATGGTGCCGTCCAGAAAGAGCGAGGCAATCAGTATTCCCGTCGCAAACGCCATGCCCAAAGTCGTGAACATCGCCCTGAGCGGATGGCCTGTAATGTTGCGCACCATCATCACGAACGGTTGTGACAAGACATTGTGGATCGCAAATGTCGCGGGCAGCAGGCGCCGAAATCGTGGGGGCGTGGGCGGCTGCATCGCGACGGCCGGCGGCAGCATCACGACGTCTCTGAGCGCACGCAGCGCGCCAAGGGCTGCAGCAACGAGGCTCAAGCCTGCCGCGAAAACGTGGAGATCGGGGCTCTGGGCAAAAACCAGGAACGGAAATCGATAAAAATCGCCGTATAGCCGCGTTATATAGGTGCCGAGCCATGTTCCAGCAGAGCTGCCGATGACGATGCCGACCAAGACGATCGCGATGACGAACTTCACGTAGTGGAGGGCGATGGCGCCGTTGCGGTAACCAAGGGCCTTGAGAAGCCCGATGTGCTCGCGTTCGAGCGCCACGATGCGGCTCAGCGTGAGATTGATCAGGAATGCCGAGACCAGGAGAAAAATCGGCGGCAGCGTACGGCTCATGTTCTTGAGCATTTCGAGGCCGTGGTCGAGATAAGCATCCGAGGTTTGGTCCTTTCGGCCGAAGGCTGCCTGGCCGCCATAGCGGTCGAGCAGCGCGTCCAAACGCTTGATCGCCTCGGGCTCCGAAGCATTCCGCAACAGCCTGACACTAACCGAAGAGAATGCGCCATCGAGGTCGTAGGCGCTGGCGAGCGCCTTTTCGGACATCCATACGATGGCGAAGCGGCGTTCATCCGGCATCCGGTCGCCGGGGCCGATCGCGTAGATGAACTCGGGCGAAAGGGCGGTGCCGACAATGACAAGGTCGCGCTTGCGGCCGTTCAAGATTGCCGCGAAGCGGTCACCCAGCGCGAATGCATGTGCCTTGGCGAAGCCGTCGCTGACAACGACTTCGTCGGCTCTCCCGGGCTCGGGCGTGCGGCCCATCCGCATATAGAGCCGATTGAGAGCGGGCTGGCCGCTCTCGGGCAGCGAAAGGAACTGGCCGGTCACAGGCTCGCGAAATCCCGGCACATCGAGCAGTGCGAGCTTGCCAATGCGGACCTCGACAGCCGCGACTCCGGGAATCTCAGCAATCTGACCTGCCAAAGCCTTCGGTGCGCGTTTCACCGAGGCGAATACATCGGCGAACTGGTAACGATCGTAATATGCGATGCGCGTCTCCTCGAGAGATCGGTAGGAGCCGACCGCCAGCACGAGGGTGGCAACCCCGCCGGCGACCACAAGCGCTATTGCAAGCGACTGCGCCCAGAGGCGCTTCAGGTCACGAAACAATTTGGTATCAAGCGCGCGCATGATCACCAGGTGATCTCGGCCGCCGCGCGGCGGCTCTCGTTCTTGCGAATTCCGGAGATCCGACCGTCAGCGAACGACAGCACGCGATCGGCAACCTCCTGAATGGCGGCGTTGTGGGTGATGATCAGCGTCGTGGTTCCGAGCTGCGCATTGATTGCCAGCAGCGCCTCGATCACGAGGATCCCCGTCTTGGAATCCAGGGCGCCGGTCGGCTCGTCGCAGAGCAGCACTTCCGGCCGCTTGGCGATGGCGCGCGCGATGGCAACCCGCTGCTGCTCGCCGCCCGAGAGCTCGGCCGGGAAATGGCCCATGCGGCCTTCCAGTCCGACCAGCCCCAGCGCTTCCTCCGGTCGCGTGGGACTCTCCGCGATCTCCGTTACCAGGGCGACGTTCTCTCGGGCCGTGAGGCTCGGGATCAAATTATAGAATTGAAAGACGAACCAGACATGACGGCGGCGGTACGCCGTGAGGCCACGGTCGTTTAACGCGATCAAATCGAGGTCCTTGAAGGATAGATGTCCGGTTGTCGCACGATCGATGCCGCCCATGATGTTCAACAGCGTAGACTTCCCGCTGCCGGAAGGCCCCAGCAGGACCACGACTTCGCCCGCCCAAATGTCGAGATCGACCCCGCGCAGCGCGTGCACCTGCACCGCACCGGCGGTGTAGGTCTTGGTCAGGCCCTGGGCGCCATAGAGTTTCTGGAGCATTCCACCAACCTGGAGGCTTCAAGCCCATAACCGACAGGAATCGGCCGGAAGCTCATTGCTCTACGCCAAGAACGGCGGTTGCGCTGCTAAACTTCGATATCGCGGTGCGGCCATACCGTAATCCACGGGCGAACCCCGCGCATTCAAGCCATGTAGCAGCTCGATGGGCGGCTAGTACACTCCATCGCCCTCGTTCGGACCGCGACTATGGATGCTCTGACAATTTCCCCGTTGCACACCGCTGCTGGCGGAGTCGAGATCGTCGAACGCAAAGGCCTTGGTCACCCGGACACGATCTGCGACGCGCTTGCGGAGACACTGTCTCGCAATCTCTCGCGCGCGTACCGTGAGCGTTTCGGTCAAGTTCTTCATCACAACGTCGACAAGGCGCTTCTCGTCGGCGGCCGGTCCGCACCGGCCTTCCGCGGCGGCACCGTGATCGCCCCGATCCGCATCTATCTCGCCGGAAGGGCGGTCGCCGAGGTCGGCGAGCAGTCGATCAAGATCCAGGACATTGCCGTTGAGGGCTCACGCGCCTGGCTGCGCGCAAACCTGCACGCTCTGGATCCGGAGCATCATGTAGAGATCCGCGCGCTCGCTCAGCCGGGGTCGCAGGACCTGCGCGAGCTCTTTGCTCACCGACCCGGGACGGATGCTCCGCTCGCGAACGACAGTTCCATCGGCGTCGGTTACGCCCCGATGAGCACACTCGAACGACTCGTGCTGGCGGTCGAACAACGCATGAATGGGAGGGACCGCCATCATGAGCACCGTGCCTGGGGCGAGGACGTGAAAGTCCTGGGAGTTTGCCGTGCCGGCACAGTCCAGCTGACCATTGCCTGCGCCATGATCGGCGGTCATCTCATGCAAATGGACGACTATCTCGTCGAGAAAAATGCCATCAAAACATTCGCGCGACAGCTGGCGGCCGAGCATGGCTTTGCGGATTGCTCGGTGTCCGTCAATGCGGCCGATGATCCGGCGGCCGGTGCCATCTACCTCACGGTCACAGGTACGTCGGCGGAGGCGGGAGACGACGGGCAGGTCGGCCGCGGCAATCGGGCTAATGGACTGATCACTCCCTGCCGCCCAATGAGTCTGGAAGCAGCTGCGGGCAAGAACCCGGTCAGCCACGTCGGCAAGATCTACAATGTAGTCGCCCGGCAAATCGCCGAAACGCTGGTTGCCACGCTGCCGCAAATCGAGGCGGCCGAATGCCTCATGGTCAGCCGAATTGGCGCTCCGGTGGCGACCCCGGCAGTGCTGGACGTGAGGCTGCTGACCCGCGACGCCCTGCCCCTCGACCCGTTGAAGCCGGCCATTGAGGCGATCGCGGCCGAGCGTCTTGCCAGCATGCCGAGATTGATCGACGAGTTCCTGATGGGCACAATCACTGTGTTCTGACCAGGGCCGCCGGCCGCCCGCTTTCCGGTCAAAATTTTGATTTAGCGCAATGCGCGGATAGCAGTTTGACCGGCATAAGAGCTGTTTAACAGCAATCGTCAAGCTTGAGTCCCGTCGAGCCATGTGTGCCTTGATGCGTTCGCTCCGACCCAACACAGGGGAGAGTTCCATGACTAGTACCAGTACCCGTTCGAGCTGGCTGACCGGCGATATCGCCACGCTGGATACCTTCCGTCTTATCAAAGTCAGCATGGCCTGGATCACCATCTTGTATGTGCTGTGCTTTGTCGCCGTCGCGCTCTTTCCCGAAGTTCGTTCGCTGTTCATGCAGTATACTTTGCATGCGGACGTGAGCATGGGACAGAGCATTATCACTCTCGGGACATTCGTGGCTGGCCTCATCTTTTGGAATGTCATGGCCGCCGTCGGATTCGGACTATTCGCCGTCCTGTTCAACAGAATAAAGTGACGAGACCTATTCCGTCGGTGTCAGTTGAATTGTGGTGCACTCTGGGCGGCACATGAGAAGGATGAGTGATGCAAGGGGGTGCGCCTAGCCACGTAGGCGACGCTGATTCAGCGGGGCTTCAGCGCCGCGCCCACGCCCACCCACCCACGGCCCCGCATTGGCCGTTCCATGCTGTTGGTTTGCCTTGCTCGCTGGTCATGGGCCGGCTTTCACAGCGAATCGATGACATCTCTGAGCTTTGCCTGCACCGTCTTGGCGACAACTTCGAGCTTGGGATTGTCAATTGCGGCCATGGAGACTACCGGATCGACGGCCGACACCTCGACCATTCCGTTCCCCACATCCTGAACGATGACATTGCAGGGAAGCATCGTGCCGATCTTGTCTTCGACCTGAAGAGCCTGGTAGGCGAGCGGCGGGTTGCAGGCGCCGAGAATACGGTAGGGATGAAAGTCGACGTCTAGCTTCTTCTTGAGCGTCTGTTGAACATCGATTTCGGTTAGGATACCGAAGCCCTGTTGTTTCAGAGCCTCTGTTATTCGGCCGATAGCTGCCTCGAACGGCAGCCGCAGCCTCTTGCTAAAATGATAGGGCATTGGCCATCCTTTCCTTGGCGGGCTCAGGTTGTCCAGCGCACGTTGCAGCGCGGGAGTATTCGTCAGCTTCGAAGGCGACGTTCGCGGCGCGCTGGCGGTGTCGATCCCACGAAGCCGCGGCGACCATCCGGGCGTTCTCGCGCTACACCAATTCATTATTCGTCGCCGAACTCCGCCAATTCATATTCGAGACTTGCCGCGCGCTCGAATGCTTTTGCAGGATGATCGCATCATTGCAGTTCCTCGACGTGGCGCTCCTCGAAATGCGCCTTCTACGTTGCTCGCGGCAGTCTGGGGCCCCCAGTCGGATCGTCGATCTTCCTCTCGTAGAGCTAGGCGCCCTTGAGGTCGTGACATCGTCAGGACGGGCTATGGGTCAGCGCAGGGAATGCTGGTAGGCAAATTCCACTGTGACCGGTTTTGTTTTGCTTGGTTGCTGCACCTCGACGGCAATGCGAAACCGGCTGCTGCCGCCTAGATCGTAGTAGTTACCGTACGTCGTCGTGTCGGCGATCCGCATCGGCTCCAAAACCTTCTTCGTTCCAGCAAGCCCCAAGCCGGTGATGGTCGCAGATACATTCGCGTCTTCGACGCGCTTCCCGGTTACGGCATCGAAGACGGCAACCAAGATATGGAAGCGATGCGCACTGCCACCGGGGCCACCGTGCATGGTCGCCTCCTCGTGACTGGACGGATGACCTTTGGTCATTGCGGAGGGAAGGATGCCAAAATAGATCGTGAGACCGCCAGCGGTCCGGACGTAATCTTCGGCGGCCATGGCTGCGGTTAGAACCAAGCCAATCAGAAGAGCCGATGCAGCAATCATTGCGCCGGGTCGTCGCGAGAATGAAGCCATGTTCCACCTCTCGGGGCGCAGCTGGATCGGTGTCTTAGGCTTGCGGCGAGCTGGCAGCATCGGGGCCACGAAGCCGGGGCAGCCAAGCCGGCGTCCTCGCCGCGTACCGATCATGTTCGTCCCCGAACTCTGCACGCACCTCTCCTTCCTCATGATGCGCCAAGTGCACGTACATCGCGACGAGCACGGGAAACATCGCGAGCGTGAGCAGCGTCGGCCACTGCAGCAGGAAGCCGAACATGATGAGGATGAAGCCGATGTACTGCGGATGGCGCACGTGCGCATAAGGTCCACTCCTCGCCAGTTGCTGGCGTTGCTGGGCCTCGTACAGTACGCGCCAAGCCGCGGATATGAGAATGAAGCCGCCGCCGATGAAAATGAAGCTCAGAATGTGGAACGGCCCAGCGTGCGGGTTGGTCTTCCAACCGAACATCATCTCCAGGAGGTGGCCGGCATCGTGGGAGAACCAGTCGACATTGGGATATCGGCTCTGCAGCCACCCGGACAGGAAATAGATGGTGAGAGGGAATCCGTACATTTCCGTAAACAGCGCGACCAGGAATGCGCTGAACGCCGAAAACGAGCGCCAGTCTCGGCCCGTCCGCGGCTTGAAGAAGGTGTAGGCGAACAGAATGAATACGGCCGAGTTGACGAGCACGAGGCTCCACAGACCGTAAGTGGGGATTTCGCTGCTCATGTTCGCGTCCTTTCCCGATGACCAGCGCCGTGCCCTCCATGGCCGCCATGCATGAAGAAGTGCATCAGTGGGCACGCCAATAGAGGCAGGTAGATCAGCACGCCAAGAACGTGGGCGCGGTGCTCGGTGAAGAGCAACGCACCGGCGATGGCGAGGAAGGCAACCAGGACGATCGCCGCACGCGAGGTGAGAAAACTGGGCGGCGAAGACATGTCTTGGCTCGAGTGAGCCTGATCAGTCACGGCGATCTCCTATTACAATCCGCGAAGTCGCTCGCGCTCCCACACATCGCGGGAGTAGTCGGGGAACCCGAAAATCTGCCTGAATCCAACACGCTGCCCGGTTACAGCCGAGTTTCTCGTCACAAGCATTACCGGTGACCATCTGCAGCACCGAAGGCACTCCTTGTAACGAGGCACCCTAGACCAGCTAGATCTGAAAGTGATTGATTTCGGTCAAAGCCAACGCGGGGCATCTGCACACATGCACGCAGCATGAACGGGCAGCATCGTTCGGCGCTCCGCGACGATTGCCCGCCAGTTCAGCGACTCTTATGCCCCTGATCACGCAAAGAAATCTTTCCGGCGAAACCGCGGCGCACCCCGGCAATTTTGGGTGCGGCAGCAGCGGTCCTCCTCGATCATGCTGGAGGGCCCACGTCATTCACACGTCGAAATTGTCTCCGTGGCATAAGGACGCGTTTGATTTAACTCAATGCCTGGATTTCAGCTGCTGCTAGAAGAGCCGTTTTGATTTCCGTGTTGCAAGGGGTGGGATCTGTTGCGATCCTCGGCGTGTCTGCGAACCATGCAATGGCGGCCAAGATGCCGAAGGCAGCGGTCGGATATCAGGACACTCCGCATGGAAGCCAGCGCTGTGACAATTGTGCTCTGTTCCAGCCACCAAGGGCCGTCGAAGGTGACATCAGTCCGCAGGGCTGGTGCAGAATCTGGGTGGCCAAAAGATAGCGCAACCGACGCGGGCCTTGTGCTCGGTAAGTCTCGGAGCTGTGCGTCGCCGGCGAGTCTTGCCGCGGCGGAGCGCTGCTGCCGGGGCGACCGCTCTGGCGGCTATGGCGCTAGAAAACTCAGCGCTCGGCGCG
>WNGE01030298.1_pt1 | contig 12761 bp, 2 predicted proteins | sample 5400651 | NCBI WGS metagenome assembly WNGE01 (sample SAMN13153370, study PRJNA577476) | soil metagenome | isolation source: 60 cm soil or saprolite under grassland replicate 2 | place: USA:California | collected 2016-06-15 | reverse complement strand
AGAGCTTTAGCATTACTTAAATTTATATACTAAAAATAAACCAATTATTTGTGTTCCTCTAATTTTATATTCTCGGTAACCACGTAATTAAATCACACGCAACACTAGAAAAAATATAAGTTGAAAATCAATCGATTCACGAAAAGTTTATAGGCACGTATATGCCCTAGAAGCCGCCATGAGGTTAGGGGTTGTAGTGTAATGGCGAACACTGTAAATGCGACAATTGAATAGTAGTGTTTACGACATAAAAGAAGGGCGTAGGGGTTTGTGATAAATTTGTGTAGCACGGGCCAATTACTAATTGTACAGACCAAGTACTAATAGCACTAAACGTATGCCACTTAGCACTTAGTAGGGTACTACTAGTGTAAATGAAAGGGACATGCACTAATCTACTAAGCACACTACTGGCATACTACGTGTACTATTAGTAGGATTCTGGATTTACGGATATAAAGGGTTATTATTAAGGGCTTTTAGATATATACTCCTTATTAATTCTTTTAAGCTTAGTATTAACTTATTTAATAATATTTATAAAGCTCTATAATGTACTTAGAGTATATAATTAAAGAGTTAAGAAGAGTCTTAGTTAAGATATTAACTAATCATATAAGTCTATTTAAAGGCTCTCCTTAGAGACTTATACTATACTTATAAAGTATAAGAACTTAGTCTTAAACTTAAAGAAGGTCTTAGTAAGGACTATAAATAGATAATTATACTTCTACTTGACTTCTTTAGTCTTATTAGGGTCTATAAGAGCTCCTTTAAAGTAGTCTAGTATCTTGTCTATACTTATAAATAAGTTAGTAGCTCTATAGTAATAATATAAGTAGAGGTACTTTTATATATTACTTCTTATCTAACTATATACATAGTATATATATATTACCTCTATAAGATAATAGTCTTAGTTAATCTATAACTTACTATCTACTTAGGTCTCTTATTATTAAAAGTTAGAGTTTATCTTATTTATTAGTTTCTTAAAGTCTAGTAAATTAATAAAGAGTTATAAGTAGTTTATAAATGTCTTTATAAACTATTAGAGAAATTATACTAATAGAGAGGGTCTAAGTATATTAGTCTTAAATAGTCTTAATAAGTCTATAGTATTTATAAGTCTCTATCTTAAACATATTACTTTGTCTAGTATAGCTTATAATTAGTACTATATATATATAAGTTATTAGTAATTAGACCTTTAAGAGCTCTTATTCAAAGAGGGCTTTATTTAGATTATAAAGAGTAATAGGTATTATTCTTAAAGTATTATTAGTCTAAGAGAGCTTTACTCTAAGAAAAGAATAAATAGTAATTATAGAATTAATAGTCTTACTTAAATAGTAAACGTTAAGAAAGAGAGTAACTAAAGAGCTTTTAGATTTATAAGATCTAGTAAGATCTTAGAGCTTTGTTATATAGGCTCCTTACCTTTATAAGAGTTTAAAGGAGGGTTGTTTCTAAGTATTATTCTAAATATATAAAGAGTTAAATTCATATAAAAGACAAAGAACAAAGAACAAAGATTAGAAGTTAACTTTATAAAGAGAGTATAGTATAATAGGATATTATATAGGCTTTCTTAAATAGAGTTAATTAACTTGTATATAATATAATAAGTTAGTAAGAATAAGACTAGATTTGTTTAATGAATAACTACTTATCTCTTAGAATATACAAGTAAAGAAAGAAAAAGAATAGATTATAAATAAGAATAATAGTTTTATAAGTAAGTTAAAGAGTAAGTTATATACTATATTAAGGTCTAGTAAGGATCTAAGAAAGATCTATAACTAGTTTATAATACTTAGAAGTCTAATAATAAACCTTTAAAGCCTTAAAGTAATTCTAGTTCTAAGAAGAATAATATTATTTATTTTAATTATAATAAGAAGGGTTATATTAGACCTAATTACCTAGAGCTTAAAAAGAATACTAATAATACTTTAAAGAATAAATAGCTTAAATAACTAGTAGTTATCTAATAGATCTCTAATAAATTATTAAAAAGAATTAAGATTATTATTTGTTTTAATATATTAAAGAATTAGGTTAATTTAGTAGTATTAGTTAATTTAAGAGCTAATTATAATTTCATTTTATAGATAATTATAAAAAGACTTAGTTTAAATATTATAGACTCTATTATTAAAAAAATCCTTTCTTATAATAATAGTTTAGTTTTTACTTATAGTATTATTTTAGTTTAAGTAAAGTTAAGAGATTACTTTGATATTTCTTAGTAAGTAGACCTTTAATTATATATTATTAATATACTAAGTATTAATATTATTCTTAGACTTTTATAACTATATATTATAAACTCTATTATTAATTAAAAAGATTATATATAATAGTATCTATTTAATATAAGTTATACTATTACTAGATCTATATATTAATTTACTAAAGCTATATATAAGAGCCTTACTTTTACTCTTCTTTCTTAAATTAATATTATTATTAGTAATGATTTAGTAGAACTTTACTCTAAATATATTAACTATATAGATATATTCTTAGAAGAGAATACTAATATATTATTACTTATTAATAAGTATTAATATACTATTAAATTATAAGATAAAACTAATTTACTCTATAGTCTTATTTATAATTTATCTAAGTTAGAGCTTATAGTTCTAAAAGAATACTTATATTTCTTTTTATATTAAAAAAGAATAGTAGTTTAAGATTATATATAGATTATTAGAAGTTTAATAAAATTATAGTTAAGAACTAGTATTTATTACTACTTATTAGTAAAATACTAGATAGGCTTTAAGAAGTTATTATCTTTATAAAACTAGACTTATAAAATATATATTATTAAGTAAGAATATAACTAGAGGACAAATAAAAGATAGTCTTTTAAACTTAATATAGATATTATAAATATCAAGTTATATTATTTAGACTAACTAATGTACTAGTAACTTTCTAGGCCTTTATTAATAATATCTTAAGTAATCTAGTAGATATTATATATATAGTCTTCTTAGATAATATCCTTATTTATTTAAAAGATCTATCTAAGTATTTAAACTATATCTAAGAAGTCTTTAAATAACTATACTAAAATAGACTATATATTAAGTTATTAAAGTATGTATTTTATATTAAGACTATTAATTTTCTTAGATTTATTCTTAATATTAATAGTATTTTAATAAAGAATAGTTAAGTAGATATTATTTAAGAATAACTAGCTCTTAAAACTATTAGAGAAATTTAAATGTTTCTTAGGTTTACTAACTTCTATAAGTAGTTTATTAATAAATACTTAGTAATTACAAGGCCTTTAATAAACTTAACTAAAGGTACTAAAAAGAGAAAGAAGTCTATTTTAATAAATTAAGGCCTTATTAAATAATATACTTTTAAAGTACTTAAGAAAGCCTTTAATTTAATACTATTACTTATTTATTTTAATCTATTAAAGCCTATTTAGGTTAAAACTAATATATTTAAATTTATAATTATTATAATCCTTTTATAACTAGAATAATAACTAATAAAGAATAAGTAAAAAGTTATATAATATCTAATAACTTTCTTTAATAAGAAATTAAATTAAGTTAAAGTAAATTATAATACTTCTAACTAAGAGTTATTAGTAGTAATATAATTATTTATATATTAAAGACATTATTTAGAGAAAAGTCTCTATTTAATTAAAGTTCTTATTAACTATAGTAATCTATAGTACTTTATAATAACTTTAGAGCTAAGTTACTAGTAAGCCTAATAAGTCCTTTAGTTATTAGTATATGATTTTTATATTATATATAGACTTAATAAGAGTAATCTTATAGATACTCCTTTATAAAGACTTAATTATTAGCTAGTAAATAACTAAGAAGACTATATATTACTTACTTTATAAAATAAGTTATAAGAGACTATATAAAGAAGTATATTTTATAGTTCTAATATATTTAAGGACTTAATTAATAATAGTAAGTTATCTTCTATTTTATATTTAATATAAGGTCTATTATATATACTATCTAATAGATTTATTAGTAATCTACTAGAAGATTAGAGTAGAACCTTAGAGTTTAACTAACTTAAGAGCCCTTTATTAAGATAATAAGAAGAGAGTATAGACCTTCTCTTATATAATATATTATATAGTACTAGTAGAAGTATTTATAAGTACTTCTTATCTTAGACTATTATAATAAGAATTATAGAGTTTAAAACTACTTACTCTTTACTAGTAAACTTACTATTACTTATTCTTTTAGAATTATAAAGAGAAGATATCCTTATTATAAGAGTATATAAAGGACTAGATAATAAGTATAAGTTAGGTTAGTATACTAATAAAGCTAGATTACTATATTATTATAAAAGAGCTTATATACTACTTAATAATATTATATATACTAAAATTATAAAGATCTATTATAATAGTTAACTTATTAGTCATTTTGATTAAAAGAAGACTAAAGTATTAGTCTAATATAAATATTATTAGTCTTAGATAAATAAAGACATTAAGAAGTATATTAAAACTTATAATATATATTAGAGGGTTAAGTTAAGAAAATATAAAAAAACTAATAAATTATAAGTAATTCTCCTTCTAATAAAGCCTTTTATATTAATTATAATAAACTTTATAACTAACCTTTCTTTAAGTATAGATCTACTTATAAGAGTAGTCTATAATAGTATCTTAGTAATTATAGACTAGTATACTAAATTTATAAGGTATATTTTATATTAGAAAACTATAGACATACTAGAGCTTACTTAGTTATTTATTAGATATTAGTTTATTAATAAAGACTTACTTATTAACATTATTACTAATAAAGAGTTACTATTTACTAGTAAGTTCTAAGCTTATCTCTATTACTATTTGAATATTAGTAAAGGTCTATTAATAGTATTTTATATATAAACTAATAAATAAACTAAATATTAAAATTAGATTTTAGAAATATAGTTAAGATATTATATTTATTATATATAAGATAATTAGATAACTATACTCTCTTTAATAGCTTTTACTTATAATAATACTTTTTATAAATTTATATAAATGTCCTTATTTAAAGTTATATATAGTTATCTATTAGATACTTATTAGAGAATTAAGGATAATCTTATAAAAGAAGAGATACTAACTATAAAATAAAATACTTAAAATATTATTAAAATCTAGAAATAATTAGAAGAGATATAATAAAAATCTAAAGAATTATAAGTAAAGTAATATAACTAGAGTTATTATCTAAAGTTATTTAACCTTAAAGAGTTTGTTCTTCTTTTTTTAAAAAACATTAAGATAGTTTATATAAGTTAGAAGTTAAACTATTAGCTTCTTAGACCTTTTAAAATAAAGAAATATATTAAAACATAAGCTTATTAATTAATCCTTTCTTAAAAATATTAATGTATTTATCTTACTTTTTATATATTATTATTAGAACCTTATTATTAAAGAAAGAATAAAGATCTATAGATTATATAACTTGATTTAATAGATAATAAAGAAGAATAAGAGATTAAAGTAATATTAAATAATAAGATAAGAGAAAGAACTAAAGAATAACTAGTATAATAAAAAGAGTTTAAACTTACTAATAATTAATAGTTAAGAAAAGAGAATTTAAAGAGATATAAAGAATTAATATAAGAGTTAAAAAAGTACTATTTTAAAAGCTTAATATTTTTAAGAGAATATAGAGATTAAAATAATAAAAGAGAGTATAAGTAACTTATTTATAAACTATTAATAAAGTACTTAAAAGAGTAATATAATTATTCTTTTTATGTTTTTTCTTTTATAAAGGTTTTATATAGTTTTAATAAGAATTATATCCTTTAAATATATTTTCTATAAGTTAATAAAGTAAGAATTATAGAATTAAATAGTATCTTTATATATTCTATTAAGAATTTAATTATAGTATTCTTATAAAATATACTTAATTATTTATTTATATATTATATTTATTATATAATTGATCTATTTATAAATCCTTAGTAAATTACTAATAAAAAGCCTTTTTATATAACCCTTAAACTAATTATTATATTATTAAAATAAAATCTATTTATTTTAACTCTCTTTTATAACTTAAATTATAATAATAACCTTAGTATATTAATTATTAAAAAGTTAATAGTTTTCTATACTAATAGTAATAGAGGTACTAATTAGAGTATTAATAATAATAATAAAGATCTTAGATAAAGTATTAATAAATTACTTATTATTATTAATAGTATTATTATTTTAGTAAATAACTAGTATATTAGAGAAAGATTATTAGTAAGAGGTATACTTAGTTTATTCTTAGTCTATAAGATAAGAATTACTAGAAGTATTAGAAGGTTTGTTTTTATCTTTTATAACTAGAGAATTATCTTATTTAAAAGAAGACTAAGAATATATATAGACTTTAATATAAGTATTATAGAACTATTTATCTAAATAAAGAGCTAGAAGTTTAAGATAAGTGTTTTAAAGAAAGTTAATAAGTGATTTAAAGACAAATTATTAAAGAATTACTTACTTAGTATAAACTTTAGATTTTTATAAGTAATATCTTTATTAACTTAAAGTTAATCTTATAAGTATTAATAGTCTTAATTATATTATTTAACTTCTTAGTTACTTATATACTTAAAGAATTAATAACTAAATTTAAATTAATAGTATTAGTTTTACTAGTCTTTATAATCTAATTAATTATACTCTTAAGAGAAATATTAGAAACTACTATTAAAATACTAGTATAATACTTATAAATCTTATTAATAGTATATTTAACTAGATTTATAGTAAATGCCTTATTTATATCTTTTATTATATTATAATAATAAGTTAGAGCCTTATTCTAAATACTAATAGTAATTAATAATAATATCTTAAGATAATTAAGATTCTACTTTAAGTCTTTAATATATTTATTAATAATATTATAGAATTAGTAAAGAGTAGATAAGAACTTAATAAGAACTTAGATTATAAATAGTTAATAAGAAAATTATAAGAGAATTAGAGGACTTACTAAAGAATAATCCTTATTAATAGAGTTTAAGTAAAGAGTTATTATACTCTTCTTCTTAGGAATTTTCTTAGTACTCTTTAGTTAAGAAAAGACTTAATTTCTAGTATTATTTAAACCTAAGAATAACTTCTTAATTAAATTAATATATACTTTAATAGATCTATTATTCTAAAAACTATTAGTATTTAGAAAACTTTAATCTTTTTATATTATATTTAATTATAAACCTTAACTTCTCTTTTAGTAATAATGACTTTACTAGTTAGCTTACTTCTTTTTATATATTATAGATTTAGTTTAAGAAGTAAACTATCTCTCTTTTATAAGAGATTTATTAGAGTATTAGTATTAGAAGATATCTTTATATAAAAAGAAGATAATTAAAATAATATTATTATAAAGATTAGTTAATAGTTTACTTATAAAATATAAAGATATTAAAGATAAGTTATTTAAGATAATACTTACTAAAAGATTAAAGTTATTATAAAGAAGAAAGAAGATTAAAAAGAGAGACTAGATTAATATTTATATTTATAGAAAATAGACTATACTAGTATAATTACTATAATAGTAAATATACTAATAGTTTTATTATAGTAAATATAATAATAGAACTTGTTCTTATTATTATTAAAATTATATTATAGAATAAGGATAACTTATAGAGTATAAGTAGTTTATTTATAAAATATTAGATTACTAAGATAGTAATTATAAAAGAAAGGATATTATAAGGCTTAGGAGTTATAATTACTTAACTAAACTCCTAATTACTTAATAAGTAAATAGAAGTATATAAATTTATTACTTTACTACTTTATTACTTACTCTACTTTTATATATTAATAGTATTATATTGTTCTATATTCTAGTTCTATAGTAATTAGTCTTTATATTAATTATACTCTATAAATTACTATTAATTTACCTATGAAACTCTAGTTCTTATATCTTATTAATTATATTAAGTAAGTAGGTATTTTATACTCTTATATAAAATTTATATATAAATACTAGATTTTAAAGAATTATTAAAATACTAGATATAAAACTAAGACTCTAATACAATTATTATTATTATTTTAGATATTTAAATACTTGTTTTTATAATCTTAAGCCTTTTAATTAATATATAATAAGTTAGTAGAGCTTTAATATTATCTTTACTACTTAAAAGAGCTAGTTATTTAAGCCCTTAATATATCCTAACTAACGAATAGTATAGAGCTCTATATAAGTAATAAAATAACAATTTATATAATAAAAGGAAATAAGACAATATATGTAAATAGTAGAAGAAATAATATAAATATAAGCTTTACTAATTAATATACTCTAATATACTCTTACCTCTTTATACTTACTTAGATAAGGACATAGTTACAAAATACAAGCTCTCTTTAAAGAGAATAAGGAAGTAAAATTAACTTATCTGTTAGAATAAGAGATTCTGAGAGGCTGGTCTAAGGAGTGCAGGAGCACTGGAAAGTACCATGCCTAGATCCCTGCTAGGGACCCTATTATAGACTAGCTCCAGGGACGCAGTGCTAGAGGTGTCTGCGCTGCATATAACCCTTTCTCTAGTTTAATCAATGAATTGAATACCCTCTGCTCGAACCTCGAGCTTCCTAACTGTGCCTTAGGAGATTCATAATCTAAAATTATCCTTAAGATAGTTTTGATTAAATAGTAGATTAGATATAATAAACACCTTAATTCTAGCTTTATAACTAGTAATTTATTAAGATATAAGACTATAGAGTTCTAGAAGAGGCTTCTTAAATATACTAGTTTAGAGTACTTAAAATAAATAGAAGGTTAACTTATAGGATTTAAAAGGAAGTATATTATAAAAGAATAATAACGTTATAAGAAGAGTACTAGTACTTAGATTAATAAGGAAAGTAAGAGAATTATAATAGAGATTAAAGAAGAGTATATAAAATATATAGTTAATTATATTTATAATATAGACGAATTTAGTTATTATTAAAAGATAAAGCCTAATAGGTCTTTAATTACTTTTAAAGAGAGTAGTTATAAGAAGAACAAGGTTAGAATCACTATTAACTTTATATATAATACTACTAGTATAGATCGACTTCCTCTTTAGTTTATTAGTAAAGTATACTATCTAAATTACTTTAGAAATAAAAGGCTTAATAGTCTTAAATCTCTAAGAGCTTATTAGAGGCATAATAATATAGTATAGATAAACTACAAGATTATAAAGGAATATCTAGCTTAGTTTAATAGACGAATAAAAGCTAAAGGTAAGAAAGTACTTCTCTTAATAGATAATTTTAGTACTTATAAGGTAACTATAGAGTAAATAGAAGAGATCAAAGCTTTGATAAATACTAAGGTTAAGTAGTTGCTCTTAAATACTATATCTATCTACTAACCTTTAGACCAAGGTATTATTCAAAACTAGAAGTCTAATATCAAGAAGTAATTTGTTATGTTTATAGCTAAGACCTTTGATCAAGGCAAGGATCTCTCTAAAGAGATATATGTTTTAAAGGCTATATAGTAGGGAATCTCAGCCTAGGAGAACGATGTTACTCCTAGGACTATTCAAAACTGCTAGGCACATAGCTAGTGTATTGATTTTGGTCAGTTTCCTACTCCTTTACAAGATCTGTAGTTAGAATCTTAAGAGCTTGTAGAAGAGATACGTTAAGGAATCTATACGTTAAAAAACAAAGGGTATATCGTTGATATACCTAATGTTCAAAACTATATTTCTCTATATAAGGAACAAGTTATTAATAACTGTCTAGAAGACCTTATAGACGAGATTATAGGTCAATATACTCAATAAGAGATTAAGGAAGATGATGGGCCAGCTATAGAGCCTCTACTACCTATTCTTCATGAAGAGGCCTTACGTGCACTACACACGTTACGCTAATATGAAGAAGAGAACCAGTATAGTAATATTGAACTATTACGTATACTCAGAAGTCATGAGAGAGAGATTTCTTCTAGGTGTTTTAATTCAAGAGAGTAGACAAGGCTTGATAGGTGGTTTTTAGGGACGAAGGGGAGTTAATTGTAGATAGTAAAATTATATATTCACGTGACCACATTTGTTGTACCGGAACTCTGGTTATACCAGAATGAAAACCTCTGACTTTTTATTCCAGTACAACCAGAGTTGACTATAGACGAGGTATACCGAAAACGCGATTTTAGTGAAAACACGATTTTATATGGCGACGCGTACCAAAATTGCACACCACGATAAATAATTGATTTAAAAGTGACCTCCCCCTATTCACTAGTCTATAGGAATCAATGTTCGATTACTAGTATCAAAATAATAAAGAAGCTCAGCTATCTAATTCGAATATATCTGTTTATATTCGTTCCTCTTGTCTTGCTATTTCATCCTCTACCTAATTACTACGTTTTTTGTGACTCTCTAACGCTTAGTACTATACCTATTATTCCTGTCATCTATTATTTTGACCCTCCTAGCCCTTTCTTGTGTTAAAAACTGTGCTCTACCTACAATCTTTAGCTTTCCTTCGCCCTTTTTATAGACACCTTAATTAGTTTAAACACGCCTATTACTACCCTCCTTCTTGTGCCGTGCTTTCTGTGCTTCTTTAGTTTTCCTCTTATCTAATTCTTCTGTTAAAAGCACTCCTGTCAATACTATCATCTTCTGAGCTTTGTCGTGTTTGTCGATTACACGGGAAAGAGTAGGTGTTGTAGGGATAGTACTGTCGATAGTACCCTTGATTTAGATGTCGATATAATCGGAGTATTCCTTGATTATAGAAATCGTACGAAGTGGAGTCTCTACTATAGCCCAATTCTTAGGTTTATCCTCATCTTCTAATAGTAGAGTTCTAGGACGATTCGGGTTCTTAGGCTTCTCGATTTTTTCTATCTTATCTAGTACAATCTTTAGCTGAAAAGGGAATAACCCTGCCTTCTCCTATACACTTTTGATAGTATGCTTTTTCATCGTACGTAATGAGATCTCGTTATAGGCATCAAGGAAATCTTCTTTAGTATAATCAGCTGTACCACTATACCGTACTTGTTCTACTAGAATGTTTTGATGGTGTTGTTTTATTGGTTAGAACAACCCTATATCAGCAGGTTGAAGAAGGTGTGTTAAATGTAGAGGGAGTCTAAATGGCACAATCTTATAATCCTAATAGTAATCCATGAATTCCTTTGTTAAGTGAGACTGATGGTTGTCTATTAAAAGTATACGCCACTCGCCATTGTACAACGTTCCTTTATGTGTCTTTATGCTAGGACGAGTAGCTTCCTCGAATATAATCAACCAATCAATAGCAAGCATATCGTTGGTAAAGCCACTACTAGTCTTAGTATTTGTAGTAAATAGCACGTCGTCTGAGATATCATTGTCGAAGTATTTCTCTAAAAGAGTAAGACTAGGGAGAATGATCATTGATGGTGTATAGTCTCTAGCCGTACTAATCGCCTCAATCGAGGTCAAAGACTCTCGAGTATTAGGATCTGCCATATACACTACATCTACGTCTAGAAACGTAAAAACAAGACGTCTACTAAGGTATCCTATCCGCTAACCCGTCTTATCGAAGTTCTAGTAGTTCTCTGGCTTTATGTTGTACTTACGGATGGTTTTCTCGAACTCACGGAAGTAATTGAGAATCTCATCGTACTAGTGTGCGTCTTTGCGTTCTTGTACTAGAGGTTTAAACCACCTAGGTTAGAGGAAGTTCTTGTTGGCTTTAATCTATCGACTTAGTTCCAGGTTTTGTCTAGAAAGAATCAGCCGTTCACAGTGCAACTTGAGGGAAGCTTCTTGCGTAGCATTCAGCCTCTTATTATGTCCTCCCCTTGAATGATTCTCCTTTATTCCACGAATTCTGGTGCGTAAAATGTCATAATCACAACGTTCTCCACGTGCTGTAGCTGCCATAGATGGGTATGTCTTGTCGTTCAAAGCCTTAATGGCCTTGGCCACCCTAGCTTCTTCCTCTTTACTGATTGTCGGCATGATCGTTCTAGTCAGATATCTCAGATAAATGGGGGTAAGGCACTTGGAAACGGTTGTGGTGGTCGATGTATCGATTTTAGTACGCGTCGCCATATAAAATCGTGTTTTCGCTGAAATCGCGTTTTCGGTGTACCTCGCCTATTACAGCTGGAATAGGCGAGAATGGTCCGTGGACCTCGCGATTAGTTTAAATTCTCGAAGAGTTCAAGGCGGAAGCCGATTTCGCTAGCGACCGTACGGCATGTTGAGAGCAGCGACAAGTTCATGATCAACAGTTGGAACAAAATTTGAGCAAAAGGAAGAGGTTTTATCTCTACTAGGTGGATTTTAAGCTAGGAGATTTTTAAGTAGTAAATAAAGCAAGCTTCCTTGTACTGTACCTATTTTTAGATGCTTAGCTTAAGGTAATCGTTGTATAAAACAGCAACTCAGAATACCAAATTCAGCAGCTTTTTTACTTCAACATTCCGTTTAACTGTAAATTTAGGCTTTCACGAGTTCTTTCTTCGTGTGTTCCTTCGCTCGAGTGGTGGCTTTCATGCATACGAGAGACGCGAGCGAATCGATGAATTGGAGTGGATTAGGAGGGATTTGAGAGATTCGGCTTTGTTCATTCAAGGCTGCGAAGTTGTAGATAGTTGTTGTATTTGTGAAGGCATGAAATAGTTCTGATTGGTTGAAGCTGCTTGTATATTCTGTAGTTTTGGAAT
>WNGE01006697.1_pt1 | contig 12762 bp, 15 predicted proteins | sample 5400651 | NCBI WGS metagenome assembly WNGE01 (sample SAMN13153370, study PRJNA577476) | soil metagenome | isolation source: 60 cm soil or saprolite under grassland replicate 2 | place: USA:California | collected 2016-06-15 | reverse complement strand
CGGAACCTGTCCATCCGTGAGAAGGACAAGGGCCTGTCGGCGGGGGAGAAGCGGATGCTCGCCAAGGCGCGCCAGATCCTCGTGTCCGAGCTCACCTTTGCCCTCAACGTCGACGAGGAGGCGGCCGAAGGGCGCCTCGACAAGGCCCTCGGCAAGTAGCGCACCCGGAAAAGCGGCGCTTCGCTTTGCTCCGCCGTCTGCTTGTCGGTGCCAACCTGTCGGCGTGAGCACCTGGGGCATCGTCGTCGCCGGCGGCGCCGGGAGCCGGTTCGGCACCGCCAAGCAGTTCGAGTCGATCGCCGGCGCGCGCCTCGTCGACCGGGCGGTCGAAACCGCAACCGGCGCGTGTGACGAGGTCGTCGTCGTGGTGCCCGAGGGATTCGCATGGGACGGCGCGCCGGTTTCCGCCGCGGTCGTCGGTGGCGCCAGCCGTTCGGCGTCCGTGCGCGCCGGCCTCGCCGAGGTGCCCACCTCGGCGAGCATCCTCGTCGTGCACGACGCCGCCCGGCCACTGGCGACGCCCGCGTTGTTCGACGCCGTGATCCGCGCCGTGCGCAGTGGCGCGGACGCCGCCGTGCCGGCATTACCGGTGTCCGACACGGTGAAGCGCGTGGACGGCGACCGTGTCGTCGAGACCGTGGCCCGCGACGGGCTCGTCGCGGTGCAGACCCCGCAGGCATTCCGCGCCGACCGGCTGCGCGCCGCGCACGCAACCGGCGCCGACGCCAGCGACGACGCCGCGCTGATCGAAGCGGGCGGCGGACAGGTCGTCATCGTTCCCGGGGAGGCGGCCAACCTGAAGGTCACGACACCGGCGGATCTCGCCGCCGCCACCGCGCTGGTCGCCGGCGCGTCCTGGGAGCGCTCGTGAGCGCGTCCCGGGTGGGTCTCGGCTTCGACGTCCACCCGTTCGCGGACGGGGGCACCCTCGTGCTCGGTGGGGTCGAGCTCGAGGGGCCGGCGCTGGCCGGGCACTCGGACGCGGACGCGGTCGCGCATGCGGTCGCGGACGCGCTGCTCGGCGCAGCCGGTCTGCCCGATCTCGGGACGCTGTTTCCCGCCGACGACGATCGCTACCGCGACGCCTCGTCGATCCGGCTGCTGCGAGACGTCGCCGGACGAGTGTCGGCTGCGGGCTGGCAACTCGCCAATGTCGACGTCGTCGTCGCGGCCGAGCGCCCGCCGCTCGCCGGCCACGTGCGCACGATGACGAACAACCTCGCGGGCGCGCTCGTCGCGCTGTTCCCCGAGCCCGGGGCGCAGCGGCTCGTGTCCGTGAAGCCGAAGCGGGGCGAGGGCTTCGGCGCGATCGGGCGGGGCGAGGGAATTGCGGTATGGGCGGTCGCACTCCTCGATACCGTCGAGACCGAATGATTTGCCTGCACGACACGCTTTCACGCGAGAAGGTCGAGTTCGTCCCGCGCGAGCGAGGCAAGGTCTCGATCTACGTGTGCGGGCCGACGGTCTACGAGGTGCCCCATGTCGGACACGGTCGCGCTGCGCTCGTCTTCGACATCATCAGCCGGTATCTCGAATGGCGCGGGTTCAACGTGACGCATGTGACGAACATCACCGACGTAGAGGACAAGATCATCGCCCGCGCCGCCGAGGAGGGCAGCACCGAGCCCGAGGTCGCCCAGCGATACGAAGCGGCGTACTGGGCCGAGATGGATCGCCTCGGTGTCCGTCGTCCCGACTCCCTTCCCCGCGCTACCGCATACATCGAACGCATGGTGAAGCTCATCGCCGAGCTCGTCGACTCCGGCCGCGCCTACGTCATCGAGGGCGAAGGGGTCTACTTCGACGTCACGGCGTTCCCGGAGTACGGCGAGCTCGCGCACCGGCGGCTCGACGACCTCCTCTCTTCCGCCGGCGCGCGCGTCGACGTCGACGAGCGCAAACGCAACTCCGTCGACTTCGCGTTGTGGAAAGCAGCCAAGCCGGGCGAGCCGGCGTGGGACTCGCCGTGGGGGAAGGGCCGTCCGGGCTGGCACATCGAGTGCTCGGCGATGTCGCTCGACCTGCTCGGCGAGGGTTTCGACATCCACGGCGGGGGCGACGACCTGATCTTTCCTCACCACGAGAACGAGCGGGCCCAGGCCCAGGGCGCCGGCCATCGCTTCGCCCGGTACTGGGTCCACAACGGGATGGTGATGGTCGGCGACCAGAAGATGGCGAAGTCGCTCCACAACTTCACGACGTTGAAGGACGCGCTCGATGCCCACGGCCCCCGGGCCATGCGCATGGCCGTGCTCCAGAGCCATTACCGCAGCCCGGTCGAGATCGGGGACCGCCAGCTCCGCGCCGCGGGCGAAGCGGTCGCCCGCCTCGACGCCCTCGCCCGCCGCGCCCGCGTCGCCGGGATTGCCGCCGACGGGGCGCTCGACGAATCGGCCGTGGCCGCGTTCCGAGACGCGATGGACGACGACTTCGGCACGCCGGACGCGATGTCGGTGGTGTTCACGCTCGCCCGTGACACGAATACGGCGATCGACGAGGGCGACACGGAACGCGCCGCGTCGGGGCTCGCGACCGTACGGGAGCTCGTCGGCGCGGTGGGTCTCGAGCTCGACGACGGCGCGGGCGACGACGACGCCGAGGTCAACACGCTCGTGCAACTTCGCGACGAGGCGCGCAAAGCGGGCAACTTCGACGAAGCCGACCGCATCCGCGCCGAGCTGGCCGCGCGCGGCATCACACTCGAGGACACGCCGACCGGCACGATCTGGCACCGGTGACGCGGCGGCGGGCTGTCTCCGACCTGGGCGGTGAGCAGGTCGAGGGGCGACGCGCCGTGCGCGAGCTGCTCACGGCAGGACGCCGCCGAGTGCGGACCGTCTGGGTTGCGGGTGACAGTGCGAAGGACCTCGCCGAGATCGCCACGCTCGCCGGCGCCCGCGGCGCCACGGTGCGCCACATCGATCGTGACCAGCTCGCCGAGATCGCCCGGACCGAGTCACCGCAGGGCGTCGTGGCGCACACCGATTCCCTCGAGCCGGCGCGCCTCGACGCGCTGCTGTCGGCGCCGTCGGCGTTCCTCGTGGGTATCGACGGCGTCACGGATCCGCAGAACCTCGGTGCGATTTTGCGGACCGCGGAGGTCGCCGGCGCGTCCGGTGTGGTGCTCCCGCGCCACCGCGCCGCCCGCGTCACACCGGCGGTCACCAAGGCCGCAGCCGGCGCGATCGAGTATCTGCCCGTGGCTTCCGTCGCCGGTATCCCTGCCGCCATCGCCCAAGCCGCGCGCGCGGACGTATGGACGGTAGGGCTCGATGCCGGCGGTGACGTGACGATCGAGGACCTCCCGGTCGCCGACCGTTCGCTCATGGTCGTACTCGGCGCGGAGGGACCGGGCCTGTCGCGCCTCACCCGCGAGCGCTGCGATGTCCTCGCCCGCATTCCGATGCGCGGGCACGTGGCGTCACTCAACGTCGCGGCCGCGGCCGCGATCGCATGCGCCACAATCGCGCGTCTTCGCCACTACGCTTGACATTTTCGTTGCCGGAGTAGCTCAGTCGGCAGAGCAGCTGATTTGTAATCAGCAGGCCGTCGGTTCGAATCCGACCTCCGGCTCGGGACGGCCCAAATCTCGAAATGCTTGCTCTTACTGTCATCAGCGACCAGGATCGAGAGTTAATGGGCCTGTCGGCGCGCGATCGTGCGATCCTCGACTTCGAGCGGAGGTGGCGTCAGCTCCCCGGTCCGAAGGAGCTTGCCATCCGTGAGCACCTCCACATGTCCACGTCGCGCTACTACGAATTGTTGAGCGCGTTGCTCGACGACCCCGAGGCGCTCTCCTACGACCCGCTCACGGTCAAACGCGCCCAGCACGTGCGCAACGACCGCCGCCGGGTCCGCATCGAGGGCCGCCGCGCCCCAGGCTCGCGGTGACCGCGATGTCGACGGGAGGCGGCGTCGGCCGGCGCGGTGGTGTGCGGCAGGAGGGCCGGGTGAACTCGGCTGTCCGCGGTGCCGGACTGATCGGCCTCGCGGTGATCCTGGGCATCGTCCTGCTGCAAGTGATCGACAAGGGGCCGTCCGGCAGCGGCACCTCGGCGTCCGACCGGCGGGTCACCACGGCGACGACGGCGGGCGGCACTACGGCGACGTCGCAGCCGGCGAGCACCAAGGCGGGCGCGGCCGCCAAGCCGCGGGGCGAGGTGCGCGTGGTCGTGTACAACGCCGGTTCTGCCTCCGGAGCGGCCGCCAACATGACCAACAACCTGCGCACACTCGGCTATCAGCTCGGCCAGGCATCGAACACGGCACCTCGCAGTGGGAAGGCCGTGGCTTGCAAGCAGGGCTTCGAGAAGGAGGCGGCGCAGCTCCAAGGCGACGTCGGGGCCGGGACGACCGTCGAGCCGTTCCCGGCCCAGGCCCCGCCGGGCAGCGAGAACGTGAACTGCATCGTGCTGCTCGGCCAATAGCCGCGGCGGCGACCGGGAATCGCGTGGGCCTCCCCGAGGCGCTGCTCCCGTTGGTGGCCCGACCGCAAGAGGCCGCGGTCCTCGTCGACTTCGACGGGTCGATCTCCGAGATCGTCGACGATCCGGGTGCCGCACGCGTGCTCCCCGCGGCCCGCGCCGCGCTCGCGGCGCTCGTCGGCAAGGTGGCGAGGGTGGGCGTCGTGAGCGGACGTCCGGTCGAGGTGCTCGCGCGCGCCATCGACCTGCCGGACGTCACGCTCGTCGGCCAATACGGGCTCGAACGCCTCGTCGACGGGCGTGTGGTCATCGATCCCCGCGTCGAGCCCTATCTCCCGGCGGTCGCGGCCGCGGCCGACGACGCCGAACGGGAGCTGCCCGGACTGTTCGTCGAGCGCAAGGCCGGCATCGCGGTCACGGTCCACTGGCGCACTGCGCCCGACCGCGAGGCCGACGCGATCGCAGCGGTGGACCGCATCGCGCGCCGGCGCGGCTTGTCGGTGTACGCCACTCGCATGGCGCGCGAGCTGCGCCCTCCGATACCGGTCGACAAGGGCACCGCGGTGGAGACGTTGCTCGACGGCATCGCGGCCGCCTGCTTCGCCGGCGATGACCGCGGGGATCTGCCTGCGTTCGCCGCCCTCGAGCGCGCCGTCGCGGAGCACCGCCTCCGTCACGCCGTCCGCATCGCCGTCGGCTCGAAGGAGGCGCCGCCGGAGCTGATCGCCGAGGCGGACGTCGTCGTCGACGGGCCGGGCGGATTGGTGACGTTGCTCGACGAGCTCGCGGCGGCCCTTACCGGCACGCGACGTTGATCTGCTCCTGGAGCCAGCTCGCCGGCGTTGTCGCGGCGGCGAGGTCGCGCAACCGCGAACGCTGCTCGCGCCGAGCGTCGTCCGGCATCGTGAGCGCCGTGTGCAAGGTCGCGGCGGTCTGGTCGAGGTCGTACGGGTGCACGGGGAGCACCGCGGAATGCAGTTCGTCATACGCGCCCGCCTCGGTCGACAGGCACACGATGCCGCCACGTTGGTTGACGAGCGGTCCTTCCTTGGCCACGAGGTTGAGCCCGTCCTTGATCGGGTTCACCAGCAGGGCGTCGTATCGGAGGTAGCCGGCGACCGTGGCCGGAAAGTCGTCGCGCAGATCCATGAGGACGGGCTCCCAATCGCCGCGCCCCCACCGCTCGTTGACGCGTGCCGCCGCCTGCTCGACCTCCTGGCGATAGGCCTGGTACTCGGGCAGCCCCTCGCGTGACGCGTTGAGCTTGGCCGCGAATACGACGCGCTCGCGCCACTCGGGGTGCTCCTCGAGGAAGTGGTCGTAGGCGAGGAAGCCGCGCACGATGTTCTTCGAGGGCTCGATGCGGTCGCTGCGCAGCACGAGCCTGCGTTCGCCGACGCGCTCCTCGAGCGCCTGGGAGGCGGCCCGTCCTTCGGGCGATTGGGCCGTCTCGTCGAGATCGCTCGGATCGGGCCCGAGCGAGGCGGCGAACACCTGCTCGCGCGGATGCTCGGCACCGAGCACTGTGGTCGCCGACGCCTCGAACGCGTCGGCCCACCGGCGGGTGTGGAAGCCGCTCGGCGCCGTCGCCATCGAACCGCAGATCGCGCGGGCCACGTCGTCCGGCAAGACGCGGATCGAGTTCGGGCCGCAGAACGGGGTGTGCGTGAAGTGCACGATCCGCAGGTCGGGGCGCCGTGACGTCAGGACGCCCGGCACGAGCGCGAGGTGGTAATCCTGCACGAGCACGACGTCGTCACGGGCGGCGACCTCTGCCACGCGATCGGCGAACGCGGTGTTCACGGCGACGTACGCCGCCCACGCCTCTCGGAACCGGCCATCGAACCGGGGGCGGCGGGGCAGGTCGAAGAGGCCGTGGTACAGGAACCAGAGCGTCGCGTTGGACACGACGTCGTAATGCAGACGGTGCTCGCGCGGATCGAGATCGAGCAGCTGGAGGTCGACGTCGTCGAGCCTGGTCGCCCCTGCCGCCGCGGCGGCTCGGTCCGCCTCGCCCATGGCCGCTGCGACCCACGTGACCGGTCCGCGGTCGTCGTGGTGGTGTGTGAGCAGGGGTCCCAGCGTTCCGGCGAGCCCGCCCGCGCCGCGCCGGGCGTGGAACCCGCCTCGTTCGTCGCGGACGAACGTGACCGGCCCTCGATTGGCGGCGATGATCACTCGCGCAGGTCCGTGAGGAGACGAAGCCAGTCCTCGAGCTCACGCGTCGCCAAGAAGTTGGCGCGTACGTGCTCCTGGCCCTGTGCGCCCATGGCGTCGGCGCCGACCGGATCGGCGAGCACATCGATGATGCGGGCGGCGCACTCCTCGATCGAGCCGACGAGGTAGCCGTCGAAGCCATCACGGATCTGGATCACGATCCCTCCGGCGCGTCCCCCGACAACGGGCCGGTTCTTCCACAGCGCCTCACTGACCGTGAGGCCGAAACCTTCACGGACAGACTTCTGCACGGCCACGTCGGCGCACCGCTGAAACGCGTTGATCTGCACGTTGCCGACCTGATGCAGGTTCGAGAGCGTGTGGATATCGGGGTCTCCCGCCCGTTCTTCCTGGACCCGCTCCCAGACGCGGAACCCCTCGGGATCGTCGGTCGCCATCGACCCGGCGAGGAGCAGCTGGGCGTCGGTGACCTTCTCACGGACGACGCGGAACGCCTGGATGACACCGACCGGGTCTTTCCACGGGTCGTACCGGCTCACCTGGCAGACGATCGGACGCCGCATGTCGACGCCGTACTGCCGGCACAACTCCTCGGCGAACGGCATGGGTAGGTCGAGGTTCTTCACCGACAGCGGGTCGATGGACGGCCAGGCCTCGACGACTCGGTCCATCGACAGCGAGTCAGGGGCGAACTCCTTCAACGTCCAGATGGACGCGTCGTGCATCTGGACGTAGGGCCGGAAGAATTCCCACACGCCGCGATTCGCGTCGGTGAGGTCGATGTGGCATCGCCAGATCCACTTCGCGTCCGACGAGCCGAGCGGCGATTCGCGCACGAAGCTTCGGAGCGCGAGCGGCTGCGGGTCGTGCGTGACGATAAAGTCCCACTCACCCTCGAGTCGGGTGGCGTTGTCGAGAATGTGCTCGAGATATATGCGTTGTTTGCGACTCGACCAGTCGACCTCCGCGCCCTGGAGCGCGTTGTGGACTTCCTTGGTGATGCCGAAGAACTCGTCACTCGCTCGGATGACCTGCCATTCAGCGTCGATCCCTACGCTGCGCAACAGAGGTACGTGCGTCGCGAGCACCTCGGCCACCCCACCGCCGTAGGCGGTGGCGTTGATGTGCAGCACACGACATCCACGCAGGGGCGCCGCGAGGGCCTCGATTCGCTCCACCGCGTCTGCCCCTGCGATCGGCGCGTAGTCGCCGAGGCTCTTCTCGAGGAGGGGCACGCGTTCGAGCACTCAGTGCAATCTATCTACCGTGGCCCTTGCGATAGCGGCTCCTGACAAGTTCCGCGGATCGCTCACGGCAGCTGAGGCAGCCGAGGCGATGGCGGCCGGCCTCGAAACGGCCGGCTTCGAGGCGCGCCGCATCCCGCTCGCCGACGGAGGAGACGGCACCCTCGACGCGCTGGTCGCCGCCCGCGGTGGTTCCCTTCGCAGCGTCAGGGTGACCGGCCCCCTCGGTGATCCAGTCGAGGCGCAGTGGGCGTTGCTCCCCGACGGCACCGCGATCGTCGAGATGGCGCGCGCCAGCGGGCTCGCGCTGGTGGACGGTCGCAACGATCCGCTGCGCGCATCCACGCGGGGGACAGGAGAGCTCATCGGCGCTGCCCTGCGTTCCGGCGCGCGCCAGGTGGTGGTCGGGGTCGGCGGCAGCGCGACGACCGACGGCGGGCTCGGCGCCGTCGACGCACTCGGCTGGTCACTCGCTGGTCACGACGTCACCGTCGCTTGCGACGTGACGACCACGTTCCTCGACGCCGCCACCGTGTACGGGCCGCAGAAGGGCGCGACGCGGGCCCAGGTGTCGCTACTCACACGCCGGCTGGCGCGCCTTGCCGACGAATACCGCAACCGCACCGGCGTCGACGTGACGGTCCTCGAAGGAGGCGGCGCGGCCGGTGGGCTCGCCGGCGGGCTGACGGCGATCGGTGCCCGCCTCGAGCCCGGCTTCGACGTCGTCGCTCGCGCCGCGGGGCTCGACCGCGCGCTCGAAGACGCCGACCTCGTGGTCACCGGCGAAGGCCGGCTCGACCGGACGAGCTTCGAGGGCAAGGTCGTCGGCGGCGTGCTCGAATGGGCCGCCGAAGAAGGCTCCGCCATGCGCGCGGTCATCGTCGGGCAGGCGACACCCGAGGGGCGTGAGGAGCTGTCGGTGCTCGGCGACGTGCAGCTGTTGACGCTCACCGAGCGCGTCTATCAAGCAGGCGAAGCGTTCTCCCGCGCCGCGCTCCTCGTCGAGGAAGCCGCCCTCGAAGCGGGCCGCGCTGCGATGGACAAGTAGACGGCGAAGCTCGAATTCTTCTGAGGGACGCTGAGCGTCCTCCAGGAACGCACCGTTGTTGATCAGGCCGTCTGCTCGCGGCCGAACTTGGCGCAGTACTCGGGGACGGTGATCATCGGCGGGCGCTCGCTCACCACGACCGGGACGCGCACCGGCGCCAGTTGATCGTCGTAGCGGACCAGCTCGGAGACGAACGGCGGATCGCACGCGTCGATGCCTGCGCGACGGAGCACCGTCGCCAGTATCGCCAGCGCCTGGGGCCCGAGCTCCTCCAACGGTCGGTTGCGGTGCTCGCGCACGCCGAGGTCGACCTGGGTGACGGATTGGACGCCGAACCGGAACACGACGTCCAGGAGCAACCCGATCTCGACCCCCCACCCTTCCACGAAGGGCACCGTCTCCACGAGCGATCGACGCGCCGCGTATTCGCCGGAGAGCGGCTGCACGAACCGCGTCAACATCGGGAACAGGTACGACAGCACCGGTCGGGCCATCAGCTCGGTGACGCGACCGCCGCCGCTGGGCTCGCCGTGCAGCGGACGCCGGTAGTAGCCCTTGACCATCCCGATCGCGGGATCGTTGAGCAACGGCGCCAGGAGACGAGTCACGAAATGGGCGCGGAAATTGCGGATGTCCGCGTCGATCCAACACAGGAGGTCTCCCTGCGACACATAGAGCGACTTCCAGAGCGCGTTGCCCTTGCCGCTGCCCGGCGGGAGGTGAGGCAGCACCTCGTCGGCGGTCAAGACGTGCGCTCCTTCCGCGCGGGCGATGTCGGCCGTGGCGTCCGTCGAGCCGTCATCGATCACGACGACCTCGTCGACCAGCGGCAGGCGCTCCATGAGCGCTCGTCGCACGGTTCCGACCACGCGACCAACGGTTGCTTCTTCGTCACGCGCCGGCAGGCACACTGAGACGGTGTGGCCGTGGCGCACCTTGGCCTCGACCAGCGCGCTGAGGAGTCGCGGCTCCCGGGACCTGCGCACCCTCGCAGCCTACGCACGGCCTAACGGCTCGAAGGCCGGGGCAACCGCCTGCTACCGTGAACGGCCGTACGCGCTCATCAAGAGCGGCTGAGGGACAGGCCCAGTGAAGCCGCGGCAACCAGCGGATAAGCCGTCAGGTGCCAATGCCTGAACGATGAGTAGCCGATGAGCGGATCTCCGCTCGAGGCGCACTCGAGAGCGCGTCGAGAGGGGCGGACCCCCGCCCCACGGAGAACCGCAAAAGGAGCATCGGCATGTCGTACGTGCAGGGCCTTCGATGTCGGGAATGCGGCCGCGAGTACGACGTCGCACCCATCTTCACCTGCGAGTGGTGCTTCGGCCCGCTCGAGGTGAGCTACGACTACGACGCGATCCGCTCGGCCATCAGCCGGGAGAAGATCGCGGCCGGCCCCCAGGCGATCTGGCGATACGCCGACCTGCTGCCCGTCGACTACAGCCATGCCGTCGACCTCGGCGCCGGCTTCACGCCGCTCGTGCGCGCCGACCGGCTGGCAGGAGAGCTCGGGCTGGGCGAGGTGTGGGTGAAGAACGACACGCTCAACCCGACGAACTCGTTCAAGGACCGGGTCGCGTCTGTCGCGCTGTCGAAGGCGCTGGAGTTCGGGTTCAAGACGGCCGCCTGCGCCTCCACGGGCAATCTCGCGAACTCGGTGGCAGCCCACGCCGCGCACGCGGGATTGCGCAGCTTCGTGTTCATCCCCGCCGACCTCGAGCACGCCAAGGTCGTGACCACCGCCGTCTACGGCGGCAACGTCGTCGCCATCGACGGCAACTACGACGACGTGAACCGTCTGTGCGCGGAGCTGGCGGGAACGCACCGGTGGGCGTTCGTGAACGTCAACGTGCGCCCCTACTACGCAGAGGGCTCGAAGACGCTGGCATTCGAGACAACCGAGCAGCTCGGCTGGGAGACGCCCGATCACGTCGTCGTGCCCGTCGCCAGCGGCTCGCTCCTCACAAAAGTGCGTAAGGGCTTCGACGAGCTCCACCGGGTCGGCTTGCTCGACGAGCCGGCGCGCGTGCGGGTGTCGGGCGCGCAGGCCGAAGGCTGCTCGCCGGTGGCGACCGCCTTCTTGGACCGCAGCGACACGATCCGACCCGTGAAGCCGGCCACGATCGCCAAGTCGTTGGCGATCGGGAACCCGGCCGACGGCTACTTCGCGCTCGACGCCGTGCGCCAGACCGGCGGTGCGCTCGCGGCCGTGACCGACGACGAGGTGGTCGAAGGCATTCGACTTCTTGGTCGCACCGAAGGCATCTTCGCCGAGACGGCGGGCGGGGTGACGATCGCAACGCTCGCCCGGCTCGCACGCGACGCTGTCGTCCGGCCCGACGAGCGCGTCGTGGTGTACATCACGGGCCACGGGCTCAAGACGCTCGACGCCGTCGAGGGCCACGTCGGCCCGACGGCGGTGATCGCCCCGACCCTCGACGCGTTCAACGAGGCGTTCGGGCCCGGCGAGATCGAGGAGTAGCGCGGCGATGGCGGCTTTGCTGACCGTCGCCCGCGGCGGCGGCGGCTTTGCCGACCGCAGCCGCAGAGCCCGAGCCTCGCGAGGGCGACGGGAGAAGCAAGAGCCGGAGCTTGCGACGGCGCCAAAGGAGGAAATGTGGCGGTGAAGGTTCGGATCCCCACACAGCTGCGCGAGCTGTCCGGCGGCGCGGCCGAGGTCGAGGTCGACGGGACGACGGTCGCCGAGGTGCTCAAGCAGCTCGAAGCCCGGCATCCGGGCTTCGCCGAGCGCCTGTACGACGACCAGGGCCAGCTGCGGCGGTTCGTGAACGTGTTCGTGGCGGACGAGGACATCCGGTTCCTGAAGGCGCTCGACACGCCGGTGACCAAGGGCCAGGTCGTGAGCATCGTCCCGGCGGTCGCCGGCGGCTGATCCCGGGATGAACCACACGACCCGTCTTGACCGTTTTCGGCACGCAAGTTAGGCTGCCCTAACTAGCTGACGAGCTGTCAGGTCGATCGGTTCGAGGGGAACGCGTGTCCGGAGCACAGATCCTTCTGCTCGGCGCCATCGCCGGCTTCACCATCTACCTCGGCCTGCCGGTTGGGCGGATGCGCAACCTGTCCCTCCCCGTGCGGGCGTTCCTCAACGCCGGCGCCGCCGGGATCCTCGTCTTCCTGCTCATCGAGGTGTTCAACCACGGGTTCGAGCCCGTCGAGCACGCGGTCGAGGACGGCGAGTGGGCGACGCTGATCGGGAAGGGCACGCTCTTCGTCGCGCTGTTCGCGCTCGGCCTGGTCGGGCTCGTCTATTACGACCGGCGGTTGACGGCGCGCGCCCCGGAGCGCCCGATCGGCCCCGGCGCCGCGACGGCGGCGTCGATCCGGCTGTCATCGCGGGTCCACCGATTGTCCGAGCCGAAGCGCCTGGCATTGCTCATCGCCGTCGGCATCGGCCTGCACAACTTCTCCGAGGGCCTCGCCATCGGGCAGTCGGCCGCGGGCGGCCACGTCTCGCTGGCGGTCCTGCTGGTGATCGGGTTCGCCCTGCACAACGCCACCGAGGGGTTCGGCATCGTCGGGCCACTGGCCGCGGAGCACGTTCGCCCCTCGTGGCGATGGCTGGCCCTCGCGGGCCTGATCGGCGGGGGGCCGACGTTCCTGGGCACCCTGGTCGGCACCGCGTTCACCTCGGACCTCCTCGAGGTCCTGTTCCTCTCGCTGGCCGCCGGCGCGATCCTGTACGTGGTGGCGGAGATCCTGAACGCCGGCCGCAAGATGTCGTGGGAGACGACCCTGTGGGGCGTCTTCGCCGGCTTCCTGGCCGGCGTCGCCACCGAGCTGGTCCTGGTCGCCGCCGGCGTCTGAGCCTCTCCCACGGTCCGGCTCAGACCAGTCTGGGTGCGCG
>WNGE01006695.1_pt1 | contig 12762 bp, 8 predicted proteins | sample 5400651 | NCBI WGS metagenome assembly WNGE01 (sample SAMN13153370, study PRJNA577476) | soil metagenome | isolation source: 60 cm soil or saprolite under grassland replicate 2 | place: USA:California | collected 2016-06-15 | reverse complement strand
TCCTTCAATGCCGTTCCCTCTCTAACTAAAAGCAGAACAACGCAAAAAGGCTTCCGGGATTTTAACTTTTCCTTCGGTAAATCGAACTCGCCGCCCGTGTATCCACGGAAACAGTTTCCGTTACACCGAAGTAACGCATGCTATTAGCTTGGGTTGTTTCGCTAGCGTCGCCGCTCGGGTCACCACTACGCAAACTAACAGTTTACGTTACACCGAAGTAACGCATGGTCGCTGGTAGCTGGGAATCAACGACGAGAAGCCTGAGGATACCAAGGGACATTATGAATTTCCGTACGGCTTCGAAACTCATCTTGCGCCTTCGATCCGTCTACTGAGACCAAAGGTTCGACCAATCACTCTGCGCCACTCTCAGATAACCTTGATGCAGGCCGCCTACCTGCGGGGCACTTCGGACTTTCCCCCTGACGAGGTAGTTCTGACAATCCACAGATTAGACAGATTACGCCGTTTTATGAAGCATTTTCAGGCAAGTCTGTGTTAGGATTCGCCCCACTCAAGTATTAATACATCGCTGCGGACTTCAATTACATCTGTTTCCAGTCCGCAAGGTTAAGCGGTTAACTAGAATGCCTGGTGATCTTCTGGTTAGCGCTTTTCGGCAATCAAGCAAATGCGGTTGGACCACGTATCACTATCTCCGAACGGTCCGAGTTTCTTATGCATGAAGAATCCTGTCGTCCTGATGTTTTGAGCCACTACCAGACTGAGATAGCGAGGAAGAAAATGAAAAACAATAATGACAGAGCCAGAACAGTACTACTGTTGCTCACGGTGGTTGTTTCATTGGCCTTACCCTTCGTAGCGCTCGCCGCCTCAATCGTCAATGACACCTTCGCCGATGGGAATAGTCAGAATCAAGACTTGGCGAATAACTCACTCAGGCACTTCAACGGCCGATCCACGACCATTCGCACGGACGCGGTGGGATCGGTTACATTCGATCTCACGAACACCACGAGTGCTGATGCCTTTTGGGCTTTCTTTACCAACTCGGGCGCACCAGTGAATCTCAACCTGGGCGATAAGCTGACCGTCTCAGGAACGTTTTCCTTCACAGGCTTTACCGCCGGCGGACAGGACATACGCTTTGGGGTTTTGAATTCGCTGGGTACGCGCAATGCCAACAATCTTACCGGCGGGATGAACGATGCGACTTTTAGCGGCGATCCCGGTTATGCCTTGCAGTTTGTGCCGAGTGGCAGCGGCGCTCCTTTCACGATCTACCGTCGAACGACCCTCAGCAGCAACAACCCGTTCAATACAATCGCCGACTTTACCGCCATACCGGGCACTGGCGCTACAGTAAGACAAACCCTGGCGAGTGAAACGCTGTACACGCTCTCATATTCTATCGAGCGGCTCACAGCCACTGACACGCGGATTTCGGTTTCGGTTATCGGCGGCACGCTCGCCAATCTTAACTTCTCTTCTGTCGAATCGAGCCAGTCTCCCAACACCGCTTTCGACTATTTTGGTTTCCGCATCGCCAACAACAGTTTCGCGCAAAAGATCAAGTTTACGAACTGGCTAATCGACTACACGCCGGCAACACCCGTTATCACAAGCCAGCCGCAGCCGTCTAACCTGACCGTGCAGGTTGGCAGCAACGTCACCATGTCTGTCGGAGCAAGCGGCAACCAGTTGTCTTATCAGTGGAAGAAAGACAACGTTTCGATCCCCGCAGCCGTAAACCCCTCGGCAATAACGCCGACGCTAAATTTAACCAATGTCCAGCTCGATGACGCCGGTAGTTATGTCGCCGTCGTGAGTAACCCCTCCGGTAGTACTCCCAGCAATCCTGTAACTCTCAACGTCAGCACGGATCCGGTGCCGCCGCCGCCCAATATCACCACGCAACCGGCCGACACGACCGTCACGGTCGGAAGCCCAGCGAGCCTCTTCGTGGCAGCCACGGGCGACAATCTGTTTTACCAGTGGTTTAAGAATGGCACGCTGATTCCGGGAGCGACGGGAGCAGCACTCAATTTCGGCAATGCGCAGATCAGCAATTCCGCAACCTACACGGTAGTAGTGAGCAACTCCAGCGGCAGCGTCACAAGCTCACCAGCCAAACTCCTTGTCGTCTCGGCAATGGCGATAACGAACTTTGCTCCAGGAAGTGGCGCTACTGATCTTTGCGTAGACACGCCTTTGCGCATCACCTTCAATCAGCAGCCACAGGTCGGCAATAGCGGGCGACTCGTCGTTCACCAGGACGACGGCACACTAGTCGACACAATCAACATGAGCCTCGCCACTCAATCACGCTTGAATGGTACCGTATCCTTTAATTACTACCCGATTATAGTGAGTGGCAACACTGCCTCTATCTATTTGCACCAGAAACTCAGTTACGACCGGAGCTACTACGTTACGATCGAGCCCGGCGTGATAACTGACTCCAGCGGAGCGCCATTCGTTGGCCTCTCCGACGCAAACACCTGGCAATTCTCAACCAGGTCTGCCGGCCCTGCTGCGGGCAGCAACGCGCTAACTGTTGCTGCTGACGGCACGGGAGACTTCTGCACCGTTCAGGGCGCTGTCGATTTCATTCCTGCTGCTAACGGCAATCGGACGGTTATCACCGTTCGCAATGGCACCTACACGGAAATTGTCTACATCGGCTCGAACAAACCGTTCGTTACTGTGCGCGGCGAAGATCGCGTGCAAACAATTATCCAGTATGCAAACAATGCCGTCTTGAATCCTACCTCCACGACTACCCGCGCAATGTTCGGCGTCGACGGCTCGGACTTCACGCTGGAAAACATTACGCTCATCAACACAACGCCGAAGGGTGGCTCGCAGGCGGAAGCTTTTCGTGGGAATGCTCTGCGGATCGTGCTGAACCGCGTCAATCTGAAGAGTTTTCAGGACACTCTCCTACTGCAAAGCACGGGTACCAACAATATGGGCGGGTTCGTCACCGACAGCTACATCGAGGGCGATGTCGACTTTATGTGGGGCACGGGGGCAGTATTCTTTCAAAACTGCGAGTTGAAAATGCTCACCTCCGGCGGCTACTACACACAGATACGAAATGTGCAGGGAAAGAATGGCAATGTGTTTGTAAACTGCCGCTTAACTGGTGGACCGGGCGTCACGGGTGCTTACCTCTCGCGCATCGACCCGAACGTATTTCCTTTCAGCCAGGTAATCTACATCAACTGTGCGATAGGCCCACAAGTAATTCCCGCAGGCTGGTTGCTTAACAATGCCACAATGGCTCCTGATGTTCAGTTCTGGGAATACAACAGCACTGATCTTAATGGGGCGCCGCTCGATGTTAGTCTGCGCGCTCCCTTTTCGCGGCAACTGACGGTCACTGAAGCCGCGCAGTGGAGCGACCCCTCGTTCGTGCTCGGCGGCTGGGCGCCTTCAACCAAGCTTACTGCCGCGGTTACCCTCAGCAACTTGAGCCAGACTTATACCGGCTTGCCCATCTCACCCTCCGTGGTTACCGACCCGGCAGGACTCAATGTCATTCTTACATACAACGGCAGCACGGCGACGCCGACAGCGCTAGGCAGCTATAATGTTGTGGCAACAGTTCAGGACGCGGTCTACCAGGGCGCTACATCCGGCACTCTCGTCATCAACCCTGTATCCGCGCTGATTACTCTCGGCAAGCTGTACCAAACCTACGACGGCTCGCCCAAAGCGGTTAGTGTGACCGTCACACCTCCGGGTACAGCGCTTACCGTTACCTACAACGGCTCAACGACGCCGCCTACTGAGGTGGGTCAATACACTGTCGTCGCAACTATCAACGATCCTAACTATCAGGGTGGCACTTCCGCCACCCTAACGATCTACGCGCCCGGCACGGCTCCGCTTAGAGCCTTCCCCGGAGCTGAAGGAAGCGGCGCATTCACTGCTGGAGGGCGCGCTGGTGATGTCTATCACGTCACCAACTTGAACGACGCCGGCGCAGGCAGTCTTCGTTACGGTATTCAAACCGCATCAGGACCGCGCACCATCATCTTTGATCTCTCAGGCACGATCTATTTGCAATCAAAACTGAGCATCAACAAACCGTTCCTGACTTTGGCCGGCCAGACCGCGCCCGGAGATGGTATAACCGTCGCCGGATGGACCACAGCAATCACCGACACGCACGATGTCATCGTGCGTTACATGCGTTTCCGCGTCGGTGATATCAACTGTCCCAACTATCAGGATGACGGCTTTACTGTTGACCGCTCCACCAACGTCATCGCCGACCACGTTTCAGCCTCCTGGAGCGTTGACGAGACGTTATCGGTAACCGAATCGAGTCTGGTCACGATTCAGTGGTCATTCATTACCGAGAGCATGAAAAACTCTTGTCATGTAAAAGGCGCACATGGATACGGATCATTGATTCGGTACGGAGATGGTCTGGTGACGTATCACCACAATCTCTACGCGCATCACGACAGTCGCAATCCTCGGCTCGGCGATAATATCGGTCTCGATTTCGTCAACAATATAGTCTACGACTGGGGTAGCGAGGCTGGTTATAGCGGTGAGGCATCGGAAGGCACGCCGCGGCTGAACTACGTGGGTAATTATCTCGTTGCCGGACCTTCCACTCCATCGTCCAAGCGAAATCGAGCCTTCAACGGAGCCAGCACGAATACGCTTATCTACCAGTCGAATAACTTTATCGATAGCAATCTGAACGGGGCTCACGATGGTGCAGACACGCAGTGGGCTATGTTCATAGGCTCTTACACTAAACAACAGCCGGGCCGCTTCAGTTTCCAACAAGTCGAAACCGATGACGCACCCACCGCTTACGGGCGTGTGCTAAATCTCGCCGGACAACGCCTGGTGCGCGACGCTGTGGACACACGCATTATTTCCGAAGTGCAAAATGAGGGCGGCCATCAGATCGACTCGCAGAACCAGGTGGGCGGTTGGCCCATGCTCAACTCGTCAAATCCGCCGGTTGACACGGACCAGGACGGCATGCCCGACCAATGGGAAACTGAGCACGGTTTGAATCCCAGTGATCCCGCTGACGGCCAAGCGATCACGGGCAGTGGTTACTCAAACCTGGAGCTTTATCTAAACGCCCTCGTTCTGGTTCCTGATGGAGGAACTATTCAACTGATCACCACAGCAACGCTGCAGAAGCTCGGTGATGGGAGTTATCAAGCCACCGTCAAGGTTACCAACAATGGTACTGGTACGGCGCAGAACGTCTGGTTGACATCCGGCAGGCTCGGTCCGTCAGTTGGCGCTCCGAGCCCACAACCTCTGGTCAACATCCCTGCCGGCGCTTTTGTGACCACGACGATGACTTTTCCGGCGAGTGCTGGTAACTCGGGGGCTGGCGTGGTCGAAAGATACACGGGAACTTATTCGGGCGGGACTTTTGCGGGAAGTATCCGCGCGATATTGCCTTAACGCAAAAGGAAAGGAAAAAAGAGAGGAACCGAAAAATGAAACTCTTGCTTACTCTGATGCTATTGACCACGGCCATGCTGCTGTCAGTATCCGATGCTCGCGCGGACGCACTGAACCTCAGCCTGGTCTCCCCGATGAGTGGTGTCCCTAGCAATATTCTCTCTTTCACAGGCACGATTACGGCGCCAAACTCAAACAGCGGTGTGGTGTATTTGAATGGAGATTCCTTGAGCTTGGGAGGACCGTTCACGCTCGATGATGCTCCCTTCATTCTTAACGCGCCGTTTTTCATGAATCCTGGCGAAACCTACACCGGCGTCCTGTTCACGGTGACCATCAATCCCAATGCGGCAACCGGTATCTACAATGGGTTCTTCATAATCCTGGGCGGCAGCAGCCCGACAGCTTTAAGCCAAGTGAGCAATGCGGCAGCGTTTCAAGCGGTCGTCGTGCCCGAACCGGCCACGATGGTGCTGCTCAGTACCGGCTTGGCGGGGGCCATGCTCGGGCGCAGGCGGCGTACGAAGTCTTAGCCGCGGATTAACCCGGATTGCACGGACTGAGATCTTCAATGAAAGCCACATCAGTAGTTGTTAGTATTGCGATGTTGTTTGCCGTTGTCGGGTCGCAGTCAGGAGATTTGTCCGCGCCGGCCCAGAACCTGAAACCGGCGGTCATTCCTCGCGCGACTGCGTTCCCCGTCGCCATCAGCGTCGACGCTTCTCGTAAGAAGGGCGAGTTGCGCCCCATCTGGCGCTTCTTTGGTGCAGACGAGCCAAACTACGCCTACATGAAAGACGGCAAGAAACTCCTCGCGGAACTGGGCCAACTGCGCCCAAAGGCGATCTATTTTCGCACGCACAACTTGCTGACAACTGGCGATGGTACGCCCGCTTTGAAATGGGGCAGCACCAACGCTTACAGCGAAGACGCACAAGGCAATCCAGTTTACGACTGGTCCATTCTCGATCGTATCTTCGATACATACTTGAGGCGTGGTGTAAAACCTTACGTGCAAATTGGCTTTATGCCAAAAGCACTCTCCAGCAAACCCGAGCCGTATCAACATCATTGGACACCGACCGCGAAGTATGACGAGATCTTTACTGGCTGGGCATATCCGCCCAGTGATTACAAGAAGTGGGGTGAGCTGGTCTATCAATGGACGAGGCACTGTGTCGAGCGATATGGGCGTGCCGAGGTTGAGACCTGGTATTGGGAGGTCTGGAACGAGTCGAACATCGGCTACTGGCGCGGCACGCCGGAAGGATTCCGTAAGCTGCACGACTACGCGATTGATGCGGTTCGACGCGCGCTACCGGGCGCGCGAGTAGGCGGTCCTGACACAGCGGGGAACGGCGGTCAGTTTATGCGTGACTTCATTGAACACAATCTGCGTGGAACTAACTACGCGAACGGAGGGGCAGGCACGCCGTTAGATTTCATCTCGTTCCACGCCAAAGGATCTCCAAAATTTGTTGATGGCCATGTGCAAATGGGCATCGCCAATCAACTTCGCGGTATTGACGAGGGCTTTCGCATTATCGCCTCGTATCCGGACCTAAAGAACAAGCCCATCATCATCGGCGAGTCCGATCCCGATGGCTGCGCCGCCTGCCAGGGCCCACAACTGGGTTACCGCAACGGCACGATGTATTCCAGTTACACTGCCGCCTCGTTCGCTCGTGAATACGAGTTGGCGGATAAGCACGGAGTTAATCTCGAGGGCGCCCTGACATGGGCCTTTGAGTTTGAAGATCAACCTTACTTCGCAGGCTTCCGTGCCCTGGCGAGCCATGGTCTCGATCTGCCTGTGCTGAACGTCTTCCGCATGTTCAGCAAAATGAAGGGACAACGGCTCGCGGTTGAAAGCGATGGGACGGTACCGCTTGAGACTATCGTGAAGGAAGGGGTTCGCACCCGTGCTGACGTAGCGGCTTTGGCGAGCCTCGACAAAAATAGACTTTATGTTCTCATCTGGCATTACCACGACGACGATGTTTCGGGCCTTGATGCTGCGGTGGACCTGAGACTTAACAATTTGCCCTTGCGGTCAGGTAAAGCACGAGTACAACAGTTTAGAATTGACGCCGATCACAGCAATTCTTTCGCCGCCTGGCAGAAAATGGGGTCGCCGCAGAATCCGTCGCCGCAACAATATGCGCAACTCGAAAAGGCCGGCCAACTCGCTGCGAGTCACACACCTGAGATGGCCCAGGTGAAGTATGCTGCGGCTCAGCTGCGGTTGATGCTAGCGCGGCAGGCAGTTTCGTTGCTCGTATTTGAATGGTGAAAGACCTAATTCAAAGGAAAGGAATATCGAGAGCTTGGACCTTATGGGGGGAGCTCGCAACGTCGGCGCTCGGTAGATCGCGATTGACCACAGTTCGCAAAGTAGATTTCGGCGGGCGGGCCGCAGCCGCAGCCTTATTTAACTCTTTGGTATTGAGGGATCTTTCTGGCAGAGGACGTTTGAAGTCGTCCTTTATTGTTTCAATAATTGGCCCTAAGTGGATGTAGGGATTTGCCGCTGTGACGCGTCGAGAAACGCTTTCGCGGCTTGGCTAAGATGCTTGTCTTTACGATAGACAATCTTCAGCTCGCGACGGATTTCAAGGTTTCGTATCGTTAAGGCAACCAGAGTCTTCGCTTTCAACTCGGTTTCTACCGCGAACGCAGAAATAAAGGCAAGGCCGAGCCCATTCTGTACGGCTTTCTTAACTGATTCGGGATTGGCCATCTCCATGACAGCCTCTACCTCGATATGGCATTTTCGCAGATGGGTAGCAACTACGGCTCCGGTCGCTGAGCCTTGCTCGCGAAAGATGAATTTCTCGTTGGCAAGATCCTGCGGCTTGACGATCCGCTTGCCGCCAAGACGGTGGCCGAGAGGTGCAATGAGGATTATCCGGTCAGTGATCCACGGCACTACGTCTACTTCGTCTCCGGCTAAATGTCCGCCTACAAAGCCGAAATCAAATTCGTTTCGGATTACTCCTTCTTCAATCTGCCGAGTGTCTTTGACGGCGAGACGAACTTCTATTTTCGCGTAGCGCCGTTTGAAGTGAGCGATAGTCCTCGGAATCACGTACATGCCCGGCGTCGTGCTAGCCCCAATTCTTAGCGCTCCGCGTTCCAGGCCCTGCAGTCCCTCTATCACATCGCGGGCATCGCTCATTGCTGCGATGACGCGAGTAGCATACGGAACAAGAAGTTGACCGGCCTCGGTGAGTGCCACCCTCTTCCCCAACTGCTCGAACAGCTTCACTCCGAGTTCTTCCTCAAGCAGGCGGATGCGCACCGAGACGCTCGGCTGGCTCAAATGAACGTCCTCGCCCGCTCGCGTAAAATTTAGTCGCGTACTGACGGCGAGAAAGACCTGGAGATCACGAATGTCCATACAAGTCACGATAGTAAACAACTATTGTTATGATTAGATCAATTCATTTCCTCAATAATCGGACTCCTCTTATTATTGGCGTTTACTCCCCAGTCGGTTCTCGAAAATGATGACCCACTAATTCCGCAAGGAGAAAGATTGAAAGCATGAAGCAAATTCTTATCGTAGCAACAGTGCTGATCGCCATGATTGGCGCAGGACTTAGTCAAGAGGCAACAAAAACCGCCGATCATGGACTCTTCACACCCGGGGACATCAAATGGATGGATGCGCCCAACGCGCTTCCCGCAGGGGCGAAGCTCGCTGTGCTGGAGGGAAATCCATTCAATTCCGGACTTTATACGATGCGACTCTCGATGCCTGCTGGTTACAAGATTCCGCCCCACTGGCACTCGAAGGTGGAACACGTCACAGTCATCTCCGGCAAATTCAATCTTGGCATGGGAGAAAAGTTCGACCAGTCGAAGGGCAATGCCATGCCGGTGGGAACTTTCGGCTTTCTTCCACCCCAGATGAAACATTTCGCATGGGCATCGGAAGAGACCGTCATTCAACTTCATGGCGAGGGGCCGTGGGAGATCAACTACGTCAATCCATCGGACGATCCACGAAAGAAGGGCGAATAGTTCCATTCAGCAGAGCGGCCATGAAATGTCCGCTCTGCCTTTATAGATTTGATCGAGGATGACCGCGATGATCTTCAAGCAATTTCTCTATCACGACACCGGCTGTGCCGCTTACGTCTTCGGTTGAGCGGGCAAAGCCCCGGGGCTGCGGTCGTGGACCCACAAGAGCGAGACGTTCAAGCCTATGCCGAGTTCGCCAAGGCGAAGGGCATCGAGATCAAGTATGTCATTGACACCCATATCCAGGCGGACCACCGGTCTAGCGGTCGAAGCCTCTCCGAGCGAACCGGCGCGCCATACTGCCTCCACACTTCAGCGGACGTTAGTTTCGCTTTCACTCCCTTGACTGACGCTCAGGAGCTGGTCCTGGGAAACGTAACGGTCAAAGTTATTCAGCGGTAAGCCCATGTCCACCCTCGTCTTCGAGAAGCGGTGGAATCCCGTTCTCAACCTAGACCGCATTGCGTTCATCGAAAAGATGACGACCGGCATGCCACCGAGACCGGCACAGATGGAATCAATTCTGCGCGCTAATCAGGGGCGCGTATAACCCATGACTGCGCGGAGTATTCCTGTGCACGTCCCATTAGCTCTCGGGCTCGGGGCGAACCTCGGACAGTTCAGTCTGCTCGTTCTGATCAACGCCTTCGTCGGCGGGATGGTCGGGTTGGAGCGCACGGTGCTTCCGCTGATCGCCGAAGGGGAATTCGGCCTCACCTCCAAGAGCGCAATCCTTTCCTTCATTGTCAGCTTCGGTATCGTCAAAGCGGTTGCGAACCTGCTCGCAGGAAAGTATTCCGATGTTGTAGGGCGTAAGAGGCTATTAGTCTTGGGCTGGCTCTTCGGGCTGCCTGTTCCATTTATGGTGATGTGGGCTCCTTCGTGGAAGATAATCACAGCCGCGAATATGCTGCTCGGCATAAACCAAGGGTTGTGCTGGTCCACGACCGTGATAATGAAGATAGATCTCGTGGGGCCGAAGCGCAGGGGCTTCGCGATGGGCCTGAACGAATTTGCGGGATACGGCGCTGTCGCACTAGCCGCGCTCGCCTCAGGTTATCTAGCGAGCATCTACGGGCTGCGCCCGGTTCCGTTTTATCTCGGGATCGGGTTCGCCGTGCTCGGACTCATACTTTCAGTGTCGCTCGTCAAAGACACTACGCCGCATGCGAAGGAAGAGGCCCGCAGTCACTCGGGCGGCGAGCACCAGGCACCGCCTTTTAAGGAGATCTTCGCCCTTACCAGCTACCGCAACCCAACTCTCTTTTCTGTCAGTCAGGCTGGTCTTATCAACAACCTAAACGACGGCATGGCCTGGGGGCTGTTTCCGCTCTTCTTTGCGTCACACGGGCTCGGCGTGAGTAACATCGGCGTGCTCGCATTCACCTATCCCGCTGTATGGGGACTCTCACAACTTGCGACTGGCGCACTCTCCGACCGGTGGGGGCGCAAATGGATGATCGCTATCGGCATGTGGATGCAAGCTGTTGGCATTTGTCTGATCGCTGCAGCGCCGAGCCTCGTAGACGATTTGACGGAAGAATTTTGGCTCTGGATAACTGGCGCTGTACTTCTTGGCCTCGGGACAGCACTCGTGTACCCGACTCTACTGGCTGCTATCGGTGATGTTGTTGAGCCCGGCTGGCGTGCTTCGGCAGTAGGAGTTTACCGACTCTGGCGGGATCTCGGCTACGCCGTCGGGGCCCTCCTATCGGGAATTGTCGCCGACATATTCGGACTAGTCTGGGCCGTGGTCACGGTCAGCGCGCTAACCTTTGCCTCAGGCGTGATCGTCGCTCTTAGAATGCGAGAGACTTTGGGCGGATCGGAGCTTGTGCAATCTGTGACGGACGATTGAAGCGTTTACAAATGCTCAGTCATGCACTGAAGAACACTTTCAGTATACTCCCAGGGCACTTCTCTATTGACGGGACAGGTTAAGTCACTTAGTAATGTTTGAGGCGAAGGTTGACTAGACTTACCCAGTCATTTCCTGCGCGCGGTCCAATGAGGGTAACTCTTAAATGTTTCGGGTTGTCCTGGAGGAGGGATCTCGAACTTGCCGCTTCGCCCGCCATCCTTGAGCCTTTACAAGACTTGTTTCAGAGCGAAAGGAATTGACTGATTTTATGATGATTACAAAATCGATGTTCTATTTCCTTTTGCCGGTCTCTGTGAGATTGGGGGTGGATACCTTGTTTGGCTTTGGTTGCGCGAGGAAAAGAGTATTTGGCTCGCCGCAATCGGTGCGGTCGTGCTTGTGCTTTATGGAGTAATCCACACGCTACAAACAGCCAACTTCTACGGGGGCGTCTTCATTGTTCTCTCAATCTTATGGGGCTGGCAGTTATAAGATACTGCCAGATAAGTTCGACATCATCGGCGGCATCGTTGCCGTTGCAGGCGTTGTAATCATTATGTATGCGCCGAGAGCGTAATGTTCTTATTGGCTTTCGATTTCCTGAACTAGGCTCTTTAGCCGTAGCCGATCAAGCTTTTCGATCGGCAAGGCACAGAACAAACCGATGCGATGGGCGAGCACTTGCGCTGCTTGTTTGAATTGTCGCAACTTCTCCTCGTCAGAACCTTCTGCAAGAGCTGGATCGGGAACACCCCAGTGAGCGACTATCGGTTCGCCAGGCCAGATCGGGCATGACTCCCGGGCGTTGTCACAGACGGTGATCACAAAATCAAATTCCAAATCCCCAAACACCTCCCATGACTTGCTGCGGGCAGCGCTGGCATCGATGTGATAGACATCCTTTAGCACCTGAATCGCGAATGGGTTGACTTTGCCGGTCGGAAACGAGCCCGCGCTGTAGGTCTGGAAGCGGTCCCTGCCAGCACGCCGAAGCAGGTATTCGCCGAAGATACTGCGCGCGGAATTGCCGGTGCATAGGAACAAGACTTTGTACGCTTTCTGATTAGTTTCCATGAATCCTTTTTCACTTAGCGTACTTCGGTTGAATGAAAACGCCGCGCCCGGGCAACTCAACCGTTCGGCGACGTAACCATGAATTGGAGAAATAATGAAATCGATGCCATTCTTTCTCGCATTGCTTCTTCCACCATTGGCGATAGCCTCTGTCTTTGGACAATCAGCAAATCTAATAAGACAGAAGGATGCTCAAGCCATGAATCGTGACAAAGAATACGGAAACCCTAATCCTAAGGCGCCTCCGGAACTCTCCCAGTTCGCCTTCATCATTGGCAAATGGCGTTGTGACGCAAGAGTGAAGGGAGAAGATGGGACGTGGCAACCATACCAGGCAACTTGGGTCGGCCGCTACATTCTAGATGGTTACGTGATCGCTGATGAGT
>WNGE01006692.1_pt1 | contig 12764 bp, 12 predicted proteins | sample 5400651 | NCBI WGS metagenome assembly WNGE01 (sample SAMN13153370, study PRJNA577476) | soil metagenome | isolation source: 60 cm soil or saprolite under grassland replicate 2 | place: USA:California | collected 2016-06-15 | reverse complement strand
CTCGCGGAAGGCGACCGTCCGTGCCGTCTTGTTGTCGTGGCCGGCCGTGATGATGCCCTCCGGGTCCGGGACGATCGCACCGTCGTAGAGGAAGACGTTGACGTGGTCCTTGGCTGCCAGGAGGGCGCAGATGTTGCCCCGGAGCACGAAGTAGGGCTGCCGCGTGCGCTTGATGGTCTCGATGACCTCAGGGTCGGCCTCGTGGACCAGGTCGCGGACTCGCCGGCAGACGCCCTGCTGCCACTCGGGGAGGGCATCGATATAGGCGTCGACGCGTGGATCCGTCGCGTAGGTCATCGTCGGGTCACCTTACACCTCGGCGCCTCGAACAGCTCCCAATGACGACTCAGATCGACATGGGCGTCCCCGCGAGGTTCGTCGTAGGATGACGGCTCGGAGGGCGGCGACGCGATGGGCGATCCGGTCGGCGATATCATCGGGGACTATCGGGCGTTCGCCGCGCAGCAGCACGCCCGCCTGCTCGCCCGGGGCATCGACATCCGCCCGTACCCGCTCAGCCACCTCGCCGTCCGCGTGCCGGAGTGGGACCAGTACGTCCACGTGCGGACCCTGCTCGAGCGCCACGCGACCGCGAGCAACGAGAACTTCTGGAACGGCCGGCCGATCTCGATGATCCTCCTCGCCACGCCGCTCGAGGTCCTCGACGGGATGTCGGTCCCGCTCATCGAGCTCATCCCGCCGGTCCATCAGCGCGTCTACAAGATGGGCCTCGAGCACCTCGGGGTCGTCATCGGCGACGCGGTAGATGCCTTCTCGCGGGAGCACCGTGCCGCGTTGACCGGGCAGCAGTTCCAGAGCGCGGACAACGAGCCCTACTACGTCCTCTTCGAGGACTTCACCCACGTGAAGTTCTACCGTCGATCGCTGCATGACGTCCGCGTCCTCCAGGGGGCCACGTTCGAGGGCTTCGTCCACGTCGACGACTGGGTCCCGCAGCGCCTCGTCACGGCGACCGGCCCGAACCCGCTGCCCCGGTGACCGGCGCCGCCCGGAGGTGCGCGACGCCGTCCAGGATCGGTACGAAACAAGCCGCGCGACGGGTCGACCGGCCCGGGCGATGACAACCTCATCACCCTGCTCGACGCGTTCGAGGAGCCTCGACAGGTGGGTCTTGGCTTCGTGGCTCGTCACCATCGGATCCGCCAGCGGGCCACGATAGCGGACTTCGTTCGACTTTAGTCAACCATCAGAATCGCCATGCTCGTACCAGTCCACGACCCGCATGGCGCGAAGCGTGTTCCAGCGGCTGGGTTTGCCCTCGCCAATGTCGATCTGGAAGTGGATCTGGCCGGGATGAGCATTCTCGGCGGGCCAGCGACCTTCGGCGTCGCGCTTGGACCTGACGATGTCGACAGCCTCCGCGACTCGCTCGTCAGGCGTCACGCCGGCGTCCCGCAAGTACTCCAGCCCGCGCAGGACATCGTAGAAATACCACGTCGGGAACGAGAACTGGAGCCAGCTGGGATCGATCACCTCGCCGGTCGACTTCCGGCGGAACAGCCCGCGCTCGAGCATGTATTCCTCGCCGCGCCGGCGAGCCGCGCGCACCTCGGTCGAGCCGCCGATCGCCCGCTCGTGCTGGAGCAGGCCATCGAGGACGTTGATCGTCGTCCCGAACGACGACACGGTCGCGCCGTTCTCGACCTCGCAGTTCCAGCCGCCGTCCGGCAGCTGCTCGCCGAGGAGCCGGTCGACGAGCGGTGTCATGTCCACCCCGAAGTACGAGCCGGTGTCGACCACGTTGCCGTTGATGCAGGGCTCGACCTCGCCCTCGAAGAAGCGGTTGTCGGCCCACGGCGTCTCACCGGGTGCGCCGCCCCGCCAGACGACGTGCTCGCGGACGAGTCCGATCGCCCGCCGGGCCTGCTCGCTCTCGGGATCGAGACCGAACCGTCGCAGGAGCTCCAGGACGTGAAACGTGTCGGTCCAGTCCTGCGACCAGGGCCTGCCGCCCCATCGGCCGTCCGGCGCCTGGAGCGCGAGCAGCCGGGCACCCCAGCCCTCGGTGGCAACCTTCGCGCGCTCGACGGCGACGATCTCGGCGGGCTCGCGGGTCAGGTCGCGCATCACCTGCCAGCGGATGGCGGGATCGGAGTCGAGCAGCCAATCGTTGACGGTCATGTCCTTACCTCGCGCTACCCCGCCGAAGCCGCTTGAGGCTGCTGTGACAAGATGGCGGGCATGCCTTCGGAAGCCAAGCAGATCAGTGAGTGGATCGACCGGCGCGCAGCCGACGTCTACGAATACGCCTCGGACCCGGCGAATCTTCCGCAGTGGGCGCCCGGACTCGGCACGTCCGTGGAGAACGGGGATGGACAGTGGTTCGTGGAGACCGAGTCGGGCCGGGTCGGCTTCGCCTTCGTGGAGCGCAACAAGTATGGCGTTCTCGACCACGAAGTGACGCTGCCTTCGGGCGAAGTCATCTACAACCCGATGCGAGTCGTCCCACTCGGTGACGGCTGTGAGGTGGTATTCAGCCTGCGTCGTCTCCCGGACATGAGCGACGAGGACTTCGCACGGGACGCCGGGCTCGTGCAGGCCGACCTCACCCGATTGAAGCACGTACTCGAAGCCACCGGATAGCGGCCCCATTCACGAGCTTCGTGACTTCCCCAGCATCGTCGCCGAGTTATTGCGGGTAGCCTTTCGGGCATGACCGACCAGCTCCGCGTGATCCTCGAACTTGGCAAGAAGCGCCGGGTCGTGGCGGGCGCCATGGACTGGCCCGGCCTCGATCGCTGGGGCACCTCGGAGGACGACGCGGTCGCGAAGCTGCTGTCCTACGTCCGGCGCTACGCCGGCGTTCCCGAACGGGCCGGCAAGGCGAAGGCCTTCGCTCGGGCGCGCGACGTCGACGTCATCGAACGCGTGCCGGGATCGAGCTCGACCGACTTCTGGGGCATCGCCCACGTGCCGTCGCAGATCGAGCGTGACGTGCTGTCAGCGGGCGACCTGGAAGGGCGGCTCCAGCTCCTGCGCGCCTGCTGGGCCTACTTCGACGACGTCGCGGCGCGTGCGTCGAGCGAGCTCCGCCCGGGACCTCGCAGCGCCGGCCGCAGCCGCGACCAGATCATCCGCCACGTGTACATCAGCGAGCCCGAGCAGTTCTCGCGCAAGGTGGAGGTCCGGACGCCGCCCCAGGATGTCATGACCCAGGACGGCCTCGCGAGGCATCGGCGGGCGTACCTCGAGGCGATCCGCGCCTACAACGCCGAGGGCAAGGGTGCGCGGAGCTGGCCGATCCAGTTCCTGGTCCGCCGCACCGCGCATCACGTCATGGATCATGCGTGGGAGATGGAGGACCGCGACCCCCGGTCCTGACGGCCGACCCTCCGTATGACGTCGTCAGCCGGAACGATGGAGTTCGTCGAGGACTTCGTAGATGGCGAGCGCGGAATCCCCCGTCACGTCACGATGCCGGCTCGCAGCTCCTCGACGGCGCGACGCGCCTCGTCGACCGAGCCCTCGTCCTCGATCGTGCTGATGTCGCCCGGGTCGCGGTCGAGCGCCACGGCCTTGAGGACGCGCCGCATGATCTTGCCGCTGCGGGTCTTCGGCAGCATCGCCACCACCGACAGGTGGCCGATGACCGCCACCGGCCCGAGCTCGTGGCGGACGGTCTGGAGCAGCTCCCGGTGGAGCTCGTCGGATGGCTCGTGACCTGCCTTGAGGGCGACGAAGGCACCGATGACCTCGCCGCGGAGTTCGTCGGGGATGCCGGTCACTCCTGCCTCGGCGACGGCGGGATGGCGCAGGAACGCGGTCTCGACCTCGATCGTCCCGAGCCGATGGCCGGCGATCTTGATGATCTCGTCAGCCCGGCCGGCGAACCAGACGTACCCGGCAGAGTCGATGTGCGCCGCATCGCCGACGTAGTAGCCGCCGGGGATCCGGTCCCAGTAGTCGGTGACGTACCGTTCGGGCTCCCCCCACAACGTCGCGATCAACCCCGGGAAGGGCCGCTTGATCCGCATGATCCCCTTCTCCCCCACCCCGACGGGCCGGCCGTCCGGGTCGACGACGTCCGCCTCGACGCCGGGCAGGGCCAGGCCCGCGGATCCGGGCTTGATCGGGAGCAGCGAGTAGCCGTACGGATTGCCGAAGATCGGGCCGCCCGTCTCCGTCTGCCACATGTGGTCGATGACCGGCACGCGGTCCTCGAAGACGGTTTGCTGCAGCCACTCCCAGGCGGGCGCGTTCAGCACCTCGCCGGCGCAGAACACCCGCTCCAGCCGGCTCAGGTCGTGCCGTTTCGGGACGGCCTCGCCATAGCGCATCAGCAGGCGGATCGCGGTCGGTGACGAGAACACGCCGGTGACGCCTTCGCGTTCGATGATCGACCACGGGGCATCGGGATCGGGGTGGTCGATGGCGCCCTCGTACGCCAGGGTCGCGGTGCCGGCCATCAACGGCGCGTAGACGATGTAGCTGTGGCCCACGACCCATCCGATGTCCGACGTCGACCACCACGTCTCTCCGGTCCGCAGGCCGAACACCCAGTCGCCCATCGCCGCGATGTGGACGCCGTAGCCGCCGTGAGTGTGGACGGCCAGCTTCGGCTTCGCCGTCGTGCCCGAGGTCGCCAGGATGAACGCCGCGTCCTCGGCCCCAGTGTCCTCGACGGCGCCCGAATAGCGATCGCCGGTCGCGACGAGATCGTCCCATGCCAACTCGCCATCGCGTGGTGGACGGGAGCCGCCGCTCCTGCGCAGAACGACGAGATGCTCCACATCGCTCGGCCCGGTATCGAGAGCGTCGTCGACGATCGACAGGAGGTCGATGTCCTTGCCCTTGCGGTAGGTGACGTCGGTCGTCAGGACGATGCGCGAGCCGCTCGCCCGAATTCGGTCGCCCAGCGCGCCCGCCCCGAAGCCGGCGAAGACGACGCAGTGGATTGCCCCGATGCGGACCGTCGCGAGCATCGCGACGATCGCCTCGACGGACGTCGGCATGTAGATCGTCAGGCGGTCGCCCTTGCCGATCCCGAGGCCGCGAAGGCCGGCCGCGACCCGCTCGACGTCGGCAAGCAGCTCGGCGTAGGTGAGGGTTCGTCGCCCACCGCGCTCGTCGAGCCCGATCAGCGCCGTGGCGTTGCCACGACCGGCCGCGACGTGGCGATCGAGCGCGTTGACCGAGAGGTTGGTCCGGCCGCCAGGGAACCAGGCGAAGCTCGACCGCTCGCGAAGCTCGAGCGCTCGTTCCGGCCGCCGCGTCCAATCGAGGCGCTCGGCGGCCTCGAGCCAGAACGCGTCGGGATCGCCGAGCGAGCGCTGGTACAGGTCGTCGTAGCGCCTGCGGGCGGCGTCGGTCGTGACGTCCGTCATCGGAATAGCAGTATCGATCCGACGATGACGGCAGTCCAGCACATCCGGGCCGGGGCGCCACGTCGAAGACGTTGGGCCGGGGTAAGGCACGATCGTCTTCGGCTTCACTCCCCCAGCCACGGCTCACCCGCGACTCATCCGCGATGAGCTCCTGCACGAACCGAGCGACGTCTGCCTCGCCGGGTGAAGAAGGCGGCGAGCTGTGGACTGAGCTCGCCACCGGATCCCCCAGGCGGAACGGCCTGAGCGGTTCGGCCTCGGTTCCAGGACGACCAAATGTAGGTCAAACCCAGCCACAAAGCGGCGGCTGCCCGGCTTGCACGCGGGCACGACCGGGACGAGCTAGGGTGTGAAGGCAAGAAAGCCGTCGTCCAGGACCGTTATGGGCCTCCCGACGTCCTCCGAATCGAAGAGGTCGAGCGGCCCGTGCCCAGGGACGACGAGGTCCTGATCAGGGTCCACGCGAGCACGGTCAAGCAGACCGATACTCACGTTCGCCGGCCAAATCCGATCTTTGGCGTCTCGTCGCCGGGCTGCGCCGGCCGAGGTGGCGGACGCTCGGCGTGGAGCTGGCGGGCGAGGTCGAACAGGTCGGCGCAGCGGTGCGCGAGTTCAAGGTCGGCGACGCGGTGTTCGGCCACCCATCGACCTACCTCGGTGATTCGTAGATATGTTCGAGGGTACGACGGATTACGTGACAGCCTTCGGCCGGTTGATTCCCTAAAATTCGGTAATGAGCACCACACCGATCATCCTGGTTCCTGGATTCTGGCTCGGCGCCTGGGCGTGGGATGAGGTCGCCGCCGCCCTTCGCAGCGACGGGCACGACGTCACCGCGCTGACGCTGCCCGGTCTCGAGTCGGCCGACGCCGACCGATCCGCGATCACCATGTCCGACCACGTCGACGCGATCACGGACGCCGTTCGGGCGGCATCTGCGCCCGTCGTGCTCGCCGTCCACAGCGCGAGCGGGTTCAGCGGCTACGCGGCGAGCGACCGCGTGCCGGACCGGATCGCGGCGATGGTGTACGTCGACACGGCCCCGGGCAAGGGCGCGCTGGACCCCGAGTTCGAGGGCGTCGAGAAGCCCATGGTCTGGAAGGACATCGAGGCGGAGGAGAACCTCGACGGGCTGAGCGAAGACCAGAAGGAGAGGTTCCGCCAGCGGGCGGTCGCGGAGCCGGGCGGCGTCCTGCGCGAGGGAGCGGAACTGACGAACGACGCCCGCCGCGACATCCCCAGCTCCCTGATCTGCACGGGGTTCAGCGCCGAGCAGTACCAGGCATACGCCAAGGATCATCCCGACTGGACATTTCTCGCCGGCATCCCCGAGCTCCGCAACGCGACCTGGATCGATCTGCCGACGAGCCACTGGCCGATGTGGTCGCGCCCGCAGGAGCTGGCCGCGATCATCGGCGACGTCGCGAAAGGCGCCTCCGGGCCTGGCTGACCGTCCGCGCAAACAAGGCCACGGCTCGCCGCCGGCGGCCGCGATCCGTACACTCCCGCCCGGGATCCAGGGCCTGCCCCAGATCGACCTCTGGTGGCCCGACTGAATGTGGCTGGTGGCCCGAGGCCTACCCGAAGGATCCGGTGACGATCTCGCCCGCCGGCTCGTAGGTACCGATCACGACTCCGGTTGTGGAGACCTTGCTGTCGAGGAGCCTCAGCCCGGAGGGAACAGTGCCTTCCGAGAACAACCGTTTGCCCGACCCGATGAGGACGGGGAAGACCCACAGGCGATACTCGTCGACGAGGTTGACGCGCAACAGCGTCTGGATCAGGTTGCCGCTGCCGTGCACCTGCAGCTCTGGCCCATCTTCCTGCTTGAGCGCCGCGATGCCCTCGGCCGCGTCTCCCTCGATCAGGACCGAGTTGCTCCACTCCAGCGTGGGATGGCTCCGCGACGCGACGTACTTGGTGGCGTCGTTGAAGACCTTGGCGCCTTGCTCCTCCGTGGCGTGCGGCCAGTACGCGGCCATGATGTCGTAGGTCGTGCGCCCGAGGACCATGGCGAACGGCGTGCTCGTCGCCTCGCCCATGACCTGACCCATCATGTCGTCCCAATAGTTCACCGACCAGCCACCAAGCGTGAAGCCGCCGCTGTCGTCCTCGCCAGGTCCGCCCGGGGCCTGCATGACCCCGTCGAGGGTCAGGAAGGTGCTCACGATCAGCTTTCTCATCTTTCCTTCCTTTCGATCGAATCCTCACCTTGAGTTAAGGCCACCGCAGGGTAGGACTGCCGAACCGGGCAAGACTCATCGTCCGCCCAGGTTGCGTCAGTCCGCCAGGAGCGCATCGATCACGGTCCGCGTCAAGGGCCGGTCGATGAACTCGCGGACCCAGGCCTCGTTGTCGGCCCGTTCGGCGGCGGTCCTCGCGGTCAGCCAGCGTCGGCAGCCCTCTGCGACGATGTGAGCGAGCTGTGCGATCGGCATCGCGAAGTCCCCCCGGGCCCTTCACGCGGCCGGGTCCACCCGCCTCGGCGTATGCGGCGTGGACGGCAGCCGCTCTCGACGGATCAGCCGCGCCGTATTCGACGAGGACCAGGGCGAGCTCCTGCGAGGGGTCGGCGAGGCCGGCGTTGTCGAAGTCGAAGACGCAGAGACCGCCCTTTCGCGTGCGCCGGACGTTGTCGGCCCATAGGTCGCGGTGACAGGTCCGCACGGCGCGCGGTGGTTCGCCCAGCAATCCCTCGAGGGCGACGATCTCCGGGACCAGCGAAGCGAGCTCGTCGGCGAACGTTGCTCGACGAGCGCGGAGCGCGGCGACGAGCTCGGACCATCGGGCACCGCCGACCGGCTCCGTGTACCAGGCATCGATCCCGATCGTGCCGGCGAAGTCGACCCGGTGCAAGGCTGCCACCAACCGCCCGCATTCGATCGGATCCAGGTCGACATCGGGATCGTCCAGATCCTCCCACGCGTGGAGCCTGACACGCGTGCCGCCGATGTCGGCGATGAGCTCGCCGGCGCGCGTCCGCCGCACGCCGGGGGTCGGAACTCCGGCGGCCAGCGCGGCCTCCTGGAAGGCCGCTCCCTCGAGCAGGGCGGCGAGCTCGTAATCGGAAGCTTCGCCGACCTGCTTGACCGCCCAGCTCCCGCCGTCGGTGTCCAGCCGCCAGATCGATCCGAGTCGCCCGCTCGCGACGGGTCCGTCCGAGAGCCGTCCCCACGACCCGAGGTCGAACGCCGAGAGCAGGGCCGGGACATGGCCGCCGGGGAGCGGGATCCTCATCATTCAGGCAGCTCGCCTGCCGATACTGAGCCGGTCCCGGCCTCGAACGCCAGTGCAAAGTCTTCTGAAGGGCCGGAATGCCCTGCGGACTCCTCGGGGGTGTGCGTGCGGGCAAATGCGAGGTGGGCCGCCTCGTGGCGGACGGTGCCCGGGAGCTCCTGGAGGGTCGTCCAATTCGCGAACACCCAGATGAACGTCGGATAGTCGGTCGTGAACGCGCCCTTGAAACCGTACCGCAGTCCGGAGGCAGGAGGAGGAATGACCGTGTCGACGAAGGCGACGGATGCCTCCGGCACGCCGAGCTGCAGGCACGCCTCGGTCAGCGCAGTCAACGCCGCCTCAACATAGGCAGGGTCGGGATTGGCCACCCTCACCTGATCTGACTGGATGTGCACGCCGAGGCGTCTAAGCAATGCGAATTGCGGGAACGACTCCCGGCCGATCTCGAAGGTTCCGTCCGCCGAGTCGACCCTCAGGTCGGCGACGGCGACGCGTGGCTCCATTCTCAGGTTGTCGATGACCGATTTGAGCTTCAGGTGCTGACGGGCTCCTGCCCGACCGGATCGAGGGTAGGACCCGTGACGACGACGTTGAGGTTCCCGGTCCGCCCGGCGATCTCGACGTCGCGAGAGGCAGGCGGGGTGCCCAGGCCGGCAAGCTCCCAGGCCGCGCTGCTCACGAGCAGCTCACCGGGGCCGGCCAATCCTCCCAGGCGCGCCGCGATGTTGACGGTGTCGCCGAGGGCGGTGAAGTCGGTCTTCTCGTCGGCGCCCACCACCCCCACGAATGCCTCGCCCGTGTGAACTCCTGCCCCCACCAGGAGGCCCTTGCCCGCCAGACCGTCGCGCTCAACGGCCGCCAGGATCGCGCGGCCCGCGTCGATCGCGCGCCCGGCGTGGTTCTCGCCGGCGATGAATGGGATGAACAGGGCCATGACGCCATCGCCCAGGAACTTGTCGATGATGCCGCCATTGGCGTCGATGGCCGTGCCGGCCGACCGGTAGTAGGCCTGGAGGAGCCCGCGGAACTCGGCGGCGGATGACCGCTCCGCCAGGCCGGTGGAGCCGCGAACGTCGGCGAAGACGACGCTGATCTCCAGCTCCGCACCACCAGGATGTCCACGGATCTTTCCGTAGCACATCCTGCACAGCATCGGGTTGTCGCGTATGGGGCCGTGCCAGAGCAAGCGAGCAACGACCCCGCCGAGGCCATGGGTCGGCGAGGCGCAGACCTTGCACCGCGGTGCCGCCGGCACGCGGCGCCAGAAGCGACGAACGTCGATGAGGGCCGGGTCCTCCCCGGTCAGCATGTTCCGCCACCTGGTCGTGTCATGATCATCGTCGAGCATGGGGCCGATGGTACCCGCGTTCGCCTGGTGCTCGAGCTGTTCTTCTTGTGGCTTCAAGCGGTCGCCGCTGTCATGACTTCGTGCAGCACGCCTCGCGATGAGCCCGGCCGCTGGCGAACGGCCGCGACGGGACCACTATCATCGCCCAGATGGTCACCCTGTCGCCGATGGAGCCGGACGCGTGGGAGGCGTGGCGGGCCTCCTCGATCCGCGGCTACGCGGCCGACAAGGTGCGGGTCGCGGCATGGCCTTTCGAGGGGGCTGAGGAGCGGGCGACGGCCATGTTCGGCCGCATCGTCCCGGACGGACTTCACACCCGCGGGCACGAGTTCCGTTCGATCGTGAGCCAGGCCGGAGAGATCGTGGGGGCTCTCTGGTTCGCAGCCGAGGATGAGGTCGGACGGGGCGCGGCATACATTTGGGACATCACTATCGACCCGGACCACCGAGGTCGCGGCTACGGGCGCGACGCGATGGAGGCCCTCGAGCCGCTCGCACGATCGCTCGGCTACGACACGATCCGGCTCCATGTGTTCGCGGACAATGCGGTCGCCCGCCATCTCTATCTCTCGGTCGGCTACCACGAAACCGAGGTGACGATGACGAAGCGCATCGGCGTACCCGGATTGGCTCCCGCCCCGGACGCGACCGCGGCGCCGCTTCCGCTCACCGCCCGTTCGGATGCGGTGGATCAAGGTCTAGCATCCGCGCATGCCGTCGGGCCGCGGCGACGATCGAGATCGACGCCTCTCCACCCATGACCTGCGTCGTCGACCGGCTGATGTCAGCAACTCAGTCATGGCTACGCGCCCCGGAGCATGGTCGATGCGATCGTGGCCGGCGTCCGACCGTCGCTTGTCAGGGCGCGGAGACCCTCGCCGAGAAGATGTCCAGCTTGTGGAGCGTGCCGTCGGGGTTGAGTCCATCGCTGTTCGAGTTGTCCGACCAGGCAGGATGGAGCACGCCGCCGTAGAAGGACGCGCCCGAGTAGTCGCCGTAGTCGATGTGATTGCCCGAGTCGTGGGAATTCGACGTCCCGGCACTGATCCGCAGGTTCGGCGTGAACGTCGTGCCGTCCCAGCTGAACGCGCCCCACACCTGGGCGTCGGTGTTGGCGATCCCGTCGGTATCGCCGGAACCGCCGCGGCCGAGATCGTTGCGAGAGTCGTACCAGATGACCCCGACCTGGCCGGTCGTCGGGTCGAGCGCGATCTTCGGCAGGAACTGACTGTTACGCGTGCTGTCGTCGTTCACGCGCGTCGGGCTGCTCCAGGTCGCGCCGTTGTCGTCCGAGTAGCGCACCAGGACGTCCGTGTCATCGCTTTCGTTCTTGGTCTCGAGCGTGTACACGAGGTACACGCGACCCGTGTGTGGTCCACCCGTCCGATCCCACGCGAGCCCTGGCTCGGCGTCCACCGATCGATCGGGCTGCGGGGCGATGAAGTCGAACCCACCGACGTGCGTGTCGGTCACCGCCACCCGGTCGCCGAACGGCGCCGGGCCAAGGCCGTCGGGGTCGACGTTGACGAACAGTTTGCCGCCCCCCTGGCCACTCTCGGTCAGCGTGCACACGTTCATGACCTGTCCACTCGGCCCGATCGCAGCGTCGCCGTACGTGCAGTTGTTCGTCCCGGGCACGATCTGCGCCGGCGAAAATGGCCCCACGTTCCCCAGGCCGGACACCCGCGCGCCGGTGGCGACCATCGGCCCGCCTCCGTTGACCACGAGCCAAACCATCCCGGCGCCGGTGACGATCGTCTCCTGGTCCGTGAACCGGAACGTCCCCTGGCGCATTCCCACGCCGGTCACCTTGTCCGGCTTGGGGATCTGGGCGAGCAGGCTGAAGGTCAAACCGCCGTCCGTGCTCAGCGCGACCGGAACGGGGATCTCGATGTTGTAGAGGTAGGAGAGGAAGAGGTTGCCGTACTGATCGAAGGCAAGGCTCGGGTCGCAGCATGAGTCCCCGAGCGGGTCGTTCGGGTCGTCGGCGGTCTGACCGGTGGCGATGATCGACGTTGCCCACGTCGTACCGCCATCGAAGGAGACGGCCTCGAACAGTCCGCTGAAGCCCTCGGCAATGTTCGTGACGATCACGACGTTGTTCGGGTTCGTCGGGTTGACCGCGATCGCCTCCTCGGACTCGTTGCCGGTCCTCTGGCTGACGTCAACGGTCTGAACGGCTGGTGGCGCGGCGAGTGCGCCGGTCATCGGCGCCGCGACGAGCGCTCCGAAGACGAGAACGGCCACGCGGCCAACAACAGGACGCATCGGGGCAGCTCCTCCTCCCCCGGATGTGGTGAGCTGATCCTACATCGTGGCGCACGGAGTCGCCGAAGTGGTCAACCCTCCCGATCCCGAAGTGAAGCTCACGTTACCGTTGCCGCACGCCGACGACGACCCGATCACCTGGTGCCGGTGATGAGCCGTTCGCGGTCGAACATCGCCGCCACGATCCTCCAGCCCATTGCATCGACGAGCAGCAACACGGCCCCGAGGCCGACCGCGAGGCCGAGCGTCACGTTGACGACGTTGAACGCGATGAGCGAAGTCACCACGACGATCGGAAGATTCCCGAGAAGGCTCAATTGCTGGGCGACGCGGACGTCGCTCGATCGCGTAGAGATCGCGAGGCCGACCCAGTTCGACCAGGCGGCGAGGAGCGGCGTCAACAGGACTTGAATGAGGATGTCCGAAGGTCTGAGGAGCGCCGACGCCACGGCCGGACGTGCGAAGAGCTGGACAAGGGCGAGGAACAGCGCGTACATCGCGTACGCGATCGCAACCGACGGAACGAGCACCGCGAGCGCCTTGCCGATCAGGAACTCCTCGCGACG